>Ga0065711_1031762_pt1 | contig 28802 bp, 7 predicted proteins | sample Hoacrofraction12_FD_59098 | JGI IMG/M metagenome (GOLD analysis project Ga0065711, IMG submission 59098) | Hoatzin crop microbial communities from Cojedes, Venezuela - Epithelial fraction 12 v2 (version 2) | ecosystem: Host-associated > Birds > Digestive system > Esophagus > Crop | place... | reverse complement strand
CTGTAGGTGACCCTGCTTCGGCAGGGGGGTTGGACTAGATGACCCACAGAGGTCCCTTCCAACCCCTACTATTCTGTGATTCTGTGATTCTGTGATCAGCAATTTCTATACATGTATGAGTAACATGTCAGTGTTCTAACAATTGAATTTTTGAGTTATGCATGAACTATTTACTTAAATGCTCAATAGTTTGCTGCTTGTGATTTATGCTGTAGTTGGTCACCTAAGACAAATTGTATTGTTGTCAATGCCTGACTCGGTGATAAGTATTGCAACATTGCCTTAAACTACCTGAAAAAAATAACTGGGAATTCCCTCAGCCAAAAGACCTCACAGGTAGTGGAAAGCTTTTCCTTCTATCCGTCAACTCCTGCATCCATTAGCTTCAACACCACAGAAAAGCTGATGAACCTGCCCCTGGCATACCACTGTTAGAAAAAAGACAGCAATGGTAAAGCGTAGTGCAGCAAGGCCTGCAGAATCCCTGGATTAAATTGCTACAGAGTTCCCGGAGTTGCTGTAAACATCTAAAATTAGCATTGACACTGTATCAGGGGTTGGAAGTGCTCCCTGATACTACATTCCTCATTTGGTCAGTATGGAGTTTGAAGTGGGTGCTGTACCAAAGCCTCTGTTTTTTATGAACATGGGGTGAGCAATTTGGGCATAAACAACAAATGACTAATTGTGCACAAATGCCCATGTTCATATGCAAATACACCCATAGAAATAAAAATCTGTTTGCGTGAATATTTGTGAAAAGAAAACAAAGGAAGGAATAAGCATGGTCAAACTCCATTAATCAGATTTTAAACAAACATTCACAAATACCACTTTGCATTATTTGCTCAAGTCTTTTCATGAGACAAAAGAAAACAATTTTACCTGCTAGCATGCTTACTCTTTTGTTTGAAGCAAAACAGTTAAGCCAGGACAAAGTAGCATATAATCCCACAAACAGGCAGCTAAGTAAATATCCTTCAACAACAGGGAGTGTATTTCAATTTATCATACCTATTGATGCAGCTTAATGATACCTGAGAAACAGGAGACATTTTTAATTTTACAAAGTAATGAAGTATCAGAGAAAGTAATCCCAATTTATCCTTGCTGAACTTAATCTACTGCAGTTAAGAGAGTTCTATGGGCAATGTTTCTGGTGTTGTGAATTTACTTAGAGGAATACATAGAGCTTGGAAATAAATGACAGTAACTTTTGTGGATGTCTCTGCTTGTATCTGTGTGTGAAATAATATGCAAATGCACTGCTGCACAATTGAAGAAGTGATATGATAGGATTGTGCAGCTGCCATTCTGACCTGCAATTTAAATCAATGAATATATTCCTGTCCTAGGGAATTTACGTCCGAACAATAATTTTCAACCTACCTTTATTGTTTGGTGGAGAAGCGTAATAAAAACATAGAATACATTTCAGCATATATCTGCAAAGTCTCCTGACTAATTTAGGAAATGTATTGTATAAAAGAAGATACAATCATTATGCTGTTACAGTCATCACAAAGACACTATTCCTTTATGGCAGAACATCGTCCTTCGGGAAAAATTATCCTTGTTGGTTTGTGCAAATTTTTCAACATTCACCTTTGGGACACATTTTAATCTAACTCTGTTCCTTTGGGATTTTTGTGGCTCCAAGATTTAAGGGAGAAGACCAAAATATGGCACAGCTTTTATCCCTTTCATGTGAGTGAAAAAGCAGTGTATTTGACATTTTTTCATGGGCTGGAAAGGCAAGAGAAGAAAGGGGCCAAATCCCTCTTTTTTTTATTATTGTTATTATCATCATCATTATTAATGAGGTCTGAAACCTGCAGCTAGGCAAACCCTTCAAATACCTCTGACAACAGAAATAAAAGAACAGTTGTGTTCAGCAACCATACAAGCATACTATTAAGCATAGGTAGTGGCAAAAAATCTAGTACCCAATATTCAAATGCAAAAATAGCTATTAATACCAAAAGAGCGTGCTGGTTTCTTTCCTGAAAATAGTATTTTATTGCAAAGTGCTCTTGTGATTGAACTTCAAGCATAAAAATCTTTAAAACTTCACCTAACACAGGAAGCTTCTTCACCATATAATGTGTGTGTATACACATACACACCTGTATACATATATGTGTATACGGTTATTCAAATAATAATATTTCATATAGGTTCTTTATGTTTAGGCACATTTTCCTTTAATTTCTTAAATATGTACATCATTGTTAGACTGGTCAAATTTTTTTTTAGTTTACGGTCCAATAAAGTTTCCATGGTTTATACTTTGCAAAGATTGCATATTTTTCACTTAATTAATAGATTTTGATAATTTAATCAACAGACAAATAATTTAAATTTTATTTTAATCATCCTCTACATAATTTGAGGGACTAAGCACTAAACTGCACATCTAATGTATTGCAACAGAAATGCACAACCTACCAACTTGATCAAGACAATTTTGGAAAGTAAGGCAATTGAGTGGAATGCTTAAGAACAAAGGTCTGCATAGCAAATCCTTCCATAGGTGCAAAACTGGATCAATAGTAAGCTGGCTCTAAAGCTAGCTTATCTGTAAATTTAGATGACCTACATATGCCAGAGATTTTGCACTGTTTCTTTTTGTATTTTCACTGTCAATTCCACAGTTTCAGTGAACATGTATTTTTAATGTGTAAATTTCAAATACATTATTTTTATGTCTTTCTACACATAGCATACAAAGTAAATCTGAAAAAAAAAATGTATATTGGTAGGCATGAGTACGAATATGTAGGTGTAAATAGTAGTATTTGAGCAATAGCATGTGATCAATTAAAGGCTGAATCATATGTTACATTCAGACAGAAAGTTAACGTTTCAGAAGCAGCTTTAATATTTCTGTCTCTTCAGTTTGAGGAACAGAATTGACATGATTTCATACTCACAGCCTTCTGCACCTGGTTCCCATTATAAACCTGGCCTTGATAATGGAGCTATGTTCTTCTGCAGAGGCTAATGTTAGCAATGGTATTTTCCTCCCATAACTCTTATAATTTGAGTACCAGTGTTATGGCTGTATTTGACCACTCTGTGCATGTGCAGTTACAATTTCCATCACCTTCCTTACTGAATACATAGAGAACAGATAAAACACTTCTTTAAGTCTGCGTACAGTTTCTAAGCCAGATATTTTTTCCTGTGATACCTACAAAAGCTAGTGATACAGTACAGGCATCAGGGCTATATTGAAAGTCAGATTTTTATTTTCTGTGGTTGTTTATAATGGAAACATTTCTCTTTAAAAGATATGGCTGGAGACCCAGGGATTAATTTCTTTTTTTTTCCAAGATGCTCTGGTTTGAATTTAATTTCAAATTACATTTTAAAGTTTTAATTGTAAAGATAAATTCACTGTAACACTTCTCCGTGTCTGAGAGATATTAAAATCATTCAGCTATTAAAAGATGCATCTAATTCCTGATCAGACCTCACAATAGAAAGAAAAAGAAAAAAAGAAAAGAAGGAAAACCAGAAAAAGACAATACTTGGTATGCCCTACTGTTATGCTATAAATACACTGATTTAGAAAACCAGTGCAAACATATGTCACAATGATATTCATACAAAAGGAAAAATCATCGACACCTTGATCTTCCTAAAAAAAATAGCAGGGAATTCCTTGGCATGGTATGCTGCCTAGGAAGCCCAGTCATAACACACACAATGCACCTGGCAAAAATATTGCTTGGAATCATTCCTTTTTTCCCCCCATTCATTGTTATAAACTTACATTGATTTAATCCTTTTTCTTATTCTGTCATGAGATTTCAAATATTGGAAGCAACAGTATAAATAAACAGAATTTCTCAGCTACAAAATTAAATGTTTGAAGTCCAGCATGTTTTCCAGTTCTAATAAAAGGGGGCAGTATTACATCAGTTGAAATTCTAAGTTATCCAAATTATTGCAAAAAGTGCTGGACAAGGATACAAAACTGCTGAATTTCACTGAAGATAGACGGTTACTACATAAGTGGTCACAAATCTGCTTGTCTGCCTTGGGGTAAAATTTTCAGAGCTAGTTCAGTGGGACTTAGGGTCCTGCATTGCAGTTACTTTGAGAAATTTTTATTTAAGTCACTATTTTTCTTTCAGGAATTATTAAGGAAATATTACAGTTGATACAAAATGAAGGCACGTTTTTCATGTAGCTAGGATAAGCCCTAAGCCTAAAAAGGAAACTGCAAAATTATTGCAACTGCGCAAAATTGTGAAACAAATAATTTTGTATATGTTTCTTTTTTTTATTTAAATAAAATTTTTTTAGAATAAAATACTGGTGCCCAAATATGGCCTTAGGAAGTTAAATTTGAACACCCAATATAAAAAAATAATTGCTTTCATATATTATGTACAGCCACAAGCAGATTAGGAAATTGGCCAAATTCACAGTAAAGTATAAAGGACATTTGTTTTGTAAGAATTACGAGGACTGCTGGGATTTGGATTTGAAACTTTTCTGTATTCTGGGGCATTTAACTTAGACAAGTCATTTATCTGTTATAAAATGATGGAACTGTAAAGAGGTTGTCTCTATGGAATGTGTCCTTCTACATCTCAGAAACTCCCCAGGGAAAGGTTTGTCAGCTGAGCAGAATGACGTATTCAGGAAAAACAGCTTCCCAGTTGCAGTATCTCTTTGTGGAAATCAGATTCTTCATTACACAGATGGAATACACTCCCACTGAGTTGAATAAATTGCCTATATTCTCACAAGAAAGTGAGACCATATTAACAGTTCCTTAAGTAAATCAGTGTCTTTCTTTTTTCTCTCCGTTCCAGATTTTCTATTTTAAAATAAAAATCTATATATTTAAAGTTAAATTAACTTACACCTAAGCATAAGCTATATGCGGCAGGACCTTTCTTAAGTTGCAGTGAGAACAGAACTTGGTACAATGACTATCAAGACAATACCATAGTAAAAGTAATAACTTTGCAAAATTAGTCATTTGATGTTGATATTGCTATCTGTTTTTTGGCCTAATTATGAGGTATCTGCCCTTTAATTACAAGTAGCATTAAGATTTAACCAACACAAATAAGGATGCTATTGAAAATGCTGACGGTTTCTGTTATGTCTTGCAGCAGACTGAAATATAAGCATTGCCCTCTTATTTACTAGTTACAAATATTCTTCTATAAGAAACTAAAGGAAAAAAGAAAATAAAAATTTTTTTTCTTAAAAGATAAAAACAAATGAGAATAGATCAGTCCCTGAAAATCTAAACCACTTATTCATAAAGATTTATAAAAATCCACAGGGCCCTTCTGACCAATTTATTCAATTTCTCAATTTAAGGGTGGTCATGACTATTTTGGGTAAAAGGAGAAAAGATAACTGAATGCAGGACACACTGGAAAAGTAATTTCTTAACTGTGCTTTTTTTTTTTTTAAACTGTGTTGAGAAATTACTAACAACAAGGTGCTTCTCTTGGTGATTGTCTGAGAAATACTCTGCACTTGCAGAAAAGACAGTGTGACTCCTATCTCTGCAGTTGTTCTGTCTATAATACTGAAATTATGGGGAGAAAAAAGCTGGTAAAAAACTGTCAGCATCATAATCCAGTACTGCTTAGAAAAAAAGCAATACAATGGTGGAGTCATTGCAGGGCTGCAGGCAGTCAAAAGGACATTATGCATGACTACTAACTTTTCCTACAAAGACTTCCTGAAGTGTTTTTATCAGGCAAAGTTTGTACGCATGTGCAATAGCTTCATATAAATGATGAAGTGTAACAGCTCCAGAGGAGTTGTTACACTCTATTGTGTCAATAATCCACATATTTAACAGTCCCAAAATACAGCAGACCATAACACCTCCAAAGGAGTCGTTATGGCTTATCAAGTCAAATCCAAATGCCTAAATACAGATTTGATCAATAGACTGTAACATCTCCAAGGGTAAATAATATACGTTTTTAAGAATGTACACATTTTGCATACAAACTGTGGTCTATAGCAGGATAAGTGATGTGGATTCAACTTGTAAAACTTTGATTTAGAAATAAGGAAGGAATAAAAGGCTCATTATAGGAGGTGCTAAAGTACCAAAATTCCCAGGAAGCAGCTGATGGCTCATGTCATTTATTTTGGGGTCTAATGCTGGTTTCCTACTGCAAATACACAGTTGCCTGAAAATCTAAAAAAGAGTGGGAATGGAACATAAACATAAATATGTTATATTAAATTCTGCTTCCTCTCAGATCCCAATAAATATGCTTCACGGGTAAGTAAAAGGGGAGGTGGGGGTATATCCTTGGGTCTAGCAGATATGTTGGGATTATTGATTGGGTATATGTTCTATCTTGACTTCATATATTTTTCTCCAAAGAAATTAACACATTTCAGCCTATATGCTTTCTACAAAGACTTTCTGAAGTGTTTTTGTCAGTGTTTTCATGCTTTCTGCACAAAAAAGGTAGGATCTGGTACTTTTAAAAATAATGTCAGTTAACTTATAAATTCTGTAGCTTTTTCAGGTTCATTTAAAGCTTTAAATAAGAGCAAATATTTTAGGCAATCATGCTAGTTTAAAATACTAAAATATATATAAGTAGCTCTAGCAACGCAAATTTTAAGTATTCTTTTTTGTTGAAAGTAAACATGGCTTCACTGAAAAAAAGTCATCTCCTCCTAACAAAGCCAATTTTTGTATGATTTGATTTTTACCTCTGTCACATTGAAAGAATTCTGTAGCCTATTTTCTGGATTTTTCTAATTCTCTCCCCTTCCTCAGTGTTTCTATTTACTTTGTGAAACTACTTACACAGTTACTTCTCTTTCCTCAGTCAGACGACATCTGATCAGTACCCGTTGGAGTAGACAAAGTCAGCTCTGCTATGATGACTTTTTGCCTTGTGTGCATTGTACTGGTTTTCACTCAGTTTTAGTTCGCATGGTGTTTGCGACCAAAACAGTACTGGTAACACAAGGATGTTTTAGCTGTTGCTGAACAGTGCTTCTACAGCATCAAGGCCTTTTCTGCTTCTTGTGCTGGCCCACCAGCGAGTAGGCTGGGGGTGCACAAGATGTTGGGAGGGGGCACAGCCAGGCCAGCTGACCCAAACTGACCAAGGGGATATTCCACACCGTATGATGCTATGCTTAGCAATAAAAGCTGAGGGAAGAAGGAGGAAGGGGGAACATTTCGAGTTTTGGCATTTGTCCTCCCAAGTAACTGTTACACTTGCTGAAGCCCTGCTTTCCCAGAAATGGCTAAACATCTGCCTGCAATGGGAAGTAGTGAATGAATTCCTTATTTTGCTTTGTTTGTGCGCACAGTTTTTGCTTTAGTTATTAAACTATCTCAGCCCACTAGTTTTCTCACTTTTACTCTTCTGATTCTCTCCCCCATCCCACTGGAGGGGAGTAAGTGAGTGGCTGTGTGGTGCTGACCTGCCTACCCTAACCTACAACAGTACACAAACTGAAATAACTCCGTAATTGTAGATGTCCATTGAGTGGTATCATCTCAAAAGTACAGCCTAAACTTAATGCTTCAGCAAATGACAAAGTTTGACTGTGCCAGAATGCTGCATGTTTTTGTTTTGGTCTTTCTGATGAGTGTATCTCTGTGAGCGCTTTGAAAGCTTTGTAGGAGATTTTTTTGAACAGCAGAATATGAACAGAGGCAATTCTCAATTCTATGTCTCTAACCAAATACAAAGCTTTCTGAGATTTAAATGACACATTTTCAAAAAGGCCTAAGCCCAGGCTTTGAAGCCATGTACATAATTTTGTAAGCGCAATCATTTGCACAACAAACTATTACCAGCTATCTGAACTTCAAGACCAGTAACTGACCAGAACTCAATGGCTTTTTTTTAAACCAGCTGCAGGCAATTAATTTGTCATCTTTTTCTGGTGCCAGCTTCTAGCTACTCATTTATACAAGTCTAATTACCTGAAGCCAATTTCTGAAAATTTGCTCCTGAAAACATAGGGTCCTGATTCTTCAAAAGAAACCAATCCAAAATTGCAACTATGTTATCAAAGCCTCACTGGGATTATGACAGAAACTACAGACAATCTTATTGGCATGTAATTGTTTCAAAATTACGTTTTTCTAATTGAAGTGATCCAGCATTCCTCCCCCACCCCCATTTTGATCATCCTGCCCATCATTTTTAGAGTAAAAGAAATATATCATAATGTAAAAATTGAAAGGCAGAGGTTAAATGGGGAAAGAAGAGCATTCTAGAATGCTGTTTGTGCAAAGGATGCTTCTGGTTTTAATGTATTTTATACTTGCTATAAAATATAAATACATTTCCTTAGTATTCATGACTGACTTAATTCTTTTATTTTCTTTAGGATAGAAAGTAGGGATCTATCGTAATTTAAAATGGCTGATTTATATCCTATCCTTTTGTAAACGCTGCCTTTTCTTGCATGTACAGAGCAAGGATAACAGACTAGCATACCAAAGGTAAAACCAGAGTATTTATTACAAATTTTCCCCACCTTAATGGTTCACTCTGTAGTACATGCTACAATAAATGAACACAGCAGAATTATGTAAGGACACTGAGAGATTTAACAATAGATTTCCTTGCTGCTGTTTTATTCTTAGATTTCAAAAGTTGCAAGTGGTACCATGAAAAGTCTCCCCATAAAAGATGGCATTTGAGAATGCTGTTGTTTATATTTGTTGAAGAGTTCCAATTGACTAATATATTTTCAAGTAAAAAAAAAATTTTTCCTCCGACTGCCTGATGGGTAACCTCAGTCTGGAAGTTGTGCATCAATCTGTGTATTGCTAGTAACTGGCACAAAAAGAAATCTCAGATTATTCACTGAAATATTTACTGACTCTGCTTTAAAAGGTGAAAGACAAAATAGAAACCTGTTTTATCGAATATAAGACGTAAACTTAAGTACTGAAAATACTCAGGGAGCGCACCTGATAAGTAAGTGGATGCCATTTTTGTACTTACTTTTCAAAGTCAAATCAAATGTTAAGAATTCTTTTAATAGCCCTTATAGTGCATTACATATTTTTAAATGTCAAGCCACTGAAACTGATAAAACATATATTTTTAAATAAGCATAATTTTATAAATTCTTAACACTGATCATAGGTGTGATATTTATTTTATTTTTATAACTTGGGCTTTAGTACCCTACCTCTTAGTTTAGTTAAGGTAAACACTGACTTTACTATTAAGAGTGTTGTCTGAATATGGCCTGCTCGTTCAGTTATTAATTTCTATATTTTTTCGTGGTATCAAACTCATTAAATGAGTTTTTCAATGCTGATATTTAAACTAACGCTAGCAGAAATAAATATTTATTAGCTTCTGAATTTGACTTGTAAAAGCATTGCTAATCCTGTGTGATAACAGTTTAAAAAATCTTTTTAAAAGACACTGAGCCTTTCTCTTCTTTTGAGTACTGTAAAGAACCTATCAAGGAAAAATATAAAATGAAGATTAAAAGGTATGTGCAATCTTTGATGGGTCTGTTTACAACATTTCTTTGCCTTTCCATGCCTTGCTACAATCCACTCACTGAGTATTCCCTTGTGGGTTGAGGAGAGATCATAGTATCACCAAATTCACAGTTTAAGATATTTTTAATATTCTGCTGAGTCTTATACTCAACCTGGACTAAAAATTCCTGTTAGTCTTTGGCATATAATGTCATCTTTCCCTCTTCCCCAAGATATAAAGAACCTACCTTCTCATATACAAATATATCACAGAATTTTCATTAATGATTTATAGGTATTGAAAGCTATCTGGTTTTCAATTTTTTTTTCAGCAAATAGTCTGAAACACTAGTTGCTTTATAGGCTAATGAACGTGTCAGTTTTCATTCATTACTAAATTGCATCATAACTGTTCCTATTTGCCAATGCCATTGTGATTACTGGGATAATATTTTTCCATTTCTAGTTAACTGGAATAACCATTGTGGTATATAACTGATTTTGTTGGTGGTGAAAAATAACTCATGTGCTGTATTTTTTGCAGCAGAAGCCACCTCTAGGGAAGCTAACAGGGAAGCATTCTTCATCAAAAGGGCTGCCTTATAGCTCAGCCAATTACCTCACCCAGTGTTCACTGGGTCTGTTACACTCACGGAGACCTGCTCTTGGAGCAGATCTTCTAGACCTTGGAAAGGCCACAGAGCTGGACAACACAGATACAAAGCACTTTACAGGAGACTTCTTTGTCCTGTGAGTGGTCCTTAAAGTGTGATAGAAACTGTTTCTCACCTTTCGGATATGATCCCAGCTTGCTATTTCGTAAACTGAATGATGTCCTGCTTAGTCCAATGACGGTCACATTCCCTCACCCCTTCCTCTCATTTACCCTTTTCTTGTAGTGCTCCATTTCATTTTAGTATTTGGAAACTACCGCCAAGATTCAACAGAGAACTTTGATCTTGAACTTCTCATCGAAACTAAGAGCCAAAAGCACTGTTTTGAGCCTAAATACTTCGTTGCATCTGAGTCACAGATTCAAACATGCTCAGATACGTTCAATAGCATTGTCATACTTCACCATGCACATAACTGGCCTTTTTACCATACTTATCAATCTAAGCATTCTCAAAAGCCCAATTCTAAATCTAGCGACCAATGGTAGCTTCAACCAATTCATTTTCCGTGTTGTTATATGCATGCCTACAGCTTAATCACATGAGTGCACAGGACTGTTTTTTTGAATGCTGTCATACAAACGTAGAGAAGTTTGTGGCACAGTACTGTGAAGTGACAAGGTGTATTTAAAATGAAATCAGAGATGGCTCTAAAAATAAATTTTATATAAAAATAAGAAGCTATTTGCAGGGAAAAGAACAAATGACAGACTGTGTGGCAATGGGAGACATTACCTTTTCATTCCTGCAGTTGTTTAGACCCATGTTATTCATGGAGGGCAATTTTCCATCAACACCATGCGGCTGCTGTTGCTGCTGCTGCTCCCTTTGGATCTGCTCTCTCATTTTTCGAGCCTCTTGAATGGCTTTCATTACTGTGTCCTGGTCCCCAAACAGGGCAGGTGAATTAAGACTGGAAAGGATATCTATAAACAGAGAACACACTCTATTTAGGTAATTATCCAAATTAGAATCCGAGGTAAGCACTCAGCACTCATACTGTTAGAGCTGCACCCAGTTAACATCTGCAAAAGGAGGAGGAGTGGCAATTGTTGTCTGCTTGATGGCTGAATTAATTTATAGAAGTGATTGATAAGTCTGTGCACTTCTTTTGCTGTTATAAATACAACCACTGAAGTCTTGGCATAGCCTGATATGGAGGTATCTGAGCATACTCATGGACTCAAAGTTCAAAGTTAAATATGTGTTTGAGATAACAGTATTCTGAAGCTTAAGTGGGAAGCCTTTGAAGTATTAATAATAATTAATACAATTAACAATGAAGGAGAAAGATATCTTGTTTACTTGACCATGAAAGTCGATGCCAATTTTTAGAATTTCTTTATTTAGAAAACCATCAGTCCAAACATTTAGCTTTCAATTTCAGAAAGAGCACCCACAGTTACTTTTGGAGGTCAGAGCTTGTTATTACCTTACCATGAGTATAAAGCTCTAAATCAGTGGAGAAAAAATTGTTTGCTTTCTATCACTTTGGACAGCAGAAGAAACTTCTAAACATGCATCAAACTCACACAAAACATTTCTGTTGCATCTTAAAATACATGCTAGAGGTAAAGATGAATAACCCAAATACAGTTTCTGATTTGAGACCAAAAGACAGCAATTATTTGGTGACTGGTGGTTTTGTGTTGCTGTGATAAAGCTTTAACTTCATCCACCTGTTCGTGCAAGGGACTATCCTCTGTACTGCACACGGACAGATTTGTGTATATATGTTCTAGATCGGAAATTTTAAGCAAAGTTTGTGCATGAGCTGTGCTTGTGCCTAACAAGCAAATGTATTTTACAAAAGCTCTGAATTTGTTAGATTTGTGTACGTACTAACAGTCCACTATAAAAAACCCTGCAAAATCCCAAACAAAACCAAACAGGCTAAGACTTGGAATTCTCCTTCAAAGATAAATTTCATATTCTTTTGACTTCATTGAAGTTCAGCTGAGTAAAATATAGCAAACTCAACCTCAAAGGACCCTGAATTCTTTTAAAATAAAAAAGGTTATGATCGAGGGTTTCTCACGCTTTATCCTGGGAACTAAACACTTAATACTGTGGTCTAGACAAGAAGAGATGCAAACTGTGATGTTTTAGATGGAACTGCAATGTCTTCTGTCTGAATGACAGCTGGGAACCCTATTTGCATGACTTTTAATGAGACTTAGACTCCCAATCACCTAAATTTATTGTAAAAATGAAGCAAAATCTCCTACGTTGCTTGCCGATTTTTGACAATGCTTCCCCGGCTTCTTTTATACTTCAGGATCAAGAAGAAAAGTTTTTATAACTTTACGTGAAAAATATTCACACCTTCTCTAGCCATTTCTCTCAAATGGTCTATGACTTCAAACTGATATGGCACTGTCTAATGTTAGATAGTGCAGGAATAGCTGGAAATAAATTGACAGATAGACTAGCTAGCTAGTTGCAGAAAGTATCTTTCAGAGACCATGATATTCCCAAGTGCTTTGAGAATGGAATAAGTCATACTTTTTATATATTTAATGTATGTATGTATGTATCTGTTCATTATTCATAAGTGTTTCTATATATTTTACAAGTACACTTGAGCTACAGATTGTGAATAAGTGGTCTGTAGTAAGTATTTAGTCACTATTAAAATTTACTATTTGATCTTTAGGGCTGATCATCTACATTTTACAGCTCGATTCTGTTTCTTGACTGGTTAAGGTAGTCTTCATACATAGTTTTCTGACCAATTTTGTTTCATTACTTAATAAGCATTATTTCTCAATTCAAGAATCGTGAACACAGGTCAAAAATTCCCTATTTGCAACCATATGAATTAACAAAATCTTGACAGATAAGTGAGCGAATGATAAAAACATGAACAAATAATAAAATTAACTGGTTGGACTGAATGCTTTCTGTCCCTATTAAAAAAATAATTAATATATTCAGTGTATGGTCCTGGTAAGATGAACTTAATACTCAGAATGCAGAGGATTAGATTTCTTTTAGAATGCTGTTCTGGGTAAAACTAACCGTATATTTGGACTAAATAGCTGAAAACCACGTTTGGAGTTACCTTCTTGCCTGGCTTCTGGTTTACTGTAAACCATGGAGATACTGAATGTTCCCTGACTCTCATTCAACAAAGTGCTTGAAAACTTGTTTATTTTAAGGTATGCTACACTGTTGCATTGCATGTACACTAATCACATGAGCCATTATCTGTGTATGTCTCGTATCTAGTCGGGCTCTATGTGCATGGAAAGATATTTTTTTGTTTGTTTAATCTAGAGGTCAAAATTCAAATTTAACTTTGAATGTATACTACCCACTTGATGTCTTTGGGAAAGATACTAATGCAAACCTTCTTCGCACATTTTATATATGCATCTCTATTTACTAATGTGTATATATTTGTATGTATGTATAGTGCTTACATTATATAATTATTTGTTGTATTTCTTGTAGATGCATATCACCGCTGCATGATTTTGGTTACTTTTGTAAAACCTTGGCATTTAAGAGCTCTCTGAAAATCTTTCCTGCAGTTTTTTCCCCCATTTTAAACAGAAACATAGTCCCAAATATCTACTTAATTCAGAAGTAAGTGTGCTCAAGCTGAGATTTCATGCAGAAAAATTGCCAGCTTTCTCCTTTATCCAGGGCAGATTAGTTACCTAAAGAGGATCCTCTTCCCAGAGATCCACCAAGCGGGCTGGGGATGCCACTCTTGTTCGTCACTGTCACTGGACTGCTTTTACTAGCTGGGAAGAGGTTCTGTGTTGGAGATGTTGGGGATTTGACAGGTTCAGCTGTTTTGGGTCGGGCTGAAAGATTCAGTGGCTGGGCTGCTTCATCCTACAAGAGTTTAATGTAAATAATGATTAGGAAAAGACAAATGAACACATTATTTTGCAAGCAGCAGTTACTTTACACCTCAAAGACAATACTACATTCTCCAGCAATAATAACAAAAGAAGCTAATTATCTGCCTCCTTTAAGATTAAACGAAAGGAAACCTCATTAGTTTCTCTGTGTTATGCTTCTATTTACATTAACTATGTGGCTGGATCGTTCTTTTTGCCAAATTAAAATTTGAATTAGCTCACATTACAGCTTAATTTCCTAATGTGTTTTCAGAGATCTAAATTAACCTAGGGCATTTACAAAGCATTATTTAAAATTTGCAGCAGCTCAGTAATGCTTTTGCATTGCTGCTATTTGAAAAGTTCCTGGCACTATAAAAATAAGTTATGTAGCTTATTTTTAAATGTATTAGAAACTAAGGAATCAGAAGTACTTCTATGAAAGAATCATCTGGAAACCCTGACAGTTCTTTGGCCCACATTTAATGCTGCTGCTAGTTTATACATTCCATGCATCTTATTCTGAGTGCATGTTTTGTTTAGTAAAATAATCTATGCTCTTCCCCCATAATAGAAGATAAGAATTTCACTGAATTAAAATTCCTTGACTTACTACAGGAATGAATGTGTACTATATGCATTTCAAAAAATATTTTATTTTCTACTGTTTGATTTTGTATATTTTAAAATATTTCATTATTCAAATGTCATGTATTTTTGACAGATTTGTGTAAAATCAGGTTTTCTTCACAGAAATGCTCTTCTGCTTCTTGTTTGATAATTCTGTAATTATTTCTGTATTCTGTAGTTATTTCTTATTTCTTCAAGTTTTAGTGTATATGTATGTTTAATTGCATAAAGACAATGAATATTTTTTAAGGATATGTAAATCTAGGATCAGCACTTTTGTATCTTTTGATACTTTTCATATGCAATTATGGAAGAAATTCCCTGTGACATATATCTTGTTTCAGTGCTATAGGAGAATAAGTCCATGTGAGAAATATCATAACTTTTGGAAGAAGACTCATGCAAGCAATTAATTTCTTTGATCAGGGTAGATATTCACAATGTAACCTTCTTCCCATTCTTTGAGCTTGTTGCTTTTGCTTCATATGTTAAGCAAGACAGAACATTTGGAAATTGTGAAACAGTGATTTTCTGTAATTAAAGAGCCCAGTAAGACAGATCTCTCATTTAAAATATGCCCAAAGCAGAATTAAGCTGGATATAAGAGAATATCGTCCATATCTTAAAACACTGCACTGATCACTTCAAAGCTTAGAAATATATGTCAGAATACAATAATACACTACATTATGTCATCTTTTCCATTCTCCTTACTGTCAAGCGGTGATTTAGCAAAGTACATCTGATCATCCACAATGCATTAAACAGCAAAATGTAACAAACAGGTATTTTTAATGCCATCATATCTCCAGTTATAAACTGTTTCCATAAAACTGCATGACATTTTTATTCTTCCTGACCTTGCAGTGTGCACAGAAGTCCACACCTGTTCAGAGTCCAAGTAAAAGCAGAAGCACGAATGTATTAGGAACACAGACCATTCTTGTGCTTTGTGTCCACGTTTACATGCAAGCTGTTTCCTTGCACAGATACAAAGCGGCTTCAATAAATTTCTGTGAGAGTTCAGAGCCCCTTTCAGACTATGAAGTTTGCCAGACTAGGTACTGTGAGCATGTACACATAGGAATCTACGTTACCATGTTCAATTTCTAAATAATTTTCTGCCTAAGACTGATACGATCATGTGAAAAAAACTCTAAACACTGACAGAACCTGTTTGTTTGTACTTCATAGACAGCATTCTCATTTCTTTGAGGCAACCAAAAAGCTGGAAAACATTCTGGTCACTGACTGAAAAAAACCCCTATCGTTACTTTTGGAAAGATCTGACTCCTGTAAAAAAATTCCATTAGTTCTATAAATAATGCATGTATTATATACAAACAACTGTTTAAAACAGAAAATATAGGGGATTTGTTAAGCAATGCATGACCATCAAAACTGTCCTGTCTTATAAAGGTCACAATTCACAAAGACAGCATATAGGTACTAGTTTATTAGAGTGCCTTTATACTAATAATTTCTTCATTAGCCATTGGTATTTGTCCACACAAAGCACTTGTAGTTCACCTTTAATATTTTCAATGCAACAGTGTGCTTAATAAAAATAAGAATAAAAAGGCTTCTTTTTTATTAACATATATTTCAGTCTATTCGAGTTATATTATGTAGGGAAACCCCCAAGAATTTGCATGTGGTCAATTCTGTAACAGGACTCAGCTGGCCACAAAGCTGGAACAGTATTGGCTTTGATTCAAGGAGATATGTGCTTGAATTTAACCAGGGAAAATTTTACTTATATAGTAAAGGTTTGGTTTGGTGTAGATCCATTTGGCTCACTCACGAAATTACTTTTTCACATTAAAGTAGTCACTAGTATATTCTCAATACCATAAATCACTGGTGTTAGGTATCACTATACTACGGCAACTTCGCTGAAACAGTTGGGCTTTGCTTTTGGTGGCTTCTGTATTGACCATAACAAACTCTACATATGTGGTAAATTTCACTGACTGCTCTCAAGCCTGGCATTGGATTACAAGAGGTAAAATATTAGACTAATACACATCTACAGTTAAGTAAAGTGAATGCTTTGTTAAATAAATGTTAGATCTGGCCATAATGGAACAGTTTTTATTTATTAGTACTCTCAACCTAGCAAAAAAGTGTCATGGAAATTTATCAGCCCAGACAGAAATATCTACTCACCCACACTTTACCATGATGATTGATGATAATGAAAAAACAAATTATGTTTTACACTCATGTCAAAAAATTAAAAAAAAACCAAACCCTCACCTCAAGCGAGTAAAATCATCCCAGGCTGATTTGAGGCTCAGGACTGCGTGCCTGTAAGGTGTTAGCAACTAGCAAAAAAACACACTCTCTCTCTCTTCACAAAGTCACTCTATGCCTTCTTTAGGTCTATTTTAATAGTTCTGCATTTATAGCGCTATCATTCAAATTGGTAAAACATCTGAATGTTGGTGGGTTTTTACAGTTTGAGGTAAATTGTTTCTCAGAACAACCACAGGAGAACACAGCCAGTTCCACCCAAAGGTACGAGCTGCGGCAGAGATTTCAAGGGGTGCATGATGTTCATTTCAAGCTGCTGGCAAATGCCATGTTGTAGCTGCCTGGTTCCAAGCAAGTGAGAATAAGCAGGCACAAACGTTCAGCAATGGCGCAAAACCAGCAAGGAGCAGCCCGGTTGTCAGCAGCCGTGTGAAATCAGCAGAAGTCAAATCAATCTGCAGTGACACAATGTTTTCCCCGGAGTCCTGACTTATATCTTGGTTTTCTGTGAGGCTACTTCAAAAATTGTAGAATAAGTACAGCTAGAGAATTGTAAAATAATTAGAAGATCTACAGTTTCTCTCGTGCCCTAACAATACAAGCTGGTACCATATTTTAAGATACTCAAAAGTTCAGTCTGAAACAATTCATGAAATGGATGCCATTTATGCACATTACTAAATTACAAACTGGAATCTTGAATATATCACATTTTACTGATGAATCTGTTGTGCTGTCTGTGGTAGGAAGAGGGACTCCTGATATTTTTGGAACAAGAAGTGAATACTTTCTCATCCTTTCTCTGTGCTGATAATACAGCACTAAAACTGAACATTTCGTTTGAATATTGAAGAACTTTCATGTGGTTCAACTTCCAACTGTAAAACAATTAAATAGAATAGAAATTTAATTTCACTGCCCTTTCCAGACACCGAATTTTTTCTTTACTGAAAAATACCTTAACTTGAGTTACCGGGCTGGTCCCTCGCTTCTCATTTTTCATCCCAGTGGGTGAGAGTGCCCCTGTCGTATTTGGTGGCTGTGGAGTAGATGGCATTTTGGCTCCAGGAGAAACTTGCATGCTTGCCAGCTGAGCTGCATACAGTTGCTGGAAGACAAGAAGATATACAATGTACTCCTGCAATATTCCTGAAAAAGAAGCTGTAAATGTACATAATATTTATTGCTCTGCTATTTCTTCTCTTAAAGGAATTATTGATTTTTTTCAGCACTTTATTGTTTGTGTCTTTTCCCTTCTTGTTATTTTCAAAAAGAAAAAAAAAAGAAGACTGGAAAAATCCAGCACACCAATATCTTTTCTCTTAATTTGACTTTTAAGTAATTTTTTTTTCTTCTTGCTGATGATGGTCATGGTAAAGAGCAAAATTTTGTAATGTGTTCAAATATTAACCAAATAAATGGCAAAATTATAAGGCTGGTTATGAAAAATAAGTATAAAGTCCTGTCAAAACCAACCATGCTTCTGGTCCTTCTGTTGCTACCCAGATATTACCCACCAACTCCAGAACCTGTACTGGGAGCTTACATAGGAATCATTTGCTACCAAAAGGCAATGTTGCATCTTCTCTAGTGAGCAAGGAAAGGTAAAACAGGCAAGAGGGCATGTCTCCATCTCAGTGTAGAGTGATTTTTATAATTTCTATAAATGCTAATAAGAATGTAGGACTTAAAAATTCCTGTAAATAGTGATGAAAATACAAAAACATCCTCATGAAATTTTTCAAAAAGTTCAACTGAAACGTAATAAAAGACTTGTAGATTAAAATAAACTATTCCTACCAATCTAAAGTATTTACTGAACAAAAACAAATAGGTTTAATTTCCTTCCAGTGACCATATTTAAACCCTCACCTTGAATTAGCATCAGCAATAATTCTTCCACCATAAACAGGGAAGATCCTAATCCCTCTTCTACACATAAATCTATATAAACTTTGCCTTATTAGTGAGAAAAAAGCCAGGTGGTTTGTATGTAATTTCCAACATTACTATCATTCAGATGGACAAATAAAAAAAATTACAGTAATCAAAAGCAGACCTTTCAGCACATGTAATTAAATGAAAGCTTAATAAAGAATAATTGCAAGAGCCAGATGTGCTTATGTCATAATTGTTGCTTTCTTTGGAACAATTTTTCTAATATAACAAGCCTCCACAGAAATGAAAGTTACACAATACTGTAAGCTCAGTGACTCAGTGGCTAGACCAACACGTGAAGGAGGGGCAGAGTCAGAACTCTGGGTGACAAATGAAAACTCCTGTTTGTTTGTTTGTTGCTTGTATCCCCTTTTCAATAGCACACAGAGGCTATGAAATGATAACTGATTAATATTTTGAAATCAACGGTGTTTAAATATTTTGGCTAAGGTGCTATTTTTTCCTGTGCTAGAAAACTAGAGAAATTGAAAAATTTCCCAGCTTTCAGTGATGTCCTGAAGAATGAAAATGAAGCGTTGGATAAAGTAGTCAATGGGGTTTTTTCCTCTACTACTGGGATCTTATCCCTTTTGTCGAATTCTTGAGGTCAATCTATGCTTGCTCAATAGGATGCTTTACTTATATGAGAGAAAGAAGCACATTTCACAAAATTCCAAAAGTCAGGAACTGTACTATGAAAGAGTTGATACAATAAACTTGAAGACAATTTAAAGACAAAGACAAAACCCAAACATTATAACGGCTTTCTCAGTGTTCTGTACTTTGTCTACTAAAATACTTTTCCTTTTTTATTTTTTTAATTAGCAACCTATTTAATGTCTACTTCAGCTGTCTGGGGGAGATGACTTAGAAGTTACTAAAAGTAGACTTAAACCTTAGTAATTAATGTAGAGAGTATTGCACTTTCAAGCAGGAAAGGAATTCTGTGTAAAAGCAAATCTAGGTTCATCAACTAAAGTTCAAAATAATTTCCTTCTCCCTTCTCAGATAAGCCATCAGGGCAAAAAAAAGTGGGGTATGAGTTATTCTTTCTACAAAATTCAGTCTTTCTTAGAGGATAAAAGTCAACAGTCAATGGTGGTGAGCAGCATAGTGCGGAGGGTTGACCCAAGCTGGCTGCCGTTCGCCCACCCAGCTGCTTTCTGCCTCCTCCTCCTCAACAGGACAGGGGAGAAAATACGACAGAAATGCTCATGGGTTGAGATAAAGACAGGGACATCACTTACCAGTTACCATTATGGGCAAAACAGGTTTGGCTTGTGGAAAATTCATTTCATTTATTGCCAATTACAACAGAGTTGATGGTGAGAAACACAGACAAATCTAAAATCCCTCATCCCTGCCATTTTACCAGGCCTAGATTCACTCCTTCACTGCTGACTCCTCCACCTCTTCGCCCTCCATCCTGGCTGCTGGCAGGGTTGTTCCTCACGCCCTGGCCCTCGCTCCCCGCTGCCCTTTCTGGAGAACATTTTGACGGCGGCCCCGCGGCCAGGATGGACCCTGCCCTGTGGTGGGGCTGCTGAGGGACCGGCTGGGGCCAGCACCGGCAGCCTCCAGCCGTCTCGCCTCTCCTCTCCTCTCCATGGCCGCCCCGCAGACCCCCCGCTGCCAGCACCCGGGCACCGACACCGAGCATGCACAGCAACCACAGCTTGTAGCTCAGTTAGCCATGATGGGCAAGCAAAGGCGTGCTGCAGACTGGGAAGCTGCGTAACTTCTTTTAAATATCAGTTTTTATGAGGAACTAGCCAGTCCGGAAAAATATGTGCATGCCACCGTCGCAGGGAAAAAATGGATTTTTTTACAAATACCACTGTTGTGGCTCGAAAGTGCAATTTAGGACATCACATTGAGATGGTCAGGTTGTGAAGCTTTTATTTGCAAGATTAAGGAGGGGGAAAAAAACTGCAAACATTGAATGAATGTTGTGAGTTAGCTTTTGATGCTCAAAAGCAAAAGTTTCAATGGATTTTTTCAACTGAAATTCTAACCTACCGATCACTGAGTAGTGACTAAAAAAATTAACCTACCTCAAACACTGAAACATATCTTCCTTTCCGTATATGTCTAGCACATAAAAAGAAGAGCATTTCATAACACTTAAGCCAACCACCGACTCAGAAGGCTCTTGATTACAAACTAGACATTCAAAAGCGTCAAGTATTCATGATTGTTTTAAGAAGCCTTAAAAATATACAGCCTGGTTTTTATTTTTTTAAAAGGTCACTAAGTTAGATTCTTACAATCCGGTTCCCAGCATCTAAATATAAGTAGTGATGGTTCTGAGTTACTGAATGCTCCTGCGTGGTTACCTATTGCGAAAACCAGCTCACTTAAGGTTAGTGAGCAAAGATGTAGTTTTACAATTTTCAGAACCAGGTTTCTTCTAATGCTGTGATCTGACACTAAAGAGTCGGATTTTGAAATGCCACAAAGTCTCACTGAAAGCAACGGCAAGTGAAGTCTCACATTTAAGCACCTCTGAACATACAGGCTCATGGACTTAAGCAATTGCTACTGAAACTCTATTCCAGCTGTAATCAACTAAAAATCTGAGGTAAATTTATGAATGTTGGAGGTCCCTATGAGTCTGAATGTTGTTCATCTACCTAAAAAAAAATTACAGACAAGTGGGAAAGTGCTGTACTGAGCACATGTACAGCACAACACAAGTACATACAGTTTTTTTTTTACCTGGAAACAGCAGAATTCATACTAAGCCTTAGAGCTACCATCCAAGAAGAACCGAATAACTAACAAAAATAATAATCTGGGGGTGGTGGTATTTTCTGCTTCAGAAATAGTCTATGGCATTTGATGAATTATTTCCATTTCACTCTTGTTATAAAAAAGTATCATTCACGATCTAAAATATGTTGAAAAAAACTATGAACCAATAATAGAGCACCTTGAGTGATCCAAATGTTAAAACCTTTCTTAATACCATTTAAGTTTCACAATGCCTTTGCAAGATACTTTCGCGACACACAAGGATAACCGCCTTCGCTGCCAGTGTTTATTCATGCCTTGCCAGAAGAAAAAGGTGTTAGGCTTACACTTCCCTCTCACAGGTTTCAACATTTTTTCAACAGTTTTTCAACTAGTTCTTGCAACTAGTTTTCAATAATCGAAAGTCTTTCATTAGCTCAGGTCCCTTTCCCGTATGACTTTTCACTTGCACATAGGCCTGTGACATTCCCAGACCCGTGCTCTGCCGAAGGACACTGAGCACAGCGAATGAGCCCAGAGCAAAGCTTTCCATGCACCAGATGTCTCCTTTTTTTTACAGCAGGAATACTGATCCATACCTTTTAGGCTGCAGCATCTGTGTCTACACGAATGAATAAAGGTGAAGAATTTTGAGAATTGAATGTTACAGAAGTAACACATGGCGAGGAAAGTAGAACGACCCTTAAATCAACACAGTTAAGGGAGATTTGCACTGACAACAACTTGTTAACTTTGTGACAGGCTGTTGTACCACCTATAAGAGAATTATGATAATCATAACCTTCTTACCAGTGGCTTGTCAGTGACAGGCCTTATGGAAGAAGTTTGTTTAGAGAAGATATTTCAATAAAAAGAAAGCAATCAACTGCTGCATAGGAGAGAGTCAATTTCTTAAGATATACAAGTCCAGAGAGGAAACGGAGAGAGCAGTTGCACTTGTGTATGTGAGAACAAAAAGGCAATGGCTAGAGACATTTCAACTGGCTGTGTTGATGAGGGAGGATTTGGTCACAGCAGTGGGGATATAATTCAGACGTTGTTCTTTGCAGCAGAATTCTGAAGAAACTACAGCAAAACCATATGTGAAAGATGGAGATAAGAAAGAGAGTGGTTGCTATAGTCAACGTAGCAGATAATCAAAGTGCAGGTGATGAGGGCTGACCTAGCATGATGAATTGCAATGGATGTACTTGGAAGATGCCCCACAAAGAGATTCAGCAGGAGGTAGCTTGGTTCAAGGAGAAAGAAAGGATCTGTTCTATAAACACTTATCCTTTTTTGTTTATTTTACTAAAAGATTTGTGACCAAAATGAAAAGACATTCTCCTCTTTCTGTATTTGTAAATTATTTCTCCAAAGGTGCTAGAAATTATTGGGTTTTTCTCAGAAACAAATGCTGAAATTTATGGACCCTGATTAATTCTAAAGTCTTTCATTACTAAAAATGCAAGTCCTGTTAGATCTTCAACAAATACATTTGCTACAGTAAATGAAACTGAACAATGAAACTACTGAGAATCAAGTGAGAATCCTTATTTGTCAGCATTTTAAATGAATTGTGGAAAGCTGAAATATCTTATTTATAGAGATGAAAGTTCAGCTATTTAGACAATGAGTAATTTGGTTTCTAAAGATGAAAAACTCTAAGGAGTGACTGCAAGTGCTGTTGAAATTCTGCACTACAAGAGGTAATGCAGTTATTTTTTTCCATAGTATATTTAGTACGTAGTGTTGCAAAGCTATTAATTCCAGAATTTTCCTTCCAAGTATATAACATGCAATAATAATACTTAGAACTGTCTGATCACAAAGGATTTTTACAAGCTCACCAAAACCAGCAGTATCTTTACTATTTCCAGTGCACATTTCTGAAAAGAAGCTACCCAAAACTAAAAATCCCACCTTCAGTGGGACTGCTTATTTTTTACTATTGGTGTAGGGATGCTTAAAATAAGCTTGATGTCAAACCCATTAAAGGAAACAGAGTCTCTATTTGAAAGAGTTTCTCTTCTGTTTGGAGGAAGAATGGATGAGTGTTCAAACCCACAGTTCAAGTGTCATAGATAATAACTATGGAAATAAAGGTTAAGTGCTGACCTGAGGCCGATGTCACTAGTATAGCCTTCAGCTGTTCAGGCAAGGTAACCTTTTAAAAAAGCAGTGCAGAAGTATAAATACCCTACTCAAAAATTTCACATACATCTTAATCTAAGTGCAAGAACTGTTTTCTAAAGTAATGTCAATTGTATTTATTCCTTCCTATTTTTGTATATAAATGTCTTTTTATGTTTTGGCATGTCTTCTGCACCAAATACATTCAGTGACTAACACTGCAGTTGAGACCTCTACTATAGCACCAAGGTAAGAAACGTGGTTATTGGTACTTGGTATATCTATATTGAAATAAATGAACGTGGTGCTTTTTCTCTTTGTTTTAAGGTAAATTTTATGCAGATCCTTAGAGTGAGAGGTATGTTAACAGAAAACAACATCCAGAAACACAAGACAGCGTAAGTAACTCAGCAGCGGCTTAACTATGTGACAAACCCAGGGGCAACTTGAAGGCAGCTACTGCCTGTGGAGTCTGCCAAGAAGCCATATGCCATCACCAGAAAAACACCTTCCACATCTCAGCATCTGTGTCCTAGCAGTGCTCTCCCCACAAAAGGAAATGAAGGAGGAGGAGAAAGAGAAGGAAAGGTGCATATAAAATTGTTAAAGGAAATGTACATCCACATTAAAGCAACCCTTATTTGAATTTAAAAATCTAAAACTTGGAAAAATCAAAGCTTTTGCTGATGAGAACAAGATCCCTTCAAATTAATAGCGAGAATATTTTGTGCTAAAAGTGTATGTTTTCTTTTGTTTTACAACATATTTGTGCAGGTCCTACCTGTTAAAACAGTGTATTTTATAGATCTGTTTTGATGAAATTTGGATGCCTCAGTAGCATTTTCTCAGTTTGTTCCAAGAAAAATATTAACAAATCAAAATAACCTGAGTTTTACACTTCTGCTAGTACTGTGGGCCAGACCCTCCTCTTATTTTCGTGTATGCCACCACACAGATAATAGTATCTTACTATTTAAGAACCAACAAGTATGCAACATCAACTTAACTCACAGGTTTATGCTAAGTAACTGATAACTATTTGGCTTTACATGGGTAGATCTGAAATGGCATTGATCAAATACAGCTACATGAAGTTGGAGTAACAATTAGGGAAAAAATTGTTTAGTTTACAAATATAACAAATAATAAGTAACAAAATATGGCAAATACTTCTTTTTCTCTATAGAATCTAACAGAATATGGCAAATACTTCTTTTTCTCTATAGAATCTAAGTATCATAATATATGTACATGGTTTCCTTTTAACAGCATCATTCCTTTCTTTCCACTGTTTGTACATGCCTAACCCATGCATAGTGGACATAACATTCTGATTTTAAACAACCATAAATCACCCTACTGCAGGGTCTGTTCATTGTTACAGAGCATGAATAGCCTCTACTTCTTATAATAATGTAGCAAATACTTTGCAAGGAGGCATTGAGGTGTAACACGAACAGGCAGCTAATGAATTATCATAACTAATGTCATAATAACAAAGATTGTTGCCATGATTATTTATGCACTTACTGGCTAATGTGCTCTCAGATTTATTAAAGCCCAATATGTGCAAACAAACTAACTGTATTTGTGAAAATATAAATAATATATTTTGTAGTCACAGATGGAGTTAGAAGACTTCAGTATTCCCTATATGTTCAGGGGTGCATCTACTGAAAATGTTCTTTCTCAGCCAAAAGAATGATTTTACCATTTACTCATATTCATTCACTTCAGGTTTTTTGAACTAACACCAGTAATTCAGTACCTGTCAGTTGCTACTCTATATATTGTCCAGGGAAATTTTTATGTGTCCCTAAATTCCACTCAATTCCTGTCTCCTAAGGAGATACAAATGCCTGTTTTGCTTCCTTCTCAGGCTGCAAAGTAACAGATAACTAATTTCACCACTGAGTGTCTGCCAGTTCCAACTCCTTTTCCTGACCACAAATTCATGGTACTGGTTTAGAAAAAGAAAAATCACTCTCATCGCTTCTATAGCCCTGCTGTGCATAGTGGCCAACCCATACTGCAAATAAAAGAATCTCTACACATTTCAGATACTGCAGCTTGTATTGTTGTAGTACTGCAGAGTCAAGATCCCCTTATGCAAAATAACAGCTTTATTTTGTTAAAAAGGCCTAACTTTAAGTGGACCATGGAATATTTATGGCTCTCAGTAGTCCTTTGAAAGAGTTATCTTATGTTTTTATGCCGATCATGGGTCAGAGGTTCAAATCAGCACTTCTCTCTGTCACTCCTTATATGTTTAACTACAATTTACAGCTCAGCAAGAGGACTCATAAAACAAAAGTGTCTATTTTACTTCAGCAACTAATTCTAGCTAATCAAAGCTTTCCAGCAAAACAACCCAGCATGAAACTCTGCGTGGAAAATATGCAGAGAGCAAAGCGTTTTGTCAAATAACACATCTCATGATGTAAACACATATGTCTCTTATAGGAAATTTTATCGCTTCCACATTATCGGCACACAAAAGGAGCATTCTTGTCACAGACCTGGTGTGACTGTGGAGCCATCGTCATTGGAAACAAGAGCCTGATTAGGTTCCCACACAGATATGAATAGATTTTCTTTTTTTAGTGTAATGCTGCCTTTCTTATTTCTTAAACAGACTAGTAATTGTGGCTGTAAAAACAGTGAATTGTGTTTGGACGACATTTGTTTCTTCATATTTTTTTTAGCTACCCAATGACACCAATTATCCCATATGGTTGTCCTCTTCTGGAAAGTCTGAGTTAATCCACAGCTGTGAAGAAGAAGACACAACCAGCAGGCTCTAAATCTGGTGGGTCTCTTGTCTGCTAATAAAGTCCACAGTCTGCTGGACAGATGTTAAGAGGATCTGTTAAATAAGTCAGTGACAAAGACCCAAACTTCTGCAGGGGAAAATAATTAGCGAAAACATATCTATTCTTCATAGATTTTCTTTTCTTGCCTCATCTTTTGGAGATGCAAATTTTCATTACTTGATAGAGAATAATCCCGCAGCACATATAATAGGTCCTGTTCAAAATATGAATGGTTTAAATGATCACATTGACATGTGTTCTGAACAGTGATAGATCTTTTTGTCCTTGACTTATTCGTGCACGCTGAGGCTCCTGCACTATTATTTTAAGTTTGGTTTTATTCATCATAGTGTGGGCTTGTATTAGGAAAGCCTGAATAAGTATTGTCAGCTATAAAAAATCTACTTAAATTTTTAATGTAACAGGAAATGTGAACTGAAGATGAAATCATGATTTGATTAATTATTCTTTAAATGTTATTAACCTTGCTTATTCTTGATAAATAAAGGGATTACAGACAATACGTTCTGACCCAAGACTCATGCTGATGTTCTGGGAAAAAAAACCACAAAACAAACAAGCAAAAAAGTGGAATGAGAAGATACCTGCAGCAAGATCCACGTTAGAGATTTACTCCCTCACTCTTCTCTGTCCCCACCTGTTTATCATCATGGCCTGACAGCACAGACGTCCAATCCCAAAGTCTCTATCAGATATAGTCACGTAAACTCAGAGAAATGCTACAGAGCTAAAATATATGCACCAGTGCAATAAAGAACTAACTTGCCTTCAGGCACATATGCATTAAGGTGCTCTTCAGATCATTTCGGCTTCATCTGCACACAGTATTTCTCGTTCTTTTGACCTCATCCTGCTTTAACGTAATGAAGTAGAGATGGCCATCAAAACAGCTCACTCCGCTTTGCTGCCTAAATGCAGGCAACTCTCATGTAGGCATTGTTCCTGCTATTGTACCCCTTTGAAATCAAATGGCTTTGATTTCTTTGAATTATGACAATCATGACAATCTCAGCAACTGCCTGTTCACAACCTGTTTACTGTAAAGCTGTGGGCAAAGCGAAGAAAGAATGCTTAGAGATCAAATAAATTATCAGTCACTGCAAGTAGCTAAGACAATGTATATAATTTGGCACCTGGCAGTTGCCTCTATAATATTGTATTTGTTTCCCTTTAGGAAGCAAAGCCGTTGATTTATTAGTTTTACAGCACCTTGACAAGTTTCCAAGATATAATGTCACCACACCACCCCATGAGGCTGCTGGGCATTTTTAATGAGACAGCATTAAAATTGTGAAAGAAAAGTTTACTCTCTGCAAGAAAATATGAATTTAAAAATGTATGGTAAAATTTTTATACAACTAAAGTTCAGACAGTAAATTAGGTATCTTATATCACCACAGAATATATGTACATTTGGTCTATTGAAATAAAATAACCACTCAGTTCACAAGTGTCAGAGTCCATGATATTTAAATGAGACCTTCCTATTCCTTCCAGTGTGACTGAGTCAAAAACCTGCCCTGTTAAGTGTGGGTGCTGGTCCTAAATCCCACAGAGAGAAAACTATATTTCTGCCATGTCAGCAAAGAACAAAGGGCATGCCGAAAGCTGACCAGGGGAAACAGAGTAGCAGCTATGAAAAAAAAAAAATTAAAAATTGAAAGCTTTCTGTAGTGAATATGGAACTTTTGCTTTCTAAAGAGCAATTCCCTTGTGAAGCCACTGACTGGAGGGAGAGGCAAAAATCCTCACTGACTTGGCGGTTGTGTCTCACCTCATTTCACTCTTTCCCCACCACACGCACACACTTTCCAAGCAGACTGAGTGTTGGTCTGCTGAGAATATGATGCTAAGCCACTTTTCCTGTAGAGTTTTTAAACTGGGCCTCTGAGAAAGGGTTTGATACAATTCAATGACTGAAGTAATACCTTTGTCCATCTGAGCATTAAATGGCCCATTGAAATACAGCTTAGTTAGAAAGAATTTCAGTAAATGGTGCTTTCTAATTTTTTTTTTATTATTATTATTCCTCTCCCAACAGATTACAGCCGGGATCTGAAAATGCAGTTCAATCACTTTTGGTTGCCTCTCAGGTCAGGCCTTTAGCCAGTGTTAATTAAATATAACCCCTTTAGAATACTGGAGGTTAAATGAGAGCAACAAACTGGTCGTCTTCAAAATACTACGTCATGCTCTCCAAAAAGCCGTAACCTGTTTGGGAAGGCCCTTATTTAAACACATTGGTCTTAACAACGAAAATTGATGGGGG
>Ga0065711_1004260_pt1 | contig 28806 bp, 17 predicted proteins | sample Hoacrofraction12_FD_59098 | JGI IMG/M metagenome (GOLD analysis project Ga0065711, IMG submission 59098) | Hoatzin crop microbial communities from Cojedes, Venezuela - Epithelial fraction 12 v2 (version 2) | ecosystem: Host-associated > Birds > Digestive system > Esophagus > Crop | place... | reverse complement strand
TCCGTCTGAACATGAGGAAGAACTTCTTCCCTCTGAGGGTGACGGAGCACTGGAACAGGCTGCCCAGGGAGGTTGTGGAGTCTCCTTCTCTGGAGATATTCAAGACTCGCCTGGACAAGGTCCTGTGCAGTCTGCTGTAGGTGACCCTGCTTCGGCAGGAGAGTTGGACTAGATGACCCACAGAGGTCCCTTCCAAACCCTACCATTCTGTGATTCTGTGATTCTGTGATTTTGTGATTCTGTGATGGAGGACGGACTGTGAACTAAGAAGCTGAGTTCACTAATCCATACATTAAAAAAAAAAAAGACAGCTAAACTGAATAAATACTTACTGAAAATAGTCTTAATTAACATTCTTCAGTGTCAGATAAGACCTTTCTTGTTTTTGATGCTGGCTGATCAGCATCAAAAACAAGAGGATGTACCATGTAGCAACTGTCAGTAAACCAGGCTTAACAAGTGACAAATATGTCAATGACTGTATCATTGACATACTGTTTTCTCTTCTTGATTTTCCTCTTATCCTCTGTCCTTATAGGAGGGGCATTATTTACCACTGGAATAATTTCTCGTTGAATTTACCTCATTTAAACAGCTTTTGGTGTGGATTCTCATACACAGTACTCGAGTGAAGTGTTCATCTACAACAAAGAAAATGGAGCTCTTGGGACCTACAATGAATGAGAATTTCCCAGACAGGGTATATGAGAAAGCTTACTGTGCTCATGTCCTGAGACTGGGGAAACACAGGGTTCAGAAAACAAGGCTTGTTTTTGAAACATTTGCAACACGGAAATACCTAAAGTAGCAGGCTGTGTGATCAATACTTTTCTTGTGCATTTGCTAGCATGAGAAATGCCTGGAATTGTCTAAGGATGCCCACTGCAGAGTAGCATACACAGGTTTAATAGCAGCCAAATCAGATATCCACATTATGGAGGTGCAATAGGGCTTAGAGCAGACTGCAGAATTATCTGAGCAGCAGAATGACTGTTGGACAGTTTGGTCAATCTGATCCATGCTGCAGGATGAAGTGGTGACTGGCCCCAGTACAGGAAAACAGTTTCAGATCTGTAGGAATGGCACTGCAATTAGAGCAATACTGAGATTTTTCTGTGTTTAGCTGAACAGCTTCTCGATTTTTCTTGGTTCTTGGGAATTATAAACAACAATTTCCTTGGTAGGTTGGCAGCATGAGTTTTGCCAAAAAAAGCATGACATTGGTGTTGATATGAGCTCTATGCAAGCTTCCTAGGCAGTAATGGCTTCTGTAAGGAAGTGGAGCTGAGAAGTCAAAGTGTGAGATTAATGCATCTATCCAGGACCTTACTCACATTGCTCAGCCAGATCAGCTAATCAGCTGCTGGTTTACACACAATCCATTTGCAAAAGAGGTGTTCTTACTTGCCTTGAACTTTGCCAGAGATAAATCCCTGTTTAGGATCAGTTTATATCCTTTGCAATTCCTTTCCAGGAGTTTGGGTGATGCATTAGTTCTTGTGTGACCCATTTCTCTTTCTGTCAGGAGGCAACCTTGGATTCGTTTACTTATCTCCACTAAAAAAAATTGAAATGATAATATATTCCCTGACGATTTAACATCTTAACTTACTAGCTATTCACCTGGAAGCTTAGAAATTGTTCTTCTTACCAAAGGACGTGCTGGAACTTACTGAGCAGGTAGCCCAGAGAATTTTTTTGGTTCACTGTTAGGGGAGCTGGAAGAGAACTGTGTCTTTACTTCCTCTAAAGGGAGCAAAAGACTTGCACATTAGAAAAGAACTTGCAGTATTCATCACCATGTGATCCATGCCACAGGGATTACCTTCTTTGCTCAATAAACAGCAATTACATTATTCTTATTTCTACAGTTAAAAAAATCAGTAATGAAAATAATCAAGGTTTGCAATACAAAGGACATGCTTCATCTAAGACAAATGTGAGAAAAAAATCCTGACCCTTCCCCACCCCAAAAAGATACTGTACTGATCTTACTGTGGAATATGTGATGTTATAAATTGTAGTCACCAATTTGCCAGATAAGACTGAGCTGCATAAAATGAGTTGAAATAGGTTGGAGATATGCACTAGAGAATTGTCTTGCTATTGGGAAATTGGTTGAAGGCTTGCAGGGCTGAGCTACTAACCATTAATCTGCCAGCACTGGACTCTGCCAGAGGTGAGATCATGCGAGAAGTACACACTCCAGCCAGACTCTGCTGTACCTGAGCTATCAGCAATGGCAGCGTTCAGGGTAAAGCCTCCCTGACACAATCTTGATATATCAGAGAATCAGAGTCTGATTAAATTAGTTTAATTTCCTGGCTCGTGACAGGTATTTAACATCTGAAAAATGAGGTAATTTACTCACACTCACCTTTGACATCTCCTTTTTGGGAGATTTGGGTAAGTGAAGACTAAATATTTGGTTTTCAAAACATTTGACACAGCACATCACAGATTCTACACATCTCTTTTTGTCTGACCCATTTGCTTGGTAGAGTCAATGATCATTCTTGTGATTATTCTCCTTTATTTCTGTTCAAGAAGGACAATGAATTAAAAAAAAAGGGGGATGACAAAATGCCATTGGAAAATCTCTTTATTCAAAGTTATGACTCCTTACATATAGCTGCTGGTAACAGATCCAGCTGTCTCAGCATAGAAGTAGCATTCTAGAAGACAGCTGAAAGAAAATAAAATGTTTCACTTAATCATAAATCATATGTTCCTTTGATTTCCAAGTGTTTTCAAAAATTCCAGTTCCAAAATGGAATCTTTAAACACGATAATTTCAAAATAGAAAGTCAATATCTTTTATTGAAAAAAATAATTAGAATCAAATAGATTTTTCTTGTTTTTTTTTTGTTCTCCTTTTGTCTGGCATTCAATCTTCCACATTTTTATGAAAACAAAATGGATTATAGACACTTTTTGGTTTCACTCATTCTATATCTATATCATTCTATATCTATATCATCTGTATCATGTACATCAAGTATATAAATGTATATCATGTAAATAATCTGTATCATCTATATCATCTAAATCTGTCTCTAAATCTCATTCTAGATAGATAAACACATTGCTATCCATCAGCTGCTAGAGAGCAGGATTTTGTTTCTGTTTCTGCTTCTGTTAACCATTCCAATTACCAAAAGCACTGCTTTCTTTTTTCTGCTGCCATTAAGAAAGTCTTGTAGTAACCTTAGCTCCAAACAACTTAGCCACAAAGGCTAACACAAAAATCAGTTCTGCTTGTCGTAACAAACACATACTCTGAACAAAGTGATACTAGGATTTGCCACAAAACTTTATAAAATTTTCATTTACCCTCTGTAATGCAGATAAAATTCTTGGTCTTGTCAGTCTTTCCATCTCACAATATATTAGATATGACTTTTTTTTTTTTAATGCAGAACAAACACTTTGTCTCTTACAAATCATCCTGTGAAGTTTCAGCCTATTTCCCACATTAGAAACTATATGTATTTTCTTTTACTCTGCTTGTCACCAGAGAACATCAAGCTCCAGCAGTGTCAGGTGCCTTGCAAAGCATTTCAGATGTCAAAGAACTACTGGTATGTCTCTTTTTTGCTGATTTTCTATCTGTAGAGGTTACTAAGCACAGATCTCCATAGTCTAGGTAGCTTGTCTCCAAACTCAGGCTTAAAGTTCAGCAGTATTTCAGCTTTGATCACCACAGTCACAGGACTATGTTTTTAGTATTTTTAAGATTGCTATACTTTGGAATTTTCTGATATTCATAAATTACTCTTTTTGATCATTTAATGACCCCACAGTTGCTGTGTGAAGGGACAAGAAGAACTGCATAAAAAAATTGGTGCTTAATGAAGTCTACGTACCTCTAAGACAGGTCCCTTCCGGTTGATTTCAGACACTTGGTGACTTTTTGATAAACCAACAGCGATGTTTCAGATTAATGAGAGCGTGCTCTGCACAAGCTACTGATAATGAGATGTCTAAAACCATTACATTCTTTCAGAAACATGAGCAAGTTCAATTAACATTTTCTTCTTAGTGTGGTTATGCTGATCATTGCATTACAAAATAGAGATAAGCAAACTATTTTGGAATTTTTCTTGGTATACAAAGCAATTTAGTAATAAAACTCAAGCTCTGGAAGGAAGAGTGCACAGCTCCAAAATTACACCAGACTAGTCTAGATTTGCTATTGTAGCCGGATTGCTTCTGCTGCTCAGGTTTATTTCCTTCTCACTAGTTAAGAGATGCCTATGTTGTACTGTTGATGGCAGAAAAGACAAACGTAAATATGTCTCAGTAGTAAAATAAATTCCATGATTAAACAAGAAGGCTAAGTGGCTACTTGTATCTATGTAGAAGCCTGAAAACATGCTTTTTTATTTTCATCTGTGTCTCAGGAATGAAAGAACACGGTTCTAAGATTATAAACTCACTGTACTCTGTGATGCAATAAGGCTTAATCAGCACTTACCCTCTACAACTTAGTCTGAAAAAAACAGGGTTATTAAAATTGCTTTCACTGTAGTTAAGTCTCCCCACCTCAGATGAACTGGAATTCAGCTCAGATTGTCCAGAAAGCAAAAACTTTACTCTGAAATGTACTGAAGAAGTGAAATTAAAATTCAATCCTAAGCAAACTATCCTTCTCTGGTTGTTTTTTTTCTCTGTTATACCAGTCTCCCCAAAATATCATCCTAGAGGCCAAAGTTGAGTTTTAGATATTTTGAAACCATGTCACTTCTTTTTTGTGATAATTCATGAACATGTGGAACTGCACTGGACTAGATTCAAATGAAATCTTACTTTCTGCCACATGAGAATGATCACAGATAACTTCATTTTCTAAATGTGGACCAAAAGAGAGCAGTGAAGGTTAGGACTTCCAGCAAAGTGAAAGTCATTGGAGTATGCGGTCCTTAGACGTCGATATTTAATACTTATCACAATACGGAGTGAGAGCACCATCTAACTGCTTGGTTATATCAGTTAGATTATAATAGGTCTAGCTCACTGATTTTTAAAGAGACACTAAACCACGATGATCACACAGTTTAACTTCTGCACTGCTCATGAACCTCACCTGAACACTTCTACAAAAATCTGTAAGGTTGTTGGTTTGGGGGTTTTTATTTTGGCTTGGTTTTTTTTGAGGAGCTATAAAATTTTTGAAAAAGATACATGGTTTAATGTACAGACTAATGGTATTGAGGGATGTAATTCATCCTTATACATTATATACAGACATACAAAAACACTCATATATTTCACTGTCTTTACCATATCTTCACCCTTTTGATTTGTTTGTGCTCATGTGCTAGATCCAAGCATCTGTTGTCCTCCTGAATCACCTCTTATGCAGACGCATATAGACTCTAGCCAGCTACTCCCTTAACTTTTTTGTTAAGCTTTTTAACTGATTTTTAAACAGATCGGCTTTACAATTTCTCCTCTCAAGCAATCTTCTGAGCACTTCAGCAATATTTAGAACTCTTTTCTGAATCCCTATGTATCAATCACCACATCTCTTGAAGTGTGTACATCATAAAGAACACAGACTTCTAATAATGGCGTCATGAATCATAAATACAATGATAAATATGATTTTCCTATATATTCAAGGATTATATTCTTCCTATTTATTAAGGAACCTCAATAAGACCTGATATTCAGTTATTCATTCCTCATGACCCCTAAATAGTTTTTCAAGTTGTTCCATTCAAGCATACTGTTTCCTATACAAGTTATATTTTTTTCCTTCTTAAATATATTGCCTTGCACTTTGCTGTTTCACCTTGAATTTATATGTTTACTAATACTGATTATATGTTTATGGACTTTTGGCCTGTCTTTGATGTTCCATCAACCCAGATAATCTACAATCTTATATGTATACATATATATATATCTTATTTTGATTTATTTTACAGCTATTTTAGAGAATTTAGGTCATAAATCTATGTGAAATCCTGTTAGATACTCAACAACAGATGACTGCTTCTCCATGTCTCATGAATGTATTTAGTATTTACTATACCCATTTTGCATGGTGTCATTTCTATTAGAATAGGATGTAGTTCTAAGTCAGGTGTCTAACAAATGTCTATATCAGATTTATTTTTGCCAACCCTGTTTATGCTATTAAGCTTTACAAGAACTTAGAGATCTAAAATTATCTTGATTGGCATTATCATGTACTACGTGTCTCCCACATAACTTTTCCCATTGTTTTACCAGGGATTAGTGTCAGTCTAACAGGATTCTATACAAAGGGAATGTGGAAAATGTAGGTTCCCCGGTCTTCACAGCTGAAAGACAGTAAGCCTGACTTCTTTCCATGGCCAACACACTCTGAGGTCCTGTATTTACTGATTAGGTTATATAGACAAGAAAGACTGGTGAAATAGTTTGGAACTGACTTCAATTTTCTCTTTTAGAAACCAGATGATCCTCAGTGACACTAACACCGATTGAAACTAAAATAAACACAAATTTAAAAAATCACTAAAAATACAAAAAGTTATGCCTTCTTTGAAAAAATGGTTTTTTTCTAGTTAATCATTGTGCACTGTTGTGACCTTTGCAGAAATCAGTGATATATTTTAAGGCTAGAAGGGGATACTCTGTTAGCTTTTAATATTGAACAAATTAAATAAAAATCAGCAGTTGAAACTGGTGAGTTGAAACTTGTGATTTGGGTTTGCAGTAGAGCGTGTATACTCTTTACAGAGGCACAGAGTCTCTATTTAATGATAAAGAGTGACATAGACTCATTCACATCCCTTGATGAAGTGCTCTTGTGTTTAATTTTCCTAATTATTTAGGAATTTGTGTCTTGGCTTTCATGGTAACTGATATACAACCTAGGGCGCATGTGCATTTGCATGTACACCGCTCTCTGGACTCTCACTCATATCTTTCCTGACAGGGATACTAGAATGGGTTGGGCCGTTCAGTGTTGTGATGAGTCAGCCTCATATCATTTACATGGGCGGATGCTGGAGATAAAAAGTTATGGATCTGCACCTCATTAGGGGTAAGTACACTTGTGCTGAGGAGTAAGGTTATATTAAATCCCAGGCAGAGCTCTGTCTAACCAGTTCTCCTCAATATCATCTTCTCTAGCGATTACTGAAAACTTGTTTCTTAGGGATTAGGCAAATTTTTTCTTCTCACCAACTTTTAGAATGAGTGCACTGGGAGAAGGTGCAGGTAGCTTGTTATTTATGGCATGAGTATCTAGAATAATTGTTAGTCAGAAGAGCAAAGACTGAAGTAAATGCAGATAGATGTATGATGTAGTGTATCAGTGCACAAAAGCATAAAAAACTAGAACAATGGCAGCTTCTCTTCGTGTTCATAGATTTTAGCAACTCCATCATTATACAATTTAATAATCTTTCTGGAAGTCTTGTCTTAATTAATAAATACTTTGATATTTGGTCTCAGCAAGTTATGACAGCAAGTTGCATATTTTTTTCAAAGCACGTAATTTTTATTGAGAGTATCTGTTTGCGGACTTGTATAAAAATATAGAATCATGTTTAGATTTGAAGTACAATTTGTTTCCTCAGAAGCCAAAAATTCAATAGAATATTGTCTTTTCACTTTCCTATAGTTCTATATGACACACACTGGATTAAAAAAATAAACTTATTGAAGTATAAAAGTAATCTTCATTTGGAGTCCTTCAGCAGAATCTCCACTGTGTGTTATGGAATACTGTATTTCATAGCAGATTAGGAAATATATCCTTCATTGTAAATACGGAACTAAATCTTACAGCAAAATAAAATTAAATGAAAAACTGAGAGGAATGAAAGATCTCCATATTTTCTGTAGGCTTTTTCCTAATTTATGAGATATACAGTCTCCCTTGAAAGGACCACCTACACATGACGACTCATACAAAACTTCCACTGTATTAAACAGTGACATATATAGCTGAGAAATGCAGAGCTTCTAAATGGGAAAGGTTTAAGGAAAAAAAAAAGAAAATTAAGTAGAAATAATATTTTCCAAGAAGATAGCATTGTGGAATGCACCACTGAGAAAGTAGGGGAAGTTAGCCTGTTTTAAAATGCATGAAACCCCCGGTAAATTCATGTCATGTCAGACTGTTCTGTCTGTGGCTTTCAAAAGCTTGCAAAAGTTTTTTGCCTCTTTTCCCATAAGATCAAAGATCTTACAAAGAAGTGAGAAGTGCACAAACCACTATTTTCTCCCAATGGAGAGAAAGATAACCGAGAAAGACAGGGAGGAAAATCCAGGGAAGACGTAACTCTGCAATCTGCAATACCCTTGCACAGTCCTATAGAGTGGGAGATGGCAAAAGAAAGAACTTTCTGCACAAGCTTTATGGCTGATTTATAACACCCCTCTTCATGCACAGAGCACAGTGTGAAGATTGGTCTTTCAGATATGCTCTCTTCTGTACATATCCAGAGACGTGCACCAGGAAGCACCCTGTATTTATGGCTTTCTATTAGATTTCAGAAGCTTCCTAGAAAATAAGGAGTTGCGTTTGGGGGCCTAGGAATGTTCCTCCACACATTTGAGTTTGCTGGGATTGACCTGGCCCGAGGGTTTGAGAAATGCTGCTAAAGCTGATGTTGTAAACACAGCTCTGTTGTAACTGGTCCTAAGCAGATTCAGTGTGGCATTAAGCAATACAAGGAACCATATTTTGTAAGGAAATGGTTAAACAATGCATGCAAAATTATCCCATGCAAATTAAAAAAAAAAAAATCAGAAATTTTGGAGTTATATGAACTTTCTTCTTTTGTCCAGTTCCTTGGCAATTCATAAGGTGACTGTTTCATGTGTGTGGGGTAAATTTCAGGTATGATGACAGAAGGGGGCATCAGTATCATTTTAGATTAGTCCTAAAATCATATTTGCATTTTGTTACTTGAAGTTTTCTACCTGACTTGTAATTAGACAACTTCTTCTAAGGAATAAATTTTTACAATGAGGGTGGAGAGAAACTGGAAGAGGTTGCCCAGAAAGGCTGCGTCTATCCCATCCCTTGAAGTGTTCAAGGTCCAGCTGGATGGGGCTTTGAGCCATCTGATCTAGTGTAAGATGTCCCTGCCCATGCCAAGAGCATTGGAACTAGATGATCATTTAAAGTTCTCTTCCAGCCCAAACGATTCTGTGATTCTGTGATAACCTCTGTGTCACAGAGCACCCACTCTGGCAAGTCTTAAATATTGACTTGTTCACTATGCTACACGCATGCAAATCAGAGAGACTGAGGCATGAGTTGGCAAATAAGACAATCCCAACACAGCTGTTTGTACAAGAACTCCATGATTTCAGTGATCGTCCAGGTTTCTAGTCCTGAATGCAGACGTTTGGCAAGTCGGCTGGCACTGCGGCACTTTACTGGGCTACAGTTTATTGCTCCTTGAGTTTCAACAGACTGAGAGAAAATTAATGATCTGAACAATTTAGAGCTGCAACTAGTTAGCTCTTCAAGATTGCAGGAACACACTGAGAGACAGACAGGCACTTCACAGAGAAAAACAACACTGCAATGACTGCCTGGATTAGTGGAAGGGACTTCTGGAGGCCCTTCATCTCATTACTGTTCAATTAATAGCTAGCCATAATCTAGACATGAACAAGGGATGCAACTGGAACTGCAAAGAAATAACATAATTAGGCCCTGAATTTAATCCGTCACGAAATTATGTGAAGATGCAGTACTCTTTTATTTTAAATAAGGCTAATTAAATCTCTTTTCTAAATGGATTTTTTAATAGATTCTACGATTTACTGTGTGGAAATGAATCTTAGAAAGTTCTCTCTGTGCCTCACACGTTGTTCCAGGTGTCCATTAGAATTAACTGTCACTCTGTGCTATGAAACCCTTCCCTTCATGACAGATTTCTCTGGACTTACTTAAATTTCTGTATCATGAAGCTGTTAAACGTGAAGAGCTACCTTTAAAAACATGGCATCTCAGGTTGTGTATCAAAATGTAATCTATTAATATTTTACTGATTCTAACTGGCAATTTAATTTCTTATTGGTTTAGTAATGGTTACTTGGTTCATCTGTTTCAATGTCTAGTTAGAAGTGTGTGTTCAAAATATTTGTCTAAAAAGATTCCAGTGATCCCTATCCTCACAGAAAGGTATCATTTTACTTCAGTAATGCACAATTAACCACATATTCATAACACCATAATAAAGATGTTCCTGTTTAGAATAAGCTTCCAGGAACTAATGGCTACAAAATCTTTATTATCTGAAATGGGCAAACAAAAATCAACAATTATTCCTCCTTTTAATGTATTACATTCCCCATCTTCTTGTGTGGCAGTAATTATTTTTATGTGTGCAAAGAAATTGTATTTAGTGTAATTCACCTGCCTGTGTATCTCAAAATTTCCACTTCATGAAATACACTTTATAAAATAGTCATAAGAATTGAATGTCTTTGTCACTAGAAACACCAGTTTGTGACAAAAAGATCCCTATTAAAGAAGCCAGTACAATGATATTGTATGAGATAGGCAAATCTCCTTAAGCCAGGCTCATCCAGAGGGCCGGACTGGTGGACTGTAACAGCCTCCATGTAGAAAATCTTTGGACTTGAGAACATGAGTGGATGGCAGCCAACCTTCCTTTCTAACCAACAAAACAAAAAAAAAACCATCAGAAAACTTTAAAATAAAAGTAACTAAATAGCTGAAAACGTTTACAAGCAAAAAGTGTTTGAATAATAAGACTTGTCATTATCTACAAAAAAACTTTCTGCCCAAACAGTGCTCTTATTTTGTTGCTAATCATTTAGTAACTCTTCCTGGGGCGAGGGAGGGGGGAGGGGGGAGAGGAGGAGAGGGGGCAGGGAATTATTGGCAGTGCCTATAATTTTTCTACAAAGATTTAACAGACTGCCAGCTATAAAAGACAAGGTAGTGAAGCAAAGATGAAGTCTGCTAATCTGCAAATATTTGTTTTTTGAAAAGTGATTTTTTTTCCTTGATGTGCTTCTCACACATTATCTGTTAAAGTAGTTGAGTAAAAATGAATTTAAAAAATGAAACATTCTGTAAACTTCTGACAGTTTTATTAATAGCAGAATATCTTATGTCATTAAAACTATATGTACAGTATTTATGTTATGACTCTGAGGACAGAACTGATACCAGAACATCATTTTTAAGCTTCCATCAAAGCATTTATCCCTGTCTGGAAGAGAAAGGCTTATTTTTACCATGCTAAATAGGTAGGGAAATGAAACTGTTGAAATCTTGAAAATAAAAGCTGATGAGGAACTTTTCAAAGTGATTGTGTGTTTGGAGGAGTGTTATTTTCTAATTCTCATTTTGAAAAACATCTGTGTAGTTTTTAATTTAAAAAGAACATTAGCATTAAGATAAACAAGTAATTAAAATGGACATTTTAACAAAAGCACTCACAAACCAACAGAAAGATTTTAAAACTTGTCTCAATGAAATCTTTTGATTGACCTTATCTAAATGTTTATGACTGTGATTTGGGGGGCCAGTGTTAATGGATTTAAACAGAAGAATAGCATTTTTCAAATTTTATAACAAGTCCAAGTCTTTATTCTAAGATTTTGTTGAATTGTAAGGAATTTATTTTTTTTGCAAAGCTATTAATATGTGAACTAGCCAATTACACTTCTAGTACTTCATGGATGTAAAGGAACTGAAGCCTTTATTTCCTTCATTTCAAAAGCAACAGGAATAAGGTGTGCTACCTCAATTCTTCCAACTCATTAGAGTCCAGAGAGCACAAAGAGAAACAGACGTAACCAGACATTGCAGCTCGCATATTTTAGGCACGTGGTCCCAGCAGTTGGTTAAGCTTAGTATGTGCAGGTTGCAGATATAGCCTGGGAAGTACGAGACAGGAAGACATTGTTCTGCCAGGTCGATTCGAGTTAATTCTTCTCAGCAGTGTGTTTTCTCAGAGACAATAAAATTCAAATCAGTTTGAATTTACTTACCACACTGGCAACTTTACTACCAGCTCCCAGTATACTGAGAAGGCAGATGGTCTGAAATGAGCCTAATAATACACTGAGTGAACAAGTGAGATGGGTTCCTGGCGATTTGTGATTTAGGAGTGATGATCAGCACAGCGTGGGTTGATAGATGCTCGGCTTGAGGACAGGATAGATGGGAAAAAAACAAGGCATTAGCAGGGACAGCCATGCATCCCTTCAGCCCCCAGGCTGCTGAAACCGAGCCTGGCCACAGCAGAAGAAGGCAGGTGGGCAGAGCTCCCTGTAATATCACCTTGGACACAGCTGGTGGTATCATGAGCTTGGAAGACAGAGTGTGGAGTAGTAGACACAGGTGCTGCAAAATTTCCCACTGCTCTGACCTGCTGCCTTCCTGTCAGGAGCGTCCAGCACCCTGGCTGAGACCATAGTGGTGGCTGGACAGAGCTAAGAAGGAGAAGTGGTTCAGGTGGTGTCAAAGGAAAAAGGTCTATAAAATCAGAGATTTGTAAAGAACACTTTGACTTGTGAACAAAAGGTGATTTGAAGCACCCATTCAGAGTTCCAGAATTGGCTGAACTATTGGATAGACAGAGGTACAGCTTTCTACACGCTATTCTTACTCTTTGACTCAGCTCTGACTGTGTACTATACACATTATTCAGTCGTATTTTGGTCATATTTTCCAAGAAACCATTTGACAGTTCCTTTTTTAGGAACCTTTCTTTTGCTGTAGTTTTCAGAAACAAGTCAATAGTTGCCCACTCTCAGAACAATTCACCTTCCCATGTATCAACTTCCTAAAATATATCAGAGGTTCCTCCTTCTAATCATGCGCTTTTGGCAACTTTCTTTCACTTTTTTGTGTTTTGAAAACTTTTCAATGCCATTAATCAGGGCTTATTTCATCTCAAAGAAGATACAGCTCTTCCTACTCTTCCCTCACTTCAAAACTCCGCTGATTTGCAGATGAAGTTATCTCTGCCTGCTTGCTGCAAGAGCTCTGATTAGCTTGTCTTCCACAGAAAAAGAAAAATAGAAGAGAACACCTTTGAGGAGCCTTCAATGGCAAGAAAAGCAGCTTCTGGAAAACTGAAAGACTGATAGCAGGTGAACCTAGGTAACCCTGTTACTTGTAATAAATTAACAAGATCTCCCTACATCTATGGACTGAGCAATTAGCCCTAGAGGTTTTTGCTTTATGTTAGGTCTCATGTTGAAAGTTCAGACTTTTTTTTTTTTTTACATTTTACAGCAGGCTTTACAATTTTGTGAAATGCTCTGATTGCTGGAGTATATGACTTGCTGCAAAGACTACATTTTAGGAACTTTGGTATTACACTGCTTTTGTCTGATCTGACATCTCCATGAAACCTGCTGTCTTGCTGTCAATGCTGTAACTGTAGGAGAGACAAGGGCTTGTTGCTGCTCCCTAATTATTGTTTTCTTCCTGTAATCAGAGAGAATATAATAGAGGAAATACTCCCTTACCCACTTTGGTTATTTGAATTCAGGAACACAGGCAGGTCAGAGGAGAGCATATCTGAAGCTATGCCTCCATGATTACAGCTGTGTGTCTGAATCACTGTTAGCAGGAGACTAAACGAGTCAAAAATTAGAGTTCAACAGATCCATCTATATGAAAATATAGCGTCTGTTGATATTTTATATTCTTCACCCCTGTAGAGTAATTACAAGTCAGGAGAGTGAAAACTGAATATGGTTCCATGGGCATGAACATTGTTTTCATTTAAGCTTTCACTCCACTCTTACAGCATGCTGAAGAGGCACTGCTAAGATTTACTCTGAGAGACACTTCTTGGTGTCTGATACCATTGTTCATCACCCCATCTTTCGTGGGCCGTTGGAAAGCACATGCCTTAACTTTGAAGGAACACGTAGTTCTGGTGATTGACTAAGCTTTGCTAAGGATGCCCACTTAGCAAATGTCACTCCCCATAGCATGAACTCCTTTGTGTTTGTCAGGTAATTCACACACTTTATCGCCAGGCAAGATTTTAAAATAAGAGAAGACATCTATTTTTTATTTTGTCTATTTATTGGAAGTCTATCAAATAAAACATTGCCAAAACTTACAGTTCTTTTGTGGTACAATTTGACACTCAGGTCTACAGCTGGGTGTCTCCCTGTCAAAGAGTGGAACTGAAGAAAGCCATGCTGCCATCTGCCTTCTCTGTTTGGGCTTCCATAAAATGCAAATAGAATATCAAGGGGAAGTGTCGGGGATTTCAACCCTTTTCCTACTTCATTATATTTTTATTTTATTATATCTTTAAAGTAGTAGACACTTTTTTTGGTCCAAATATTTGATTCAGCTGGTGATCTAAAACTCTCATATTTGTTCAGAATCAAGGTCTGGTTTCAATTTAAAAAACTGTCAGCACTGAACACAAAGTAATGACATCTCTGAAAAAGGAATGGCTTCATAGTGAGCTGAACACTTGAAAAGCATGAAAAGGAAGAATTTGTAAAAGAAATTTGCTTTAGAATTACTTCAGTACCTTCTTACTTTTGGTCTATTGCACTTTGTTCATTTTGTGTGATAAGCCCACAGAAAGGGCACAGGTGGCAGGAAATAGAGTGTAGCAGTTGCAATGTGAGTGTAAACAGAACTTACCAGGCTAACAACTACCCATACCAAATACCTATCCAATAAGATGTAATGGCTGCATATCTACATGGCTGACCACACTGATGACTAGAACAAACATAACATTGTGCTGTTTTATGAAGTGAGGGATATATTCTCTCAGTGAATCCCTGAACCATCAAACAGCATTTCTTAGTCTTTCATCCCCAGCTCCTTCTTTTAGTAGCTTCAACAGAACTCTCCTTCTCCTTTTAACCATCCTTTTGGTAACATCTACTTGTACAATAAGCTCAGCTAGAACTAGAAAGCCTGGCCTTCAATTACTAAACCCACCCTATTTGCCAGGATGAGCAACGTCTTAATCTTGTTTTCATTAAACACGGTTCTTTGATCTTTCAGCATTTGATTTTGCTGTGGTTCCCAGTTCCTTACTGTAAAGAAGAGCAGAAATAAAGACATGAGAAAAAAATTGAAGATGAACCTAGAAAAAGACATGAGCAAAATGGAAGGCTAGTGTTCTTGTATTATAAAGAATAATTATCATAGCGGAATGAAGAATTTATATGAGATTGTTGCAGAAATATCATTATTAGTGACATGAAATTACCAGAACAGGTAATGTGATTACGATGAGTTTGTTACACAGATCATTCTATATAAGCTGTGCCCACTCAGAAAACTATAACAGGTTCAGTTGCACATAATACAAAGTTATGCACTTAGGAACAAGAAGCATAAATCATAACAATGAACGAAAAGAGAAACTGGAAAATAGTGACTCTGATGAAAATTCTGGGATCATAAAAGGCAAGCCACTTAACAAGCTTCAGATGACAGAAGAATAATGTGATTCTTCTCTGTACAAATAGGAAAGTTTTGATTAAAAGTATGCATGACCTGTGTTTATTGTGTTGACAAGACTAATTGTGCAATGGTGCATTCAGCATGTATGTCCACATTTTTAAAAGGACATTGAAAAGAAGAAGAGAAGAAATAACTTTAAATGTCTTATAGAAAGTATTAATGAGTTTGGTATAATTTAGATTATCAAAGAGAAGATTAATGAGACACAGTTACAGTTTATTCATTTCTTCACAGGGAGAAATTATAAAGTCCCGAAAGGCAGTTTATTTTGGCAGGGAACCAATAGCTGAAGTTGAAACCAAAGAAATTTACATAGAAATAAAAGTTCCTGGTTTGAAAGAGGGATTTTCCATCATCATGGATAGCTGTCTGTGAAGCAAAGCATTTCTGCAATATACCCTTTCTTCTACTTCATTATCCATTTCAGTCACTTTTTCAAGGGAAACAGTCAGTACTCCTAGCATAGCTTGAAAATATTTTTTCTTTTAATTTATCTGTGTATTTTTAAAAGATAGGAGGAATTCTTAGCCTTGACTTAAGGTTTGTGATACCCAGAATGCAGCAACTGGATGGTTACTGCATGGAAATATGTACACCGTCACTTGTCTTTAAATGTTTTGGGAACCAGAAAAGGGTGAAAGATTGTATGATTTTATCGATCCCTTCCATTTGTGTTTTACAAAAGAGCGTCGAACAAGTTTTTAAAGCATGTTTGGAAGACAGCTTTGGAGACTTTGATCTTAACTTTGCCCATGATGGACTTTCCCATTTGAAATTGTTTAGTCACTGGCTGGCGGAAACAGGGAGTTGAGTTGAAAGGATTCATAGGGCAGTAGCCATGCTCTTGCACAAAAGTATAGGCTTCTGCAGTTTCACCCAACAAGAGTTAAACCTGTGTAACTTACTCATGACAGATGGTTTTGTTTATTTTACTAAACATCCAAAAGACTTTCTCATACTGCTGGCTCCCTTATTGTTAAGATACAGTGGTCTCACCGCTCTGACCTTGTGTCTCTGGCCCAGGATCTCTAGCTGACCGAAACTGAAACAGTCACAGCAACAATGACTTTAAAAAGTCTTTGGCTATATCCTGTTTCTCAGACATAAGTCTATCCAGTAGGACTGTATTCAGGTCACCAGAGACATGTCATCCTATAGTAGCTGTTGCAGCTATAGAATGAAGTCTGCATTTTATACTCTGCAGTGCCTTTGTTAAGCAGGCTCTATGGCATCCCACAGAAATGAGCAAGAATGGAAACCAAACTTCCCTGTATGTGTGAGCCCCTATATGGAAGATGAGGTCTCTGTCAGCGACACACCAGAGTCACCTGTGTGAAAGCAAAGAGCTTCCCTGAAATATTTATATATCTATACACGAATACACACAGTATATATGAACTGTAGCATGTAAACCTATATTTTTAGAGTTAGAGATTGATAATAAATCCAATTTTCTTTGTGTTCCTGCATGATCCAGATGCCAGATCCCAGTAGCATCTTTCAGCCAACTAGTATACAATTTAGAAACGTATAAAGGGTTTCTACAGGTAGCACTGATATTCATTCCCTCTCCACATTCCATTACACCCGAAGTCACAGTAATAAAGTTTGCCAGTATCACCAACTATGCCTTCTTCCAGCTGATTGTGTTTGGGGTCTTATTCTGTCTGACTTGAGCAGCTTTCCATAGCATAGTTATTCTTTTCTCATTTTTTTGACCCTACTTGTGGTTGAAGGCAAAGAATCTAAAAGTATAGGATGTCATTTTTCATTCTTTTGCCACATCTTGATAAAAAGGCTAGAAAGTAAGTCAGGTCCTCACATATTTACTGGTCCAACACTTCTGCTGTCAGTAGAATTGCACAACACTTCACAGGTGTTTGGTATGTTGTACCTTTATCCTGTGTTACTTGCTTTCCGGGATAGGTGGAAAGCTGGCCAACTGATCAAGAAGTCACTCATGAGAAGAAGACTTTGGCATTTTATTTTCTCCTCCAGCCTTGACTAGACCCTCAGTTCCAACAGAGATATGCATTATTTGTTACGTCAAGTCACAAAATCAGAGCTCAACCAAGAGGCAACCGTGCTGTCAGTCACCATGAGATACTAAATTTAAAAAAAAAACAAAACACCAAAAACCCCAAACCTGCAAAAACCAAGTTTTTCAGCCTTACTGCTATGTATTCATGACAGTTACAATGCCAAGTAATTTCATACTAGCTCAGAATTACTGTGGTAGATTATTTCTAGAGAATGCCAAGCAGCATATTTCTTGTGAGTCTAATAATAAAGAAGTATTTGTAAATGCAGTGACAGGTTATTCATTCCTTCCAATAGCTGTTGAATTGTGTATGTTCCAAAATCTATCTCTAATAGGGGACAGATTTGTGTAGCTGGATCTTTAATTATTTAGAATAGACTAAATGCCAGCACTGTTCTAATCTGGCGCGTATGAGGCTTGGACAAAACCAGAGCAAACATGTAAATATAGCAACACACCTGCTAACAAAACCGAATTTTCTAATCCTTTGCTAATTCACCAGTAAGGTTTTGATCAGTGTGTTTAGGCAGCTGTAGTTGTGTGACTCTTTTTTTCTTTGATTGGAAATGAATTAAGTTCCTCTGCATGGCTAGATTTAAAATACTGTGCAGTCAGAGTTATCAACTCTTGTCTACATCTGCTAGCGTGACTTGATTGAAAAAACTTTGTTCATAGCAACAATTTCACAGGTAGAAGCTTCCAGTTACAGGCCTTAAAACATATGCCCTGTACTCTACATTCTTTTGTGAACTTATTACTTCAAGAAACAGCAGCATTATGGGCAACTTCTATCTAACTGAAGCAGTTGCTATGTTCACAAGTCACAAGTTTTAGTCAGTTAGCAATAGGGCTGCATGGCATTTTATTGCTCTAACTGAAATACAAAATTTTTTAGGAAATTTTAGGAAACTTAGGATTTTACTGAATTGGAAAGTGAGAAGTTTTACTTTTTACAGTTACCAAAAACTTGTTAGAATTTTCACTTTTTGCTCTACCTATTTGCTTTAGCTTCTCTAAGGAGGTGACCACCTTCACTGCTCAATAACGACAGGGCAGCAAAAAGAATTAGAAATAGAAGCCCAGGCTTCATTTTAGCATATGATACTCCCTGAGGTTTCTCAGAGACAGCTTCCCTGATAGCAGTGTGAGCCCAAACTACTTTCGGTGATAGGCCTTCCATGCCCAGGCCAGGATAATGTCCACACTCGTAAGTTTAGTGCTACCACAGTTGTGGGGGAACCATGGCCATGTGGCGAGCCCTCCAGATACTCTGGGCCTGACTCTTGATAGCCGGTAATGGAGCAGGCATCAAGGTCACAATGAGGCCTGCATTAACCGCTTAGCAAGACAAACAAGATCTTGAGGAGCAGTTTGATGTGCATGACTGATAGCGTCGCACGAATCGGAGACTGAGAAGTACATGTGAACAGCGCATGGACAGTGCACGCATCCAATCACATTAGAGCTATCGCGTGGCAAGGAACTATATAAACACGGGTTTGTAGCGCGATAAACTGGCTTTGTGTGATCATATTGATCATATGATGAGTCCTTAATCCCACCACGACACACAGTGATCCTGCACTTGGTAGCTGAGACATTCTTGTCATACTGCAATGGCACAAGGTTTACAGGAAGAAGTAGTATCTTCAGTTTGGTGAAGCAAAATCAATTGGAAAAAAAGATAAGCTTTTGGGAACCCAAGACTGTAGCTTTTTGGGATTAGTCTTCTTTTGGTTTTATTTAGTTTTTTGATAGACTTTAACAGACAAATATACTTTTCTTCCTGTTCTATGAAGTGCACTCTGATATCCTTAAACTCATTGATAGTGCAATAATATGCACTGTAAACTGCCTGTAAACAGAAGCCAGAGGTAATTGAACCCAGTTCTTCAATTGTTCTCTGTTATAAGTGGAATTAAAATGCAAAACGACATTCCTCAAACATTTCCTTCCCATTTCTGCTGCGGAACTGAAATGAAATACAAAGAGTACTTAGGTGGATTTGTGCTATGATTTGTTTTTTTCTTAATCTAGTGGATGGATAAGTAATTTTCTGTGTTATTAATTTTTAATTCTAAAATGCTGTGGCTGAAAAAGCGATCTTCAAAAGGAAATTTTTAACGCTTGTTTCAGAAACTAATTTTTTGAAGAAAAGAAGGCTTTCATTCTGTACATACTATCCCATAGTACCAACCTCGTGGTTATCATTCATAGTTGGACTAGCTTAAGAGTTGTATTTTAAAATGAACAGAAATATTGAAATATGATTTCTACCTCAAAGTTTAGTTCAATGTTTGAATGAGTTTGAATGCTATACTCATCTCTGAGAAGCTTTTCATTGCCCTGAGCATTTAGTAATAATGTTAAAACTGCTTTTAAGTAGCTGGAGGTAGGATCAGTCATAGAAATTGCTAAAATGGACATCTTCCATTCTCATTATTGTATCATAGCAAAATAGCTACTGTGTACTTCACCTGTAGCAGAACCCAGGAAGCCTATCTGGCTGCCAAGTTCTGAAAAGAAGCCATACCTTTGCAAGGAAGAGCAGCAGTTGTTCAGGGAGGGCTGGCCCTGCTTTGCAGCTCAGCTCTTTGCCTGTGGGGGTAGAGCAAATCCACCACTCTGTGCATCCATGGTCAACTGCATCTCTGGGCTGGAGCCTTGCAGCCACGACCCAGCCCTGCCCCTGTAACCTTAGGGCAGTGTTTTGCCAACAGTGCTAGGAGCCTCTGAGCTGGCTTTACTGGGAGAGTAGCCCAAAATTATTGCTTAATTTATTTTTGGTGCCAACTTAGATGTCAGACCTCAGAAATTATCTAAGTAGTTACTCAAGTGAAAAAAAAAGAGAAAACTATGTCTGGATTTTGGCTGATACAGGCAATAGCTGAAGAGTAAGACTGCAGAAAAGAAAATGCAAGAATATCAGAGTTTTTCAGCCTGAGCGCAAAACCAGAAGGTATAAATGCTCTTAGAAACAGCCAGGAGGGAAACACAATACTAGACAAACGTTTGTGTTTAGAAACTCAATATTCTGACGAACATATACACAACAGCCTAACTTTTAAGATGCAAACATTTTCTTCCTACATCACCTTTTACACAATGCATATCAATGCATTAATACGGAATTACTCAATTATATTCATAACGGCAATGGTATTTACTTAAGTTTTTCTACTAAGTTATAGCCTAAGACAACAAAAGCCTGAGATTTTTTTGTCTTTGATTTCAGTTTCATTTTTTCTCCTCTTGCCTGCATGTCTGCTTATCACTGTACCTGCAAGAATACCGGGGAATTGCAAAAATACTCATGTACAATCAGTATTTCTCCTGTAGCTAGATCTTTTCTGTGCTGATATTTTTTTGAGAATTCTGAGCTATTAGCTTTACTTGTTTTGCATGGAAATGGAAAATTGCCAGGAAACTATATTTTGAAATTGCAAATGTGATTTTTTATGGAAATATATTTTATGCTCATCCAAAAAATCAAAACAAGCATATCACCAGATTTATGACTTTCTTGAAACTAAACTTGATTTAAATTTCTAACACATGCAGTAAACTCCTGATACCTATTCATAGCAATAGAATTATGTATTGTACTAAACTTAAAAGCTAATAGTAAATTAATAGGTCTGAATAAATCAAGATATTCTTAGGAATCAGCTGAATTCTGTGTCTGTGGATGGGTTTTGGTGTCTTAAACATTTAATACTTCTCTTTGAAACTTATTAAAATTAAATTATCATGAAGGAGATAACTTTCATCTGTGCCTCAGAGTAAGAGAATATACACTTCACTTTCCTTGAGTGGACCCTTTTAGAAAAATAATTGTCATCATTAATTGATCTTTCTACATTTTTTCAGCACTGCCCTTGTTTTTAAGAAACATTTTATGTTTCTTCCTCTCTGTTGATCCTGCCTTTGACAGAAGTGGTCCAAACATTCACAGTGAAATGCTGGCTTACATAAAATAAAAGCTTACTAGTAGTTTCAGTGCTGTCAGAGAAAGTGAAAATTAAAATAGCTTTTTTTTTTAATATTTAAGTGGCTAAGGAGAAGATTTGTTATGCAAGAGGTTTCACATCAGAAAGACACAGAAATAGAATGTTTCATTTTAATTTACAAAAATTTGCTGTTTCCAGCATGTACAACCTGATGAATACTATGGTGGTAAATAACTGTACAAAAATGAAGAAAAAAAAAAAAAAGAATAAATCAAAGTGAAATTTACAATTGAGATCACTTCTTACCTCAAGAGAGTTCTTACACCTGCATGAATGTAAGTCAATTACACCTAATAACTTCCTGCAAAGTACTGACTAGGAAGGAGAGGTTCTTGTAAATGCGAAGTCTGACTTTCCAATAGTTGCATGTATCCTCGTACTGAATCATGAATAGTTCTGCTTTCCTGAATGGACTATTCTACCCACGCCAAAGGAAGGGCATACATAACTCTGTTAGTGCTTCAGTTTGGTTTCTTACAACCTAGTTGCAACCACTTAAGTAAAGCATATAAGAGACAAAGAGCTCATGGAAGGTCTGGGTTGCCCTTCTTGGTGTCTCTGTTATTGAGTGCTTTTCTGCTGTCTTGTAGAACTCATTTTAATACCTTAATTTGGAAGGCAAGAACTCAACCCTTGCCAATTTTATTCCTTACTTTTCCCAGTAAATTATTTTCCATGATTGTACTGGGTGTGCATGGCAAGGTTTCGGTAGTGGGGGAACTACAGGGGTGGCTTCTGTGAGAAGCTGCTGGAAGCTTCCACTGTGTCTAACATAGCCAGTGCCAGCTGGTTCCAAGACGGACCTACCGCTGGCCAAGGCCGAGCCCATCAGCAATGGTGGTAGTGCCTCTGTGATAACATACTTAAGAAGGGGAAAGAAACCTACATAATGGCATTTTTCAGCCAGAGAGAGGAGTGAGGTGATGAGAGAGAAATCTGCAGACACCAAGGTCAGTGCAGAAGGAGGACATGCTCCAGGTGCCAGAGCAGAGATTTCCCTGCAGCCCATGGAGAAGACCCTGGCGAGGCAGGCTGTCCCCCTGCAGCACATGGAGGTCCACAGTAGAGCAGATATCCACCTGTAGCCCATGGAGGACCTCATGACAAAGCAGGTGGATGCCCTAAGGAGGTTGTGACCCTGTGGAGAGCCCATGCTTGAGCAGGCTACTGGCAGGACCTGTGGCCCTGCGGAGAGAGGAACCTGCGCTAGAGCAGGTTTGCTGGCAGGGCTTGTGACCCCGTGGGAGACCCACGCTGGAGCAGCCTGTTCCTGAAGGACTGTGGAAGGGATTCACATTGGAGCAGTTCATAAACAGCTGCATCCTGTGGCAACAACGCATGCTGGAGTAGTTTGTGGAGAACTACAGCCCATGGGAAGGACTCATGTTGGAGAAGTTTGTGGAGGACTGTCTCCTGTGCGTGGGACCACATGCTGGAGCAGGGGAAGACTGTGAGGAGGAAGGAGTGGCAGAGACAACATGTGATGAACTGACTACAACCCCCCTTCCTCATTCCTCTGCGCCACTCAGGGAGAGTGGGTAGAGAAAATCAGGAGTAAAGTGATGCCTGAGAAGAAGGGAGGGGTGGGGGGAAGATATTTTTAAGATTTTGGTTTTTTTCTCATATCCCTACTCTGATTTGACTGGTAATAAATTAAACTAGTCTCTCCAAGTCAGGTCTATTTTGACCGTGACAGTTATTGGTGAGTGATCTCTCCTTGGCCTTATCTCGACCCATAAGCCTTTTGTCATATCTTTTTCTCCCCTGTCCAGCTGAGGAAGGGAGTGATAGAGTGGCTTTGGTGGGCTGCTGGCATCCAGCCAGGATAAAACCTGACAATGATGGATATCGATGTAAGAGCAGGAGTGTTAATTATAACTCTTTGCTTAGTTAACTTTGTGAACAACAGTAATATAGGCCTGTAAAGTATTATTTTATATAAATACTAAACTGATTATATTTTCAATATAATGGGAACTACAGGCCTGTCAGCCTGACCTCGGTTCTGGGGAGACTCATCCTGAGTGCGCTCACCGGGCACGTGAAGGACAACCAGGGGATCAGGCCCACCAGCATGGGTTCATGAAAGGCAGGTCCTGCTTCACCAGCCTGATCTCCTTCTATGACCAGATGACCCACCTAGTGGATGAGGGAAAGGCTGTGGATGTCATCTACCTGGACTTTAGTAAGGCCTTTGAGACTGTTCCCCACAACATCCTCCTGGAGAAACTAGCTGCCCGTGGTTTGCATGGATGTACTCTCTGCTGGATAAAGAACTGGCTGAATGGCCAAGAGCAGAGAGTGGTGGTGAATGGAGTTAAATCCAGCTGGTGGACGGTCACAAGTGGTGTTCCCCAGGGCTCAGTTTTGTTCTGGTCTTGTTTAACATCTTTATCAACGATCTGGATGAGGGGATTGAATGCTCCCTCAGTAAGTTTGCAGATGACATCAAGTCAGGTGGGAGTGTCAATCTGCTTGAGGGTAGGAAGGCTCTGCAGAGGGATCTGGATGGACTGGATCAATGGGCTGAGGCCAGCTGTGGGAGTTTCAGCAAGGCCAAATGCCGGGTCCTGCACTCCGGTCACAACAACCCCATGCAGCGCTACAGGCTTGGGGAGGAGTGGCTGGAAAGCTGCCCGGTGGTAAAGGATCTTAGGGTGTTGGTTGACAGCCAGCTGAACACAAGCCAGTAGNGTGCCCAGGTGGCCAAGAAGGCCAAGGGCATCCTGGCTTCTATCAGGAATAGTGTGNCCAGCAGGAGTGGGGAGGTGATCGTGCCCATGTACTCGGCACTGGTGAGGCCGCACCTGGAGTACTGTGTTCAGTTTTGGGTCCCTCACTACAAGTAGGACATTGAGTTGCTGGAGGGTGTCCAGAGAAGGGCAATGAGGCTGGTGAGGGGTCTAGAGCACAAGTCTTACGAGGAACAGCCAAGGGAGCTCGGCCTGTTTAGTCTGGAGAAGAGGAGGCTGAGGGAAGACCTTATTGCTCTCTACAACTACCTGAAAGGAGGTTGTAGTGAGACAGGTGCTGGTCTCTTCTCCCAGGTAACTAGCGATAGGACGAGAGGCAATGGCCTCCAGTTGCATCAGGGGAGGTTTAGATTGGATATTAGGAACAATTTCTTTACTGAAAGAGTGGTCAGACGTTGGAATAGGCTGATCAGGGAGGTGGTTGAGTCACCGTCCCCAGGGGTGTTCAAAAAATGTGTATATGTCACACATCGGGGTATGGTTTAGTAGGCATGGTGGTGTTGAGTTGATGGTTGGATATGATGATCTTAAAGATCTGTTCCAACCTATGATTCTATGATTCAATAATATATCATATTTGAATGACAACTGTGAAAATAGTGTATTGATCTTGTGTATTGCCAAGGAAATAAGATGCTTGTCCCCAAGGTTTTTCGTTAAATCCAGGCTTTAAGCTAGTTTATTATTCTTGAGTGAACTTCCATTTTAATTAGAGCACCAATGACAAGCCAAACCGTCTTTCTTTTAGGAGCAAACGTTAACCATACTGTAGTTGAAATTGAAAGTAATATTTTTATGCTCCCTGAACTTTAAAAAACATAGTTTTGCAGTCTCATTCTTTCAATAATATGTCCATGTGCCATTTTTTAATGTACTGCATCTCAAAATTGAATCAGGATTCATTTTTTACTATTTATGATAAGAAAAGTTGTCTACTGACAAACTGTTTGAACAAACATAATAAAACATTCTCAATGCTATTTCTGACAATGGAAATACTTAAAAAAAATAATGCATATATTGATATTGTGTTTTTAAATATAATGAAATTTTAAAAGTAATTTATTTGATGTAAAGATATTTTAAAAAGTTAACTGGTTTATTTTGAAATTAATTCATTCAGAATTTTTTTTTCTGTACATTTCATCTCTATATTCTATAGCAAAATAAAAGGGAACTTTGAAATTATCTTCTTCTATAGGAGGAAAGTTTTATTTTCTACGTAGCTCTAGAAGATTGCTGGCTAAGAAGAAAGTCAAAAGTGATGTAGAATGAACATGTACTGAGCAAAATATATTTCCTTGTGATGGAAAGATAACTGAATCTCAATATTTCAAGAAAGCATTAACAAACATTGATATTCTATTCCATTTTACTACACCTACCCATATTTAAATTTATTAATGACATTAATACAATGCCTAATGCATTATGTCATCTACACTAAACTTGAAAATGTACGTTTCCAATGTAATTTTAAACACTAAAAGATCTCATTTGTTCCTCAGATGGCTATAGACATCTGTTTAAGCAGCTGAGTTGTTATTGAAATATCACCTTTCGTAGATGGACATATTTTAATGAGGCTGATAATGTCAGAGAACCTGAAGTGCTGATACTTGGACCTTCACACACACGGATTTCAAATGTCTGTAAATGAGGTAATTGTCTGAGTCACGACCTAGAATTTGAAGATAACCAGTTTAGTTTAGAAACATGTACACCAAACCTCATATTTCCAGTACTTCAAATCAAAACAATGCAGAAAATTCTGCGTTTGCAGGTGTGGGCACTCATTTCACGATTGATGGCCACTGCAGTGGCTTGATATTGTTCTAGGAAAACCCCAGGCCCTACTCGTGATGTTATCTTTGAAGATTCTGTATATGCAGCAACCCCACACACTCTAAACTGCCGTCGCAAGGCGAGTAATGGAAATACTTCTTCACTAGTCAAATCCCCTTGCAGTTGTTTTTTCCTGTATACAATCCTGTATTGGAATAATGTAAGGCTGGCCTTGCCCTTGCTCATACAGCTGAAGAAGGGTAATGAAGAAACTCAGGGAAGAAACAAGGTATGGGTTGAGTGGAAACCAGAGGGAGAAGAAATTAACGGCATAAAAGTATCCCTGAAATAGCTTTAAGCCATAAAAGAACAGCTTCAAAATGCTCGGGTTTTTCAAGATCTTCACAGAATAAAGAAAGTTTCTTACCAGCAACCAGTTTTCTGTTCTATCATTATTTCTTGCAGTAAGTTAGGGTAAAATTTATTACAAAATCACAACAATTTCTGTTATTTTCATATTTTGTTTTCCTAACTTAAACAAAACCGTGATCAGAGTTCCTCTCGAAATCATTTCCGAGGTGCACAACACAGGGATGTGATTTGTAGAGCACCACAGCCCATCAGAACTCTGAACATCCTCTGTGGACAGGTTTTTACCCCTGCCATGTTTCTTTGAGAAGGAGGAAAATCCATGACTACTGGGTCTGCTGGAACTAGCTGTTGGGGCACTGCTGTGGTCAGCAGCTCCCTGGGGGTCCCCCTGGGGGTAGCCAGGCAGGGCCCGGCAGCCGGGGCTTGTCCCACCTCCCAGCCAGGCGCAGGCAGCTGGGGGCCTGGGGCAGCCCTAGCCCCGGCATCAGGAACTTCCCTGGGGCCAGGCCGTAGGCCTGCGGGTGGGCCTGCCTCGGCAGGGACTGTGGCAGGGCCAGGCAGGGCTGTGGGGAGCTGGAGGGCGGCCCTGCTGCGGTGTTGCTGGGCCAGCGGTTGGCGGCCCCAGGGGCTGGTGTGGGGTCCTGGGCCATGGGGACCCCCAAGAGGCTGGGCAGGGACAGTCAGGGCTCGTGGTGCTTCTGGGGCCTCAATTCCTGTCCTTGTTGTATTGGTCATTCGAATGCCTATAAAGAAAAATATGGATTTTCAAAGATTCACACTTTTAGAGAGGTGAAAAAAAAATTTCAAAAGTGTATTCTGTCAATAAAGCTGTGCTTACTTTCTGCTTTTTCTGACATACACAGTAACATCCTACTTTGACAGGCAAAAAGGTTTGACATTCACAGTTCTGTTAATGGGAGAATTACTCATCTCGGAATAACTAATAAAGTCGGATAGATTATTTCACCTTATCACTCTTTAAAAGGGACTTGCCTGAGGACTTGTAAGACTTAATGCGTTGAAAAAGATTTAGGGATGTCTGTACACAAAATTTTATGGTAGTCAGAGTTAGAATTACTTTTCTACTTGAACTATTAGCACAAGTGATTCATTATCAGCTTATTTCTCGGCAGTTTCTCTTTGGAAGAGTTGAATCTCAGACTGAAGGCTGTTGTTACGCAGACAGTTTTCCTGAGCTGTAAATTCTGCACTTTGAGGAATAGCACTGGCTCGTTTTAAATCAGTCTGTGTTGGTCTGGTATCGTCCTCTGAATAGTAGCATGCTAGTATTGTTCTGTGTCACATTAAATGAAGCAATCAACATCTTTCACATCCCATGTACTTTACTGTAGTGGAAGAGATTTTTTTCCTCTATATTCACATAAAAAGTTCCTGACTCTTCCCAGTTCCCAGCAATCTCAGAATGAGTAAGTTTATCCTATGATAAGCAAGTTATATTCATAGATACTACATTAATTTTTTGTTAGAATATTGTCATTTCCAAGAGCCTGCACACTGGTAACCAAATTTCCGCTCTTTTAACCAAAACCTTCAGGTCCTTTTGCAACTTGATGCTATTTCTAAAGTGTTGCCTAAATCAGTCTGACCACCTAGTTACACTGTTTTCTTACCAAATTTCCACAACCCCCCACACACATTTTCCTTGCTCTTTCCTTTCTTCCATATTTATTGAATTTTTGCCTTAATGTATTTTCTTGCCAACTCTTGAGCTTGCACTGACACAGCCTCCCTTACGCTGCTCATCCTAGCTTGTACATACATGATATTTCCCTCCCCACTGTCAACTCTGATATTTTTTCGATGGAGGGTCTTCTTTCCCTTGATTAGAAGGAAGGAGAGATGTCTGCTCATAACGAAATATGTTGAATGTGCACAGACTGAGTCTTAAAGCTCTGCACTATTTAGCAATACATCTTTTCTGATAAGTGACAAAGATGGGTGCAAAATGAAGTGGAGCTACACTGAAAATGAAATAGGCATTAGTGGCAAGAAAAAGGCATATTGTTTTTGCAAGTCTACAGTCATCTGTCCACAGACCCAGGGAAAGAAAACTAAAAATGTCTCTATAAAACTCTGACCTGCATTCCTGACCTATCTCCATAGTAACCAGGAAATCTAAGAGATCAGAAAAGATGCCTCAGACTGCTTCAAAAGGAGTGTCACTTGATTATGTCTCACTTATCCAAATGTGTCTATCAAAGGGGTTGAAATACTTTCAGGTGATCACAGAATCACAGAATCACAGAATGTTAGAGGTTGGAAGGGACCTCTGTGGGTCATCTAGTCCAACCCCCCTGCCAAAGCAGGGTCACCTACAGCAGGCTGCACAGGACCTTGTCCAGGCGGGTCTTGAATATCTCCAGA
>Ga0065711_1003932_pt1 | contig 28806 bp, 14 predicted proteins | sample Hoacrofraction12_FD_59098 | JGI IMG/M metagenome (GOLD analysis project Ga0065711, IMG submission 59098) | Hoatzin crop microbial communities from Cojedes, Venezuela - Epithelial fraction 12 v2 (version 2) | ecosystem: Host-associated > Birds > Digestive system > Esophagus > Crop | place... | reverse complement strand
CTCCAGAGAAGGAGACTCCACAGCCTCCCTGGGCAGCCTGTTCCAGGGCTCCGTCACCCTCAGAGGGAAGAAGTTCTTCCTCATGTTCAGACGGAACTTCCTGTGCTTCAGTTTGTGCCTGCTGCCCCTTGTCCTGTCACCGGGGACCGCTGAACAGAGTCTGGCCCCATCCTCCTGACACCCAACCTTAAGATATTTATAGGCATTTGTAAGGTCCCCTCTCAGCCTTCTCTTCTTCAGGCTAAACAAGCCCAGCTCCCTCAGCCTTTCAGATGCCATTCTGCTTTGCATACATTATAGCTATTGCAGTTACACGTGGGAACATGGTATCATCATATGTGAGTGAATAATCAGCCCAATAGCACTAAGAGCATAGGAAGTACCTGTGGCTGGTACTTACGAGAGTCCATAACCATTGCAGTATTCTAATAATCCATCAGAAAGTATGCATTTAAAGGAGGCATTTATGACTTTTGGTGGACCTTCTGTGTTTTTTCTTTTCAAGCTGAAATATTACATCACTAAGTACGGAAAAGAACTCTGGTGGACTTGACTATTTTTCATTCTTAGTAAACAGAGGCCTTTTCAGTCTACAGATTAATTCTGATAGACTTGAAGCAATCTTTTTGGACAGTCTAAAACAGTGCAGTCATACTGCTTTCTGTGAATCTGTTTTTTCCTTTCCTAGGACCCTGTCGGTGGTAAACTCTGGTGGTGCCATTTGACTGAAGGCTTTCCTGAGCGAACAGCATTTTACCCTCTCTTTTCCAAAGACTTCATTTTTAATGTCTTGGAATTTCACCATCTTTGGGGCAGGGCTTGGCACGGCGGCAGAACTTAACAACGATCTGAGTTTTCAGGCTTCAGACTTGCACTTCCCAGAGCTGGCAGGATCCCAAGTGGTATGGAGGGAGCACGCTAACATGGGATGGGGGTTCTGAGAGACAGAAAAGCTTTATAGGAATCCTTCCCCTCTCAGCAGCTCTGGACAGAGAGGGTTTGCAGGAACAGACTGAGAAGAGAACATTGCTCTGCTTTCCTTGGCTAAACAGCTGTCACGAACCATGTTCTGAGAGTAAAGACAGACTTGGAGGAGATAATCACAGCTTGAAATACCTCTCTTCCTGAAAAGCACTCCAAATCCAGAACACAGATAGTCCCAAATTCTTACAAGCTTACCTTTGGGTAGCATAATGTTTCAGAACATAGTGTGTATGTTACCTGTCACCGTAAATCTGCATTTACTGCTTTTTTTGATAGACTGTTGCCATTTTCATAAAGATGGAAGAGTAAGAAACTTAACTTGCACGATAATTAATCTGAAAACTTCTTTCTCTCTCCAGATGGAGCGAGGCTGAACTTTCTGGGAGGAGATGCCTGTTTGGATTGCTCACTGACCTTGGAGAAAGAGCAAGTGACACACCCTACCTTCTACCGTCCATTGGAAATGCAGTTCCAGCACTTTCGCACGTTTCTGCGTAGTACTGCACTTCTGAGAGGTGCCAAGGTGCAGCACGTTTTGAGTCTTTTGCTGACAGCTCTGTCACCTTTGCTCTTACACGACCGGGGTACATGGGGCTCAAATACACTTGTGCACATTTAAAACGTAATCTCAAATCGGTGTCTTGAAAACAATCTCACTACCAGCTAAGTCCTAAGGAAGCAGAATAAGGACACAAAGTGGCACGAGACACACGCTCACACACACACACACACGCTAGCGTAATCTTTTAACTCATTGTGAGAATCATTTCTGTAATACTAAGTTTAAAAGCTATAAGATATTTTGACGTTGAAACATAACAAAATCCAGAGCAAATCCAGCTGACATACATCCTAATTCAAATTATATTATGTTTTTAGGAGAAAATCTGAGAGACTCAGACCATAGGAACCAAAAGTTAAATATAGGTTGGCAGATTGCCAACTCTGTGAAGCACACTTGAGGGAGATTTCTGTTACAATCTTGTATAGCTGATATGAACCCTATTAGAACAATCTGCAATTAAAACAACAGAACAAAAATAATTATCTTATATAAAAGATAGGGACATATTTACTTAAAAAGAGGGTAGGAAGCTAGAGCATTGTGGCAAAGAAATTTCTTAATTTTTAAAAGATTCTGATCATATTCCTTTTTATGCCAAAAATAAAGCAAGAAATGCCAGAGTTTCCCCCCATTCTTATCAAAATCGTCCCCATCTTACCACTTATTCTGAACATCTCCTATTGCTTTTCTCCATCAATTCCTGATTTCCCCCTTAATTTTTCAATCCACTGAAGCATTTCTTGGCAACACAACACAGCCCCATCTGTCAGTACGGGCAGAGAGGCCACATCCCACAGCTGCTACATCCTTGCACCTCCCAAAGACTTCACCTGCAAGGGCTCTGCCGCTTTCATCCTGGCTCCCAACTCTTCTCACTCTTTCTCCGCCTAGCAGAGAGCTGCTTCTCCAGCTGGGAAGGCCGGCAAGCGCTCCCTTCGCAGAGCTAGGGCAGCTGCCACCGCGCTCTCGGGACCAGCCAGAAGAGGCTGCCCTGACAGCAGAGTGGAAAGAATGCTTCAGCGTAGGGAAAACAAAACGCTTCAGTTCGGCATCCCGGGACCGCTCAGGCAGTCACTAGTGGCAGATGATCAAAACTCTGCTGGGCACAATGAAAGGGTTTCCACACTGTGCGTTTACACGTCACTCAAGGGCACAATGATTATAGATTGCACTTCCATGAAAATGCTTGTCACTTAGATTATGATCAGAACAAAACTATTCATTTCTACGCTACTCTGATGACATGAGAACCACTGCCCCCAAAAATGCAGAAACATGAGATTTTTATACACACACACACACATATGTATACATGTATATTTGCATGCAGGCATATGTGTAGTATGTATAAAGTAGAAATAACAGAACAAATGCAATTACTGCATACCTCCAAAAGGCAAGAACTGCAAGCGAAGCAAGAAAGAGACACGGAGTTTTCACTACCTCTAATTAAAACTAGAAACATGAGGGTGCCCAATTATGCTCCCATCAGCATTCTCCTTTTCCGTCAACACACAATATCATATTCATGAGCTCGCTGCTTACGCACACTGTATTCCGCATTATATAAGACCAGAAGAATGTGAAAAACCCATTACCAACAATCAATTCATTGTATGAGTTCATACACAGATTCCCCAGAATTTCCTACCGTTCTAATTGCTGTAGGGATTCCAGATTCATCTACCGGGCCAATCCCTGCATAATGTGGAGCTTTAATGACTGTAATTTTTTTTTCTTCTTCTGAGGATCTACAGATTGGTATTGTACTGGTGGTGGTCATGCTGCCAACACTCTGAACATGCTGTGAGTATGTCTCTGTGGACTCTGTAAAGATAACACGACAGAATATTGTATAATGGTACAGTAATCATACTTGGCAGTTGCAACATGCTTCCCCATTTCAGCCTGCTGTACAAAGACTGACAACAATCTTAACCACATACATATAAAACACTTAAAAAAAAATTATCTTAGCTGGGGCTTTGCGCTACTTAATGTTACATTAACAGAACTATAAACTTATTTAAGGACCAGACAGGCTATCCAACTCAAATCATCTTATATCAGAGGTACTTTATCACAGCATCTTGCTTACAAAAAAAAACCCCTACAAACCCAGCAAAATCTATTGAGAAATAGTGACAGCAGCCTTTTCCCTATAAATCAAACTCTTGCACCTTTCCTATACATTCCTTGAAACTAATGACATAATTTCAAAACTTTTCCCCCCCACCAAGACCAGCAAATTATAGAAAATTGCTAGTAAATTCTGTAAGCACAGCAACAGATTCCAAATAGCCCTCCACAAAGACTTACGTGATACATGTCTAGAAACATCAAGTTTTGATGCATGAATATTTAAAAATACCCATATTCTCATGTACAATTTTCATACCTTAAATTAATGTTGGTATGTTTAAGACCCTCTACATAGAATCCACAAAAACAGAGCTCAGTAACGTGGCATCTGCAGAGCAATCTGCTGACCCACCTACAGCACTTTAAGTGAACTGTGCGGGCTGCTACTGATTTGTGGTGATTTGGAGTATTTCTACCCCTCTCCCCCAAATCTTCCTTTATAATTAAGGAAAGTAATATGTCACTACTACCATTTCCCACTAAAATTCAGAGTCATTTATTTAACAAAAACCACCTCACTGCTGGGACGTGTTGTGTGAGAACTTGTACTGCTGCAGACGATGCACTTCTCTGCTGTCTGCAGGGAAATGAGCCCTGCTCCTTCAGGCAGCACGGGCCAGTAAATCAGCGGCCTGCTATCACAAAGTAGCTTGTTTTGCAAGAGCAGGTACAGCACTGGTGAGACATTTCCACCACCAGATAAATGAGTGTAGGGAGTAAAAATAAATATTCTGACACTACAGGTGAAGATTATAATTGCCTTTTGTGTGACATTAACATCCGTTGATTCCTCTGAAGGAAAATGTATGAATTGTAATATAAATCAGAAAAAGGTGCTCTGGCGACTGAAAGCTCTAATTTTATTTTGAATATTCCTGATCACTCCTGCTGCAGAGAGCTGGATTTGGCATGGATGTTTCAGCTGTTTACTCAAGTCTGAAATCCCGTAAATAATCCAGTGCTACACATATATGGCGAGGGGCAACTCTGCATGGCAAACGTCTGAATACTTGGGCCTTTTTCCCAAAATGCATGATGTTAAATTTAGAAAACATTTTGGATTTGATCCTTCATTCTTCATAGGCCTCAAACTGAGGCCATCAGTGGGATTTTTGCATGAGCAAGGAGAATTAAATCAGGCTGTTATTGTGGAACACAGAACTTCAGCATCACACAAGAGTAAAAGTCACTGGAAAACACTTTACCTACTTCAGGTATATGCAAACCAGAATTGATAGGCCTTTAGATCAGGAAACTGGAAGCAATCAAAGAATCCAGAATTCTGGCATGTAGAGAAACCCATGTATACAGTTTTTGTACGCTATGACAGGGATAGCAGCATTTGTCTAAGCCGTAAGTCTCAAACCGAGAACTGTCACCTAATTTCCCTGCATGCACAACAAAAAAATAAACTCCAGGATCACATTCAAATTATTTTGCATATATAGTCTTCTCTGAATATGCAAAACACTGGTAGAAAAAGCAGCAAGCAAACAATTGTTCTGGAAAAACTGGATTATACAGGCAACGCGCCTTTCTAAGGCTGATCATGTATTTAAAAAAAAATGATTAACAATGCCCTACAAAAAATACGTAAACAAATTATAGACTGACATGCCTTTAGGTGTTTAAAAGCCCAGAGTCCCTCCCTTTGTTGGCAGTATTTCTACTGAAGATTACGGAAGCTGCGGGGAGAACCAATGTAGAAAGTTGGCCCTTGGTTTCTTAAAGAAGGCAAAACCTGAAGCGGCTGCACAGGTTGAGCTATTTTGATATATCCTCTTTCCTTGGTAAAGCTAGTAGAAAGGTGGCAAGAGGTCACTCTCACGTGCATAAGTAATAAAACTTAAGAGTGACTGCAGTTCAGGATCACTACTGTATCTAACAATAAATGCTATTACGTTTTTGCATTTACTTCCCAAGATAAATGAACAGACAATATCTTCATTATGGCTGTGAAGCACTCTGCAACTGTTCGCAATCTCTGCCACATCAACTGGAATATGTTGCATAATGTATAAAGCAAACATTCTGTGTGACGCTTACCCATCATCCTGCCATGCTGCATGATAACAATGTTGGAATTGAGCGAAGCTGGTGGAGGGTAAGCTGAAGAAGGGGAAAAAGGCCTTTGAAAGTGACTCACTGGGCTGGCAGCAGTGCCAGAGTTCCCATTCACTGTGATCTGAGCCTGGGAGAAACAAAACAATATCCCATTAAACGACACACAAAGCCCTCCGACTGCCATCCCAAACAAAGAGCGATGCAAGGCTGCAATCCACACAACAATTACCAGTTGTCAGGTACCTAGCCATAATGGCATCTGCATTCACCGAAACACAACACTCATCATGAGGGGAGCAGAACGTGTCCCTTATCTACCTTGGACCTCCCCTCTTTTCTCCTTGTATGTGCTGTCTGTGCAGCATGCTAAAGTCATGGGAAGGTGAAAGAAAGATCACGGTCAAGGCAATGAAGATAGCACAAACAAGGTCTGCAGAGGTCCGAGAGCAATATAAAACGAAGACGGCAGTAAAAGTTCCTCTTGTTGTGTGACAAAGGCTGCCTGCCACAGACCACTTGCTCCAAGAGACACATTCCCTTAATGCACATGCTCAAGCCCTACTGGTATTAATGGGAACTTCTGTGCAGACCAAAGGGAAAAGTGTCATGAAGATCAATCAAAGAGAGCAAGCCAAAGCTGCTTTAAAAAATGGAAGCCAGCTGGAGTGACTATGGGATGCTGATATGTAATCTATCACAATAAATAGCGACACTAAAAAAAACCACAACCACAAAACAACAGAATAAAATCAAATAAATAAAATGGGAAAGCTAAATAAACTGGCAGTATGGCAGGAGCACAAGCCATTGAGGCTTAGTCACGAGAGGTACTTCTGAAACCATCTGCTTCCCTGCCCCCAGGTTTAGAATCCCCCATATCTGGGCTGTAGAACTTTCATGCAGAGTATTGAAAGGATCAAAACAGAGATATTGAGAAAGCCTTGAATGAAATGAGAGGGTAGCGAATATTTCAGCAGAAAAAGGAGGGAAACTGTCCTTTTAATGCAGAACTCTTTTTTAAATCTGAACAAAATCAGAAGTGTTACAAACTTTGCTTGATTTCATATAACAAAAGAAAAGAACTAAACATGCTGTAAATGTAAAACATGAGCCTATTTGAAGCAGCAAAAAATACGTAAAAAACGTATTAAAAGGCATATTTTAACCTTATAAAATCAAATGGTTCATGACCTCTTGTATACATTTGTATTTTGGAGATTACTGATTTGATTTGAAATTTTTAATGTCTCGGCCTCCAACAGCTAGGACAGCAAAACAAATTCTGGCTCCTATGCAGACATCGTGTGAACTCCTAGATGGATTCAGGGGTTTCTTATATCACGGATGCCTTTTTTCAGAACTGAGCTGAAAAGTTTGTGTTGTAGTGACATCTCCATTAAAACTTGTGCGTTTAGATGTTTTCTCTCTCAGTAAAGTCAAGAACCAAAAACATAAACTAAGTTGGCTTTTCTCACACCATCCTCCCCTCCAAAAGAGCTTGGAGCTGTAAGAATACAAAAACTACATGAGCCCAATGACAGCATTTCAAGAGGTATGAAGCCATGCTTTCAGATGAGGTTCCCAGATGTGGCCAGCCATCTCTACCTGACTTCAGGGGTTCACCCCTTCTCTTTTCCTGCCTGTTGTCTTTTGGGGAAAGCTTGTTTCTAGGGAAGGCAGGGTGCAACTACGTCCAGAACCTTAGACCTTCTTACTCATTTATCATGGCTTTTGTTTTTCTGAAGAGAGGTCAGTTCTTTGTAGACTGGGAAGCTACTCCTATGAATTTCTGTAAGAAAAAATTAAGATACTCCTACGATGAGCTTTACCAAACAGCTAGGTTAGATGGTAAGGCTCTGACACTAAGTAGTACACAATACTATGAAAACAGGATCCACACAAGTAGCTGATGGACATCGGTCATAAATGTATATGTGGTGTGTCCATATATGACATTTTTGGGTTTGCTTCTAAAGGTTTAAGGGAGGCTATCAGCTCAGCCATAATTTCTTAGTTCCTAATGACTCTCTCTTTAAGGAAAGTTTCCATGAAGGTGCCTATTGCATTTGTTTATCTGACACATCTTGCACTGGTGAGAGGGTTAGCTGTAACAGTTAGTTTTGTGAATTTTCAAGTTCCAAAGGCCTTTCCTGCCCTTGGAATCATTTGAGAGCTATTCACATTTCAGTTTGAGAATGGGATGCTTTAGTTCCAGGTGACAGAGTTTGTTCCCACGTTTTACAAGGACGTGAAATCTTTAAGATGCCTATTCAGGAATCAGACCTTTTGCTTTCCTAGGTAATCTCCTTTGGGGGAAAATATGATGATACAGAAAATAACTATTTCACCCAAATGCACTTATTTCCCATCTTAATGGGAAGATAATCCTCATCTCTTTCATGCTGTTCACTTCCCTAGGCTCCTCCATTTATTTTTTTTCTCCAGTACACTTTACCTGTGCTCCACCACTAGCAGACCCACCTACTTCTGCTGCTAGGCAGTCAAACTCTTGTAAAGATTCCTCCCAGGTACCACATTTAACCCTCCTTTAATTTCCCTGAGCATCAGAAAGAGCAGCTCTCTGGACTTCCGAATCAGAGCAGAGAACAGCATCCATTCGGGACAGGAGCTGCTTTCTAACTGTCTCTCTGCTCAGGCAGGCAGCAAAGGGAAAGAGGGCCCCTTACCGATGGGCAGCAATGCTGCACAGCACACCTCAAGACATTGAATTGGGCTAAAATACTCAGGATCAATTCTTGAAGCTCAAGACAGTCCTGAAACTCGGGAAAAGGCAAAAATCTAATGTGTACTTTCATTTCCAAGTTTCCATTAGATTCTACAATTTAAACTGCATAAACAAAAAGAACCCATGAAAATTACTTTATAAGGGCAATGTTCATAATTGGAATAGAATCACAAAAAATAGTTTCCAAAACCAGATGTTCTCCAATTTTAAATCCAATTCTAAGCATAAGCCCAAATAAGAATTATAATTCTCATACTTCAGGTTTTCAAAAAAGCTGTAATCTGTCATGAAAAGTATGGCAAATTAACCACAGTTTTATGTTTAGCTCTGCCTTTTGCCTGGAATATTTTATAATTTTGTTGATTCAGCTCTTCCTGATACTGTTTCTTCTTCTCAGAAGATCCGCTGTAAAACCTTTTTGCCTACGTTCTCATTAAGGACCTCAAGAATAAACAAACATCTCCAATGTGGACATAATGTCTTTGATAGCACGGTTCCATCTTGTGCGGACACAGTGCTGGATGGCACAGTCCTATAATACTTTTATTCTTCTCTCAGTGGTTTTCATCCATGAAACCAACAGATTCTTCTCTGAGAGTGAAGATCAGTCCAGGAGCAGAGCCACCAGAAGCACACGTGTGTGTGCCACCAGATTCCCCAGCATTTTCTCATTTCACGGATACGTTTATAGTTACCTGGCCCTTCTCTACAGAGAATGGGAGATGAAAACTTTCCTACACTGCAGAGGTGGGTCTTGCTAGCAGTTTAATTTATGTGGGGCTCTTAGGACTGTTTGGGGATTTTTGCCCTTTGGTGGGAGACTCATCCTTTCTCTTTGTCCATTAATGGTGAACAACGGTTATGCTCATCCCTGCCACGTCTAAGAGAAAAGGCGGTGGTCAGACCTGACCATAACATACCCCTCTACAGGGAGACTACTTACAAAAGGAAAGAAGGAAGGACTGCTCACGTTAGCTTACAAAAATGGTGCTCAAAGAAAACAAATACAGTTAGGTCATTATTTTTAAAATAGGTTAGAAGAAAATATAAATGTTCCATGCTTCCCATAGCTAGTAAATGGTCACGTAGTGATTGTGCCGTATTTACATGTACCAGTCTATGTTGATGGCAGTCTGTATCTTTGGTTACAACTCCTGGGCTGTATGCAGATTCACAGTACTGACTCTTTAGGGAAAAAAAACCCCACACATTTCAGAACTGTGTTACAAGAGTTAGGAATGACAGCTTTTACATGCTTATTATTATTTTTTTAACAGCATCCAGAGCACTGACAACAGATTGTTGCCTCTCCAGGTGACTATGTGCAAGTTTGGGCTCCAAATACTCTTTATAAAATATACAAGAAACTTTAAAAATATATACACTGTTTGTTCTTTTCAGACTTGAAAATGATAGCATGCTACAGTATTTGTACAAAGTCTGAACACTGTTGTGACCCAGTAAAACTTTGGTCTCAGAACATCTCTTTCGTAATTCAGCAACCAATTGCTCAATTTAAATGAAGGCTTTGTTCTGACTCATTTTAATCATGCAGATAATCTCAAAAGAAATCAGAAGTGATCTGGATTTGACCCAAATTCCATACCTTCTTTTGACCCATATATAAGCCTACTAAGGTACAGAAAAGTGAATGTACATATAAAATGTCTAATTGCATGCTGGTTTTTTCCATGACTTAACCAAGAGAAAAGTAACAGGACACTTGGGTACTACAAGATTATTTATGAAGTTCACTCCTGTAAGAAACTGTGCTTAGGAGAGGAAAAGGTTAGTTAGAGGAGAGAGAAAAGTTTCGTGCAGTCAGTGGCCATAGCTGGGGAAAAAGCTGCATTAAATAGTGCCAATATTTACTACGAATTTACAACTTATATTATTGAAATCTGACCTCAGAAAAAACCAAAAATGGCGGTAGCCCAGAGGCTACAACCTCCACAAACCCGTACGTTGCTAACAATTTTTTAAACAAATCTCTTCAAACTCTACAGACCGCTTGCTTTTAATGTGTTTGGAACAGACATTTATTGAATTTATTTCCATTCATTTTAAGCCAAGTGTTCGATAGACCTTAGCTGACCACACAACCGTGCAACAACTTTGCACCATCTTCCTATTGCCAAATCTCTTATGTCAATGATTTTGCTTTAAACAACTGTTGCAAAATGTCCTGTCACTGCAAACACAGAAAACTACTAACGGAATGCTTCTCTGCGTAACGGGATAATGGACAAGTCTGAATTCTTTTCCCCTTTGACAACCTGTTCAAACAAAATGGAGGAGGAAAAAAAGGAAGCATAATTACATGAGAAGTGGCAGCAGTGTTGGTTAAGGTGGTGCCATCTGACACAGCAGACATCTGGCTCAAGGTTGGGGAAGGTGTTTCAGAGCAGTCAGTAGTATCATAGCTACAAGTCTGCAGCTCATCTAGAATGGCTGTGGAGGACTCACTCACTGTGCGGGAGGAGCACTCACTCATGGCAGAATCTGTGCTTACAGAGGCCGTTTCGTTCCTGTGGATAACGCTTTCAGAAGCTAGGTATGGGCATTTATATGAAAACTGGGAAAGGGCTGGGGTTTTATAAAAGCGTGAAGGCAAAAAATCATCCAGCGTTGGCAAAGAATATGGTACTAGATGGGTGCCACTGTCTGGTGAGAAAGAGGCTCTGTTAACTGGTACCACAGGAGGAGGAAGAGGCAGTGGAGAAGCTTCTGTTGCTGTTTGTCTGTGTGTCTGTGAAGCATTTACCTCCATCACAGGGGCAGTTACTTTCTGGTTTCCAAGCTGAGATTTGAGGAAAAAAAAAAATAAGAAAAGAAACAGATTACCAAATGAATAAAAAACTTTTCCCTTTGCCTCTTGCTGTGTGTAGGAGAATTACAAAAGCGTAAGTTTTTCAGCAGCCCGAGGAAGTTCACATTCACATGGATTAGGAAACAAATCAACCACGCTCTATATTAAAGTAGGAAAACACGAAAGAAATGAATGCATCAAATACTAGTGGAAGCAATGCCAGAAACCATAGTGTGCTGGGGATGAATATTCATAATGTACTGCACATATTAATGACCTCAGTTGTGCATTGAGAAGGTTCATGCTATTTTATCCTTTACATAAATATGAGGCTAGAGAACATCATGTTCATTTCTATCGTAAAAGTAAAAAAGGATCTGCAAGTCTGATCTCCGTAAATGTTGCTCTCTCTTTTGTCAAAGGACAGGTATAATTTTGAAATTAACTGTGATATAAAGATGGGCAGGACTGCAAGCTAAATGGAAACACTAATATCAAATGTTCATATGACCTGCAAGCCATAGGTTGTGGAGTTTTTTGCCTCTTGTGACTGAATACATCTTCTCCACTGCCTCTCTAATAAAAATGTTTGGATGACCTTCGAATTTCCAAGCACCCTGGAAGCACCCTGTCAGCCCACTGGATAAGATGTACGCATGGGAGCCTTTTCAACATTAGAGGACACAAGGATTCTTAGGGTAACTGGTACAAATCTGAGGAACAACAAAGACTGGGAGCAGAACAACAAGACAGGGATGACTTCATACTGAAACAAAACATGCCAGCTGTTAGTCTTCAGTATAATTCCTTAAAAATATAAGGGAATGTCCTCATGAGAGTGCTTCTGAAAACTGCCACACCATGCATCAGCTTTATGTTCTGTTATTTCAAATCAGATACAGGACACTGCGTTTAAACTAGTCCTGAATCTGGCTTTTTGCATCTGCTACTTCTTTTTGAATGCAAGATACATAAAAAGCATGTTGGCATCCAATCTTTGTTAAACAGCTACACAAATCCTTCTACATGGCCTATCAGCCACAAGCTTTCAATCAGTTCCTGAAGTACATCAAAACACTGCCTACTTCAGCACCAATGGTTTCACTTTTGATAGGGCCGAGGAACTCTGGAATAGCTGCAGGGAAAGAGTGCTTGGGATTTAAAATTGACATAAAATAGAGGACAGTAAGATACCATATGCAGTAATTACTACTTAAAAAAGCCACATTTACTCACAGGTGTTACCAATGATATTATGGTTATTTCCTATGCTCAAAATAGGCAGATGTCTTTAACTCTAATCATTCAAAAAATGTTTCAAGCCATCAGATTAAAATGCCACTTTGGCATTTTAATCCAAAATCAGAAAATATCTTCTAAAGCCCTTATGGAAGACTTGGAACACAACCCAGATTGTGCTGCTTATGAGAGGTCACTGGGGGTCCAGTTCCATAATTCTTGCTGAGATCAACTAGAATTTAAACAAATAACCTTACTGAGGTCAATGGGACCGTCCCTATGAATAAGCATTTCAGAAAAGAATCTTAAAACATGTGAACAGATACCCGTCCCTTGTTCCAAATGGTTCGAAAGAACTCTTTGGCACTACTGGACATCTGGGGTACACAAAAATAGCCAGAAGCTGCTGTTAAAATTTGCAGCTAAAACAGTAAAGAAACTCGGTCAAACAGCTTAAAACCCAAATCTTATTCGCAGCAAAGTTTCAAATCTACGATTAAAAAACAAAAAAAATCTTTCCATGGGGTAAATCTGCACAGATTACTTCTTAATCAGAAAATCAATAATTCAGTGTATGACTATAAAAGGAGATATGATTCTTAGAGATAACTAATTTGCCAATGAAAAACTTTAAAAGAACAGTGGAATACTATTAAAATAATTTCATGAAAAGCAATCACATGCAGATGTGGAACAGCCGGTTACACAGCAGAGCATATCAGAGGTTTAAGATCTGTGCATTGTTGTACACATACAAGAAACAGTAATTTCACCTCACAGATACAGAGGGGCAGGACAGAACCACTATCCATGGTGAGTTTCATCATCCATGTCATAATTCAAGATCTCCAGCAAAAGACATGAACCAGGAGATCATAATGCAATTATGAGGCAGAGCCAATGTGAAGCTCTGAAGTTCTTGAGACCAAATACCCTCTCAGTTCCCCTAAAAGAAAAGTTATATACGACTGAGCCAAAATATGTAAACTGATCTCTAAATTCTTAAAAGAACAGGAAATTTTGGAGACTTGAGAAACTTAGTAAGCCTTCTCGCTTTGAACTGAGGAGGTTGCCTGCATGCTGGAGAAAAGAAGGGATGGACAACACAGGAACACATATTCAGGGTGCATCCAGAGAGCTAGTGAAATTGAGTTGTTAAAGAATTAAATTCACTGTGTTTGGCAAATAATAGCTGATTTCGTCGAACCAAATTCTTAAAAAGAACATAAAAGTTATCATTCTTACAACGTGTGTAGAAGGAATGCATCAATTCTAGGTACTGATTCCCAACATGAAGTTTTTCAGCTTTGTAGGGTAAAACTTGAATATTCTGCCTGGTTCTAGAATTCTGTCATAGGTACAACCAGCATTCTGAGAAAGAGTGGCCGAAATGGTGATTTAAAACAGCATTATTTTTGAAATCTGATTCCACCATTTAAAAAACATGGAGCGCTGGTAAACCCTAAACAGATGCGTTTGGCTACTACTGATCTATACATTTCATCAGTGTGAAAAACAGGAGAAGGACGAGGCTGAATGCATTCTAGAAAACTTTTAATACCAGCTCCATTCAGTGTGCTTCAGATTAGGTTTGTAATTGTTATAGTGCAAGAAATGCTAGCAGAAGTCAGGCAGATTAAATGCCAAACAAGTACTTAATAGATTAGAATGATGAAAAACTAGTTAGACTACGCATATAATTGTATCTTGGGTTGTGGAGCAATGCTTGAGAAATAAATGTCATTACAGCCCTGAAGTGAATTGAAGGTCTCAAGTGCAGCTTTCTGCTGGTCCTTAGAAATGATCACCTTCCATGAAACAGTAAAATATCAAGCCTGAAAAATACAGTTGCTACCCAATTCACATGAAGCAGACAGGTGACCCTAGTACAGGTTTCAAAACCAGTGATCTATCATTTTAATGCAAGATCTGTGGGGAGTGCTGTGAGATTGCAAATGACACCAAAGTGCTGGCCTTGCTTCAACAGTCAAGACACAGATAAAGAGACTCAGAGATAAGCGAATAAACTCATTTTGTTAATGCATAGCAGAGTTTAGTAGTCAACAATCAAATTACACCCACACGCTTGCACAAATGGGTAAAAATACCTCTATTTTTGTTAAAAGCTGATGTCAGAATCTCCAAACTGATGCTGCAAGTTCTACTCCCATGTCCATTTTTACTACCTAGCCCTGTAATTCTAAACTCCATATAAGCAGGTGGAATTCAGCCCTTGTGCAAAACCAAACTAGCGATACAGAAATTAAAATGAAAATTATGTGCTCTATCTTCTTTGCTGGCCGTCTGTCCCCAAAACACTGAAACCTGTCTTCTCTCCCTTCTACATCACTCAATGTATTGTCAATACCTAACAAACGGTAATGTATTAGATCAACTGATTCAGAAACAATTTTTTGAATTCCAGGCTTGTTTCCCTTGATTCACTTGTCTACAGCTGTAAGGCTGGCAAAAGAAACACTTTCATGAACATCAAGTACAGTAATTTTTCTTCCTCTAGGACACCAGGACTAGACCAAGTCTTCACTCCTCCGTGGCATTCAAACAGGGCAAATGTTTTGCATCCTCAGTTATAGAGATCAGTATCTATAAAAAGAGGACACTTATGAATCCAGGAACGAAATGAACACAAAAATACCAGGTGTTTATTTCAGAAGATGCAGATCAGAATTCTTCACCTGTTCAGAACTTTTTCTTATAAGAAATTTGGACAGCAGAATTTACCTCCATCAGTCTCATACTAACAAATACTAATTTCTCTGTTGAAATAGGTTATTTCTTCCACATTATGGAAGAAATTTCTTCCATTATTTCTTCCGCAGTATGGTACAGAGCAGCAGCATCTCTTGAGACTGTAATAATGTAAACTAATGAAAATTAGTATTGAGTAACTTGAATGCTCCTCTTTTCATACATACTTTTAAGGGGTTTAACCTGTCTCAGTAGGAGTGTTTACAAAATGTTACTTGGTGAGTCACACCACACTTCTGCTTGCTCCTGAGGTTTCAGCAGATAAGCTCTGAAACAAAGTGCAAATAGGAGCACAAACATAAAAAGATACATTACAAAATACTGCAAAATTGTTGTGCATGAACTTGGACCATACAAGCTCTCTCGGCTGTGTTTTTCCACGCTTTGTGACATAACACAGTTGTACATGTTCCCTACACACATGGATACCCACACATGCACAGTATTTCTCATTCACCACCTCTGAAGGAGTGACAATTAGCCAATCTTACCTCATTCCCCTCCACATGCATAAACTGAGATTCAGAGTCGTTTGTTTTCACAGTGCCTTTCTAAATGTATTTGGTTTTTGAGAGTTTTTGTGGCAGCTTTGAACGTTGCTGGTGGCCCTAATCTACAGTCTGAGAGCATCCTTAGAGGATATAGCTTAACATAACAACCATGATCTGCATATACAAAAGTATTTTAAGTAGTATACAAAGTTCTGTAGAACTTGCAAGTCTAAAACAATTTTAAAAATAAAAGAACTATCTTGCATAGTATACTGAAAGTTAATTTGTCTATGTGAGAGAAATCATGAACTTTGCAAATACCATGAGATATAGCACTAAAGGGGATAAAAATTTTTGGCATTAGTTAGAACAGTTCCAACATTTCAACCAGAGATCTGAGTCCGAAAGAAATCTTTTTAGACATATAGCTATAGCCTTTATTTCTAATCGTTGCCCATGGCATCTTGGCTTTGGGACCTCCCCTGATGCAGAAGTTTACACCACCTCACAAGCTGATTTGTACTCTAGTTTTAGGTATGTATTTTAACACAGAGCTAGCAAAACCCACTGGCTCCATGACTCGATTATGATGCCTGATACACCTCTTCATCCTAATGTTTAGAATTTATTTGAAAGTTGAACATCAGGGAGGATGCCAGCTGAATTTTGCAGCCAAGACCAATAAATGGATGCAGTCTGAAAACCTGGCTACATTCCTTAATGGTTCTTGTAATCAACTGAAATTTTCATCATTTTGTTCAAAGAAACCTAGTTACCAAATTTCTGATCGTTCTTCCCACACACTGAAACCAAGGAGAAGGCAGAAAATAAGTGCAGAATTGCCAAACAAATCACAGCTACTTTTCTGACTTTTGTCAGCTTGTCGTGAAACTAAGATTCTAAAATAAATTCTAAAATGGGCTTTGACTTTTAAAATAAAAAAAAAAAGTAGCTAGAATTTTTAGTCATTCTGATTACAGTTTGAGTATTATTCTGGATACTAAAAAAAGGTATTTCTCCTAATTCTTGTTAGCTGTCATAAAACCACTTTCTGTTTGAGAGACACTTTGATTTATCTGGGTATATATAATGCATCATATTGCTAACAGGCTGGACAACTATTTTTAAGTAAAAATCAAACATAGATGCATAAGTTGTATTGGCCACACCTACACGTGTTCTACTGTGACCATATTCCTTGATGCTGATATTTAAAAGGCTTGCGAGCCTGCCTCTGCTAATCTTCATACCTACCCTATCTACCAGAAAAACCTCTTGCTCAGTCTTCGTTACTGTTTCCGACATGATTTCTTTTCTGTGGCTCTTGCTTCAACTGACTTGCTCTACTTGACAAAAATCACTGAGTTGCAAAATGGTTCTTATCAAGGGTAAAGCAACTTGTCTTTTTCAAAATGTGCTAAATTTTAGGTAGCCTAATAGAAGGGTTTAACATGATAGTTTTGTCTCTAATCTTCAGAAGGACGAATGTGATTACTTCTTCTGCCCTCCCATTTGTTAGTGCAGTGAATTCAAAAGGAGCACTGCAAATTGTTGCCACATAATTTCACAGAGCTTTGCTCTGATCAAAACTTTTACTTGGAGCTGACAGGGGGAACTGCCATTACAGCTCATAAAGCTATCCTATAGGTAACGCAGATACCTGTGGCTTCCAGAGTAAAGACTTGGTTGAACGGGATGCTCTGAAAGAACCACAGGCTGAAAGAGCAGATGTGTCACCACTATTGACAACAGGGCTCTCAATGGATTTTACGTGTGCAAGATTGTTCCGTATTTACTTCCGAGTAGCCCCATTGATTTCAGCAGAACTAGATGAACACATATCTGCCATGATGGGACCCTCGCTCAGACAAAGCTCTGAGGCACGTACGCCTAGACCTACAGCAATCCCTGCCTCCAACTGAAGGGCCTTCAAACTCAGATAAGCTGGTATATTGGTAGATATACTAGAATAATTAACTTTTAAAATAGAAAAATCTTAATGTGACTAGGTAAAGCAGAGTAGAAATTGCAACATTTACTGGGAGCTCTCCTTTTGCCTTGTATGTATTTGCCGCTCCTTTCTTGCTCCCAGGGTTATTTTATTTCACTCAGCAACTTTCTGAATGGCGATAAACCCTGCTCAGACTCCTCTGGTCCTATACTGTGTGCTTGTTCTCCTAGATGACATCAGTATAGTTAACAAAGAATTTTCATCTCAATAGGCACAGGGTATAGGGGAAACAGAGGGACTTAAAAGTTCAGTGCCTTGTGATGTGTCATGTAGAGTGGCTGACAAAAGATTTTATCAAAATGTCTTTAAAAAGAGCTATTGCCCAGGAGACATAGGAGACAGCAGTGACTCGCCTTGCAGCAAGCACCAACTGAGAAAATATATTTTTTGGTGGCCCTAGCAAACTGGCAGAACTAAATTTGTAGAACTCCCCCAACCCAACCCTTTTCTATCCATATTTGATCATTCCAGAACCTACGGCAGCATAAGGCTTTAATGCAACCCTCTCCAGGAAGAGTCACTTAAACAGATGCATTGTCTACAATTCACTAATCTCCTATTGTGCATTTGCACTTCATGGAGTGCTCACAGAGGAACAAAGAAGTCTACCTCCCATCTCAGCTGGGTTATTTATCATTTTTTTAAATACCCTTCCGAAAACTTCAGGTTTTGTTCAGTTCTGTTTTGATCCATGTGACAGGTAGTTTTACCCAGAAAACACAAGGTCTAACTTTGATAGTGTAAGTATAACTAAACAGAGGGTTAAAGTAATCCATGAATGATCTAAAATAAAAGATGGAAAAATTAAATATACCACATGGCATTCTGCAGCCTGTGAAGAAGGAAGAACTGTAGACTTTTGTCCCAAATCCTTTGAAGACATCTTTGAAGTGTCTGGAGAAATACTAGGTGGATGTTCTTGGATTTCAGGCTCTGCTTTACTGTCAGGGGTGGGAGCTATCTGAATGGAAAGAGATGCTGTGTGTATCTCAGGCACGGGGTTACAGGCAGGTGAGACAGGCCTTTGTGAAAACACCGGCACCTCAACAGGCTGGAGCTGCTGCTGTGCATTACAATGAACGCTACTCGCTGGGTCACGGGTCCGGGTTAATTTCAGGGTAGATACCCTACGTTTCTGAGACTGCTGCCTTTGGCCTTGATGGAGAGTAGTACTGATACCAGCTGCTGTGCTTGTGCCTGCACTGGAGATTGAGGTCAGTGGTTTAGTGATTTTTTGTGCATAGGACACACTGGTGTTAGATATTTGAGAAGACATTGCCTTTTGGACAGACTTCTCGTTAGTGTAATAGGCAGTATCTGTGGGAAGGTGTTTAGCTGGGCTGGTTGTTACTGCCTGGAGATTAATTTCATTTTTGTGGTTAGTTACTCTCGCTTTCTGAAAACTTTCTTTTCTAGGGGGTGGCAGAGGTGCCTTAGTTGCCAAAAGCATCCACACACAGCAAAATAACATTGAAGAAGAAACAGAAAGAAAGTAAACGTTAGCAGGAGATATAACTCAGTTCAACTTTCATCTTTAAGCAAAGGAACTAGCATCTTAAGAGGCTTCATCCCAACATTCCTCAATTCAATGGACAATTGAATTGGTCAGGTTCCCACCACCTTTTGCCGTGCAGGGCTGTACAGCCTGTGTTTAGAAAGCCAAGATGTTCCATTTGCTCTGAGTAATCCGGGATCAGAAGGGAGCCCACAATAGTCCATTTTCTTTTAAGAAAATAATTACCACACTGAATAAGAATTATTACTGTGAAATTGTTCAGATATGTAAGTAATTTCCAAAATGTACTCCATGATCTTAGATAACAAGCTATTCTTCACAGGTAACACAAATATATAAAACACACAAAGCCTCTTAAACCTTTGAATTAAAATAGTAACAGAGACAGTATTGACATTGGTATGTTGTTCTTTTTGGACAGACAAATAAGTTTCCAAGTTAAGTGCGTTTTTTTCAGTGTGCTCTAATTATATTGTCTGTAAAACAGGCAGAAACATTGTCTACCTTGTAATTAATAAACCTTTACCCTTAGATATTATTTTGATGACCGATGCATTTCTCCAAGTGTAAAATATCAATAAATACTCTTTGAAGTCTGGGAACACTCCTAGAAAGCTTTTATTTGTGTATGACCTACTTTTATTTAGCTGGCTGACTTGTTCATTGAAAGCAGTTTCTGGGAATGAACCTGCAGGCGTGCATCCTGTGTGGAGTATACTTTATCTATGCAGTAAAACAGTTTGTAACAACCCCTATCAGGTCGACCTGTAATGACCAATAGGTGATTCACACTATCTGAAAGACATCAGGACAATGTTCCATAGAGGTATCCCATCTATATATGCTATCCTCCAAGAATAACCCATACACAAATGCCAAAGCATGAAACTTTGTGTGTTCACTTTTACCTGAGTTGGTGATTTTTTATCCTGTAGATTTGGCCGTACGCTCCTAAAACCTTTTGCTGTAAGAGATGAACAGCTAGCATCTCCATTCAGCGTCTCTCTACTTCCATCATTGTAAGATCGCCAAGCTTTTGTGAGGAAAAAAGAATCAAACCATTTTTTTTGTGATTAGCAGATCTCTGTATTGCTGTCATCATAGCAACCCAGCTATTCAACAAACTGTGGAAAAGTTTAGCTACTACACAACCAACATTGATGCGGTTATCACCATGGAAGTTGTAAGAACGGGGCTAAAGCTGCCACTTTACAAAATATTTATCTTTAAAATTTAAAAAATTCAAGCACTGACAATACGGATGGCAGCAGTTTGATACTTCCCCACAACATTCATTTAGAATACGGATTTTAACCTTGGGAGTCCTTCTGAGGTGTTGGCATTTCAGCCCCTGTATTAAGCAGGCTGAGGTACTTTCATCGATTAGGCTCTTGAACTTTACAGCTGCATTGGATTTTGAAAAACATGCCAGCTCACATAAAGTTAATTGGTCATAGCAGTTTCACCAAAATTCACCACAATATCTGATTACTTGTTCCAATAATGCAGCTTATTTCCAAATCTGAATAACACCTTGATTTTCCAACCAACCAACCGTGTTTTGTCTGTATCCTCAGAGCTGAAAAGCCCTCGAGGCATGGTCCAAACATAGAGGGAGATACTATCCTGCCTCAATAAGTTACAGATTTGAAGACAAAATATTGTAAGAGGCTGGGAAAAGTAACACATTATGTGAGCAGGCTGCTAAGTGGGGTGGGCAGAACTTGCAATCCTGAGTAAGGGACTAAAAATGAAACAGCAAGTGCCACTGAAGCTAAAGGTGGCAAATTAGCAGCCTGTATTCTCCCACACAATTCGTTTTCTGACAACAAATACTGTTAAAGGAAATACTGCTTTCAAATGAGACCTGAATTTGAGGTCTTACCCACTTGCAATTATTATTACCATTTCAGTGGTGCTTTCCTTAAATAATGTGGATGGTATGGAGTAATGAAATCAAATAAATGGAAAATTGTTATAATTCACCCACTTCCATGGTATTACACTGATGCATAAATAACACAGTGTTTTAGTTACCTGAATCTGGAGACTGAGAATCCGACCCTGGAAAAGAAACATCCAATATTAACTTGTGTTAGAAATAAAAATATGATGACACAACTTGAAAAATATGTAGGAGCCTCTTTGTTCGGTCACCTAATTCCCTCCTGTTACCCAAGGACACCTCCGAATATTAGACCCTAGGTAACTGCGCAATGCTTATTGCACAAGTTCTACAGAAGGCTACAGTGTGCTGCGAGTTACTGTTATTTAATCACTGCTATTTCAGACAGCCGATAATAAACAAACATTTGCTGTGGATTTTTTCCCAGTAAATACTGTGATATACTGCCATCTGAAATCTAGATATCAAAAGAAATATGATTCCTTTAAGATGAGCTGGGAAGGTTTAATTCAAAACCAAGAAAGATGCCTACAGATTCTGTCAGGATTTTCTCTCCCCCTTCGCACCAGAATGTGTGATGCTTTCTTCATCGCTTCAAAGCAAAACACAGAAACTGATACATACACACTCGCAGCACAGAACAGATTTGAAATTCTGGTGTTTTTTCTGCATCACTTGTAGATATATTAGTGATTTTTCTCCTAACAAAACTAAAATTACACCATATCTAAAGAAATTAGAAATATTTTTAATGTACAATAATTATAGTACTAAGAGCATTCCTTATCACCAATTTTAAGTGCAACAAAGCAAGACATGAAGAGGCTTGTATTGAAGGCTTAAATGATAAAAATTTGTTAGAAGGGTTGCTAAGAAATAAGAACCCAATGTTTTCTTAAATTTACATACATAGAGTACTATCCTTACGAAGAGTAGCAATCAAATTTTTCACTTGCTTCATAATTTCTAACAGTTCTTATTTCTTTTCTTCTATTTGAAAAGATCTATAAAACAAAGACTTCATCTTGCAATATTTTCTGGCTCATTCTTTATTCAGCTTCCTGTATTATACTTGTTTGGTGTGAACACTGCATGTTCAGAGTGGTGTAAATTAGTCTACACCACTCAAGATTCTTTACTGATTTATACCTACAACTACTTAATTCACCAGTGAATCCGGGCAGCTGATACTCATTAAGATTTAATTTTGCAAAACCAGGCATGAGCATTGCTGAGAAGCACTTCTGCCTGTCTGCTGAATATTCTGCATTTTTTATTGTTTTAAACATTTTTAGGAAAACATGCCTGATAAATGTTTTTTAAAAAGGTAATCTGGCTTCCGACGATTGTTTTAGAACAACATCCAGATCCTTTTCCTTTGAGAACAGCTTTTAAAGCAAGTTGCAATAAACAAAGTTTGTAATAAACAAAAGCTACTTTTCATGCTGTGTTATCTTGAAAAAAAACCAGGGGATGTGAGACCCAAAATATGTACCGAAGGCAAAATTAATTTAGAAATAACTGATTTTTCCTACGCCTTCCTCATTTTTGTCATTAATGGCTACTAAGCATAGGCAGAGAGAAATTCAGACTACTTTTCAAAGAGCACTGCAGAGGTAACAGACCTGTCAGTGGAACAGAACATACGGTTACCCTTCTCCTCTTTGCCGAGTAACACAGCAGGAAGGCAGAACCCTAGAGAAAAGCCTTTGGGGAGCAGCGTCTCACTGGTTAGCGGTTATACCTGAGGCCAATAGGTTTGGAGAACTCTGAACTCTCTTCACAGCTGTTAATGTGACAGACATTGCAGCACGTTTGCGAGCACACCCACCGCTATCTGGAAGCACAAAACAACACAGACAGCAGCGCAGACAAAGGGAGCAAGCCCATGCAACGCATCACGGTGTGAGATAACGCCAAACACACATGAAAATAAGCGTGCAGTTAGGGAACCGCTGCAGGCACGCCCACGTCTGCAAGTGTCGCAGATTAGCACAATACATAACATTTCACAAGCCTTAAACAACAAGAAACCTCACAGAAAATAAGAAAGCAATGTTTAATACTTAATCCACTAGGGAAATATATACATTCTGTTACCTGAAAGACTGCTTAATTATAGCTAATTAGTAAAACCAAACAAGTAATTAAGATGAAGGATTAAGCATTCCAGAGTAATATTAATCAATAATCTGCAGTGTAAAATCATTCCATTGTATGCATTAGAAAGACACCATTCATAAACTAAGCTTATGTTTGATCAGCTGACAGAGTGCTTTTTCTCAGTCTTTCAGATCCTTTAAGCTCAAGAAACAAAACTACTAAGGATGGCATAATTGTTTTGTTGTTCTGGTGGAACATCCTTGTTCTCCCTCCCCCTTCTTCTTTTTTATCTCACATAAGATTAAAAAAATGTATGGCTGGAACCCAGTAAGATCCTGACGGAATGACTAGAAATCCAAAATCACTCCAAACAACCAGGAATGGAAAAAAATCATTTTTCTGGATCTTGCATGACTCCTTTCTTTCCTCACTCTCTGCTCCTCTCTCCATTGGAGCTGTCATTCTCTTTTATAAATATTTTGTTATTATTAGACGGTAGCTTTCCACAACTTGGCTTTTTAGCAACTCTATCATAGTTGTAAAAGCAAGTTAATAAATATTCTTCCTGATTATATTTAACTAGAATATTTTTCTGCTCTTCAATATAATAATCATTTTAATGTTCATATTTGATATTACTGACATTTCATACAGGGCCCCACTGAAGTCAAGCAGAACTACTACTACAATAGAGGCCCTGACGCGTTTTGTGTCTGTGTCCTACAACAGGGAGTTCTATAAAAATATGCTTAAGAAAGACCTGCAACCTATCAGTAGAAAGGATTTCCTGTGATAGCAGTAATTCGAGCCACAGAGACATCTTCAACCCACGCCTGCAAGAAAAACGAGCTCCTGGTATTCCTTAGCTGGTTCCAACGCTCCCCAGAATAGCAGAGCCCCCTGGCCAGGTCTGGCAGGCTGCGCACTGAGGAGCTGGGAGCGCTGGTGAACATCAGAGCCGCTGCCCCGGGTGCAGGCGGCTCCACGGACTCGCTGCCAATGCCCCGTCCCACGGCAAGAGGCCAGGTCGAAAGCAATCCGTTACCTGCAACTACCTGCTGGTGTTGTACGTGTGAAACGAAGACAGTGGCTGTCCAACCTGCACATCTGTTTTAGTTTGCTGACATAAATAAGGAATGGCAACAGTAACTGAAATCACATTTTCCATCCCCATGCACCAGCAGTAATTCCAAGGAGATGTGATGATGTGTTGATATTGAGGTTCTGCTCTTATCCGAATACCGGCAGACTTTGATAGCATACTTTGTTTGATTAATGCAAGCTAACAGGCAAACAATTTTGTCACACTGTCACTTCTTCTATTCCAACAAAGTGATGCTTTATTTGTATTTTTTCAAGAGCTAACTTCCTGAATTTCAGGATAACAAAACTGAAGTGGGAGGAAAAGACGACGAGAAAACCAACTACAAATATTTCATCACTGTCACTTCACAAAATTCTGCTTCAAATTAATTTTTAATGTAACTGAACTGAGTCAGAGTTTTATACTTAGTGGACCCATTATCTAGCAAAGTGTTTGATGTGGCTTCACACAATATAGCTACAATAGACGTTGTGACTATATACATACACACATACAACATTTACCCCTATGTACAGAAGCCCATATGCCCGTCTGTACCTGCAATAACATTCTCAGTATCCGCACATAATAATGAGTGTCAATTAACACTCTGTTAAGACATAACCACACAAATACACTATACTGAGTTGTGCAAGATTTCTAATACAATACTCATGATTGTGGGCAAGTGCATATTTATGCATGATGGACTCCATCTTCTGATCTTTGTTCCCATCAAGTCACGGGCATCATATCTGAACGGGGATCAGAAGCATCTGCATGTTGCCTGATAGGAGGCAGTTTTCAAACTGCTTCCCTTATCTGCACAACCTCAACTTCCAGGGGCTTATTCCAGCCTGTATTCCTTTTTCACGTTTGCCAGCAAATACTAACTATATGCACCCAGATTCTTGAAGTCCAAATAATACCAAAAAGCCCTAAGTCTAGTGAATAGAGAATTCAAAAATAGTAAGGGAGGGTGAATTAATGATCAACCGCTCATTTCACTTGCAAACTATAAACAATTTATATTGCACAGTTGTTACTTAAGGAAAAAATGTGGATATGTGAAACAATCTATACAAAATGTATGCAAATGTACAAAAATGACAGGTGTGCAAATATGTATACACACATGCACAATTCTCTATGCTTTTGATGTGACATATTCTTCAGGAGTGAGTGTCCCGTCTTCCCAGGCATTGTTTTAACATTGGAGCAAAGCGGACCTGAATCAGCTAAGGTCTGCAGGCAATAATGGAATACAAAGTTGGGCAATAACAGCTGCCTAAAATGCAAGTCCAGCTCAAACCAGGACTTCGCATGGTTGGTGCCTAGCTATTCTTTTGCAAGCCCTACATCCTCTCATCAAATCAGGAAAAGACAAAAAACCCTTCTTAGCAGGTACTGCAGAAAACGAAGGAGAAAGGGGAGGTAAGGAGTAGCTGGTGTGACATGTTTCTGATATATCTTGCAGAGCGAGGGCCATACAGGGACGAACTCCTGAATGGCAGGATCAGTGCTGCAGACTTCTCTTTAAAAAGAGAGAAACAGCAAGAGTCAGACAGCGACTGGAAAAGACAGGCGAGGCGGTGGCTTGCCCTCCAGCTAGGAGGATGTGGGTATTTGCGGATGGATCCCAACGCTTGCTTCCTCTTGCTAGCTCACCATCCCGCTCCTCTCCTTTTGCCAGTTCCCCTCCTACAGTTTTTCTCTTCTGGCTTTCTCCATTCCTCACCTTTCCTCACTTCTTTCTCTCTCCCTCCCTTAATTCTGTTTCTCTCCACAAAAAAAGTGCTTTAACCCTTTCCCCCTAAATCTACAATCCCAACAACTGCTGCCACCACAGACAGCATCCCTAAGTGAGCTGTATCTCTATTTGACAAACAGCCTGTTGGTCAGGTCCCGCTCCAAAGCAGAATGGAGGCAATTCAAAACACCACTTTCATTTAGGAAAGTGGAGTGGTCTGTTTTTTTTTTTTTTTTCTTTTTTTTAAAGACTGTTTCAGAGAGTCAGTAAAAGCAATGGCGTAAACTAAATTGGCAAAGATGGAAGGATGGTGACCTCTTGTGAGGAGGTGAGAGAGAACAGACAGGGGCAGGAAATCTTTAATAAGCTCTTCCAGCTCAAAGAAAAGAACAATGGCACCCAAACATAATGTTTGTTGATCATTATTCTACCTATCATACTTGTGCATCGTACGATTTTCCCCTTTGTCTGCACAGTGAGTTCAAATTTGGAACTCTTTAGACTTTAGGGATTCTTACCCCCTATTTGCATTCTGACCTTCTGAGGCAAATATATAGTGCTGGATCCAACCGGCCAAGACAGATGAAGCTGCTGCCTCTCCATGTCCCCAGGTCCAACCAGAAGTGGGCCTGGAGATGTGTTCCCAGCAGACACGTGCACAGGAGTACATGTACACACCACATGCGTGTACGTGGCTGGCCACACAGATCCCAGACACTCAGAGCACTCCCACTCACACAAACATGCACGGCACAATGGCCTCATCCCCCTCTCCTCTCTGGCTGCAGGACGACGGTCCACTAGTGAGAATATACACACACACACAAGTACAAGGTGGATCCCCCTCCAGTAACTGGGCTCAGACATTGAGGCTGCCATTCATTCCACACCTGGACTCCAGGGCTGATGCTCTCCTAGGACAGTCCTGGGAGAAGCCTGGCCAAGGGAGGCCCTTGTGCCTCCCTTTGTTCCTTGGGAGTCCTTAATTTGGGTTCCTGCCTGCTCTTCTGCCGCTGCACTCCTCATGGCTTGTGGAGATGGGCCTTTGATGGCTCCTGTGATGGGCCCGGGAGCAGCCTCACAGGGTAGGCTATTCTTTGGGCTTCCCCTCCTGCCACTCGGAGGTTCTCCGAGCTAGTCTGTGGCTGGGCGGATGAGCTTTCATCACATAACCCAACGCTGACTATGCAAGCGAACCTACTACTATTTGTTTCCTTGATGCTGCTGAAGTACCACAAGTAATGATTGAAAAGTAATTTTTTTGTAGAATGCCTGAAACACTCAAGCCTACCTAATTTGCTTTAGTGACCTAAAAGTGGCTTCACAATCTATTCACAGCTCTGCAGGGATCCAAGAATTTCTATTCTTGTCTCCCAGACAAAATGTAAGAGATCAGTCTGTGTGATGACTTCCATTAATAATTTTAACAAACACAAAATATTTGTAGTCTTCCAGAACTGCATACTTTTTCGCTCTTGGCTGCTCTTTATGTGCTTCACCTACTGCAAACAGCTAACTTGCTTAATAATTTTAAAATTAGATGCATTTACCAAGTATTATCTGTGTGAAACTCAGCCAAAATATTTACAGATGGACACTAAGAATCTGTTTTAGCATATTAGTGTGTATCCATTCATTATTCCTCAATGCAATTACCTCTCCTCCAACGTCAGTTATGCATGCACACATACAATATGAACAATAAGCACATTTATCCTATGTTTTAATCTGCTGTGAGCTTCATGGGTTGCTCAGGTTTTCTGTGATCTGGTTTCTCATCAAACCTGTAAAGTACTTGAAGACTTGTTGATGAAACGCTGTATGTATAGTTTAAAAATATTACTATTGGTGCTTGCTTGGTTTGGGTTTAAAAAGGCACACTTTCTGTTAGACTACTGTTTGTAAATTATGACAGCATTTGAACACCAAAAGGAACTATGAGCCAAAGTACCTCTGGTCCTCCTAAAAAGCTCCCCTACATCTTACACCTATTTCTTTGCTTTTGCAAACATATTTCACTGCCTTATGCCGTTCAATATTCCTTCCTAACATGTGGTACAGAATTAACCTCAAATGCCAAAAAATCCCTCCCATATATGGTAGAGTATTGAAAACCAAAGCTCTTCAAAACATTTTCTCTGTAGACAAAAATATCTTCCGCAGGGCTGGCCGAGACAGACTGCCAAGTCTGCAGCCACAGGGAACACTGGATTAGAGGAGCCCGCTCTAAGCAGCAGATTTACTTTTTCTTTTTAAAGCTGCATATATGCTAGCTTTGCGACTTCAGCAGTCACTGGTATCAAACTAGAGTGTTCATTTATCTGTAGAAGTAATTAATGAAATGTACATTTTTAAAACAAACTAGTGGCAAATCAGTAGTATCTGGGAACTTCCAATTATGTCATGCACAAATACGTGTTATGAAACAGTGAAATATATATATAAAAAAGAACTGCAGTAATCATTTTTGTTCAAAGGCAACTTAGTGTAAAAAAAAAAAGAAGAAAAAAAAGAAAAACAAAACAACTAGACCAGAACACCACACAGAACAGCTTCCACCTCAGTCACTCTCTTCCTTAGTAAAGTGATGCTTTGTCAACAGATAGGTGCAAGATGTTCACTTTTAC
>Ga0065711_1031761_pt1 | contig 28812 bp, 25 predicted proteins | sample Hoacrofraction12_FD_59098 | JGI IMG/M metagenome (GOLD analysis project Ga0065711, IMG submission 59098) | Hoatzin crop microbial communities from Cojedes, Venezuela - Epithelial fraction 12 v2 (version 2) | ecosystem: Host-associated > Birds > Digestive system > Esophagus > Crop | place... | reverse complement strand
GCTATGGAATACCGGGCTCTGTTTGGCCAGGTGGGGTCAGCCCCCACCCCCCTGTCCTGGCCGAACCCAGGACAGTCCAGTCGCTGTCCTCAGCAGCAACCAAGTCATCTAGGTGAAACCTGACCCACTGAAGTTTCCTTATGGAGTGATTAAATCAACAGTATGGAGATATCTGGAGAACCGGCTGGGGAAGAGACTCTGGTTTGGCATGGTCCAGGTGCGTCACTTTGATCCTGCAGCACACACAACGTGCCATATTCACCCCGTGGCTAGATACACTGGATAGTGAGCTGGCAGGTGTGAGCTGCCGCTTGTCTTTGCAAACCGCTGGCAGATAGGTAACCACATTAGTGCAGTGCTGAGCTCGCATTAAGTTGTCTTCCCTTTCAGCTTGAACTCAGCCTGTCACTAACCACAGCTATGTGGCTTCCTCCTCAGAAATGGCTTGTAGCCAGCCTGCTTGGAGCAGGGGTGAGGATCGGTTTGCAATGCAGCACCTAGAGATGCACCTCGAGCGGAGCAAAGCGTCCCAGCGCGAGTTGGTGTCTGGTCTCAGAGCTGTCACCCTGACGTTTTTCAGAGTAGGTGTTTGGATCTGCACACACCCCCCCACACACACACCCACACACCCCGATGTTTGTTTTAAAGCACTTTTATACTCCAGGACGTTTTTTTCCAGAAGGGTGCCAGCGCATGCATCTGTTGCTGTTTTTTTTTTCAAAAGCTCCGCTCCTCTTTGGGCTGTAATATAAGGTGGCCAAGTATCCATCGTTGTGTCACCCATGAGGTCACTCTGAGGACAACTGGTTCTCTGTTACCTCAGCACAATGGGAGCCACTGGGTGCTCTGCGCTTGGAAAATGGGACCGTCCGTTTTCGCTCCCGCTTTGTTTACATCGATTGGAAAAGCAGCACGTTGCGGGGAGGGGTAGCAAGCTGTTTCTGCAGCGATGAATTTGCTGCAACAGAGAATGTGAACTGCTTGGTATGTATACATCACTGCAACATGACCTTCATTTACCTGAGGGTAGTGCTGGCAGAAAGCTGAATTGCTCATTAATTGCTTTGTAGTTTAACTAATTGATTTTGTCAAGGCTGTGGAATATACAGGGTGTGGCTGATTATCTTCCCAGTGTCTCGTCTTTACAAGTGAAAATGACCTAAAGACATTTTTTTAAAGAAAACCAACACATGCGGGGCATGCTGTGGATGAATGTCAGACCTCTGAGTATCTGCTTTCTTCAGCCTTTGCGCTTGGCCTGTGGCCTCAGACTGCTCACGGGCCATTGGGACCCTTTCTGAAGTGTAGCAGACATTTCTGGCATTCCTTCCTCGGTGGTGCACACTCCCAAAGTAGGGCTGCCCAAAAACTCCTATGTAAAAGGACCAGCTCTGGATAACTGCAGTGTGAGAGCATGCAGAAGTGAGTTAAATTGGACGGTATTTTCCCTGCAGGGGAGAGTGTAGTTACTCTGTGGGGAGAGGGCTGGGAAGGCAGGCCAGGCTTTTTGCTTATGCCCCCAGTACGTAAACCCACGCTTTCTTTTTTTCTTTTCAGGTAGTGGCCATGGAAGCAGCACTGTGCTCCCTCATACCATCATCAATGAATTTCCAGAGTACGGCACCGTAGAGCCAAGCGGGGACGCGGGGGGTGCTTCGTGGCTGTGCCAGGCAGAGCCCGTGACGCGCAGCCCGGAAAGAGGGGACGGTCACGGCCGCGTCCCTGGCAGGACCCTTCCTCAGCGTGGGGCCCCGGCGGGCAGCTGGGGACCTGGCACTGGGGCAGCGCAGCTGTGCACCCCGGGAGAAGCTTTGCAACCGGTGGGTAACCTGCCAGAGATTATGAAAATCTCTCGACGGCTGGAAGCAACAAAGGTGCAAGAGAGAGCAAATACCTCTCTTGATTCAGAGACGCAAATGGAAAAAAAGAGCGTTACTGGCAGCCAAAATGTGCAGGCAGCCAGAGAACCAGTTCCAGCAGGCCAAGAAAAACCCTCAGACATGCCTCTTCCATCTGAACGAACAGCTGAGGAAAAAACGCATTTGATTGTAAAGAAAGGTCTGGCTGCAATATGGACTGGAGAAAAGCAGTCCGAGTCCTTGCAAGCCATCAGTAATAAAGCCGAGGAGGTCCACGCAGCGCGGGAGACAAGCTGTCATAGACCATCTGTGACAAATGTGGAAGGAGCCAGCAGAGTGGAGGGGTGGGCGCGTTTTGAGGAGTTTTCAGCGTACAGTCAAGGCAAAATGCAAATGGGTCCTGAGAGGAGGCTCTCTAAAGAGGCAGCTGTGAGCAAACATGTAGAATTTCAAGGGGTGGAGATTTTATGGCTGCAAAAAGCCGAGGAGCAGAGAAGAAAGAAGCACTCGCTGCTGGAGACTGTGTCCGTGGAAAGGAAGGCGTTCCCCAAGGCGTCCAGCCACGCTGCGCCACTGATGGTCTGCCCAGCCTTGGTCTCCTCGCTGGACAGCGCTTGTAACGAGGTCTGCGAGGACCTGAGACTGGGACCCGCAGCTTCTGGAGCTGCTCCTCTGGCGCTGCTTGACGAAAGTGGGGAGGATGAAGTTTTTGTGAAGAAGAACCGCAGTGAGGAGCAGACGGCTGTGCTAGTGAGAGGCCAGGGCAGGTGAGATGGTGCTTGCAGGGGCGCGGGGGGCAGGCAGGGTTTCTCTTGTCCCAAGCACGTGGCTTATGCCTGCTCTTATAGGAGCTAATGACAAACAGCGAACGTTTGTCTGCTGCCTGTGGCGTGGTGGCAATGGCAGCAGTTCATGCCTTGTGGTGGCTGGTGCATGATGTTGGGACTGAACCCCATCCACAACACCTTGCAGAAGTTTGAAGTCCGTCTCTGGTCTGTAAACGTAAAGATGTCTCTTGCTGTTTGCAGACTAATGACTGTGTGACGAAGCATCTGTCGCAGGTGCAGCTGGGATCCGGGCATGGCATATGATTAAATATAGGCAGTACGCAGGCCTGGCTGTATGCGCCCGGCCAGATTTTCAGGTTTTGGACAGAGTTCGTGCTGGAATGGCGTGAGCACCTCTGTGAGGTTGGATAATTAAGACAATTTACCCAGGGCCTTGTGTGTTGTAAGAGGGTAAATTCTGTGGTGTGCTTTCTATACTGTCTGAGTTTATATAATTTCAACTATATATATCTTGTGAAAATTGTGCACTGCTTTTTACAGGAGCATCCCGGTCTGCTCACTTTGTCTTTCCTGATGCACATCTGTACCAAAGCGACGGGTCCCACTGGTGCACTCTGAGCAAACCGTGCCCACTCTGACCTGCTGAAATGAAAGGATCTCTGCAAGGGAGGCACTCCTGCCTCTGCACCTTGGGACCCGTGGAGTTTTTCTTTGGCTGGCTTGTAGGATTGCTTGGGCAATCAGCCCTGACGCCGGGCCCGTGCCATGAGAAACCCTGCAGTATTTGGTGCAGCAGAGAAGAAAACTCTCTGCAGGGGGATGCTACACGTTCCCCTGCGCCTCCGCAAGCAGGCCGGGTCTTCCCCCTTCAAATCTGGTTCTTCCGGCTCCTGGCTGTTAATTGCCTTTGCTTCGCTTTGCATTTCGGAGGGATTTCCTGCAGCATTGCACGGAAGACCCCAGCCCTAGGACTGCAGAGCCGGCAAACTGTGCTCCAGGGGCAGCGGCCCCATCTGTCTCCGACCTGTGCAGCCTCTGGCATGGCAGTGGTGCTGGCAGAGACCTCACGCGTTTGTCAGCGCTCTTCCTCTTTGCTCATAGGCAGCTGATGTTACCTGTTGGGCAATATTAGGCTTTCCCCATGCCCCCGCCTCCCCCCCTTTTACCCAGAAGATTATTTCTTTTTGTGTCCCCAGAGAGGGAGATGGTGAACAGAGGTGGTGCAAGAAGAAACTAGCATTTTACCCACAGTGTCCTCTCCTCCACAAAGCCACGTGGACCTTTCTGTTTGCAAAGGTGGAAGGCGAGGAGGTTTACCCAGCATCCTAAACTTTTCCCCTGAGCTGAAACGAGCTGTTTCTGATTGATTTCCAGGATGATGGAGGAGGGGGAGGCAGCCACAGGAGGATATGAAGATGTCCTTGGGCAGAGGCACTCCGACATCTCCACTGATCTGTACAGCTCGCAGTTCGAAAACATCCTAGACAATGCATCTTTGTACTACAGCGCGGAGTCGCTGGAGACGCTGTACTCGGAGCCCGATAGCTACTTCAGCTTTGAGATGCCACTCACTCCCATGATCCAGCAGCGCATGAAGGAAGGCAGCCAGTTTTTAGATCGGACGTCAGCCTCGGGGCAGCCAGATGTCATGCAGCTGGTCCCTGATGGGGAGGTGAAGGGCTGTGGTGAAGGCATCGCCAATGGCTTAAGGGATGTGGGCGTAAGTGAAACACTCTTCAGAGGAGACGTCACAGAAGTCCCTTGTTTGGAAAGGTAAAAGCAGTGGGTGAGCTTTCCGTGTGCCTGCTGATTTGCCCTTGATGTCTGTTTACCTCGGCGGACTGTCGCAGAGTGCAGTTTTGCCTCTTTCAACACTGCACGTTTTCTGCACAGAATAATTACCAGTGTAACAGAGTGAGCTGCAGGAGAGAAGTGAGCCATCCAAACCTGCCGTTCATTAGGGAAGGGCAAATTGACTTTACGAAGGTTTTGTAGGTGATGCTCGTGTCGATAAAAGACTGGCTGGTATTGTCGCATCTCTGGGACCTGTGTCTGAAGGAGGTAGTTACTGGTTACAGATGAACCTTGTTCAGCTCCAGTTATACCCAAATTTGTTAGCAGCAATTTTAGGAACATCCTGTGCATGTGGATGAGTTGTCCAAGTGCAGTTTGTTATTTGGATCTTAAAGGTGTATCTCTGAGCATAGCTTTTCCTCTCTTGAGGTCAGTGGGAGTTTAGCTGGTTACTTCAGCTGGGACGAGGTTTTGCTCCTACAGCATTCAGGGGATTAGAGACTGTTAGCTGTTTCTGTCATTTGTGCACTAGTTACTTATTGAGAGAGGAGGGACCACTGCAAAAATGTTAATAATTTCTGTTTAGATAAAACAAGAGACAAGAAAACCTATTAAGAGAAGAGTCATGTGAGAAGCAAAAACTAGGCTAAGTGGTCAGAAAATACTGTGTGTTTGTAGAAACTCACTCTGTGAGCAAACTTTCCTCATCGTGTGCTGTCAAAGAGAGTGGGCGAGTGAAAGGCAGCGACAGGCAACGTGGAGGGTCGAGCCACAAGCAGTGATCTGCGGAGGAGTGAGTGACAAAGATGTCTCGGCTCTCCATCATCCAGGGACAGGATGTTATCTAAGAGTCGTTGGACTGTTTGCTTAGGTGAGACTAGTCTAGTCTGAGCTTTCCTGGGAGTCAGTGGTGGGAGGTCTTTTATCTGTCTTGTTCCTTTTGTGCTAGTGTGAAAGACGTCCTTTGAGCAGAAGTAGTTCTGCTAACTTTACGGATTAAGGTACGGTTTGCCCTTAAAAGAACAAGCAGAAGGGTTTAGCGGTTTAGAATGTTTTCCCCATCAATCCTAATGCAAAAAGGTGTTTAAATCTTGTATGACCCTGAGCTGCTTGGTGCCAGTAGGTGGTAAGTGACTGCTAATCTGCTACAACCAGTGCGGAGCCAGAAACTGAGGTCAGTCCTGACACCTGCAGCTCCTTACTTGTACTGAAACCAGAGACTGCCGTCAGACTGGGCAGTGGAGGACAGGCAGCACATACAGACCCTGATTCTGTTACCCCATAGTTGCAGCATCTAGTATCTGAAAAAGTATTGTCAAGTAAGGCTCACATCGGCTCATCAAGAGAGAAGTTATCAGAAAGACAATGTGTACTTAAATTAGGTGCCTGCCTAGTGTGGATTTCATTAGGAATGAAGTTAATTTTAGTTGAAATTTGCAGCCATAGTCATAAACCAGCGAGGATTTTTGAATTCTTCTTTTTCCCTCGCAGTGAAAAGAGAAGAAAGAAATGTCCCCAGCAGCGGGTTTGTTAGGAAGCTGTGCTGTTGTAGTCTGCAGGGCTCTGTTAGGGACGAGCCCCAAGGGCTCGCTCCGTTGAGGTAGGTGCTGGTAAAGAGCAAAGCTGCAGCAGTACAGCCAGCCACGGATGTGCCCAACAGTGTGATCCTCAGGACAATAACCATATTAACCACTGCCCCACCGCAATATTCTAATGTCATGTTGTATGGCATCAGGGTATGGGTGACTGACAGATCATGTGTGCTATAATGTTGGAGCCAGTGATGAATGATGGTGTTACCGTGTGTGGTGAGGAGCACTGTGTGCATGCAGGGGGCTGCATGGGATTTGTTCGCAGCGGGGTCCAGACCGTGTGTCACTGTGATGCTCAGGTGAACCAGAAGTAGCCGCTGGGGCCCTGGGCACTGTTTGCATGTGTGGTTGTGTTACCGGAAGCAATCCCAGACTTGTTTTTTCAACCGAAAGTCTGCATGTGTGATACGTGTGTGGTAGCCACCATGGCACCTTTGTGCCTTCTGCTGTGAGTCCTTGTTTCTGACGGCGACGCGAAGCTGTGGTTGCACTGGGGCTGCCGTTTCCCATGTGTAGAACCCGTCTGGCGCTGCAGAGCATCAGGGGGCCCCCGCTGAAGTGGGGGTCCGGCTCTCCCAGAGAGCGAAGTGGGGACGGAGAGCCTGTCGCCCTGCCAGGTCCAGGCAGCACTCCCTGTCTGGGCATCCCACAGCTGCCTCTGCCCGCCCGGCCATGTGAAGGCATGGGAGGGTGGGCGCAGGCAGGAGGGCAGCCGGAGGACCTCATCCTGCAAGGGCGAGCATGGGGTCTCCGTGTGTGAACAGCGGCAAGTGCAAAGGGGAGTAGGGGAATTCGGATTGCGGGGGGTGCATGGGAGCAAAGCGATGCAACATTGCAGTGCGGCACAACAAGAAGCACGAACCCCCCCCTCTTCCACAAACTTTGCTGCCAACCCAAGTGAACAAAAACGAAACCAAAACCTCAGCAGCTCCCTGTGCTGTGGTATTTCGGTGACATAAAAAATGTGTGGGAAAGTGCGTGGGGAGAGAGCACACTTTCAACTACCAGCGCTAATTTATGAGGGAACAGAATGTGAAATACCGGCAGTTCTTCAGGGTCCGGTACAGAAGGGGAGGGTGGATGCGAGAGCAAAGAGTTAATGGTTTACACCTGGGAACTGAAAGCCGCGTGCCAATTAGGAGAGGAGGAGCAGGTGCTCCCCATGGCCATGCGCTCCTGATAACAGGTGCCAGCTGAGCACCACGGCCCCGCTTTTCTTCTCTCTGGAGGGATCCTGAGCATAGCTGACACGCGGACCCTAGATGGCGTGAGGTTTTAATGCATAACGGCAAGGAAACCCAGCCTTGTAATGAATAAGCAGGAGGGTAACATCCTTCTCTGCTCTTAGGAAATCACTGGCTCTGGGAGGGGTCAGCTCTGGTATGTGAAGGCCAGTCACATGCCTTCAGAATTGGAAAAAAAAAAATAAAGTAGGAAAAAAAAATTATTAGAGGATTGCAGGCTGCAAGTTCGTATGGGCTCCTGAGTGTCTGGATGTTTCGTCTCTGCTGTCCTCCCTGTCAGCTGCTGGCTGTGGCTATGCACAGTAAGTCCTGTGACGTGCCCGCTCTGACAGCTGCCTGCCGCGCTCCCTTGGGGCGGGGGGGATGTCAGCTGGACCCCAGGCTTCCCTGCAGGATGGGTGGGCTTGCTTTTGCAAGTAGTCTTTTCCTGGCCCAGCTTAGGTACCTTTTGTGTCTGGCCAGTGGAAGAGGGATGCTTGGGGAGAAGGGCATGCAGCTTCCGTTCCTATGGGAATGGTTCCACTTCTTGGTGTCTTCTGGGGGATTAATCTCTTTCCTAGATATGTAATGATCATCCCACTGGGGGGAAAAAAATAATTTCTGCAGCTGAAGCAGCCTTAAGTTTCCCCAGGTGGGGATGAGATAACTGGGGGTGGAGAGGGAGTGTGTGAGGTTTCAGGGTTGAGGCACAGCCTCACACCCTGGGGTCCCCGTGAAGTGTGCGGAGCCACAGGTTGCCAGCGTAGTGAGGCTTGGCAGTGGCAATAAGGATAGTGTGTTTGGGCTGTGTTTGGTCCTCTTGCCTCTGTGTTGTCCCCGCAGAAGTGCGCAGTCCTTCTCTTCTCGTGCCAGTGGGTAAGCGCTGAGGCGGAGCAAGGCTCGGCCTTGGTGTATGGCACTTTAGTCTGACTCGCAGAGGCAGTAAGGAAGACTGTTTGCAAGATGCTACCCAGACGTCAAGCCTGCGTTTGCATCGCCTGAACTGCGTGTAATCGCTTACACCAAATCAGAGTGGGAGGAAGGGGACGTATTTCCAAAGCCGTAAGGTGTATCTGAGGGAGGAGTGAGTTATCTTTGCCGTGCATACAGTGCGCAACAGAGCATCAGTGTGTCCAAAGTATGATGTTCTCTGGGTGATGATCCCTATCTTTCTTTCTACTTTCAGACTTTAAAGGCAGAATTTCTTTTAATCTTTCTTTTTTTCTGTATTCTTTATAGCAGACATCTCATTCTCTCTTCCTGTGTTTGCTACAGTCAGAATAAGAAATTAAAATAAACCCCAAAATCTTCTGGCATTTCTTTTCCTGAGTTGTCTTGGAAAGTGTGGTCTCTGTTGGTAGGACATCACCCAAGATTTTTCTAAATCCAGAGAGAAAAGAAAAAAATCTGTATTTCAGCTCCTAATCCTCAAAAATGCTAAATACTTGCCACCTGCCATCATCTTCAAAGAACTGCTGGTGCTCAGCAGATTCTGCAAGTCCTGTTATTTTTTTTTATTTTTTTTACCCTAGAGATGCAAATACAAATTTAGTCACATATGCATTCTTTTGTAATTCGAGGGGGGAAGAAAACAAACTCCCTAAAGCAATCTGGTGGTTCTCAAAATAAATGCACAAGAATGTAGACTGCAGTTCCCAATTAGCTGCCAGGTTACTCTCAATGGTTTGGGCCTCTCATAGTAGTTCCCATAGTTGTTTTCTTTCTCCTGCGTATGGGTTATTTCCAGCAGTTTCTTGGTTGGCACCCTCCTTTTTCCTTCTTTGAGGCAGTGAACTTTGTTGACAGATAAACCCAGTTTTGATTGCATTCTCCAGGTTGATTCTCTAAGTGTCCTCGCAGTTTATCAGTATCCTGCAGGCCAGTTGTGCTCGTGGTTTTCAGTTCGCACTCTGGTATTTTTGTCCAAGGTGGCTTGTATTTGATTTTTCAGTGTAGATATGAGACTCAGTACTTACATATCTAACACGTGACTTTTATTGATTCATTTTATTAGTGTGTCCGACAGCAGTCTGGTAGAACTTTTTTCCCCTTTGAAGACTCACCTAGGGGCCTGGATGAACTTTTTCTTTTAATGTGAAATCTGCCAAGATCTCTGTGTTCCTAAGCAGACTTTTTTTGGTCGTCAGATGTGCCTCAGCTCATGACAAACTCTGAGACCTAGGAGAGCCAGGGCTGTCAGAAGGTGGTGCTTCATATTTGTTGCCATCCATATGCACAGGATAAGGCAAGTTATTCAGAGGAATGCCACTGGTTTTGTCCTAGCAGAGCGAAGGCATCTAACGCATCTGCAGCTGGTGAGCAAGCAGAGAGATGTGCTGGGGCCCATTTGCCAGCATATGGGCTGCTGCGTCTGTCAGTTGTTGAACCCCTGGTAAGCACAATGTGCTGGCACGGGTGTGTTAAATCCAGGTAAAAAGATGAGGTGGCACAATCTGCAGGGGTGAATTTCTGAAACGAGTGGCATTTTGGCAGCTGAGGATTTGCCCCTTTATCGCACAGCTTAGTAACTTCAAAAACGTGAAGTCACACTGATCACCTTGGTATTCCTGCAGGAAGGTGGCATCACTATATCAAGGCTCTGGAAATACAGCTTGCGAGTTTGCCTTTTATCTGGCTAACGAGGTGCTCACAACATCAGTTCAGTGAGAGTTTGTAAAACTGCTTCCAGTTCCTAAGTAAACTGTTGTTTTAGGGGAAAAAAGGGCTGCTGACTTTTCGCCTCTTCTGTTCCCAGCTTCCTGTGAAAATAAAACAAACAAAACAAAAATCCAGGAGCTGACAGAGACAGAAAAGAAAACACCAAAAAAAAAAGTGGAGCAGCTGATCAGATCACTGCACAAAGCGCCTCAGTATAAAGCTGTCGGCAGCTCAGCTTCCAAGCTGGCATCTGTTGGCATATCTCCATTAAAGTCAAAGCCATTTAGGTCAGGAAGCCTTCATTCACCGAAACTGAGGTGTCTGCCAGCTCCGAGTCGGTCCTGAAGTGCAGCCTGTCTCATCCGTTAGCCACGACTGGCTGCCAGTCGGACCCCCTCCGCGTTACTGCTGGTTAACGCTCTTCTTCCTCCGTCTGTCCGTCTGCCTGTCTGTCTGTTTGGGACCGAAAGAGGCAGAGCCTGGCGGCTGGCAGGGCGGCGTGGAGGCATGTGTAGCTTCGGACGTGATGCGGGAGTGCCGGCGGAGAAGAACAGGGCACGTAGCGTGCAGACTCCTTGCTAGCACAGCTGGGTGAGCTGTGGGCTGGTTGGTGGTGATTTTTGCTTTATTGCAGAAGTCTGTCTTTTATTATTATTAATTATTCTTTTTGAGGACAAGGCGGTTTGTTTCACTGCGTGGTTGCGATGTAAATGTCCTGTGTGATCCTACCGCCAGCACAGAAACGCTTCTTCCGCTCATTGCAGGGGAGCCTTAGCCAAAAAGCGTAAACACCCGTGTTTTTATGCATCTGTTTTGCTCCCTGCCAGGGAGGACCAGCCGGACCAGCTGCCCCGGGCCAGTCTCCAAACAGTTAAACTGAGCCCGGGCGAGGGGAAATACTCTGCTGGCTTCCCAGTTCTGCTCCTGTGCCGAGGACCCTGCGGAGCTGGCTGGGGAAATGTCGCGCCGGTGCTGAGCACAGGGATAGCTGTTGGCACCCGCGGCACATGGGGAGTTGGGGGGGCTCAGGGTAGAAGACCCCAAGGGCTTCCGAAGCACGAGGGGGCTGAGTGCTTTCTGTGCAAGGTCAGAGGCGTGCAATGCGTTCTTTGGGTCTGGTCTTTGCTCATGTCGGGGGGCCGGGTCCCGAGCGTGGGACTATCCTGATACATCCAGGAGACACGTCAGTGCATCTGTCGCAAATATCCGTGGCAGGGGGAGCCCTCGGACACCCTCTGTGGCAAGGGCCAGGCTTTCGCTTTCTAGGCATGGGGGCAATAACATGGTGCCATCGGTGACCCCCACTGCAGTGATGTCAGGAGTCTGAAGTCAAAAGGGAATCAAACGAAGTATTTTTAGCAAAACGTTTGTACTTCAGGTGGCAATGGGCCAGCATGTCTGTGTAATAAAGGACACGCTGTCTCTCGGAAGGGCTGCAGTCCTGTCCCTGCGTGTGGCGGGACTTCATGTCCTAATGCTGTGATCCCGTAGCGATAGCGTTTGCATTCACTGTAATGCAAACCCGCCAGAAATGGCATTTTCTGAACGCTTTGGCTGTTAGCTCCCTACTTGCAACCGGTGGGAATTCTTCCAGTCAAAGAAAAAGGCAGATGATTACGGGGAGCAAGAGGTTAGTTTTAAGCAGCAGCATGCATTTCAGCCCCTGAAATTGTCTTTGCATATGCATTTTACTGATAACCAGTAGGAGGTTACAGGGCACGTTTGTTTTTTTTTCACTTTGCTCCCCTCTGTGGGACGTGGCGAGGCTGAGGCACCTTTCAATGGATCCTCAGTGTGTACTCTGGGTTGTGGAAATCGTCCTCCCTTCTTGTGTTCTGGCTGATGCTGCGCTCGTGAGACACCCACTGAATCGAGTTGCAGCAAAGTGCAGCTGTGTCAGTCCTCAAAGAGGGATCTACTTCAAAGCATGCCTTTGAAGAGAATCCATACGTAGGACTTCAAAGCTGATTAAACTGTTCGGGGTAAAATAGCACAGTGAGTCATCAGCTAGGAAAGGGCATTATTTTTATTATTTTCCTCCTCTTCCTACAGTTGTATCTTGGAGGAGCCCTGGAGCTGGAGGTAACTGGCAAGATAAGTCATTGCCTGACATGATTTTGTGCTTGCTCTCTCCTGGTCCCACAGAAGCTGGTTCTGAGCTGCAGCAGAGCCGTTCCCAGCCCGTGTTTGTGGTCGGCCGTTTGTAGCAGGAACTGACTCATCATGTCTGTCCCACTGCTGCTGGGATTTCTTTGCTTTCTCTGGTGGGGCTACTCCTTTCAGAGCCAGGCTGTTCAAGCAGAGCCTTTCAGCTCCCTTGAAACAGAACTAAGCCTGTGGCACCGATCGTTTCTGGCCAGCTCTGAAAAGTGGAAGGGTGTCACTGGCTGAGCATCCACATCCCTCTGAGGGGTTGTAGGGCAGGGGTTTGTTCTCTCTGGGCAGGACTCTCTGCAGAGGGAAGTCTGCTCCCCGTGGCAGTCCGGCCTGGCATTGGTGCATCCGAGCGCTTCTGTATTTCTCATGTCCCTGTGAGGTGAGAGCCTCTGCTGAGGGGCTGTTGAATTAGGAATTAGAGTTGGTGGTTATGGTTGAGGGGTGGTGTCCTCTGTTTTGGAACCAGGAGGAGGAGGAGGTGGCTCAGAGTGAAGGCATTTAAAACAACAGGGCCAACACAGTGTTGCAGAGGGTGATTATCAGCCCCAGCCTGGCTCCCTGGTAGATGCTGTCTGTAACCCTGCTGAAAACAACATTTGTTCTGGCCCTAGCTTCAGCGTGCCAGAACGCCTCTCCACCCTTCCTTATTTTTAATCATTGCTGCGTTTTGCTCTGATGGACTTTGCTGGCAAATGCCTCACTTAGCCTGCCTTGAAGTAAAGCTGATATTAAAGGCGTGCAGATTAATTTGAGAGAAAAAGTTGGTTTTCTTCCTGTTTCTGCCTCCTCTCTTTTCAAAATGACCTGGGGAGGTCCTAGCTCTGTCTCATCCCAGCTACCCCTGCAATCAGTGCATCCCATGCGCTAGCCCCGGACGAGCACGGCAGACGGGTCAGCGTTCCTGGGGGAAGGGCCCCGTGTGCCCCAGCGCCTATGCTGCGCTTCAGTCTGGAGAGCGAGCTGCAGGTGGTGGCAAGCGGGGATCGCTGACGTGGGTGGGCTGAGGACAGCACTGGTTGCCACACCAGCCTCAGCTCTGAACATCGTCTCCTGATTAGCAGCTAGGGCAGTTGCTGCATTCTGGATCTGAGCTCTTTTCCGATAAAGCAAAATTCTAACATGCTTTTGTTCCTTGGGACAAAACAGAGAATTTTTTCCCCATGGATCTGCTAAAAAATGAAGAGCATCCCAAGGTTTAAGGCAACTGAAACTGCAGGCACTTGTGCCGAGGTTTCTGGTTGCAGCCTAGTAGAGTGGGAGAGTGGAGCACTGAGATATGAGGTGCCTGTACCCTTACCAGTATGTTACTGGCCTTGCTCTGTTTTTGTCTGGAAGTTGCAGCTGTTCCCCAACCATACATTAGTCTGGAGGGTCTTAATTTTGGTGAAACCCAGGATGGGGGAGAAGGGGGAATACGTGAGTCTAGAATATTCTTTAACAGATTAAGCATGCTAAGTGCTGAGCACAACATGATTGAGATACCTTGGCATTGGGAGCTAAATCACTGTACACCTGGTTGACAATGGAATAAGTGAAGAAAAATGTATAAAATGTTTCAGACTCTGCCTGGCTGTTATGGAGTGTTATGGGAAACCAGCTTTATAGACGTTGCAGTCTGCCGGTGTTTCATCCGTCAGCGTGGAGAGGCGGCTGCTGCTGTTAGAAGTTACTGAATTTGCCATGGCAGCTGTTTATTGAATTGCTGTAATTTCTGCTCGATGCGGTGGTGACAGCCTCTGTGCATTCACTGTGAACCTGGGGATGCTTTAGCAGAAGGAGGGAGGATGTGTCAGGAGTGCGTCGCTGGGGACAGAAATAAGGTGGTCTAGAGACCTGGTTTCTGGCCACAGCTCATGGAGTGTGAGACTAAAGGGGTCTGTTTTTTTGTAGCTTCTGTTTTCTGTGTTTCCTGATAGCAGAGATTAGTGCAAGGGTCTCTGGATGAAAATCAGCAGCTGAACCTGTACAGGTAATTACCGGTAGTATCATTACAATTCCTTTTGGCCTTGAATCCAGGATTAGGGGGAATATAATCTATTACATTTTCAGCCTACTTTTATCAGTGGAGGTTTCTCGTTCTATGTGATAAAGAGCAAAGCTGCATGAGAAATCCATGTCCAGTCTTGCTCTGCATCACAAAGCCCTTTCTGGGCTCTGTTTAGCTGTAATGCTGGTGTGAACTCTTTATGTGTAGAAACCGTAGGCAGCAGAATACAGATCTGTTTGCAGCCTTTGTCACACCTAGGCCTTGATTAGAGTCCATTATAAGCACTTGGGAGGCAGGTATTACTAGCTGTGTTCAGCAGCTGCGAAACTGAGGTGCAGAAGGAAAATGGTGCACCCAGAGATACTTGGAAGAGATGTCAGCCTTTCCCATGAGTAACACTCCTTGGACCCTGCTAAAATGACGTGTTCAGAAGGCAGCTTGCAGTAGTCATGCACAGGGCATCTGTATTTCCTAAGCCTTCAGTGACATTGGCACTGAGTCTTCTCACCACCTAAAAAACTAGAGAACTAAAGTCTCACTTTAATGTTAATAATCTGCCATCTTCCCTGAACAAGAGGCTTATGTTACAGACAACCCACATTGTTGTTTTGATTGCCTTCCTTGTACTTATTAAGTAATAAGCTAATTAACTGTTGGAATAAGTGAAGGAAGCATCCCTTACTCATTGACCTGGTACATGTACAGAGATGCTCCGTCAGGATGAAGTTTTAAATCAAGGAGGTTGGAAGATAAGGTTTCTTATGCAGCCCTGTCGGCTAGTTTTGGTGAGCAAGGGAAAGAGTGTGCACTCCTTGCTGGGTGTTCCTCCTTCGCATCCCAGCCACTGCTCCGAGAGGCAAAACAGAAGCTGGGAGCTGCCGTACTGTTGATTTCATTAAGTGGCAGATGCTGGCACTTCCTTTCTTTTCAAACTTATGGTGGTTTGCGGTAACGTTGACTCTCATAGTGCACTGGTTCCTAGCAGGGTGCAGATGTTTCTTGTCAGCTTTGGCCATCTTTCAAGGGCTATAAATACTGCCTTTAATAAAGAGCAGTGGTGAAACAGGGCTGTGATTTATGAGCAAGGCTCTGCAAGTTGGCATGGCTTTCGATGCACCATTTGTACGTGGAAGGCTTCCTAAATGTTTTAGCTCACCTGGTTATCCTTTGCTCTTGTCAATTTTTAGAGCTGGGAGTTTGAAACCAGTTGGTCCTGATTCGAATGGACAAGGCATTGCTTGGGGCGTGTGTCAGAGGGTTCTGGAATTTGCTTTCTTCACAAGTTTGAAGTAGACCAAATTTAGAGAATTTTGGACATTGGCTTGCGCTTTTGGAAAGGGCTGAGGAGGCATTTCCTGTGACAATGGTGTCAGGAGGGGCTTTTTTTGTATTTTAGGGTAGCTGGTGGTCAGTGATCTAATGTTGTTGGAGTTTTATTTACAGTATGAATTCCTTACTGGAGCACTGAGACTGAGCCCTTTCTGTTATAGCACCTTACTATTTACGCTGAAATAATGCAAAATCGAATCCATGGTACTTATAGGAACAGGTTACATGTCTGTTTTCCCCAAATATTTGATAAAAAAGGTTGCACCCAGTGTGGATGTGGGATTCTTTTGGTGTTCTAGCAGCACTGGGAGGATGGAAACAGGTGAACTGGGCAAGTCTCCTTCCTGTAGGAGCACCGCATGCCTCCTTCTCTTAAACCATGCATGGGAAGAGGGGTAGGGCACAGATGATGATTTTTGTGGAAGGAGGCAGAATAGCAAAGATTTTTATTTTAACCTCACATTATGTGAAAATCTCATCTTTAAAGGGTTAATAAGTGGCCAGCAGGCATTTCAGTAAATGGCTGTATAATTGTTACTGGAGCGCAGCGATCGGTTGTTCTAACTCTGGCTTGTCGAGCCTGAAGATTACAGTGGTGTGTGAAACCGTGGTATGTTGAAGTGTAGTGTTTAAAATCATCTTTAACTCATTCCACTCATATCTGCCCTATGCGTGACCCCTGCGGATCGTTCGCTAGCCCTGTGTAAAGGAGGATTTGGTGGAAGGAATTTCTGTACAGTATTTTTTTTAAGTACAAATGCTGTCACACACATGCAGAGAGCTGAGATTTTGCGAGAATTTTCATGCCAGTGTCAGTGAGCAGCTTCTCCAGAGTTAAAAGCCTGCCTGTGTGCAGGGGCGTGTATGTGGGGGTGCGCTTTCTGGTGTGGAGGGCTCCTGCCTCTTTCAGGGGAAAACCAGAGCAGACACGCAGCTCAGCCAGAGCTTTCCTACTGTAGTAGCAGTGGGAGGAATCTATAAGTGCATGATTTGTGTAAAGCGTCCTGGGATTGCCAGGCTGAGCATCCTGACTTGGAGCAGCCGGTGAGGGAAATTGTTGCCACCGTGAGGGAGCAGGGGCAAAGCAGGTGGTTCTCCAGGCTGGCCTGGGTGGCCTGTACTGCGTGCCTTGCACCAGGTCCTGCTTGGTCTGGCGGTGTCTCCCCATGGGATGTCCACTGCTCACGGATGGCACAGAAGCCACTGAGGCTTGTGCAGATGTTATTTTAGATTTGGGGAGTTATATTGTTTCCAGGACAACTGGGGAAGAACGAGGAAGGGACTTGTGCCGAGTCAGCTTGGGGCTACTGAACACCCTGGCTTGCTCACTGCGTTTTCCCCTGGAAGATGGCTAACGGCCTTCTTTACAGGGAACCCTTCAAGCCAAGCAAGCGATTGGGTTGAAAAATACCAGTGCAAGAAGCAAGTGAGGAGCCTGCGTTGTCAGGTGCAGTGATAGGCTGGTAATAGCAAACAGCTCTTTGTGAAGTTGTGGAAACTCAGCGTGCTCATCAGGCGAGTGCAGAGCGGAACGTGTTTCTGGGCTGGAAAGCCCCAATTTGGGTCTCTGTGCTTAGCTCTCTTAACCTCTGGTGACTGCTAAATAAATGTTCCTGTTCTATACAGCTCCTTCAGTTAAGTGGAATTTGCTATATTGTGTAATTTTGCCTCTGTACTGTTAATTGCCTTCTACTGTAAGAGGAATTAAACCCTTCTTGAAACTGTAATATCATTTTATTTTTCTTCTTCCCATGTTCTTGCTGTCTCATAGCAATGCTGAACTTCAGAATATGGTGTTAGACTCCAGTGCTGCCATGGGGAGCAATGAACTTCAGGAGAAAGATGCCACCGGAGCCCTTGGCCACGATCTCAGCAACGGCAGCAGCAGCAATTTGGAAGCAGCCAGGCGCCTGGCTAAGCGCCTCTACCATCTGGACAGATTCAGACGCTCCGACGTGGCAAAGCATTTGGGTAAAAAGTACGTGCTGATGTGAGGCCTTTGGCCGCGTTATTCTTGCTGGTTCTGGAGGGGTTCACTCTCAAATGATAACCTTCACTCGTTTATTTGTTTGTTTAAAGCAATGATTTCAGCAAGCTTGTGGCTGAAGAATACCTCAAGTTTTTTGACTTCACAGGCATGACGCTGGACTACTCGCTCAGGTACGTGCACATTTGCAGACCTGATGTTCTTGTTTTAGTAACGGTGCTGTTTGCTGTGTTGTCCTGATAGAAGCGGTTGCCCTGTGGGGGCTGAAGAGAGGGGTGTGATGTGTTTTTGGGATGGAGCTTTGCTCCTCTGTTTGGCTTGGCGTGCTGCCGTACTCCAGAGTGCTTTTGGAGTGGTGGCATTTCCTGGGGAGGGAAATCTTTGGGTGGACCTGCTTAGAGACGGTCATTGATGCAGAGGAGATGGAGAAAAATGACCAGTCGCTTGGTAACCAGTCTGCCAGGTGCTTCTGGGGAATGAAGGTACTGCTTGCAGCTGAGCCATGCAGACTTTCTGGCTGATGCCTTTTGGAGCTTGCTCTGCCTGGCTGCAGTGCGCAAAGCCAGGGCTGAGGTTTGATGTGGCTCAGCAGCCCCCCTCACGGCCTCCCTCTGAGGCACCCAAAAATGTGCAGAACAGTAAAAGCTTCCACGTGGAAAAAGCTGTTTAGATTTTGGTAGCTGCCAGCGTGGGTGTTTGAAAACCCAGCCCTTCAATTTTCCTTGCTTTTTACGCTGGAATTAGGCCTCAACAAAGTCCGTTTTCAGTACGTTTTCTCTTAGAAGACAAAACACCAGGTTTGTGTAGCAGTGGCCTGTTAGCACGGCTGCTGGTGTCCTGGTATTTAAGGGGATTTAAAATGGGTTTAAATCACCTGGCTGTGGTTGCTGAAGTGGGTTGTTGTTTTTTTTAATAATGATGCAGACCCAGGAGGTCTGCAGGCACTTGCCAGTCTGCCTGCAAATGCATTTCGAGGGGGCTGACTCCAGAAGACCGTGGCAGACCCCAAGGAAAGCCCAGCGTCCTGCCTGCTGAAGGCGGCAGAAAGGGAGTGTGCCCGCGAATGGGCGAGCTGCTTGCTCCCGCGGCCGGGGAATCGAAGCTGAGCTGGAGCACCCGCTCAGCATGGGACCGTGGGAGGTCTACCGCTCGTTCTGGATTTTAGCAGCCCTGAAGCTCGAAGCTAAATATACCCGTCTTTTAAATTGTGAAATCCAATACCTAATTGCTTTGTGGCACATATTTAGGAGGTCTCTGCTCCCGGTAGATCTTCTGTTAGTATTAATAGTCATGACCTTCTCTAAAATATGCCTTGGCTCGTGAGGGACTTGGAGACGCCAGGGGTTTGCTGAGGTTTCAGGAGTAGCCGCAGCGACTGCCGGCTGCACACCCTGAGCGTGCAGCGGAGGTTGGGGTTGGAGCATCATCCTGAAGCCTGGGGCAGCCGAGGCGTGCTGCTTCACGCTTGCAGAGAGTGAGAGGTAACCACCCTGTTGCTGCTGGCTCACTGACAAACTGTGGTTTGTTAAGCATTTTGGAGCCTGTGGTGTCAGCCCAGACCCAGGCTACCCCCGGGCTGTGGGAGGCCGTTGTGCAGTGCATATCACCTTTGGTGGCAAGTCTGGGACATGGAGAGGGTTGTTCCTTCATTGTCCCGCTCTGCTTTCACACCCTGTACCCATGTTGCCTGTGCATCACCCGAAGGCATCTCTTGCGAGTTCTGCAGGACCACGGGAGGTGGGACCACTGCTCCAGCCCTTCTGAGAGTCCATCTTGGTCCTCCTGGTTGGTGGACGCTCACCCCCGTGGCCCTTGACCACAGCCTCATGCTGTGAGAGCGAGAACCTGCCTTGTTTATTTACCAAATGTTGTTTCATCAGTTGCCTGTACGACGCAGCTTCCAGGGGAGTAAAGGTGCTGAAAAGGAGGAAGAGGCGTAGGTTGGTGGTCCCTGTCATGGGCAGGGGGTGTCACTGGAAAGAGACTGAGCTGGGGGAGGAGGGCAGATGGATAGTTGTCCAGATGTCCCATGGTGGTGTGAGAGAGGAAGGGAAGAGAAACCCTACGAAGACTCAGTTGTATCTACTTGTGAATTGGGTTATTTGCACTACATTACATGTGAAATTAAGTTATTACCAGGCAGATCCCACTCCGTATGGGTGTGAGATCATTGCAAATACAGTCTGTCTCTGACCTTACATCAAAGAGAAAAATTTAACATTTATTTGTCCAGGTTAGATAGATGTGAATGTTCCAGCAACGTATTCCATGCCTCTCAGATCTGGTGTTAGTTTGAGTCTCACGGGGTATTTAAAAATTTTCTGAGACACACTCATTTTCTATGCCGTCCTGCTTCAGACCCAGAAGGTTTGTGTTTTCAGGCTCTTAGAAGCATCCTGACAAAGGAGTGTAGGCTGATACCGCTGAGGTCATCTCTTGGCTCCAAGATGTGGGGATTTTGGGAAGCGCAGTTGTTCTTCTTTGGCGATGAGGCGAGTTTTTCTAACAGGAAGAATAGCGACGTGATTAAGAGGCGGGGTGGTGAAGCGCTGGCTGAAGAGTGGAGGATGTGTGTGTGTGTGTCCCACCTCTTTGCATGGGCTCTCTGGCTGGGTCTGACGAGCATGCCCAGGTGTGCACCAGCCCTATGCCCGGGACTGTCATGGCAGGAAGCCAGGAGGGCCAGGTTTCTCCTCCCACTGTTGAAGCTCAGTGGGAGATCTTGTGACGGTTCTGCCCTCTTACCCAGGTGTTTTTGGAGGTCAGGTAGTCATGCTGCCTTCCGCAAAGCGACTGGTGTGGTCCTGGCCGCTCTGACAGGTGACCCTCCAGAAGGAGGACCGCACGTTTGGTGTGGGCTCTGAGTCTGTACCTCGCCTGCTTGACTTCACCACCCAGAGTAGCTCCTCTAATTTGGGTGGGAATATTAAGGAGTGTAAAGTTAAAAGATGCAGGGGTGACAGACGGTTAGAAAAGGACAGAGAACACCCTGGATGTCTGTTATGCATAAATGACACCTGCTTGATTTCTTTCCCCAAAGAAAAGAAAAATATTGAAAATAAGAACAGGTCTTTCAAATGCTGTAATTGCTGATTAGTTTGTATATTCCGTGGCAGACCAGTGGTAATTTAACTCCTGCTTCATTTACTCTAATGTTGGGATTAACTGTGTGCAGCATGGTAGCCTGTGTTCGTAGAAAGGCTTCTTGGAACCAAATGTCTGGCATGCGCTGAGGTACTTCTTGCTGTGAAGCGTGCTTTGCTCTATGTGCAGGAAAGAGATTTACGACTTTAATTTCACCTCTTTTTTTGCTCTTCTTTTAGGAGTTTCTTTAAAGCCTTTTCACTTATTGGAGAAACTCAGGAACGAGAGAGAGTTTTAATCCACTTCTCCAGCAGATACTACCAGTGCAACCCAAACGCCATTTCTTCTCAAGGTAACTTTGTTTCTGATGCGAAGGTCTGTGGTTGTCTCCCTCTTCCTTCATTCTTGTCTTCAGTAGCATGTATGATGCGTGCCTTCAAACTGAAGGTGCGTAATTGCTGCACCACAGTTTAGAGACTGCATGGGGTCAGCTTTGAAACCCTCCATGTTCTCCACGCATAATCATCATAAGGCAGTGAGAAATCTATATTTATCGGCAGTCAGGAAAGATGTTTCGGCCTCCTCAGTGTAAATCCTCAGTTGCAGCATCTCCAGATTTGGATGTCCTTAGTTGTGGTTTCTGATCTCGCTGACTTCCAGTGTGTGTGGGTACCTGTACTCTAGCTACCTGCACGTGGACAAGAACAGGTCCCATCTCAGGTGGAAGAGAAGCTCTTTGCTTTCTGAGCTCCACTCAGTGCTTGTGTCTCTGCATGCACTGGCAGCAGGCATACCGGTTGTTGCCAGTTGTGGGGGTGAATTTTGGGTGCTGTATCCAGACCCTGGCATGGTTTCATCTCGACTAGCTAACATTAGTTGGAGTGCTGCCTCCTTGCCAATGTTTTCAGTCATTTTGGAAGTGGATGGGGGAAACAAACAAGCACATGGATCAAACCTGAGAAAGCTGGCATTGGAGAAGAGGACGAGCTATCCGCTGGCATAGCTGTGTCGCTCAGCCAGCCACGCCGCAGAGGCACGTGGCCCTGTGATTGCAGCGCAGCCTGATTACACGCCGAGAAAGGAAGGAGGGTGAGAAAGAAAATAAGCATGGGCTAAGCTGTGCCTTTAGTCTCAAGTGTGAGCGGGAAGGAGCTGCTGCGCTTGGAGGTACTGCCACACGTCCTTACCTGTTGCTTTGTGACCTGCCCTCGCTGCAGTGAGGTGATGTTTCTCCGCTTTGCGCCTGTTTAGCTTCACTGTCTGGCATGCCAGGAAGGGCAATAGGTAGCAGCAAGACAGGTTCTGCTCCCATGCTGCCTCTGTCCTCTTCCTAATGCCTTTCTTGTTTCAAGACACTGCAGGCAGTCAGGTAGAATAGGTGTGTCATGTCCAGACTGCACTAATGACTTGCATGCTGATGTGGCAGCCTCGCTCCACTCCAGTGTGCAGGAAGGATGCTGCCACTGCTGAGCCTGAGTAAGCATTTAGATGAAAGTGAGTCCTGCAGACTTTGCCCAGGATTCTACGTAATTTTGATGCTGTATTTCTGCTGTCAGTGATCAAGTGCTACACTGCAGAAATGTAGTGGTGGTTAGTGGAAATGCAGGACTGCATTTGCCTTTCTCTTTTGCTCTTTCCCTTTTCCATCCTCTGTGTGCATTTGTGGTTTGGAAATGAGAGGGCAGGCTGCTCTAGAGAAATGCACAGACCCGAACTGTAGTACCACAGCCCCCGATTCAAGCTGCTTCAGACTTGCTGCTGCTAGTGATAAAAGTTCTTCTCTCACTTCGTGTTCTGCTACAGTTCGGCCACATTGCTTGGGTGCTAGGGTGTGTACAAACATTGTAATAAAACATGGGCCTTACCTTGGGGAACATCTTTTTGTAAAGGCTTCATCTTGCAGATTTTTAAGCCTGTGATAGTCACACTGGGTGTGACATGTGTCTGTCCTCATCCCCCATTCCTCTTCCTTCACAGTATAGAGGGACCTGTACATAGTCATTATCTGGACTTGACTATGAATGTTTTGATGTACCTCTCCCTGCAGAGTGTGCATGTCTAATAAATGACTCTGTGTCTTCATGATGCCCGTGTGAGGGAAAGGAAGGTGGCACCATGTGTTTGTGAACAAGAGAATGGCAAAAATATTTTTCCTAATGTGTTCCCAACATTTGGAAACCGGTTGGAGGCATTTGGATTATCAGAGGTAATAAATGTCACCATGGGCACTGTCCCCTTCATCTGGATTTGTGCACGCACAATATAGTTTGGGTTTTGAAAGGGGTGCCTGGAAAATCAGGAATATGGAATTGATGTCCACTTTGGAAAATGACACTCTACACTGACTTTCCCCAAGTCTGCCACAGTGTCTCCAGGATGGAGCTAGGGATACAATCCTAATTGCTAGAGCACTCTCTACCCAATATGGAGCCAAGGCAGCAGAAGTAGCTGACTCAAGCTCTCCAAAGTTCTGTCTAATTGAGCCCTGAATGAGGAGGGGGCCAGAGGCAGAGGAAAACAGGATACTGTGCTGTATCCACTCTGCACACAAGAATGGGTGTGTTTTACTCTTCCCTTTCTGCCCTGAAATAAATGAAGAAGAGGGAGCTGATTCAGGCTGTGATATTGGTATTAGCAAGCAAAGGGTAACAGCATGGTTTCCTCTCTAGTTTGCCTCATCCATGGGTGCTGCAAGATAGCTTTGACAGTCATTAAAAGATGAAAGAAAAGCTGTTCTGCCTTGGCAGGTGTAGTATGACCTCTCTGTTCATTTATTTAATTATGTGTATTTCTTGATAAAACAGATTCTCATTAAGGGAACAGACTCAATTAGGCTATGAGGCCTAGTTTCAGCTGTTCTTAAAGGTCCAGTTGTGGGTTTTCGTGTCACTCTGATTATGTCTCTTTCTGCAGATGGAGTTCACTGTCTCACTTGTGCCATGATGCTGCTGAACACAGACCTGCATGGCCACGTGAGTATACACAGCTTTTTCTAGACTGCTCCCATTGACACTGTGCTTCGAGGAGGTGGTCTTCTTGCAGCAGAGTCCCCTAAATCACCCCTGCCGATAGCAAACAGTGAGAAGGCTGCGCTTCTAGGCTGTCGTCCTGGGCAGGGCTTTCCAGCATGCCCAGATCAGTCATATGTAAACCTGGCATTGTGCCTGGTTTTGCCGTAACGTGTGAGGACGCTCCTTGTCCTCAGACCCCTGTCTTTCTGGTGTGCTTCCAATCCATCTCTGGTTACAGCAGCTAGCCCTGGCCAGGAAGCTGTGGTTGGGATTGGCTTCCCCTTTCCAGTATGTAAAAATATTTGGCAAGTCAGAAGAAGCAATGGAGGTGAAGAGGTGCTGGGAAGGTGATGTTTTTAGGCATGCATTTGCATAGGGCAGATCTGGTGGAACCAGAGTTCTGCTCAGCCGGGGTAATGATGGATGTGCCCAGAGCCAAGAGAGCGGAGGAGGTGCATGGGCATCCTGAGTGGGAGCAATGTGTTCTCCCACTGCCTGCCCAAGGGAAATAGTATTCCAGTTTGAGTCCTGTTAGTCACACTGGCACTGGGTGCCGGCAGCCCTAGGACATGTATTTCAGCAGCCATGGTGCAATATGCCTGCTATGCATGGTATTCCCATGCTGATGGAAGGCTTCCTCCGTTCTTGGAGTCAGGATGGAGAGGAAAAAACGGGGAGGATGGCATGATAGCATGCAGGAGAGGTGGCTTCAGCCGGGTGGCTTTGGGGCTTCCCTCTGGCTGAGACCCTCCACTGCAGCGCCAGGGGCTGTTCAGGAGGGCCTCAGCTGGGAGCTCTGACACAGCAAGGATGGTGGGTTGGGCAGCAGCAGATGGAGGCACCCTGGGTCTATCTCCAAGGGCTGCTCAGCCTCCGTGGGTGTAGCACTGAGGTGGGTGCAGGTAATGAAGCTGAGGCTTGTGTGTGCTTCCCCAGGGGTTTTGACGCCCACCTCCTCTTAACCGAATGCCTTTGTCTGAAAATTGTAGAAGCGGGAGGTGGAAGGGGGTTGTGAAGATTTTTCTTCTCTGAAGGCTGAGCCTTCCCCAGCTGAGGAGCGCGGTCAGTCCAGGAGGGAGACCAGAAGGTTGTTCGTCAGCCTGACAGCATTTCCCGTCGCTCCCCGCGATGCTTTAGTGGGCCCTACTGTCTTCATTAGGTACTGGAGTAAATGATCTGGCTCTCACCCATCATTGCTGGTGAAGATTTGCCACCGAAGCTAGGATGACTCTGACTGTTGCACTGTGTAAATTTGGAGGCTTATCCTACTGGCAGTCCTTCGTGTGTTGTTACATATACGCGGCTGTAATGTTTGCCAGATGCCGGCAAGTGTCTCCTCTCTCTCTCTCTCTCTCCTCCTTTCTCTCTCTCTGTGCTTTCCTGCTATTTTGGTCTTCCTCTGATTGCTTTGCATTTTTCCACATAGTTGGTAAGTTGGGCATTTTTGACTTGGAATGCAGCCCCTTGCAGATACACACTAATTGCCTGTTTCCTAACAAAGATAATGCTCTGACCCGTCCTTAGCATGATTCTGCTAGAGCAGGAAGCAAGTGAGTCAGAGGGCTTGTCTACACTGAGCTCCATTTGTTGCTGACATACTGATCATATGTGCGGGCTCTTTTATTTCACAATAAGCTCAACTGCTTGTAGGGCTGTAGTGCAGCTGCTCTGCCTTCAGTTCACGCTTCCCTTAACTCTTGTAGACAAACCCTTACTCACCCCTTTATTTATCCCTGTCTTGCCACATTTCATTATCTTTGTACCTAAGTAATTTTTTGCTAACTGTGTCTTGGAGGTGCATGCTGGCTTCTCTGCAGGGAGGTCATCACCAAGACTGTGATGCTACAAACTTTGAAGATACCTCTACACTGCTAGGCATATCTTCTGGAACCCGTGTGGCACTGTGTGGAGGTGTTAGCTTTGGGGAGCGAAACAGCCATTCCTCTGCAATGCCAGTTATCTCAGTGGGTGAAATGAGCCAAACTGCTGTTAGCTTGGGTCAGCGTGGGGAAGCTGCAAACTGCCGCATGGAGGAAACAAGCGGAAGCAGGCTGAAGTCTGTCACAGGCAGGAAGGAAAGCATTTGCAACTCTAGTAGAACAGCTCCAGCCTGCACCCAAAGACTGCAATTACGAGTTGTATTTTGCACTCTTAGAGAGCCAGGGTTACAGCCAGGACTGTGTTGTCATGAGCTGCCCTGATGTGGGAAGCAGTGCATTGTGTGCCCCTCCAGAAGTATCTCCTCTCTTGTGGAAGGCAGTGTTCCTGCCTGCCTTCTTTCTGCTGATCTGCGCTGGCCACAGGATCTTCCTTTGTGCCTAGATGAGGCTGATGGTCAAGGTTTGCTGGGTTTGTGTCTCTCCCTGATCAGGCCTTATGGAAGCAGACTAGAGGATGTGCAGTCCAAGCTGTCGTCTAGCCGTAACATTGAATGACCTGTATTACCGACTAGTGCCCCTCTTTGAGCTCCACTCCTGTGTTAATTTTGTCTCTTGCTCCTAAGCCAAGCACAAAGCTCTTCCACTGTATTTCTTGCAGCCATGGCGTACCCTGACCACGGGGAAGTCATCTTCACCCCCTTCTCCTGACTGGCAGCAGTGGCATCCCCAAAGATACCGTGGTCATCACGGGGCCCTATTTTGCTTCTGCCTTTACCATGTCTCATAGCTCATCCCAGGCTGCTTTCCTTTCCTCCGATCTCTCTGGGCTCCTTTTTCACCAACTCAGTGTTGTCATTGCTGCCCACACACAAGGCTCCCTGCATGCCAAGTGTGGGACTTCTAGCACTCGGAGCACCAAGTACAGACACCTTCTTTTAGGGGTGATGAAGACTGGGATCCAAGACCAGTTTAGGGCCGTGTCAAGCCTCCAAATGAAGTAGTTTGGGTCATACGTGAATATAGCTGTTCCTTTCCTGTTTGTGGCTCAGTTGGGCAACTTTCAGTCTGAGAATTAGACAGGAAGAGAGAAAAGAGAGCAAGCCTATGGAAATGTCACGGCAGCCCCAGCCTGTGAATCAGAAGAGAGAATGGCTCCTCCTGGGAGTTTTACTCCAAGTCAGGGCAGCTGCTACTGGAAGAGAGCGTTGGAAATAAGAGCAGGGTCTGGAAAGGGCCTCAGTCGGCTGTTTCCGATGCTCCAGAGGAGGATCAAGTAGAGCTTTTCCATCAGAGGTTGGCAGAGCCTCTGGAGACATGGGGGTGTAAGGCATCATGCAATACTGGGGAGCTTCATCGTCATCCTCTTCGTTACCCTCCAGTGTTTAGCTGTTTTTTCTTTTCAGATGGGTGTGTGGGACTTGGGGTCCAAATGCACCTTCCCTTTTCTAACTGTATTCACGCAAGGATGCTTGTCTGAGTGATCTTGGGAATGCCACCTTAGTGCTGCCTGCCTTGGGCTTAAATGAGAGCAGGGAGTTGCAATTCATCTGACGTTGCTTATTTATGCCATTTTGGAAATCAGTATGAATATGATGCTATGTTTCTCTGCCATCCCTTCCAGAACATTGGGAAAAAGATGACCTGCCAAGAGTTCATTGCTAACCTCCAGGGGATGAACGATGGCAAAGACTTCCCGAAAGTGCTGCTGAAGGTAAGGCATCAACTGCAGAACATGGGTTTCGTTTCTCGTGAGAGGTTGTTTGAAACAGAACACACTGCTTGCATTTTCTGAATCTTAATTGTCAGACAGGACAAGTGATGGGCACGTTTCTCCTCCCAGAACGTATATCATGTACACAGTGTTTATTCTGTTGTTTTCCCTCTTGCCTTCGCTCCATTGTGATCGAGACTCTGCAGCGTGCAGTGGCGAGATGGAACTCCAGTGAGGCCATCTCCAGAGCCTTGTGTCTTGCAAGCTCACGCGGTCGTGCCATCCCAGAGTGCTGTCTCCTGATTAAAGCAGGCAGAAGCAGCCAGTTGGTTCTGACTATTGAATATGTCAGGGCCAATCCTGAGCTCTGTGTATCTGGGAGGCGTGTGTTTTTTCATCAAAGGTGCTTTGGGGTTTTCACATTAGAGCAGGAGATGCAATTTGAGATTAGAGCGTGTTGTCTGGTACAGGCTGCTTTTTGCTTCAGGTTTTGTTCATTAAGTTTGTGCCAGGAATTAAATCTGAAGAACGGGGAAAGAGGCTGAGCAGGATGAATCTTGTTTCATTGCAAATAATAATGAGAACGTTTCATTTCTCTTTTGTCTGATCGCTGGCATGAAACAGTGTGTTTGAATGGAGAGAGGTGCGCATACACTAGAGTTCATATTTTTATTTTTTTTTTCTGGTAATAGAAGTAGAAATGAGAGGTTGCTGCATCTGAGAGTTGACCCAAAGCCTACTGAAGTAAAGCAAAAGAGTTGCTGTCTCCTCGGTGGGTTTTGTGTCAGGCCCATTGTGAAAAGCGGGCATACCTGCATAGTTACAAAGAGCAGACTTTGTTTTCTGGTGTTGGTAGTTTCTCCAGCCTCTTCAGGGAGCTGTTTGTTGGGCTCTCCTGCCTCGGCTTTTACTAAGGAGTTAGGAATATAAACTCAACCCCCTTGTTTTTAGATTTAAGGTCTTTATTTTTTAAATCTTGATACAGAGCGTTCGCCTGTCAGCAGCAACACTTCTTTCCCCCTCCCCCAAGGAATCTCATTTCTCACTCTGCCATAGAGAGATGTGTTGAGATTAATTTGCAGGCTAATTACAGCCCTTATTGAATAAATAGGTCTCCAGACTGTGTTTAAATAACCTTCTGAGAGACTTCCACCGGCGCTCACCTGCTGTTTATTTTCCTGCTGACAGAATTACGCAGTTGGGTCTGCATCTCGGTGTTGAGTGCCCACCTGCTAGTGCTGAGGTTGCCTGGCTCTTTGCCAGCCCGCCCAAAGCAAGAACCGGGGCTCGGGATGTTTTTTTGGGGTGTAGCAGGGACGGGAGAAACCCGGTGTCGGCGTCCCAGCTCATCTGGGGTTTTTCTGCCCTTTTCTGCTTGCTGCCCTGGTGCCTCGGGGACGGAGGTGGGACCCGGCCTCCGACTCTGATCTGGCTGGTCTGAAGGTTTGCTGGTCATCTGCCCCTTGTTTTTTTTGTGTGTGTGTTTGGTTTTTTTTTTAAAAAAATTTACCATCGGAGGGGAGCGGAGTGAACGTGGGCAGCTGCGCCCCGCAGTAGCTCCATCGCAGCGGCCGCCCCGCCGCCCAGGCCTGCGCCGGCGGGGCAGAAACCAGGCCGGCGGAAGCCAGCCCCCCTCGGTTAAACTCCCGGAGCCTTCCTGCGGCGCGGCGGGCCCGGTGGCACCGGCGGGGCTGCCGGCCCCCCCCACCCCCGCGGCCCCTCGGCGTGGAGCGGCGGGACCGCGTCCACAGG
>Ga0065711_1031760_pt1 | contig 28814 bp, 13 predicted proteins | sample Hoacrofraction12_FD_59098 | JGI IMG/M metagenome (GOLD analysis project Ga0065711, IMG submission 59098) | Hoatzin crop microbial communities from Cojedes, Venezuela - Epithelial fraction 12 v2 (version 2) | ecosystem: Host-associated > Birds > Digestive system > Esophagus > Crop | place... | reverse complement strand
GGGTTTTTTTTTTTTTTTTTTTTTTGCATGGTGTCAGTGTGAGGGATCTGTTTCTCTGAAATAAGATCATGAGGGCACAGCACCAATTCAGAAACCCGCTGGTTACCTTTCCTATCCTACACACACATAAACACCACAAAACCTGCTGACCCTTCAGAGCTGGTTAGTGTTTTGGGATATGACTTTTTCTGAGCATCCAGCCTGAAATGTCTTAAGTTATTTATCTGATCATAGGTTTTACTTCTGATAGTCAGTTTTTTTCACAGCATCTCTGAAAAGAAACTTAAGATCTAGACCACCTAGAGCTGCTAGCCAACTCTCATGACTTTTTGTAGCCTTAGAATGAAGGTCAGGAAGATTGGTTGTGGGTGACGTGCAACAGGAGGGCATGCTCTGTGTAGGTTTCCTGCTCCAAAAGAAAGAAGAGAAACTAGGCCAGTGGTTTGGTAAATTATATGAAAAATAGACCTTGCTTGCTAATGGAGTGTGAAGAAAGTGATGTACTGAAGATGATCTATAATATTTCATATTTCTCTGAGGAGAAAAAATGATAAACTTGATGGTGTGTGATTTATTCATGTTTCTGAACATGAAGAAGAATCCTAAAGTCAACTGTCTGTTTCACACTCTGAGACTGATAGCAGGATTTACACTGGGATTTAGTGGTTGGGGTTTGTTATGAGTACTGCAGAGGAGCGAAGCAGTGATTAATGATGGAGTTGGAAATGTCCACAGATAGGATAGTTAGGCAGAAACTGCAGCCTTTTCCACGTATCTGTTTTAATGCTTCACTAAACACGATGACAAATATGTTAAATTTGTTGGGGTTGGTTTGGGTGGTTTGTTGGGTTTTTTGTGGGTTTTTTTCCCATCTTACTATTAGTCCTTTCCTTTGTTGTCATTCTCTTTCCACATTCAGAGTTTTGCCCTTCACCGCAACAGAAGCGCTCCGGTCCTGTTACTCTATTATTTCGATTCATGCTGTATCTCTCTGGTGAACTGCTTTTTGAGCAGGGTCATCAAAACCTTATGTAATTTAGAAATTCAATTGCCAGTTTCTTAGGACCAGAAGGGTTGCTTTTCTTTGTTCTGCTCCTGAAAGAGTGGATTTTCATCTGACTCCTAAGAGAGATCTCACTGGTTCAGAAAAGAGCACAACTTCTTTTGCTTTTTGGCCTCAGGACCAGCTGCTGCGATACATGGTCTTGAGTATGTAGTACATAAAAGAAAAGACCTTTGAAATATGACATATCCTGCAGTAGAAGAAAAGAGGGGAAAAAACAAACCAAAATCACAGAGAGTGACACAGAAGGTAAGCCGTACAGGAGGACGTGTGATTTTTCAGGGATGAAGTGGGGTATCAGACGAAGGGGGGGAAATGTGCACTTAGAGGCTTTCTTGTTCTTCAAGTACTTTGCGCTGTGCTTATATCCACGAATTTTGACCTTCAAAATAGACGTTAAATTGTAGTCACTATCAAAACAAGGATGCAGTTGTAGAAACAAAAACATTGTTGGGAAATCATACATAGATGAAACAAGGTTATAGAAGAGAAAGACCAAACTCAAACTGTAGTCTGCAGTGAAGTACACATTTCAGTAAACTGTCTCCTAAGACATGAGGAAAAGGTAGTAGGTTTTGACTAGACTTTCCTCAATTCGTGAAGAGGTAGCATGGCAGAAATTGCAAAGGTGCTTGAGAGACAAGATGACAAGCAGACATTCAAAATTGTACTCTTTGGATGTTGACATAATGGCAAGATATAGTTAGATGAGCAGCTGGAGTGGGCATAATAGTACAGTATTTTGAAGCTTAGGAGAAGTGGGAGAAAACTAAACCAAGTGGTAACGCTGTGTGTGTGTTTTTCAGTGCCTGAAGCACTATTCTGAGTGTATTTGAAAAGGGCAAGTTCACAGATGTTAGGGCCAGAGGGCAAGCAGTGGGCTACAAAACCTTTCACCTTTTGGGTCACTAGTTCAAAATTACCCTGCTTCATCTAAAAGTCATTGCCATCTGTTGGGTGGCTGCAGGCCAACATGGAATAAATGAATGGCATCACTCCAAGCACAGACAGCAGCAGTGGTATTATCACACATTAGGACCTCTTCTGATGGCCGTGAGGTTAAAGGGGGTAAATGACCTGTCATGCCCCAAAAGAAGGCTCAGTAGCTGAGCAGCGAGGGCATGGGAGGCAGTTGTGATGCTGCTGCATTTTACTTGTTTTGTATGTAGAAGGAGCAGTTTGGTGTCTGAGGCACGTCCTTGTAACATGCTTCCCCAGCATTATGTTATGATACTTTTTAATATGGGTGTGTGTTTTTGACAATAAATATTATTTAAGATTAGGAAAATGAAGGAGAAACGAGAATGCTTAGAGCACACAGAGTAAAATGTGTAAGTGTGCATATGTCTTTCACATGCGGTGTGCTTACAGGTATCTTAGTTAAGCAGGCAGATCTGTTCATTCTTCACGTTTTCCGGTCAAAGCTTTTTTGCAGTGGGGCGCCCACTAAAGAGACCTTGTCTATAAGCACTCCTAAATGACAGCTGGAAGATGTGCAGCATGAGTTCATTTGTTTATTCTTATCTAGTAGCCTCCGAACAAACTGATGAACAGTTTGATTTGACAAGGTTGTACAGAGGATTTGTGAGGATTAACCTATATTTGACATTTACTGAGAGATCAGACAGGTCATGAAGATTGGCATTAGGGAGTCTAAGAAGATCCTTTTGCCCTCCCCTCTCCCCTGAAAGCCTCAGTCCAATTACTGTCTTATTTTTGACTCAATAAAAGCGAAATGAGCGTGTGCCATCCTGCATGTAAGAAGTGGATGGTACTGTGACTTAAAACGAGTATCAGGGTAGGGCTGTCTAATGATCTGCCTTTCTGGACTGCTCACCTGATGTTATTAGATTATTCACACTGTTGCTGTAGTCATGGCTGTTAATGGCCTTTTCAGTTTCTACCACGCTGCCTCCTCTTGGGAAGGGAGAGAAAGTTATCTTTGTATGTTGAACGCAGCGTTGACATAGTGGATATTGTTATTTACACTTGTGTGTTCAGAGATAACAGTGGAGTTTGAGGAAATGCCTTTGGAAGTTATAAAAACACACTCGCTAATTTTATAAAACACGTCTTCTGGGCAAATCAGCATCTTTCTGTGTGCAGAGTGCATAGCTGAACCTCTCAGTGATGCTCGCTGTATTCATTACCTTTGCTAACACACGTCTGAAGGAAGGAGCATGCTTGCTTTATCTTCTGGTTCCCAAATATTCAATATCCAGACTATAAAGCAATGTTGAATAGCCATCTATTTTGTGGCGTCCGTTCTTTTTCTGTCAGGACGTTTCCTATTTACTGTTTCTTCTTCCTGCTTGCAAGATCACTGAAAGGCCTTTGGCTGAATTATGCGTAGTACAGCCTATTTGTATTTCAGTAGCACTACAAACGCTGACTGCTTTATTGTGTAAGGTGCTGTATATCTCCTCAGCTAGAGCGAGATGTTCCTCTGAAGAACCCCACAATCTCGCAGACACAGCCAGGGAAAGGGCGCGTTGCTTTTGTACCTACACAGAGGCACCGTGGCGGTAGGAATACAAGGCATGACTTAACTCAGTGTGCATAAGGAGCTACGGCACACCCGGGCATGGAAAACAGATTTTCAGTCCTATAAAATAAAACCCAAACCAAAAACAGAAACAAAGAACAAATCCTGCACTTTCATTTAAGAAGGTCTGAGTACAAAACTTGTCAAATCTCTGCCTGTGCCAAAAGCTGTGGAAGAGGTCTTCTGGAAGTCCGTTTCTTCCTGATTTGTGATGCCGTGTCACTGCGTGAAGGGTGATTTACTCTCAAAAGTCTGGCTGGGCTGGTGGCCGCTCACCGGTGGGGCTGTGGAGCAGGGGATGGTGCTTCCCCAGGTTTTTGGTCTGGCTCGTGAAAGCCTCGTGGTTAGTGGGAGGATTAGTAAGAACAGGTGTAGCTGCAGGAGGATGGATGGAGGGATTCACTGAGGTGTGCTTAAGCTCTGAGTACCGAACTGTGGGATTCAAGAGCACTGTAAATTGTATTGTCACTGATGGGGGTGTTAATTATTAATTTATTCTTTAATCAAAACTAATCAAATATAATTTTGAAGAGTAGGAAGCTGTTCATTAGGACACTGAGTAGGAAATGACTATATAAACCTGGCCATGAGATGTTATCTAAACCCAGATGATTGCTTTATTGAAACTGTTGACTGAAGAAGCCAGTTCCAAACATGCGTTTGCTTTACAGTGCTCCTAGCTAGGGGCTCCGGACTCCAGACCAGTGACTGCTGCTGGTGAGAACCCCAGGGGAAGGGCAGGAGCAGGGTCCCCTTGGTCAGTTCTAGTCTGTCTGGATGTTCCTGGCCAGCCTTGCCAGCCCTGTTTTACCTTGTTCATCTCCTTTTTGCAGTGTATCACAGGATCAGAGCTAGAAAAACAGCAGCAGCCATCTCTGCCTCCAAAGGAGAGTTTGGTTTGTTGATGTCGTGATGTGTCCCGTAGGAAGTTGCAAGGTTATGCCAGAAGAAACTGGATCTTGGTTAAATTGCTTTGCCTTTTTTGTTTTCTCAAAATGAAAGCTGGCAGGTTTTACCTTGTTTCCAAACAGAGAGCTGCCACAGGGTAAGGTTGTGGTATTTGCTGGCCCGGCTCACGTTGTGGTGTGTGTTGGACCTGCATATTCCAATTAACTTTTTATGGTCCTGCACAAGGGGGAGGTCAGTTAATCTAAACCAAATGTGCGGTTAGCACCGTGGTACCTGCTGCTTCTCTCAGGGAGTCTAGATGACAATGCTTTTGGCTCCGTAGAAGGGAGAGAGTAATTTCAACTCAAGGCTGTGTAGGAGAAACGTTAAATTGGAGACTTTAAGACAGTTTCCAATCTAAAAGAAATGAAGAGCAGATACATGACCCCAAAAAAATCATTTAAGGTTTTTGAAATATACTCAGAAAATTTATTAAAACCATACAGCAGGCTGTTTGAGCAAATTGGGTCTTTCTCCAGGAACTTTCTTCACCTCAGGTTTCATCACTCAGACTTCAGCGCTTGCTCAGACCCGTCTGGGTGTAGAGTGCTCCGCTGTGTAAGGCTACGTCAGGCAGGTGACATTCCCAGGACAGGACTGGGCGGTCTGACGTGGGCAGGGGTATGGAGCGTCCCCAGCATGACTGGTGGTTACATTCTCTGTGACAGGTGCTTGATGTGCTGAAAATATGGACTGTATTCTTAGCGTTGTGTTGATTATTTCTGAACATAAATGAGTGCCTAGTGAAATGTTTATTTCTACCTAATAAAGATCACGAGCAGAAGAATGTTGCTGTTTCCTACCTGGCACCTAGTTCCTGCTCTCACTCACCTGTCTGATCTTTCTTGTATCATCTTTTTTTAGTAGAGTATATACAGTAATAAACGGTGATTGGTCTTAAATCAAATTACCAGAACTGCTAGGTAATGCACCGTAATTTTCAGTGAGTGAGGAAGCAGGTTTGAAAGAGTGGCATGAGATGAAATAGGAAGCAAATTACCTTCTGCTTTCTTAAGGATGCTGTGAAAGCCAATATTAAAATGCCTGTTTATTCTCAGTCCCTACCCCCCACCCTGTGGCAGCTGTTCTCAACTCTTCTAAAAAGTCATAACCATCCTCTTTATGATCTATTCCTTTTTATAACATTGATGTTGTGGGGAAAGTTGTCTAGTTGTTTTAGTGATGCCTGGCTTCTCTTCCTGGCTCTGCTATTGTCTTTGGCCCTGATTCAGCAAAGCACTTAAGCACATGATTATCTTTACTTTTATGGGATGGTACATGTGTTTACAGCTAAGCATGTGCTTAAGTGCTTTGCTGAATCAGAGATTTTGTCTGTAACCTTGGATTTATGTCTCAACCTACTCACTAGGAAAATGAGCTTAATAGTTACCTCCAGTGATACTATGAAATGCAAGTAAAATGCAGAATGGCTTGAGTTTCTTTCACAAACGGCAGAACCCAAATGTACAATATGTTATATATTGCTTTGTTTCATTGTAAACAAGTCTGTGGTAGGTCTCTCTAGCTGGAGACATCTACTTTCTGACATTATCAGTAATCCATTACATTTATTGTTTCCTATAGGTTTGTTGTTCTTGTCTTCATTGTTTATTTGTCAAAACAGCCCCGCGACTCTGGTTGTGTCTTTAGCCACTAGGTGTATGTAACTCTGTTTTCAAAGTCTGGACTTGGAATTACAGCTCCTTTGAAATAAAATAGGGTAGTGCATCTAAATCTCATTGGCAGCGTTGAAAATATCACCCTCTGGATTTATAATAATCTGCCAGGATTGGCTTGTAGTGCTTTGACTGATACGACAGGAGAAGTGACTTCTAAATCCTCACCAAAAAAAATCAATTTTCTTCTTTGGTTGATTTCCAGCATGTTTAGGAGGTGCCTGAGCAGCATTCGTACCACAAGAACAAATAAAGCAATATTCTTCTGTTAGTAGCATTTTCTATTGCTTTTGAGGAGAATATGTTCTTTGCCTTATTGTACCTTTTTTTTCCACTTAGGCACAATAACACAGAAGTGTCATGTCATATTTTATGTAATACCGGTGTCCAATAATGTGACGCACTGCTTCACTAATGATAGAGAACTCATAGTAAAGTACAGAGTTCTTACTGGTGTATCATGCTAGCACTTCCCACGTCTCACTGTAGGACTATGTCATTCTGAACACGTTACACAAAGTACAATGTCTTTTATATCACATGCTTAGAGCCGTAGGTACAACAAACAGGTTGTAATACCTTTTATTATTGTTTTCCACTCCCTGTTCTTAGACAGGCCTTGCTGCCAAGAGCACATGCAACTTTTGGTATTTTGTAATACTTTTTAAAATCTATTAAAATCATAGTTCCCTTTGAGCAAGGGTAAAAGTCTACTTCCTTTTTCAAAGCCTTAGAGTAAAATTTCCCATCTTGTTGCACATCCAGTATGTAGAGTTGAAAATCTTTATAGAAGGTCAGGTTTTGCATTACTGCTTTTTGGAGAAATAGTAATTTTAGTATTGAGCTTATGATCTTTGTACACTGTCATTTGCATTTGGGCTTTGCAAATGGTTAGGGTTTTATATATTTCTTTCTGGATAAAAATAAGTAATTAAATTCTCTCCCTTGACTAGATAAGAGGTGAAGTGTAATGGCAGTTTGGAATATTCTCTAGAGATAATAAACTTTGTACCATCTGACAGTCTTATCAAGTAGATTTTACCATATAGACAGCACTGTTTGTAAATTTTTTTTTTACAAGATAAATAGAAGTGCTGAGAAATTCAAACAATGGTGAGTCTCTGAAGAGAGACAGGCTTTCTGTGAAAAATTTTTGATGTTTTGCATGTTTCAAAAAGTGCAGTTTTAAATACTGAAAATGTACAGATTGCAAAAGAGCTTCTAGGTTGACAGTTAGTGTTTCGGGGAAGTTTGGTACTAATACGGGCACAAGGACTGATGTTGCACCGGAATACCCAAGCTCAGCACTTCAATCTGCCTTGGGGTCTTAAACCCTCACTTCAATAAAGTTAAATTATTGTACAATAAATAGAGATAAAAAATGAGCATGCTTAATGCAGAGCTGCAATGCTAGCTCTCTGTTGTCTATCAAGAGAACTAAGATTAATTGAACAGTACTCTAAAAATAAACTCCCTGGATCCATTGTTTAGATTTCAATAAACAGAGAAACCAAGAGAAGGAATTGAGATGGTCTGCATCGGTATCAGGCAGGTTTGAATCCTCCGTTCATTCTCAGCGTGAATTTCTCGTGTTTGCTAAGCATCAAGACACTTAGGACGGGATTCAGCGTGGCCAACTTCACCGCTCCGTGTGATTTCCTACGTGACCCTCTGATCGTTTTGTCGAAGGCAGAGCAGCACACACTGGGTGAGATGAGTTTCCCTCTCAGGGTGTTGAGCTGATTTGCTGGTTACTCTGCACGGGTTTAAATGCTGAAGCTTAAAAGCGTAAAGCTGGGAGAGGACCAAGTGTATGCAGTATGTTGGGGCATTAGAAGGCACTCAAGGGGCACAAGAAAAATGCTGCATGTGTTGTATGCGTGTGAGATACATACGTACCTCATGTAATTGACAGCATTAAAAAAACCTTTTTTCTTTTTTGCCTCTCCTGTTAAACTGAAATTTCTAAAAGCTAGGTCAGTATAGTCTTTGCAGTTGCTTACAGGGCTTCTGAAGAAAATTCAGGCTAACAGAATAGTACCAAAGTTTCAGAAGTTTTTAATCGCTCTCCAACATTTACCAAGAATTTCAGTTATGCAGAGGTAGAATTGGCAAAAATGATCTTCTGCAAGGAACATCTTTCAGATGATGGATTGAACTGGATTGTCTGCTGGCTTTTGGTTGTCAGAGATTTAGTAACCAGCAGTTAGCTACCTGGTCCTGGCTGAATGTCACTTGGATTTCCCAGTACTTCCAATTCAGTTTGCTAGTCTTCAGCTGCTCCCCGTGATGTTGGTGCCCCTCTGTCAAGCCCTTGGGAGTCCTGTTCGCCTGCTTGCTGCGGATGGAGATGATTCCTGAAGGTGGTTCGTAATCTGTGAAATGCCAAGGAAGAAAGGGCAGAGTTATATCCAGGTTAGGCCTTGGCTGTAAAAAGGCTCTTGGGAAGTTACTTCAGATGAATTAGAAGTGTGAGCTTAAAGTTGACTGGCAAAACCACATCAGACTTTTTGGTGGATTCTTAACTCAAATTTAAAATAGTGTTAATTCAGTAGTGCTTATGTCCTAAATCACTTTCGAATTAGTCAGATGTCCTCTTGCAGTGGAGTCAGGATCATTTAAGAAATTACCTATTCCCAGCTGCCAGTTGCCGGCTACAAAGCCATTCAAAGCTGTTTCAGGTCCAGCAGCAAACTATTTCTGCCCCACCTTCAGGTCTTGTCTCTCCCCATGCTGATACTTTCAGTGATGCTGCAGTCTAGGAAATTGCAGAAACAGAGGACAGTGATTTCCTAATTTCTCTACCCCTTTTCTTTTTTGACAGTCCCTGGAAGAACTGTCTTGCCTACCCCTCCCTCTCTTGGCCCTGTTCACCCTCTTGCTGAATTGCAAGATTTGACAGCACAACGGCTTCTAGCCCCCTTCCGTGTGAAGCGAAACAAGTTACCTTAAACTGCTGCTGAAGGTGATTAGTGCTGACCTGTTTGATTTCCCACTGGAGCAGGCCAGCTGAAGCAGTTGCATCAAATTGGTTACCACGCTTCAGCTGCAAGAGTGAAGAACTTCTTACGCTGCTTGCATTGCACCCCAAGAACGTAGCTAACCGAAGGAGGGTTTCTGTTCTCAGTAGGTGTGTCTGCACAGAGGTTTAGTGGCACTGTGCAATTGGCATGTTTTACAAGTTTATTCAGATGAACTTCCACGTTTGGAAGTGTGAAAAGGAAGCCCTTGCTGACATTTGCTGTGCAATTCAGTGGCTATTTCCTTAAAGCCCATTCTTAGGTAATTGAGATAGTTGCACTTTCACTCATCAGTAAGCATTCAGCTCCAAGGATCAAGTTCGAATGCATTGCTTTGCGCTTTCCAAAGTAGAAGAGAATTTTACACCTTTTTGACTGTTATTCAGCTGTGTGTTATAGCTTTCTGGTGATGCCAGCTAGAACTAATTCTAATCTCACCAAGCCTGCCAGAAGATGAGTACTCTGACATAGGAGTTCCAAGGGGCTTAAAGGAATTAGGTTCTTTTTAATGACCTGTTTTCTTCTTAAGTGCACCTGTTTTGTTCTCTGCTTTGAGAATATTTCTAAGTGCTTCGATTTGGTTGTCAGATGCTTAGCATTGTCCAGTTAAGCATTGTTCAAAGCAATCTGTGTAAGAGTATCTCAATCTATTAAAAAATTTTATCATTTAATTGAGAGGGGTGTTAAAGAGGAGCCCAAGTGAAGCAGCTGGAGTATTAAGGCTTGTCGCAGCCAGGTAGCTAGGACACAAATGTCAGCAAGTCCCGAGCAGCCGTGTAGTGGAGGGTGATAGAGTTAGTGCAGGAACCTAAGCATGAAACAAAACTGCCATTAGACTTCAGTAGTCTTTCACTATTTACCTTCATGTTTGTTATTTCATATGACTTTCCCCTGCTATTCCTTAGGGAATATTATTAAATATAATGAATTCAGTTAGTTACAGGGCCTGTATCCAGGCTTAGCCTTAGAAGCTCCAGCTTCTCTTTGATCTTCGACATACCAAAACGTGTGATTATGCTATAAAAAGATAATAGAGGGAACATCAAAGGAAAGTTGAAAAATGCCAATGTGGCTTAGTAACATAACAGCTTAAGAATAGCGGCATAACACGAAGACAACCCTAGTTATGTCTTAGTGCATTTTAATATGTACTCTGCAAAAACACTGTAACACGAGTGTCTGCAAAATAGGGAAGCTCTCCCTTCTCCAGGAAATCTTTTCAAATAGAGGATATATATGCAAGTTACATATTACAGTCATGATAAGTTGAGTGGAAGAAATTAGATTCATCTGGGTGATCATTCTAGAGACTTTCCCACTTCATCCCTGAGCTCCTGTCATTTTACCTACCAGAGTCAGTCAGGGTTTTAACCTTTGAAGACAACAATAACTGTCTCCTGCGGGAACATCAAAGCCAGTTTTGGCCAAAAATGTGATTTAGGTGTACTTACTGTACCTCAAGCTAAATGTCAAATGTGATTAAACATTACTATCTTGTCTTGCTTTAAGTAACAAAGTACAGGAACCTGGGAGTGACTGCGAGCTCTTAGACATCTCCACTTTGTCTTTCAGTCGGTGCGTAGCGCTGTCACACTTGGACAGCACAGCTCTTCTTCCCCAGGCAGGTGGGCCATGTCTGGGGGAGACGGGATGCAGGCAGAAGGGAGTATTTTGTTAGGCCCTCTACGGAAGAAGCTTCCTACAAAAAAAAAACAAAAAAAGGGAAAAGACAAATGAAAAGCATGTGCTGCCTTCAACACATCTGTAGCACTCTTTTTGCTTATAATAATATCCATCTCTCATCCGAGGGTTTTATCTGGACTTTATGGGTTATTAAGAGAAACCCAGTGATCAGTGTCCTTGAGCATTAACCCCATGTTAAAATGCAAAATCTGAAAACCAAAAGGATAAAAGTGAGGTTACGAGGGCCTTAAAGAAGGCGAGAAGCACTAACCGTTTCTCCAGGGCCACTGAGAGTTCCAAGTATTTGCTTCTTCCGAAATCCTTGTTGATCACACGGTTGTTGCATGTGGACCCCTGGGCTTTCACAGTCTCTCTCTTGTGTCTTGCGGAGCTATTCTGATGGGAATAGTGATACAGAGCATCTCAGTTTTAAGAAAAATCCGCAAAATATCATCTCTAACACTGAAGGCTTCTGCTTTGTAACAAATGCTTGGCGTCTAAAAATTAGCTTTGTTGGTGGCTTTTGAAAATCCCAACATTTACATGTGTGACCACACCTAGGAATTAGACAAGTCTGCAGGTTTTACCAGGCTGGGGGAAACTGCGAGATTCAGCTTTTGATAAAGTGTTTCCTATCATCATGGCCAGTGTTCAGAAATTCGGTGTGTGGAGGGGTGAGCTAACATGCTTCACTTCTGTGATGGCGTTAAGCAAATATTTTATAAAGATGGGCATGATGATATGTTTTTTATGTATGCAGTAGCTAAAACCTTGATAACCAAGGTCTTTCACCTTGGGGACAGGGAATTTAATTGGAGTAAACCTACATTCGTATTCACTGCTGGTTTCTGCAGGTGTGCATTTGGTGTTGTTAAGAACTAACCATGTATATTTTTGTTACAAGGGTGGTATCCCTGTTCTTCTTTTCTAACAGTCTTTAGAAAGTCTGTTGAAGGAGAGTGGTAGGCTGTTCCACACAGACACAAGGCAGTTTAAACAAATGGGAGTTGTCTGCAGTTTTGGGGGTTTAGTTTGGTTTTGAGTGCTTTTTTAGCCACAAAACCTTACCAAACAACCAAAATAGACTGAAAAGGGCCAGAAAATGGTCTGATGAGGTCCTTTGCTTTAATCAGCAAGAGGAGGAGAGGACACATCCAACCTAGTTGCCCTTTACCCCCTTCTCCTTTTATGCTGTCTCCAGCAGTGAGGAGATGGGCCCAATTTCCTACCCCGTTTTTCCTCAGCAGTAATTCCTTAAGATCTGAAGAAACCTAAGGCCCCACTGTATTCAGTGCTGTTTAGGAAAGAGGATGACTGTACCCAGACATCTTACAAGCTAAATAAAATGTGATATTCCATTTTTTTGTTATAGGGAAACACACACTTGCTAAGGTGCCTGGGGTACTGAGTACTGTGACGCTGCCTGTTACCTCCAGCTCAACACAGTCCCTTTCTCAGCTGAGTTTTGTCTTTCACTGAGGAGTGAAACATAGTAGATAATAGATGTTCTAGGTTGAATTAATGGTTTAGTTTTCTTTATTGTTTCAGTCTGAGTTCCCAGAACCTTGTTTATTTGCTCCAATCTCATGTTGTGGTAGACAGCTCTCACGAGATACAGTCCTGGTGGTTTGCAGTGTTTTTCCTGGGTTTTAAATTGGAAATGTGGAACTGTGTTTCACTTCCTCTTCACAACAGATAGTCAAGCTAGAAGTGTTAGTAGATAATCAGATGAGCAGTGACCCAGGATGAGTTTTCTGCTTGTCATAAAAAAGTGTGATTTTTACTTCCGTATACTTATAGTTTTTTAAAATCAGTGTGTAATTTAATAGACAAAATACCTTAAACCATCACAGTAGTTAAAGCTTGACCATAAAAATATTCCTTTTTTTTTTTCTTCCACTTTCTTATGTTTCTTCCACTGTTGCAGTGTAGCAGAGCATAGCAGCCGCTGTCAGGCAGCAGCAGATGGTGAGTGAGATCCTCAAAGTCGCTGGAGTTTCTGTCCTTGCATTCAGTGGGAGCAGGGTGCTACCTCGACAGGTCCTGCTAGCACAGTGACCCTGAAAACTGCAGGACAGAGGAGGATCAGGCTTCTGCCTTGCACTTCCCCTCAGACATCCAGTTTTTAGAGAGATTCATAGTTGGGAGCTGATTTTGCAAAATCAAAGTCCTTCAAAACAGGGCTGTCTGTGCTTTTTAGCCTTTTGTGCCCATACCTCCCTGCCACCTCCTCTGAGGCAGCCTTGAAATGCAGTTAGTTGTTGTTCTTAAATATGATCAATGCAGTTCTAGTCTGCTGCTTTAATGAATTGCAGAATCATAAAATAATTCAGGTTGAAGGGACCTCAGGCAGACTCTAGTCCAACCTCCTGCTCAGGCAGGGCTGGCTGTGAGATCAGGCTAGGCTTCTCAGGGCTTCATCCTCTCAGGGCTTAAAAATCATTGCTTCCCTCTGTCTCCTGGCTGCACCGCTGCTCGTACAGGCCAGGACACAGATATCTTCCCTGCGGGCAGGCACGCTGCTGGGCCATGTCTGCTCAGCTCGTGTCGCCCAGCGTCTCTGCTGCAGAGCTGCGCTCAGCCTTTAGCCGTGCGAAGGTTTGTTCCTTCCCTGTGAAGGCGTATGAAGGTCTCGTCCCTCACCTAACCATTTTACATTCCAGATAACTTCAGAGTAGTTTCTTTAGGAGGGGAGGGAAAAGAGAAGACTTTGATTAGCTTTCTGTGGATGACTGTGTAAAAGACCTTCCACTGCATCCTGCCTCAAAACAAGGTAATACCTGCTTTCCAGTGACGAGTGACAAAGGCAGTTCAGATGCAGCACTGCCTGGACTCAGGCATTCTGTCCCTAAGAGCTGTGTGGGACCTTTTAAATATGACAGTAATATTCCCCTCCACTTTCCCCTCAAAATCCTCATATGTTTTGAATCTCAATGCCTGCAAACATTGGAGATTTTAGTATTTTGATTCGTGTGTTTCCTCCAAGATGATGTGTCGAGGCAGTGTATAACTGGACTTCGGCTGGCTGAGACAGTCACTGGAAGTGAGATGACGATGAAAACAAAGGCAATGGGATTTAGAAGAAAAAGGAGGCAGGAGGTCATGTTTTGATGAACGATTCACATAATTCTATTTTCTGCAGTTGCAGTTTTCTTTCTGCTGCTGGAGACGTGGCCTGTTGCACATGAATACAAACGATAGCTTGAGATTGAAAGAAAAGTAAAAATAGACCAGATAATATTAAAATCACCAACATCTTAAGAGAGAGTATTTTTTATTAAGCCTTAAACCTGAAGGGGTCTAGCAGCATTCATGCCAGTGTGCACTAGCCACAAGACTATGTTTGCTCCTTCTCTCTGTCTCGTTTTTAAGAAATGAGAAGCGTGAAGCTGGGAGGAGACCTCAGAGGTGCTGCAGATGAGGTGGTTGTGGCTTTAAGACCTGCAGTCAGTAGGTGGTAGTGAAGATACGGCAATGGGAGATGGGCAGGCAGTCTCCTAATGCCTCGTTAGCCACTTTGATTTTATGTGGAGGATGGGCAAGGGGAGTGGGAAGAGCTGTGGTCTATTTGGGGAAAAAAAATATCACAGCCTATTAGTTAGAAGCAATGAAATGGAGACAACTTCAGGGACTCCATTAAGTGCAGTGTGTTTAGGCAGACGGAGTCCCCAGGTGAGGAGTGCTATTCTAGAGGATTGTGTACTGCAAAATAATTGGACTTGGGAAATCAACTGGGCTTCAGTGGCCTCGTGTAGCCTGATACCAGGGAAGGGGGGAAAACGTTTCCTCTTTCTTCCCTTTTTTTTTTCCTTGCTGTCTAAAGGCTGCAGTGAATACAAAGAGGAAACGTCATGCTAGATAGATTTACTGTCAATAGTCGTTTGAATAATACAAACAATGGCTATAATTAAATTTCATTTTGGCAGGGGAGTATTCGGAGCATGTCATCGTAACACCAGCTTGTAGTATATTATTCTCTTGGCATCCTGGACTTTTTCTGTTGCATTCACTGAATAAAAATGATCCAGAATTCAATCAGAAAAGGCTGAATCTGCAGGGATGCGTGTTAATACATTGATATGTCTAGAATCAGATTCTTAAATAAAACATTCCTGCTTATTTATTTACTTATTTATTAAAGATGATAAATTAGAAATGGCAGAACAAGTTAACTACAGCAACTTTTTGCGCCAGAGCAATTGCTAGATAAAATTATGTTGACAATGTTATTGAAAGGCTCCAGTGCATACGTGGATCACAAGTAATGGCTGTGTCATTTCTTTCAGGTGAGCAAAATCAGTGTTTAATATGATATAAGTTGTACCGAACTGGGCCCCAGCACTCCTGTCGATGTGTGTGGGAAGGATACCCTCTATTCCCATTGTCTCCAAATAACCTCTTGACCAAACGGTGATATTTAGAAAATGCAGCGTTGCCAAAATGCAGGTTTTGTCTTGTCTGGTGCGTGCTAAGAAATGTTGCGAGGCATCAGCATTATTCAGTAAGTGTAAGCCATAAAAAATTACATGTTGGTTCTGGTTCTCATTGATGCTGAGTGTGAATGAGAATCAACCTCCAGTGCTTGCGGATCTGTAGACATGTGGAAAGCCGATCGTTCACAGTATTAACAATTGCAAAGGTGAAAAGAAAAACAGATTTGTTGTAACAATGCCTAAGCCCCTCGATACTCTTACTGAACATTTTTGCTGCTCTGCTGCTGATAGCTGCAGGACCTCAGGTATTAATTTGTTCAGTGTAGGCAAGACTTCATAAAATAATGCATTATGGAGTTAAAAGGCACAGTGTAAGATGCTATTGGATTAAGAATGTGTATGCTGTAGTGTAAGTTAATGGAACAGTAATAGTGAGAAGTGACCTTCTTCCCCTCCAGAAATGGAAAAAAAGCAACACTTAGCAGTAGAAAATAAGACGTGAACCTCTGAGAGTAAGGTCACTGCAACTCCCGGCATTTGTGGCCCTGCAGTAATAAAATGCTGTCTGTGCCAAACCAGTGCATCACTTGTTACGATTAGTGCATAAACAGGATCATATTATATTGTCCAATTCCTCTAATAATGGTTAAGTACTTTATGTGTCTCTTCCTTAAAATATCAGTTGCAAATTAAGGAAACACTTATACAGAATAAGATATGATCTTATGCAACGGTAATCTGCCTTTTTCCTCGTAGATGAAGCTGGCTGTGTAGCATTCCTGCTTAGCCCTGTCTGCTCTGCCAAGAACGAGAACAAAAACCCCAACCCAAAGAAAAGAACAAAAAAGCAAAACTTCTGAAAAATGCGATTCCAGATTGCATTTCCTGGGTGCAGGATTTTTTTAGGCCAGCTAGGAGACAGCAATAATTAGCATATGCATTTCCTCATTAAAATATCATTAGTGAAGGCTTTGTTCCTTCAAGATGTTGCAAACAAGGTTTATTGCATTGTGTTATGTCATTGTAGCTTACCAGTAGCCAGATGTTAGATATAAATTTAAAGATGCATAAGCAGAGGTGTCTGAACACAGTCTGGCCGTTATTATAGCAAGAAACAAGTCATTGTTCAGATTATCGTGTATGTTTATGTAGTGTGGATCCCTGACAAGTGGACACTTGGCTGTGGCTTCTCGTGGAAGACACTTGGTATCATTGCTCTAACTAAATTAGTGCTTCCGTAACCAACTGAGAAATACTACAAGCAGTCATATTTGGCTACTTGCTTACTGCATCGTGGATTTAACTTCATAAAGTGTAGTTAAACACCAATTTTTGCAAAGTTATCAAAAATGCATGTTTTCCTGATTGTTAAAGAAAATAAATCAAACTTTAAGGAACCGTTATATGACTTATCTGTGATAACCAAACTATTTTAGATTTTGTGTGTAGATAACATTCTCAGTGCAAATTACCGTTGCTTTATTCACAGTTTGTCTCACCAGAGCAGCTACCCCATATTGTTCAACGTACCCTTAATAGGCGCGCTTTTCTGTAATAACCATCAGCTGGAGTCACATTTTGCACTGTGATATCAGTGTCTAAAAAGGTATTTTAAAAGAGTAAAAAATAGCATCTTGGTTTTGGGGGGTTGAAAATGTGTTGGCAACAATTTCATGTTGAAAGATTCCTCAGCTGCGTAAAATATCAATGTGGTGGATGACATCGCTGTAAAAAAACCATGTCAGAGCCATGGTGTGTGTCTTTGGATGTAGGGGAACCAGTCCTCAGGGACACAAACACAGCAGCAGTATGTTTTGGCTGTACTTAAAACCTAAAGCAATTACGGCATCTGAATCCTAAAGTTTTCCAAGATTTGAGTTTGAGGTTAATCCAGGGTTTTGCTTTGAGCCAGTCAGTGTCAGACTCTTGAGGGAGCGTTCAGAGACAAGGTTCTTCATCACACGTGCATGCTAGAGAGGGGACTTACTGACATACGTAATCGCTCTTTTTCTGTTTCCGGCAAAAACCAGCTCCCTGAAATCTCAGCTTGTACGTGCTGGCTATGAAAAGTACTGGATTGGTTCTTCACTCCCTTTTCCCCTCCCCAGTAGCTCTTCTTGCTGATAACAGCAAGCTTCCAAGCAAACTTTGAGTTACCTTGTTACTCAAATGAGCGTACTTTCCTAGTATGATTGGCATCTGTTTATGGGATGGTTCCTGTTTTCCATAATTAGATCCTGAGCAGAAATGCAAAGTCTGCTGTGTAAAAGGATAATGAATCTTTATTGCACCAGTGCAAATCAGATTTGTGCAAAAGGCCCTTTGAAAACCGTAATAAGCAGAGACATGTATTAAGTCACCAAGATAAGGTACTTGCTTTTATATTTTCCTTTTATAAATGGAAATTGTAACTGCCCAGTGAATTTCACGTGACCTTTCCTGCCACTCAAAAAGATTTTAGCCTTGACCGTAAGCTTAATACATGCCAGCCCCACCTTCCTCGTGGTCAAGACTCTAAAAATATATATATTTTAAGGAGCAAAAGTAGGGGTGGGCTTTGTCTGCCTTCTTTGTGTGTCTTCAGTAGCAGCGAAAAGTGGGGAGGAAGGGAGCCACTTGAAATGTCCGAGATACGATCTGATCAGCCATCCCAATGTCCATTTAGCACGCGCTGTAACATTTTAAGCATCTCTTGGCCACTCTCTCAGAAGGGAAGGCTCATGTCATCCCTTGTATTTTCCCATTGTACACATCATTTCCTGGCGAATGCAGGATTTATTCCCCAGCTAAACCCTTCTTGACAGGTTTGTTATCTGTTCACCCGGTCGGCGAGCCCCTGAGAGGCAGAGCATAGCTGTTAGAGAGAGAGAGGGAGAAGGAGAGGGGGAGGGAGGGGGGAGGAAGAAAGAGGACTGGGAAACAGGGCAAGGAAATGTCAAGCGAGCTGCCAAGGATGGATATTATAGCTGCTGGGGACCTGAGAGAGTATCATGTGTCTTTTGTGTCTATTTTACAGTCGGTGCTTCATGTAAGATGGCAGTCTCGCCTGGACTGTGCTTAGTATTGATTTACTCCCAGGCAATGCACAGACCATTTTAGGAGTACATGGGAGACTAGAAGAAAAATCCTCCCACCCCCACATTCCAGCCTTGAATTTTTTCTATAAACAAACACATCTAAAATGGTTTCTGTTAAGTTCACTCTCCCTGTTGTTTTTTTCTTTTTTTTTTTTTTTTTCAAATTAGCAGATTGTTGTATGGAAAGCAAATTGATCAGAGGCTTCTCCATGAACAATAGATGCCTGGAAGGCAATATGGCTTATTCTCTTCTGTACAGACTTCCAAATCTGTGGCCTTCGTGGCTTTTGGAGAAGGAGACAGCTTGCATAACCCAGCACCTGTTCCTGGATCAGAACTACCAAGAAGTAGCTAAAAGGTGCAAACATGCTGAATTGAAGAACTCTTTTCTTAATCTACACATAATATATAGTCCTTATTATTCCCCTTCTGTTGTTTTCTGCAGTTGCTGTTCAGCACTTGGGTGCAGTATGTTAGATGGAAAAGGCAGCCGTATGCTGTCTGAGCAGCCGGCATCTGCTCGGCTGTTGGAGTGAGCTTCGGCTGGGTGGGCCTCCCGCTGGCACCCTGCGTTCTCCTGCCCTGCTGCCGGGCCGGCGAGCGGTGTCTCGGCTCTGCCGTTCGCTGGGGAGTGGATTGTTGCCTCTGAAGTATCCTGCTCAGGCTCTCGCTCCTGTCTGCCCGTGGGTCTGCACCTTGTGCCTGCATCTGGCTGGCGTGTTTGCTCCGGGTAGGGCTGCTCCTGTGCTGGAGCGTGTCGGCGTTGCGACAGGCTGAGCCCCGTCCACTCTGCGGGACCGAAGCCTGAGGTCACTTCTCTTTGCCGGGTTGTGGTGGAGGCGTGGTAATGCTGAGCACCCTAGGGCAGCTGTTGATGGTTTTTCTCCAAAATAAATAGAAGTGTTGGTGCCCAGATATACCAAAACTGTTCACATTTGTGTGGTTTTGGTATTTGGAGATGAAAATAAGTTAAAGGCGTTTAGTGTAAAGTCTTACCAAGGTTGTCATATTTTTCTGGGTTCTGAGTTTAAGCAGGATTATTTTCTCCAAGAGGGGCTTGTGTGTGGTAATTTTTTTTTTAAGGCTATATTGAACATTGAGCATACTCAGGGTGCCGCAGACTGAGATGATTCTGCTCTCTGGGAGCAGGGGAGTAGGAGTTTGACAGGCAGCCCAGGGGATAGGCGCGCTGGGGACAGAGCGCGCCAGGCTGCGAGCTCCATACGCTGTTTGAGAAGTCTGTGCAGAGGAGGATGGGGCTGGGACGAGACGGGGTGTCCAGGGAAACGATGGGCACAGAATCTGCAGATCTACCTGAGGTCCCTGGCCGTGGTGCCGGGCGACTGTGCGCGCGTGTGGGCTCGAGGGCTGGCGTTGCCACCTTCCGCTGCAGCCCCGCGGGCCCGTTAGCAGGTGGGGCGGCGGGCTGCTTGCCAGCCGCGCTCCTGTAAGCGCCGAGAAGCTAAATCAATTGCTGCTGGCAAAGAATATTGACAGTTTTAATAGAAGATCGTTACAGGAGCGAGATATTCTGTTTTAAAGGTGGAGACCAAGCAAAAATATTCAAAGTGTTACACGTATGTTAATTAATTTAGCAAGCTATGCTTTTTTAATGAAGTCATGCAACAAGTTAGTGGCAAAACCTGGGAATAAACAGAGTTCCAAGCTTTTTTCTTAGGTTTGTAAGAAACCATAACGCATTTCTCAACTCAAAAATTCCTTTGGAGGGATACAGTAAGAGGAGGCAAATACAGAGATGTTACCAAAACACCCCTGTTGCACTGCATTAGAGTACCACGCATCTTTTCTCTTTCTCTTTTTAGAAGTGAGAACAATTTGTTTCAAAGTCTCATTATTTCTAACTGGCTGCCTCATTAAGCAAGTACTGTGACGGCAGCAGAGTCTGTGATTATAAACACCAGGACAATATGTTACTGTGTTTGTAACTCTGCAAATAGAGGAAAAAGAAATGTTTTTCCACCCTTCTGTGTCTAGTCAAGTTGTTTTTTTTTCCTCCTCCCTTCCCTCAATTCCTCCCAAGCTAGTTCTAATAGTAAAGCATGTCACTTATAATCTGCTAATTAAATCATTTCACTCCATTTTATATAATTTTTAATTTAGCATTCATTTTCAACTTAGCTTTTGGCTTCATTTACTGATAATAAACAGCATTGCACACAACACATGTTCCTCAAAACAGTCATTCACACACATACAGATGCCAGTAATTTTGCCAGCATGCCATGCGTATAAATATTAAATATAACATCCCACCCTCATTTTACCCGTGATTGAATGTGCATGTTGCTGTTCCGTTGTACGACACACTGTAATAAGGCAAAACATGACAAATTTGGATGAAGAGTCTTCAGCGCTCTGTTGTTCCCTAACCCTGGACCTTAGAAAATTTGCTGGGTGTACTGTGCTACCCTGGCACTGTGGCAGCCCTCCCCATGCTGAATAATAGGATTTGACCTGACTCTGTTGCTGGCCCATTAGTTGTTTTTAACACATCCATCTGCTGGTCTTTTTTTGACCATTGCGAGGTGGATTGATGACCCGAAGTGAAAGGATGACATTTATGATACCAGCCTTTGTCTGCTGGAGGCCAGGCAGACGGATCAGAGCTGGCATCCCGGTCACAGTCCAGCAGACTGAACTTTAGCAGTAGGTTCGATTCTAAGCTCTGATCATACCCATCTCCAACTAAGCACAGTTTTTTAGAGCTTATGTAATTTAAAAATAAAGTTTCAAATTTTACTTGCCTTCATTTGGGGCCTTGCTTACAACACCTCTGATACTTTGAAGTTTCTTCAGAGAGGTGAATATTGAGACTGGAAGTTAGGCACTGCTGTCCAGAGACTAGCACCCACCACTTGGAAAACTGCTGTGGGTTTTTTTTCTGGAATCATGAAAGTCCTCGTGACGTTGTAAGCGTACCTTTTCGTACGTCCTACGATACACAGCAATGTATGTTAGACATGCCAGAGCGAGTGCTTCCTCGTTAGTGCTGCCCTGCTTTGGTGATCAGTATCATTATGTATTTAATCCTGTATGTTACAATAAGTCTCCTAAACTGCCTATATATGCTGTGCTGTGGCTTGTTGCGTGCCAGTGCGTGTGGTAAGAAAGGGACAGGGCTGCTGTAATGACCAGGGCATCAGCCAGTGGTAGATTCAGTGCGTTATTTTCTGGTGTTCTGGAATATGTCAAGGTGTTGAGGGTTTACAAGGCATCCAGACTCCTATTTGTAAAGGTAGACAAAAAAAAAAGAGAGTCACTAGTAATCATGTATGGCAGAGCTTTGAAGAGCACTGCAGGGAAGGTAAAAAGGTAAAGCTCCCCCTCATTTATTTGAGCTTGTGAAAATTGCCGTTGCTGCTGGATCTGCAGCTCAGAAATGGATTTTCTCAGGCTGCAAGGTCAGCGCGCCTTCCACCGCCCCCACCCCGGCCAGCGTATAACAGGGGAGAAGTAATATCACATACAAGATGTGCTGCTGGTACTTGCTGTTCTGTTAATTAATCGCCAAACCACTTTCCATTATTTCCTTTTAATTATAACATTATTTGACCACTCAGATTTGTACTGATTAAACCATCATTTAATTGACAAAGTGTACGGTAATGCTAATGTTTCCTGTCAGTTGGAATTACACACGTGGCACCTCGTTTTCTGCCGCCACAGATTAAAGGGAGAGCGGCCTTCACATCAGTCAGCAGCGGCTCTAGCAATGCTGTGCCACTGCGACCTGGCAATTGCCGTACCCCAGCTTGAAAGTAATAATGATAGGCATAATTAAAAACTATGAAAAAAAGCTGTACATCACCAGAAAATAGACCTGAATGTCATCATCGGTTGTGTGAAAACAGCATCTGCCGCAGAGACTTCCTCTGGAAGTCAGGGGAAGAAAATCTGCTAAGATTTCCAGGAGTGGTTGGTAGCACGTTTCCTTGTTGTTATGCTCAGGACATTATATTATTTTTAACTGAGTGAAACATTAATCTGTCTTTCCTCAATCTTTCTCTTTTTTCCCTTTTTTTTTTCTTTCTTTTTAACAGATTTGTTTTCCGCTCAATTAGACTTGTGATCACAAGAACACAAAGTAGTATTTTTCTCCTTCTGGAAAGACTCTTACAGTGTGATGGGCAAATTGTCAGGAATAATTATACGAAATGGTGGGAAAAAAAAATGGAGAAGATCTCTCCCTGCTAGTGATACGTTTTATTTAAGACGCTGTGAACATCAAGCACATTTGTGACAAGGTGAAACTGGCAAGTGGAGCTCTGCCACAGTTTTATTTTTAATTGCCAGTAAGCTAATTAGACGGCACAAAATGTGATATATCCCACACGTACTTACACACAAAACCTAACAATGCGGATTGTGTTTTTCAATTAAAGAAAAGAAGAGATGAGTTAGATGTGAAGGAAAGAGAAGATGAGACACTTTAACATAGCACCTGTCCTGCCAGAAGGCCTCGATATTTTTGCTGTCGTTGCTGCTGGGTTATTCTGAAGGGATTTAAGGTTATTTGGTGGTACTCACTCATCAGATCGAGAAGTTCCCTTCAGGACTAAGGAGCTTTTAAGACCGCTTTACTCTGTTTCCAGGCGAGCAGAGCTTGGCACAGTGTGAGACAGTGCACAGTTTGTGTGAGTGGACATTGGCTGCTGAAGAAAGGTAGTGTAACACAGAATTGTGTTTTTAACCTTCGCAATACAGCTGTGGCTGGGATCTGTAAAAGCAGGAACATAGGAGCCTAAGGCTTTTATCAAAAGGTGGCTAATCTTTTGCAGTCCTAAATTTTATTGGAAGACGGCAAAGGTCAGGCTCCTTGGTGGCTGAAATGACTTATGGAAATAGAAGATGGGTTTTAGATCACTAATGTGCATTTGAACTTTTTCCATGTAGTTTGAATTTACAGAAAACTCCAGTGTGAAGTGCCAGTGATTGGTTACTTTTAATCTTGCCAAGTATTTTTTTTAATGTCTGCATAGTTTTTCAACTTGAAAGTCTTAAGAAAAAATATATTCTGGTGTAAATCCATATAAGTTGGTGGTGTTAACGGGAATTTGTTGGAATGGTGGAGTAGTATTTACCCTACCTTTCTCCAGATATAAAAGACCGGAAGTTCATCTGTCATAAATGAGTGTAGGTTCCTTGAATTCAGTGCAACTGCATTATGTTACGGTATCTTGTATTTACAGAAATAGCATCTTCCCTGTGTGGTTTCTATGATCAGCATGTCAGTTACGTTGTGTCCTCTATTTTTAAGTGACATTAGATTGATTTTAGAATTCTCAAGTTGAGTAAATATTTCCCTCAGTTGGACTGTCTTATGAAGTAACCACACAGTCATCGTAGCTCGGCTATTTCTGGCCATGGTAATATCTTATTGATAGACATTTGGCATTCCTTCTGCAAATCTGACATCTGCCTGTCTGCCTGTGCTAGGAATGCTGATGGGACACTGGACGTGTTTCTGTGTTTGCATGATGTGGCCCTGCATGGATTGATCGCTTTAGAATTACTAAAGCAAAATACCCGTATATTTTGAATATCAGCTTTTTGTTTCCGGTTGTTCAAAACAAGATGGGGTTTGCTGTTTGTTTTTTTAATGTTCACTGTATAGTAAGTTTTCAGTGTAAATTGACTTTGTGTTAAAAAACAGTGAAAGTATTATTCCAGTGAAGAGAAAGGGAGTCTGTACACTAACTTTATTCATAACTTTTTAAATGTTCGCATTTGTATAAGCAAGAAACTGGCTTCGTACTAGAGACAGACATCAGAAGGATAATTCTCTTTCACTATTCTGTTTGCAGTGAAAAATTGAGGGAGCCCAGTAGTTTTTTTAATACATGAAGACGACAGACGTGGTGTTTGCCCGTAAGCCAGAAAAGGGCTTGGAGTGAGTTATTGGTGGGATGTTTATTCCAAAGTGAAACTTTTATTGAAGTCCTTAAACAAAATGAATAGCTTTTGAGTACCTTTGAAGTGCTCATTTTAACAGTAACCTGTTACGGCTCCCCAAAATACTTTTTAAATGGCCAAAATATTTATTTGCCACTTATTCTATCAGGCCTTCTGCTGAACAGCAGGTACTTTCTTTTATCAAAGCTGAAACAGTAATTTGTGTGGCTTTATCTTTTCTCAGTATATGGGGTTTGGGGGAATTTTACGTGTGTTGTGTGGAGGAAGTTTGACAGCAGCCCTCTGTACCAGTTGAGCACAGAGGCTATGAATTACTTATATGTGTAGAAACTCGGAAAACCTGCCTGCCTTAGGTGAAAAATCTATGAACTGCTTCTGTTTATATATTCGATTTCCCTTTTGTTTACTAATTGAGATATATTTGTTACAAATAGGGTCGTTGTTTCCAGCTTCTCCTCCCTTGTATCCCTGGATCATTTGTGGAGGCAAATGCTAAATAGTAAAAAGACTAAACTTGATACGTTTGAAGTAAAGGGGGTTGAATTCCTGCATGCAGGCCCCTGTTGCAGAGCAAGAAGCCGTCGGCTGGGTTCGGTTCAGTGTCGTTGCTTCCCACCAGGAGCTGCTGTAGGTTTTCTTGAGTACCCCTGTTAGAGCAAGGCAGTGCCTTACCTACATGGTGTGGAATCCCTTGGAATATTTATCCTGGTACCATCCTTATGTAGAAGGAAAAGCAAAGCACACTGGGGATCATGCAGCTGACTTTGACCAAGGTGGATAAAGCTTCGCAGGCTTCTTGTAGAGTCACTGGGGAAACACCGGCACCAGATAAAATATCTCTCTAATTGTCTCCTAGACGAGCCCGGTCTCCTCCGGGTGCAGCCAGGCTGAGTGGGGAGTACTGTCCTTGGAGACAATTCAAATTGGTAAAGGAAATCTTTGGTGCAGGAGGAAATGGGACCCTTGGGACTGGATCGTCCCTCATCATCTGCGCTGAGAGCTTGGTTCAGCCCCACATGTGGTCTGTGGGCAGGCAGCTGTGTGAGCTGAGCTGGCAGCAGGGGAAAAGCTTTGTGCTCAAGGTGTGAGGGCCTGAGTGGGAACAGGGAGCGTCTTTCCCAGCTGCGTCGGATCAGGGAGACATGGGAATGCCACCCCCTCCCAGCTGGATTTTCTTGGGGTGTCAGTTATGGATGGGAAGGAAGGCTTTCCTTGTCCTCTAGCAAAATTTGTTCGCGCTCTGTTTCTTATTTCTGACCATCTTTTCTGACCCTGGAGAATCACAAATTTTTCCCATGGATTTCCCTAACAAAACAGTGTCTTGCGTGATTTCCATCAAGTTGGCAGGAGTAGCAGCATAGCTCTGAACAGTCCTGGCTAGATTCAGTATACACAATTACATGTCCAAACCAGATTTCTTTTTTAGAAAATTACATGGGCGTGATCACAGTTTACCTCTACTTTAAGTGTGTCTGGTTTTATTTATTTACTTACTTAAGTGTGTGTGTATTTATTTCTGAGCAAATGAAGATTCTTCACGTTGCTAAGAAAAAGAACTGCTGAAGTAGACACCCTGATCATCTGTTCAGAGCGCAGGCTGGCTGTGTTCGTGCAGCCCAGCACAGCTAAGAGCTTGATCCTTGGCCGTTGTGCTGTTCAGGATGAAAACGCTGCCGGAGTATCAGGCAGCTCGCACAATTGTTGCTTGCACAATTGTACTTGATTGTAAGATTGCTGTTGTCTGCCATGGAGTGGGATCGGGGCCTTCGCCATCTCCATGGAAGATCGAGGAAGTTGTTTGGAGAAGTCTGTGGAAAAGGTCAGTTTGTAGAGCTGTGTTTGCCCTATGGGAAGAGAATACAGAACAGAGAGCCGAGAAATGCAGAAACTGTTGTAAAATAGACCAATTAAAAATGGAAAGTATTGAATATTTTCAATGGAAAATGGACTTTCCATATAGTTTCTGCTGCCAGAATCTTCACTGTTGCAAAACTAACAGACAGATCTGAAGTATGTGAATGTTCTATTTAGCAGCTACAAAGTGCAGCTTCCCAAAGGGCTTAGAATTGTCTGCAATTGCTTTCACTAACCAGCTCTGCTGTAGATGAAAGTAGGTGTGGAGTATGGGTGACATTAACATTGTCAGATAACAGTACTATGGATTCCCAGGAAAGAATAGATACATGTTACCAGAAACGACAAGAAAAAAATGTATTAAATTTTACGCATTTATGTTAAAAATAAACCTATAAATCCTCTTGTCTAGCATAACAGAAATCAAAAAAGAGTTCCGCTCACTGTGTTGTATCTCAGGTGATGTGGGAGAGGTCACTCGGGAGTTAAAGACCCAAGTGGCGGAGAAGGGGGCAGGCAAGAGCACACTGGGAGCTGGGCTCTGGCTGCACTGGTACGCGCTGTCCCAGAGGCTGCCTGAGGGAAAGGCCTCTTGCTCATCTTGAGACAGATGCTTAAAATCTCTTTATGACTGTTACTATTCTTTGGGTATTTTTGATAGTGTCTGGGTTGGCTTTTTTTGCTCCTTTTCTCTGTATATGTTTTGGTCTCATCTTTACTGCCTGGAAGTTTGTCATCACTGCTTTGTCACGATCTTAATATGTCACCCGTGTTTGACTACTGCGTGTATGTACCATCTGCGGAGGAAGGGATGGCCCGTTTCAAGGGAGTCGGGGAAGCCGCGGTTTGGATGGGCTGGGTGTGAGCTCCATGTGCTCTGTGCTTTAGCCATATCTGCTAGTGGTAAGGTCCTGGCTCTGTTTTCATTACTTTGTAAAACCTGTTTTGAGGACTTTACAAGCTCGCTGTAAAAACAATCCTGGCAACGAAAGTTGGCTGAGAACGTCTCTGTCTGGGTTATTTTTAATTTACTTTTTTGAAACGTGCTTAAACGGGATCTTTTTCCCTTCAGTGAAAGAAAAGTTAAGAGTTGCACAATTTCAGGAGTTTGGTTTTCCGTTCATACTGGTAGCTGTGTTTTTAACTGGAAAAATTAAACATGGCTCCGCTTTCCTCACTAAATACTTAATATAGAATCACAGAATGAATAGAATAGCATCGTATAAAGCTATTCTGCCCTTTGTCACGTATCATCACCGGATATTCAGTAAAATTAAATATGTTTAGTTTTGACACAGTATGACTGATTTCTTTCATGCCAGTTTTGTTTATTGCAGCTGATACATTAAAATAAAACAAAATACAGGAAGGGATTTTACAGTTATTTTTCTTAAGCGGAAGTTTATTGAGATGGGCCTTCTAACAGCGACCCGTATTCAGAAGTAGTTAGTAGTGGCTTTTTTCAACAGGCGAAGAAGTCAGAAAAAGTGCAAAATAAATACCTAAAAATAAGATTACTACACATTTTCTTTCTTCTAATTCTTAATCAAATGTGATGCTTGGAAGGAGAAGTTAGGAATGAAAAATACATGTTACAGGTACCAGCGAAACAGCTTCACCAGCCTCTGGGTGATAGGTAGCTGCAACTTCATTTTTCTTGGGAATTTGGTGACTTTTTGCTATCCTGAGACCAGACCCTAGCTTAAAGTAGCATGTATATCAGCGAAGACTGCCTCTGCAGCACTAGTCCGGACTTAATATCTTCAATTTTCTTCCTCTGGATGCTGTGAGCAGAAGTCTACTCTGTGACAAGGCATTTTTTATTCAGAACAAGGCATTACTTACTGTAAAGACTGGCATATTACTTTTGTCATTTGTCTCCCTATCTTTTACATCAATATCTTATAGAATCGTAGAATGGTAAGGGTTGGAAGGGACCTTAAAGATCATCTGGTTCCAACCCCCCTGCCATGAGCAGGGACATCTTCCACCAGTCCAGGTTGCTCAGAGCTCCATCCAACCTGGCCTTGAACATCTCCAGAGAGGAGACATCCACAGCTTCTCTGGGCAACCTGGGCAGTGTTTCACCACCCTCATGGTGAAGAATTTCTTCCTCCTAGTATCTAATCTAACTCTGCCCTCTTTTAGTTTAGAGCCGTTCCCCCTTGTCCTATCACTACACACCCTTGTGAAAAGTCCCTCTCCATCCTTCCTGTAGACCCCTTCAGGCACTGGCAGCTGCTCTAAGGTCACCCTGGAGCCTTCCCTTCTCCAGGCTGAACAGCCCCAACTCCCTCATCCTGTCCTCGTAGGAGAGGTGCTCCAGCCCGCTGATCGTCTTCGTGACCTCCTCTGGACCATAGATCTTAGTTAGCTTCCTGCGGTGTTGCGAGACCCCAGGGGTCTACAGGTCATTTTTTCTCTCGAGCTACAGACTGTTTCCATTCCCCCAGAGAGTCTTCTACCTCTCTGGTGCATCGGCCCTTAGACGTTTGACTTCCTAATCTTGGAGAAGAGTTGCATGACGGCAAGCTGAAGCGTGGAAGTTGGCCATTGTCTTGTAATTGCCCCCAAGGGCCTG
>Ga0065711_1031759_pt1 | contig 28814 bp, 12 predicted proteins | sample Hoacrofraction12_FD_59098 | JGI IMG/M metagenome (GOLD analysis project Ga0065711, IMG submission 59098) | Hoatzin crop microbial communities from Cojedes, Venezuela - Epithelial fraction 12 v2 (version 2) | ecosystem: Host-associated > Birds > Digestive system > Esophagus > Crop | place... | reverse complement strand
CCCCGCCTGCGGAGCCTGTTCTCACCAGGATGCTCATGTATCAGGCTTCAGTTTCCCACACCAGAAGAGGGAAAGGGAGCAGTTTCAGACAGGGCAGATGTTCCAGCGGACCGGTTCCTCACTGCGCCGTTGCAGTGTCATCGCCCCGTCCCTTACGCACTGCACACCGGAAGCGAAGCCAAGTTCTCCAAATGGCTTTGCTAACGGACCGAGGTCTCAAAATCTGTGAAATGCAATCACCTCATCAATCATTCACAAACATTATTATTTTTCATATCTCCTATAAAAGGAAACGAAAGGCTAGATTCTAAACCTAGATACCGCCCTTTTTTTCTGCCTAGAACAGCATTAACAAGCCCTGACAAACGGCACACCAGCATCTTCTGAATCAGTGACACAAGTGCAGTGATAAGCCATATAAAATATTCATAACCGGAACTTCAGATGTAGGCAGATGCACAACAACAGCACACACGCTTTGTCAGGAATCGTGGAGAGATTGAAAGCATACTTAAAGGATTTATTAAAGCAATCAGAAGCAGCCTCTACTCAGTCACGATGATTGCAAGGAGTTTATGGCCATGTATTTAATCTTCTTGCTCTGTAATAGATAAGTTATGCTTTCTTGTGATTTGTGCACAAAGAGTTTTTCCAATCTTTTCTAGCACTATAAAGAACAGAAGCACTATTTCTGCCTTGCTAAGCAGAGCATTAATAGGAATGTCAGCAGCAAGATGGAACAGGTAATAAATATTAAGGTTTAACATTATAAAGATTTATAATACAGAGAATATAGTCCTAGATTTCGAGATAAGATTATTATCTTTTGTTATATGAAATGATACAAAAAATGGTTTGATGACACTGATTGCTTTTTGCAGCATTATATTCAGGAACACCCGATTTCAACAAAAAAAATAGGGAGCATGTACCAATCAAACTGTTGCCTTAACGATAATTAACAAAACAGACCACTGGGAACAACAGAAATTGCTAACACATATCAGCTGATCGTTTACAGAGAAGTGTATGAGCAAAGAGTACTTTAGTTCTTAAAAAAATGAGCTTATTTCTAAGGTCAGCTAGCAAACAGGAAAACTTAGCAAAGGAGAGGAAAAAGCAATTGCGAATTGAAGCCAAAGAACAGAAGCAGAAAACTACACCAAAACACACACGCATACAACTACAGAGAGCTCACATTTATGTATGTGAAATCTTCCATTCTCTCTACAAGATGTTTGACTATATTCTCATTTTGACAATGACCATTATAAACGCTGAATAGCTGAGCTTGTTAACACAGCCAAACAGGTGGAAGAATGTACTTTTTTTCTACAATTTCGACTCACTGCCTACAGCTTCTTGTGGTTTGCATTGACCTTTCCTTAAGGCAGCCTCAGAAACATTAGCTGCGCTCCGGAGCTATTCAAAATATTTCACATGCAGAAGAGAGCTGACAGACCTTGGCTCCCCTGCTGAGCTTGCAAGAACTGTTGAAAAACTCTCTTCTTACTTTTGATCATTTTTCTCTTCAACCAAATCACTGTGCAATACCAATATGCACACAAGCAGCTTTAAAGAGTTTTATAGTAAAAAGAAAAAAGCATTGCTTCGTCTTAGAGGCAAAGCTACAAGGAATGCAGGACTTGTTACAATAACTGTACCGATATCACCTTATGCTTCTGCTTTTCTTAACCTGGTGAAGAGGCTCGGTTTCCCATGCTCAGTGGAAATTGTTTGCAAACGCTTCTTTCTTTTTTATTTACAAACGTGCAAGTCTTGCGTGCTTAACACAAGAGAAGGGACCTTCCTAATCCATGCTAGAACTCTTCAGCACATACCCTAAAAGATGCACATCCACTTTGTTGATGTTTTTGTCCACTGTTCTTGTCCAGAACGAGGGCACGGAAAAGATATTTAACCGCTTAAAGACACTCTAGGGACTTTTTCCACATCTCATGAACTTCAGCCCAGTTTAATCTTAATCCAATCAGACCACATGAGCTGCCCATCGTGGGTTTGGCCTTTGTCTTCCACTCCCATTCTCGTAGCGCTACAACTTTGCTACAAGACGCAGGAAGAAAGGTCTACCGGCCGTGTCCAAGGAGGGTGCCACACACCTGCAGTATTGGGCACTTCTTCAAAATAAGTTCTTGCAGAGAATTCTTACTCTTTTTTATGCAGATTCTACCTTTGGTATGCACACTTCCATACAGAATACTTTCAAATATTTTACTATATATATAAGTGAGCAACCTAGTCTAGTGGAAGATATCCCTGCTCACAGCAGGGGGGTTGGAACCAGATGATCTGTAAGGTCCCTTCCAACTCAGACCATTCTATGATTCTATGATATACATATATATACACACACTAGTTCTAAAGACTGTAACAAGTCTGAAATATCCCTCAGCATTTAGTATCAGGAGCAAATCAAACCAACTCTTCTGAACAAACTGAAGAACATAGTCATTGACTGTATTCTACTTCACTTCCATTCATGCTTCTCTATTCACACTAAAACTCAGACTGCTAAAATATTTTGCAATGTGGCTTTTTTTTTTCTATGACAAAACATAAAAAGTAAGAACATAGCAAATGATCAACAGGACCTCTCTCTTACAGTCTCTGTGTTGGCCCCAAGACTTTATAGTGTGCTCAATACATGTTATGTGCCTGAACATTGCACGTGCGTAAAACCTGGGAACAATGCAGATTTTATTCATCAGCAAAAATCACACCTACGAATTACACTTTAGAAGCCTTTCACCCATTTCCCATTCCTTTTCTTTTAGTCAGAAACAAAAACAATCTCTTTCTTACCAACTTCTAGTCTCTTCTAGAGCAAAAAAGTAGTCTCTAAGAAATTCCAAGGTCTTAGATGCTAAGAATTTGCATTTACTTTACATCCAGTTCCAACGGGAACAGAACGCACAGTGCAAAACAAGGAGAATGAGGATGTGAAATTTTGTTTGGAAAAAGCTTACAATTTTCTTACAGCTATACAAATATCCATGGTTTCTAATCATGCAGTGTAGATCTGTTGTTTTGGTTTGTCTGGATTCAAACCCCATATTTTTGTTCTAACTTTGACACAGAATAAAACAAATCCAAAAAGCAAATCAGACAAGTCCAAGAATTTTGTAGCTTCTTCCTCAGAGTAAAAATGAATCAAGATTTTCAAAATTTGTTGTATATGAAAACAGACGCAGCTGCTCTTGAGAGTTCTTGCAATAACAAAATCTATCTTCAGCGACCGATCTTCCAACAGCAGATACGCCAATTAGAGTCACTTTCAGCCTATGTCTAATGAATCTGTAACTGTACGTCGCTCAGTGATCTCAGAAGCTTATTAAAGAAGTTTTAGGGGTTAAACTATGTCTTAGAGATCACTTTCACATCTCCAGAAAAACCTCAACCTCTTTTACGTTTTAACTGCTGCCCATATTAAAAGGTTTTATTTCAAATCAGAACTCTGTACCCAACAGAGAAATTGTTATACAAAGACATCTCTTCATGTTAAATGAATAATAAATTATAGGTTATGTGTCTCTTTGATTTTAGAGGATGCATAATTTACAACAATAAATAATTAACATATCAAAGGATTCTAATTCAACTGATGCCTTCAGCATCAGCACAAAGTACAAAACCTTATGTTTAGTGCTTAAAATCCATCTTTGTGGTGGAGATGAGTAGTTGCTTTATATAAGTAGTTATTATGTTTTCCAATAGGTGAGTTTTGCTTATCACTTAAAAGTATTAATAAATATCAGAAAGTTCAATTTCTGACATACGATCTGTAAGCATACAGCAGCAGAGGAAGGAAGGAAGGCACAATCAGTAGTGTGCTGCTACAAACAATATTTCAGCTAGGAATATTTAAGGCGAGCTTTATTTTTAAGCGGTGCTAGAGTTTTCCGTACAGGCAGCTTACAGTACTAGCAAAACACTCAGGCAGAGAAAATAGCTCATCTCTAAGTAAAGCAAAAACAATACTATTTCTGTATGGAAAATACACACTAAAATTCTTTTTAGTACTTCTGTTCTTTAATTGCCAATAGCTTCTATGGCTACACCTAAATTCTCCATAACAGGCAAGACTGAGAAGGACCTAAAAGCCCATTTCTCTCGTTAGCCCGTCACCGAACAGCCGCCTACCGCAACGCGTGTGCGAGTACCCGGGCTGCCCGCAGCTCACGGGCTGCTCCCGCGACGGGCGACGCAGACCCTGCTGCGGAGCCAGGCACAGGGACGCTGCCACCCACCCGCGCAGGGTGCGCGCTCGGGGTTCTGCGAGGACAGCGCGCCGGGCTGCGAAGTGGGGCTTGAGCCCACGTCACCTCTTCAAACAGCAAGGACCGAAGCAAAATGTGGGCCTCACTGTCAAAGGACAGAACAGCTCTGCCCTACGTCAGTTAGGGGATTTGTGGGTTAGCCTTCAGCACACGCAAAGGAATTATTTTTAACTCAAGGAGTCCACGATGAAGCCATCGTCCCGCAACTGGACTGCTGTGACTGGAGCTTACGGGCGTACAGAGTTTCCCTGTTACCAGGCTGAGCCTGTTTTCAGGTTTCTAACCGAACCCAACCAAATGCTGTATAAAACACTAACGCATAGATTCGGTAGAGGTACAGTGAAACTCTTCTGGTTTGCTTCCTTCATGTGAGGGGGCTTTGTTTGTTTGTTTGGGTTTGGGAGTTCTGCATTTCAGGGTTTTTTTGTTGTTTGGGTCTGGTCTTTTTTTTATGATTGTCTTACATACGAGTAAGCAACAAGTCTTAATTAGACTTTAATGTATTTTATAATTTTTCTATTTTACTAGGCTGAAAGAAGCACAAAAGGCATTTTTTTAACCAGTTAGAATCAGTTAAACGTGATTTAAAATACTTAAATTCAAAAGGATGTCAACATACCATGTAAAGTTTCAATCGCTGAATAAAATTCATCAGCCCTTCAAAAATCTCATATCGCTCTGATATTGATTACTAATTAATCTGCAACTAGTATTGTTTGAACATGACCCAAAACCCAAGGTGCTTACAAGGACAACAGGGTAGGGTCTATGTTCTCCTTTCCCACGTGAAATCAGTAACCATACGAAGACGCCTGTCAGGAAGGGAAGCGTGCACCCCGCTGGGGCTAACATTTTAGCAAGGAAATTCAAGTCCTCAGGTTGAAAACCTTTCAGTTTTAAATTTAAACATCCTTTCACCAAACGCACGTGAAACACACTGCAGAAGCGTGCAGCTCCAGATGCTCCCAGCCTCGGCCCGTGGCACCACACCACCACCACGGCCGGAGAGCAGCGCTGCCGAGGGCCCAGCCTGGCCCATTGCCGGCTGCGGAAGCCCCCGCCGCCACACCCTCATTGCCAGCCCTATCTGTTCTTCCAAAATTGCAGTTAACTCGGACATCTCGCATCCCCGCCTCGCTCGGGAGTCTGTTCTTTCCAGCAGACGTTTGCCCAGCAGCCCCGTACGACTGCAGCGTCAGCGAAGCACGGGGCAGAGCCCACCGCCCAGAGCAGCCTCCTGCCCCTTCGGCTTTGCAACGTCTCAGCGTGGACTTCAGAATTTATCACAGCCAATTTCCTTCAACAGCCAAGTAACACATATTTTTCAGCACATATAGAGGAAAAAGTGACTGAACAGTTACAGCCCTGCATTTGTCAAAGTCCTTGATATTGAATATCAGCTTCTTTGAGGCTGTAGGAAGAATGAAAATTGTGCCAAAGATTGGAAAGAAAAATCTACAGTACAATATATTAAATATATATGTACACACATACACCATTTGTAAAAACTATTTGTATTGGAAGTCGGAAAGTTATCTAATAAAAACATTTGATTAATTTGATTCTTTTTCTTGGAGTAGGCTTTGTGTTTGGAATGAAAAGCGCTGGTCATCTGCGAACAGCAGTTAGGCGCCTGATTATGGGCTGCAGAAAAGAAAAATGAAATGTGAGTGTTCGAATAGAAAAGCCAGATATAATTTTTGGGCCCAGAAAAATCAATAAAAAATGATGCCAAAGGAGCAAAGATTCGATTGAAAGCTTTTGCGTGCAGAGACCCTTAATTACAGTTACGTTTGGGAACGCACCTCTGCAGCCCAGGTGTAATCACGTGGAGCATCCTGAACTACGGCTTTCAGAAGGCAAGTTAAAAGGTTGTGATCTAATAAAAACTAATTAGCAGCTATTTATCATCAGATTTATTTTCTAACACACATGAATTTTTTGAGTGCATCTTTTTAGTCCCCCACTTTCATATTCTGCACAACACTACTGATTTAGCCCAATATAGAAAGAAAAAGTATGTTGAGGGACAGAGAAAATGTATCTTTTTCGAGAGGATCCTATCGAGTACCTGGATCATGAAAACATACCCTTGTTGGAGGTTTACGGCTTATAGGGTTCATAACCGGGTTAAAAATCAGTCTGGCATTTTTCAGCAGTCCTTTAGCTACCTTCTCACATAGAAAACAAAAATAACATCTACTACACAACTTCATTGGGAGATACAGCTTAAAGAGCACGAAAATCATTTTTTTCATATTTCCTGAGGAAAGTCTATACTAACGCAAACCTCTCTCTGTCTAACTGAAGGTGGAAATTGTGTTGGGTTTCCCCCATTAAGTTTACCACTGGTAGTGTCCTATAGCCAGTTGTAAATTAGGATATGCAGATAAAGGAAAAACCAGATCCTAAGGTGTAGATTTAAATGAACTCTGCCATTTTATAGTCCTATTTGCAGAAAAATTGACACTTGTTAATATTGTTACATTGACATGGTTAACCTGCATGATCTTCCATCCGCTCTTCATTTCAGTATGTGATAGCTGAAGCAAAAAATTGCTGCCTGAAGACGCTCTGGGTCATTTCTTTTAAGCCTGACAAAACTTTGACATAGTTTTAATAGGTTTGTTCATAAAACACCATTTTCATTCAGACAAAAATTCTGGTATTCTGAAGTAAGATTTCATTCAAACTAGAAGAAAGCCTAAGTAGTATGGTCTTGGTGGTGAACAGATACAGAAAAGTAAATTCAAAATTCTGCCTTTTCCTCAAATTTAAAATAGTCTAAGTGGCGGATCCGACTGACAGCTCTGAGCACCAAACACAATTTTCTTTTTCTGTGCCTGGAACAAGTACAGTTCAGTCAATAGCGTGAACGAAGAAGATTACCAAAGGGCTGTGTTAAAAGGCTGCAGATTGGCTCCAGAGTGATAATTCGTTTCCTCCTTTAAGCACGCGCCACTCTTGGCTTTACTACGTACGTACATATGAAAAGATGAAAAGTTAGCACCATTATATGAGGGCAAGCACTTTTTACCTAAATGAGTCAATTTCTAGGCAAATATTTCAATAAATCAAAGCCAAGATGGACTTCAAAATTCAAATCCAGTCATTTTTGCCAGTTATTTACACCTGCAGATTTAATTTGTGTTTGACAATAAAGGGGCATTAAGCACTTTGTGTGTGTACAACTACGGGTACACCTGAATTATCGGCGGGGTTTTATCACAGGCCCACGGGCTGAGCAGCAGCTAGCTGGCAGGCTCAGCCAGCCCCACGCTTCGGCCTCGCAGCCAGCAGGACTGGTCGGGACAGAAGCAGCGCTCAGGGTCTGCGCAGCAGTCCTCAACCACATTTTAAACCCCACTACTCCAAGCAAGCTGAAGAGGAATGCACCTCTACGCACAATGCCACACTGCATACAGAAGAACATAAGATATTGTGCAACGGTGATTTTTTTTAATTTTTTTTTTTATTTTTAGTGACCTATACTTTGGTACAATTTCCTTTGACCGGAATTCATTGTGATCCCCAGGATTTCTGCAACGGAGTGAACCTGCTAGGCCGTTTCAGGGAGCTGCCTTCGGCTGGGATGACAGCTCTGACTAGCCAGCATGCCCTTTTATCTTTGAAGATGCTTGTTTGTCTACCATTTCACAGCAAGGAGTGCTGACGAATAGAGCAATTAACCTTTCTGTTATTAAAACAATTAATTGCAAAAATTAAAGACATGACAAGGGCTAAATACTAATGCATAAATTATTAGGTTCATGAATTGTAATTATTAATCTATGTACACTAATTGTGAAATAAACAAAGAGGACAAATTGTAAGCAGAAGTCAGTGCTAGAATTGATAGCCATTTGTTTTCTGTATGAAAAGAGAAATGCACCATTTCACTCTTGGCATAAAGAATTAATCATGCCAAGCCTTAAACTGGAGTATATTTTTCTCTATTGTGCATAATTTAGGATCCAAAGATTGCTAAGTTTAGTTTCATTTCTACCACACTGTAAGCTTACATCAAAGAAATCTAGTTGCCAAAACCCATTGCATTTCAATGTAAATATATCTGTCTAAACTATGCCTGCAGTGAACCTCTCCGAAAGTTTCACTTCGTGTAGCTAGAATTCGACCAAGTATTGCAGGATTCTTATAATAATGTGATATTGAAAAGTTGCAAGATATAATATAACAAAAATATGTTGATTGGACACACAGCTGTATGATCCTCGCAAGATCACTAGCATCGCTGAAGTATTTCACTCCTGGGAGCAGTACCTGCCTCAAACACACGCGCAGATGTGCTACTGGAGGATACATTTGCGAGGGAAGCAATGTGGATAGTCCTAGACAATAAATGAATTTGTTTTCCTGTGGAACATTTCAAGATTTCAACAGTTTCATCTTTTTTCACCTTAAAGACAGTCAGCGATATAGCTATGAAGATTCTACCATTACCCCACTGCTTTGTACCAGAGGTAATGGGAAGAACAGTGATTAACACCCAATTTAAATCATCTGTTGTTTATTGCCTTCTAGAAATTTTCCCATCCACACATCCTCCTTCTCCCCCCACTCCCCCTAGACAGATGCTCTTTCCAAGAGCAGGACCACCTTCCTTCGGTTCACTGCCTTAAAAGCTGTGATGTTACCGCACCAGGATTCAAACAGTTGAGAAACGGGCTCATGAGATGTGACATTAGGACATTCACTGCTTTCAGAAATGGTTTAGATCCCCGAAGCATGACGGAGCTGCTAATAACACGCTGCATATAGCAAGTTACAAATGGTTTTATCAATAAAGAAAAAAAAACAACAAACCACAACCAACCACGTGAATCCAATTATAAAAACTCAGCTAAGTAGTTGTCCCCTATAAAGCATCTATCTACCATGATGTAGAAATGGTTTGCTTTGTAGATCTTTGAGATTCAGAAGTTTGATAACGATGATGTTAAACCCCACAGCGCCAGAGACCATCTGCACTAAAAGAAAAGCTTCAAGGAACAGTCAACATGCTCAAGTGAGGACATTTTGCTCCAAATAGACTATCCCCTCACAGCTCTGGAAAGAAAAGTAGATTTTTCCCCTTGAAACCAGAAACTTCTTTCTGCAGGTCACCTTTGGTACCACACCCAACCCCACTGTCAATGACCGAATTACTTGTAGCTCTCAAACTACCATGGGTTGATTCGTCACCTGGCCTGCTGGTTGGCCAATTGACTGCAGAAATTCAAATTGTCCTGCTAGCAACATGGCCTGCTTAAATAAGGAGTTTATCACCTAATTTTGCATCATATCAGTTTCAAAAACAACAAAAAAAGCTTTATATATTAGATATGCCAGCAAATTTTTCAAGCGCTTGTGTAATGCCACTATACTACCTTTGAATTTACAGTTCTTGCACAGCATGAAGCATGAAAAAAAGAGGTCTTCTAATTAATTCTAAAAGATGTATCTGGCTTTTTCTTGCCCTGCATATTATGTGACGGGTGAAGTCCTTCAGAACATCTTTCTAAGACACCTTTGTCGTCACAGTTCGGACAAGTTGTGGTATCCTGTGCAATGGCATATTGAGACTGGGGGTCCTGCACCTGATTTGGTTACAAGGTACTGGGCAAGCCACTGGACACTGCCTGAAGATTGCTTTTTCTTTTTTACTGTGTTATGCTCCATCCACCCTTAATTTCAGCAGTGCTGGGATCTCTCTGTGATTCTTCTCCTGTCTGGGATCCTTCACCCTATCTCCAGCGCTGCAAACGCCAAACACTCGGATGCTGCAATGAAGCAGGTGACGGGTGGAAAGGCGTGGGGAGCAGCTGTGTGTGTCTCGGAGAATTCAGGACAATATCTGAGTCCGGTTTACTCTGGTTCCTGGTTTGGCTCTTACATTTAAAAGCCTGTTTCACAACTGCCATGTTTTTGGCTGCCATATATAGATGAGAAAACTACGCAAATCATCAGTCTCTGAATTATTTTCAAGGCATAGGTGGCCACGTGTGGTAGCTTCAGAACTACTCAGCCTCTTACCAAAGCAGCACAACTATAGTAAACAATAACAAGAAAAATCTAGCCATCCTTTTGGAGTGCAGCATACAGGACCACTAAGTAGCATTATTTTTATTATTACCTTTTCACATGGACAGTATCACAGGAAACATTAATTGCTAATAAGTTCTCAATTATGAAACCGAAGTTCTGGCAAATCCTCTCTCATACCTTCTCATTCTTTCAATTTCTTTGTTGTCTGCGCACCATTAAAATTTATGCAGTTATTCACGCTAAAGATAGAGCTAAAATGGGCAACGGTACAGTACACATTCTGAAAACAGCTATATCGCTCATAACAAGGTACAGCTGAGGCATATTCCCCCATTTAATTATAAATGTTTGTGCTTGAATGTCAACATAAGAAAACATAATCTTGTTACAATACAAAAAGTTATTACACAATGGTCTTTCCTAAAATACAGTTTACTAGAGCATGGCAGGTGGCAGACAGCAGGCTGAAAACTGTTACAAGCAATTACATTACCAAATTTTTTTCCCTTCAGTTTCATTAGCTAGATTTCTTCATATTTTCATCTGATCTTTTTAATAATGTGTCAGGACTGACACCCCAGTGGACATGAAACTCAGAATGGTCATGGTTGAATGAATGCATCTATTTAATTTTTCTCTTCAACTAGTTTTAAGAATTAATTTATCTGATTGCTCAGGCTATTATATAAAATTTGTTGAATTTTGTGTGTTACTAATAGGCACCTTTCTTGTATTTCTGCTCGGTATTGCCTGGATGAGGTTTTTCTAATACTTGCTGATGGCTGATTAAAGCAATAATGAAACAGTGACAAAAGTCAATTCTGCATAGCTCCCATGAGGCTTCAAAACAGATCTGGAGTTCAGTGCAGAAAGACAGCTTCAGAATGGTTTTCAAATACAATTTTGGGGTACAGAAAGATTTTCCTGATTCAGTCCCTGTCCGCACCACAAGCCCACGTATCTGGCAGTGTTGCCAACCGAGGAAAGCTGACTCAGAGTATCTAGCAATCAAAGCAGCACAGCTTATCTGGTTATTTTTTTCAGGTGTGCTCAGAATAAAAGACACTTTACCATCAAATCATAATGGAACATAGGAATTACTTTACAAACTAGGTTAATCCTAAAATATCCTCAAGACAAATTTCTTAAAGCTTTTGCTGGGCTTGGGGAGGTTTGTTGAGAGAACTCAAACAAAAATTCCAACTAAATGAAGCATCTCTCCAACCTTTTGAATTTTTTTTTTTTTTTTTGCTAACTGAATTTTTTGAAAGGTTTGTTCAATTTCTTAATTCCTGTATGCATTTTGCTTCCAAAGAGACTTGTCAGGGGAACAAAATGGTTAGATTTTTTACGGTGAAATTAAACTTTTGAAAGATCTACTTAACATTTAGTGAAATACTTCATAGGCATTTACAGAGGCCGATTTTGATTCCAAGTAAATCCAGATTAGCCATGCTGAAGAGAATGAAATTGCAGTATTAAATGAATGAATGGTGACCAGAATTGATCTTGTTTTTCAGAGCTGTATGAAGACATACTTCCAGAAACATTCCTAGCTACTAAGAAGTGGTTCCCTAACTGTTGGGGGTTGCCATAATCAAGAGAATTCGTCACTAGATGGATCGGACAAATCTCACACCTGAGGCGTCGTTTAATTTGGGAAGAATCATCCACCCATCACCTTGTACAATTTTGGGGAAAGATACTTCCCTTTCATTGAAGATTAGTATATGTCCTGGGTTTCATGCAAGTGTTTGGAAATAATTAACACTGAACTATTTCATTTATATCTCTCAAGATACACTAAATCCAATGAATTCAAATACGCAAATATTTGGGTCCATAAGTTAATTGCACTGTTATCATGCGATAACACGTGTTAATGAATGTGTTTAACCCAAGCTTGCTGTGACTGCTCTTCTTGAGAGAAAGAAAAATTCTCGGCCTCCGGAGGGCCGTGCAATTTACTCCGAATAGCTCACTGTATAGGTGATGTAAAGAGAGATAAGTTACAGTAGATTTACTGCAGCTGCTCCACATTTTTTCCTTTACATTCCAAAAGTAGACCAGTTCCCCTGAGCTGTACAACTTACAGATAAGGATGGGCTAAAACTTTTAGATTTCACATTTACGTAATGCAATGTAATGCTTTTCGAATCAGTCACTTCAGACTTGCCCAAAACTCAAGTAAATTATGAGTTTGAAGAGATTACAACTGTCACCTTCATCTTTGGCATTGGTAAAAGATTCATATTTCAAATCTTGGTTATCTTTGCATACAGTTCAATGCTATATTGTCCTGCCACTTTCTAATCAAGATTTGGGAAAAAGATGAATCTCCCAAAGTCAAACATATATTTTTCTCTTATCGCAGCAGCACAGTTTGTTCCAGCTAAGGAGCTGATGTTCCACTATAAAAACTTCAATTTTTAAGGGGGTATGTAAGTTATCTATAAAATTTTGCCCTAGAACGAAACTTACCGTGGAAGGTTATTCGGTCAGGAACCTTTTTTCCTTTCAACGGTATGATTTAAAAAGAAACAAAACACAAGTGGACTTTCAGAGCTGACATTTCAGACAGCTCTTTCTTCTTTTAAATCAAAAGGGATTTGTTTCTCAAACTACAGCATTTGCAGTCATTAGTTCCTAACAGTTCTGGGTGTTCATTGTTGAACAAAATATACTCTTTTATGTAATTAATAAACACCTTCATTACATCTATTAATGTGTTAACATTTAAAACTGTGAAACTATTAATAAACCAGAGGCTCTGGTAGCCAAACATATTCCCTGACTCTGCGGAAAACTCAGAATTCCAGGTTTTTAATACCTAATCTTGACAATACTACCTTGGCACTTATTCCATTCTCCTGCTTATTCTTGACACTTCAGTTAATAAAGACTGCAGGAAGATTGTGAGAGTGAAAAGTAAGAGGAAAAAAAAAAAAAGCCAGATATTCAGTGTATCATTGGCTCCCTTGATTCAGTGAAGTACCTGCTCGTTACTAAGTGTGTGCACACTTGCTTTGCTGCCTCCTTCCCCACGCTGCCAGAGCCCGCTTAGCCTTTCTCCCTTCCCAGGACCCTGCTGCAGACCCCTGCTCTTCCCCTGCCCTTCCCAGGCTCTCCCTGGGCAGAAGGAGGGTCTCCACCCCGAGCCCAAGGCGCTCCAGCTGCATCCGAGCCCCTGGTGACGAAGGCCAGACAGCTCGCAGAGTGGCAGCTACAGCCTGGACCAGCCCCAAACCCCTTCCTCCTTGGGAAAGGAACCCAAAGCATAAATCTGGATCCAGCCCTCAACCCTGGAGGCAAGGCGGCCCTCCAAGTCCCCATCTGCCAGGACGCAGCGGAAGGGATCACCAGGCTGATGAGGAAGCTTGCCAAGGTTGCTGCTCTTCCTGAACCTAAGTCAGTGGTAGATACTGTGACATTAAAGCAGATCGGGGAGGAAGAACAGAATGTCTTCACCTCTTATGGCCACAATAATCACTCTGGTTATTCTGGGGTATTGTTTTAGAAGCATAATAAAGAAACAACAAAACACCCCTTTTGAAAAGTTTTCAAAAACTCCACTGTCCTGGCAGCATCTGTTGAGAGCGCTTGAAAGACAGACTCCAATCAGAATTGCACTTCTGACAGCTAATGTACTTGCCAGCTTTGAAAAGCCACCTGAGCAATGAACTGTTGCCTTCTAACTGCTGCCTTCTGTTTCACTCACCTCACTGTGCATTCTCCTCCCTGTAGAAATGCAAGAATAATTTTATGCCTTTTTTTTAAGGTTAAGTTCTTTTCTGAATAATAGAAAGTATTTTCAACCTTGAGTTATTTTTTAAATGAAAGAAGGAGGAAGGCTACAGCTTGTGGACTTTTGATACTGCCCCACATAAAGAAAAACATCCAAATAATTAATATTGTGAATCAAAAAACCAGTACAGGATTGACATCTTCCACTTGTTTTCCAATCCTAAGGTCATGGAAAACAGTGCACTGTTGCAGAACTCTGTTTTTCATGTATCACCTATAGGTTCTCTGTTCTGAGAGTTAAACCCTGCATTAAAAAGAGAGGGAAAATTAGTTGAAAGCATTTCTCACTGGAAGAAGCCATTAATTATGCACCATTATTTGTTGGTAGGCTTTCTTCTAATTTTATCTTCAGTGCTAAGCTGAAGGCAAGGACAACTTTCAGCTGCCCTTTTCAACATATTAGCCCCAATTCCATTTTCCAAATATGTTATCAATATGGTAATTCCACACTTTCCCATCCGTAGACAGTCCAGTCTTCATAAAGGTAGCATTATTACTACAAATATACTGGGGGGAAACTATTTCAATTACTAGGAGACTATGCAACTCCAACTCTATTTATTTCAATTTATTCAACTGTCTTGATAGATTCGTGCATAGAACTTTTATAAAGAATGAATAAATTCACCTTGAAATTGTACCAATTGACTTTGGCTGGGCTAGGCTGCGCGATAGAATCAGAATCACTTTTGAAATAAGCCCTGACAATGCTGATCAAAACAAAGTGGCTACTCCTTTAATAAAGTGACAGCTCAGAGACGGTTTCAAGCGACGGGGTGACGTGGCCTGGGGTGTTAGCTATGGCCTGGGGTGATAGCTGCGGCCCCAAGCTTTCTTCCCAGCGGCGCGCTCTGAAGCTGCATCTGACTGGGTGACATTTCCTAGGGCTCCTGCACCTGCCTGGATGGCAAGCAGCCGGTGTGAGCACTGTCACCCATTTCAGGCTGTTATTCCATGAGTGACAAGTTTGCCCTGAGACTACATAGATGGAATTGATTCTTTTTCCCTTTGTTATGAGCAATCCAGTCATGGGTAAAGCATCTTGGGTCAGACATACAGAAAGTGCACAAGCCTCTAATTTTACAAATTTACCATACAACGTAACAACTGAAACGAAGCATCACTGGAAATACAAAAACAATATAAAAAAATAGGAGACATTTGAAAGTTTCAGCCTAAGAACTTGAGTTTCTAGGAATTATAAAGCAATAGGTTTAGCGGTATTCTCCTTTGAACGTTCAAGTACAGGATTGCTATAGCAACCCATCTCCTGCTTTAAGATCAATAGCAATTCAGGGAAGACAAGCTGTTCAACCAGCGTAACAGGTAGGAATGTGCTTCCCCAGTTCATTGGAGGCGTTGCCACAACCGAAGTTTAAGTTCAAGGAAGAATCAGAAACTTCCTACGTGATTTTGGAAAACAAGGTAGGGGACAAAAGGGATGAACAACAGTGAGTCCGGATTTGAGCAAAGGCTTAACTGAACGCAGCAAGGGAAACAGCGGCTCCAGATTGCAGTCTCTCAGCTGTTTTTAAACAACAGAGTTGAGCCTGAGTGAGTCTGTGCTTTCCTGAAAAGTCAGTTTTAGCCTGCCTGTTGTGCAGAAGTAGTCCTCTAAAACAGCCACAGCAGTGCTTCTCCATTGAGTCATTCTGAACAAAAACCCCAGCAAAGCGGAATTAGCACGAGTTCACATGCAAGATTCACTGTTTCTTTCACTACAAGCAGACTGTGGTGTTGGGACTAATACATAATATCCAGCTGAAGACATTCTTCATTGCTGACAATCCTAAAATTAATCTAGTTCCGTAAGAAAATGTCTTCTGATGAATTTTCAAATAGCTAATTATCTGGTCATTTACTTTTCCTTCTTAACAGTTTTAATTTCTAATTTCACATTGTGGGGCGGCAAAGCAGAGAAATGATGTTTATAGCCTAAGAATCCAAATAAAAATCAAAAAGGGAAATACAATCATATCAACGTGAGAAGCTTAAAAAGTTCAGGCTAGCACCACACGAAAGTAGCGAGGAAGAGAGATTGAGGGAAGCCTACCTGGTAAAACGGGCAGACTTTGTGTTAAATTAGCAGGTACCAAGAGGTCTTACAGCAGTAAGCAGGGAGAAAATGTGAGACTGGAGGAAGTAAATCTAGTATCAGTTCTCACAAATGGAAGATTAGCATGTCTGGCAACTCTCTATGTTTTCAAAAGGGAGATGTCCCGCTTTTTAAAAGTACCTGCACTTTTGGTGCACGTTAAGATTTCACCACCGAAAAGCAGAGATTTCAGTTTGCGCGTACAAATGTGTCTACACGTGCATTAGGGGGAGATTCTTCCCAGTTAGATTATGATTAAGTTTTTCTGCCCTGCCTTGAAAATCTTTTACATATCATCTTGAAAACTGCTCCATCCTGGCACACGCACAAAAAGACTATCTAAGCAAGAGGAAAAGAACTGGGCTTCCACACAGAAATACAGTCTGTCGATTCGTACCTGACTTTCTGACCTAGATATATTATTCTAAGTACCCCCAATGGATTTTTCCTTCCACAGATTTGTTCATCTGTTTTCTGATCCCACCTCCACACTTAATACCCACAAGACTCTGCATCAGGGGGTTTCACAGCTCAGCTACCTGTTACGGGAAGAAGCATTTGCTAAGATTGTTTTGAATTTTGCCATGGGTTTGCTTGGTTTCACACCTTGCCCTGCAGTCCTTCACCGGGAGTGACCGCGAACGGTTTGGTCCCTGTGGTCCCTCGTAGCACTCCTGACTACACACTTCTGTACCGCAGCGCCCATCTCTTCTGCAGCCTGAAGAATCCTCACCTTTGTTGATCCTGTATTTCCTTACTGCTCTTCTCTATTCCTTTTCAGTAATCATTCCCTTCTTCTGTACAAACTTTACTTTATCCATGGCTGTATGAAGCATTCGGGATGCAGGCATAGTATGGAACTGTACAGTGCCATAATGATTATGACATATTCTCCACTCCTTCCCTAATAACTCTTAACTTTGAATAACTCATTTGAGCTCTGCACTAACGTAATCACAGACATTTTTGTTACTTCATTCCTGTACAGCACAGTAAACTCGTAGCCCACTACCGAAAGATTAAAATAAAGATTATTTTTGCAGCGTGTACCACTTTCTATGTATGGATGTGCATGTTAGGTGCCGTGTTGTCATCCAGTCGTGCAGTATTGTGTGTTACTATTCCTTCAAGGCTCTAAGCTAGAAATCTGGTGACTCTGGATGTTAAGCTGAGTGGTAATTTTACCGAGGCTCTTCTGTCTGGACACCCCAAACCACTGATACACATAAAGCAAATCTATACTGCTGGAGCAAAGAGTAAAAGTAGGAAATCTGAGTAGGCTTTGTTCTGTCCTAATTCCTTGAAACTGTTTTCCACAAATGTTTACAGTAAATTGCAAGTATTCATCAAATAGTTTCAGAATAAACTTCACAACAGGTAAACACACTTTGGTGTGTACCCCACAAAAGGTGATAATAAGCAGGGCTTATTTCCTTCTAACAAGGATGTACTGGCTTCGGGAAATACAACGTATAGCAGTGCAGGAATGAATACCAATCCCCAGGCATTTGTAGGCATTTGCACAACTGTATCAAATAATGAGCACAAACTGAAGAACCACTCAGAATATATCTTAATAGTTTATATTATTCAACCTATTGACACGGCACGATACAATTACAGTACGTGTCTACCTTCTTCCTCACATTTCTGAAGCTGAATAAACCACCACGCATTCCAGTGTAACTATTTTAGAAGTCCCCTACTATCAAGGGAAATCCTTCTGCAATAAAAATAATGCTTTTAGGTAAAAGGTGGAAAATTGGCTAGAAGTAGTACATCAAGAAATAGGTAAAAAGCTAAGAAAAGTAGAGAGTGATCCTCAACACAATGATATGGACTGAATGAACCAGTATTTTCTATTCCAACCTCTCTTTTTTATTACTGTTGCCATATACTAAGTTCTGGGAATCGAGTCCAGCAAACAACCAGCTCTCTTTTTAAGATGCATTCTGTTGTGTGAAAATCACTTAATATGTTTACTCTACATTTGTAGGTGACTAGAATCTCCCTTCCAAAATAGTCTCCTGAATGAAGATGTTTAAGTCGTCCTGGTTCATATTACACTATATTATCCTCTAGCTTGTGTTAGAAAAATTTACAGAAGATTATAATATTTTTATCATTTTCTTACTTCATTAAATCTTCAGTCTGATTTTGAATTAACTCTTCATTCAGTTTGCATCTTGGCACAGGAAGTTTCTATTGCCCTATGATTATTCATCCCATCAATCCTAAATTTATCTGCAGGAGGTAGATAACCCTTTGTTCTTTTTATCTGCAATAAATAATTTTACTTGAGCCTTTCTGGGAAAATGTCCAGGCATTCCATCTGCGTTAAGTCAGAAGGTTTCCAGAGACAGTGGGAGAAAAGGTTCATTATCATTTCTGACCCTTGGTGCAAACCGTGTCCTCAGGGTTATTAGGTGTCCTTGTCTGGCAAAAGCAAAGCTTTGTATTTCAGCCTGTACTTGTTTAGTAAATTGCTGGAACTCTCTCAGTCTTATCATATTTAGAGAGCTCCAGAAAGGAAAAAAAAATTATTTTAACATATCCTGCACAAAATGCTGTGCAGGGACAAAAGACAGAGCCCCAAGCTTCCTTCCACGACCACTAGCCAATCTAAGTTCTAACCATCACTTCATACGTGAAACGAGCAGTGTCCGAACTTCCCCTCTCCAAACAGAACGCCTGGCGCTGTGCCCGTCCCCGTGCCTTCCCCGTCTGGCCCTCGGACATTCGCAGCCCGCAGAAGCAGCGCCGTCTCACTCCGCACCACCTCAACCTACACGTACTCACAAGTCACACAGCGTTTAGCTCCGTGACAATCTGCGATGTCCACGACCGCTGTATTTTTCCAGACTCGTGAACTCTCCTGGCAATAAGTAAGCACTTTTTTGCTTGATTTGGTATTGTTTTTACCATCGGTAAATCCTTGCTGATTTTTTCTTGCAGTATGTTCTCTTGTGGTATATTTCTGTGTGGATGTAATTCTTGCTATAACAAGGAAAAAATGGTTCTTGATGGGAAGAAGATGAAAAAAACCACATTCTTTTATGGAAACCACTGCAGGTTAGCTGCTGACATGCAGACCTCGGTGAGGTTGTTATTACTCCCAAGGGACACTACAAACTTCATTATTCTTCCAATGCCAGCCTGTGTCTGTAATTTTTGCTCTCTCCAAGTTAAGTTGCTAGTGCCAGGTTTCAACTAGTGTCAAGTTTCTTTTGGATGTTTTTTCACAGTGCATAATGTCAGCCTTACAAACCTCCCAACAATCTCCTCAGTTTAGTTTAATTGTCTTCTTGCAGGTGTTAGAAATCAGCTGACAGTTGATCTTGGAAGTCTTCCCTATTAGAACAATGAACTCTGATCTTTTTACTATAGCTGACACACATCTAAGTACTAACGAATACCTTGGCAACCGCACCGCTACCATTTGTCATTTAATTTTGGCAGCTTTACAAATTACCATTTATGTCATATCTGGAATATCGTATTGCAAGGAAAAACAGTTTATTTGTGCTCATTCCTTGTCCTGACTAGTACAAAGATAAGAGCATCTGACCACACCTCATTCCTCCTTGCATGACGTGCAAGTGCAGAAACCCATTGCTCGTCCTCAACCAGTCGCAGGCAATGCTTCCCCTCTCCTCACACTAAAGTCATTCCTTACACTTTTCTTCACAACTCACAGCAACAAAAATCATCTTTCCATAATGTCTGGTTTTATTGCTGTGCTTGAGTATGTCCCCTGCAAGAAAATAGAAGCAGCATGCTGCGATTTAAAAACCGCGTCCATGTCTGCAGTTAACTCATTCAGTCTCAGAGACCACTCCGCGTGTGTCTGTGCATATCTAGTAAGAACTTCAGCAGAAAAGAGATTTTGCACAATCTGAAAATGCCCAGGAGGGAAATTGTTTCATTAAAGTTCATAATCAAAATCAACTTTGTAGGGGAAGGGTTATCCGTCTTTTCCAAATTCCTTATTACAGCCTGACAGCTTGGGAAAAAGCCCCAGTAAACAACCCCTCCGTGGATGTTTAGCAGCTGACAGCTTTCCAGAGCATGGTGGGTTCTGTTTGGTTTCTTACATTGCTGTTTCGTAGAACTACAAATCACAGCAGCGGTCAATTAGTGCAACTGTAAATGTCCTTACGGTTGTCACCTAGGTTTTATCCCATAAAGCACCATGTAACATCTCAAATTGAAATCACAGAATGGTAGGTGTTGGAAGGGACCTCTGTGGGTCACCCAGCCCAACCCCCCTGCCGAAGCAGGGTCACCTACAGCAGACTGCACAGCACCGCGTCCAGGCGGGTCTGGAATATCTCCAGAGAAGGAGACTCCACAACCTACATTCTGACCTTTGGGCTACTAATGTTTTCACAAGGAAAAGGTTAGTTTTCATTCCCATGTGTGACAGCCTTCTAAACCTGGGGTCAGTGCCCAACCCCTGCCCAAACCCAGGGTCCTGAGAGAACCCTCCTCCCCCTGAGGGTCCCCAGGGACAGCTAAGGACAAGGGTGGCTGAACATCTTCCCCTTTCCCCCCTCAAAGCTGAATTTTCTCCTTGCCTTAATACAAGCAGTGCCTCCAAATAGTACAAATGGCTCTCGCTTGCCTGAAAGTGCATGAGCCAAGAGAGCTAAGTTCACATTCTTTTCTCTAATTCAGAATTATTCAGAGGAAAATGACGGGTTTAATTTTTTTTCTTTGAAGACCTAAAGGTTTACGTTCTTTCATATTCGAAAGGTTTCTGTAGCCCCTGCCATCACGATGTATCCTTCTAATTGCACTAAAACCATAAACCCAAAAATGACTCTCTTCATTACGTTGCTTTTTCCTTTGACGTAATATTCACACAAGCTCATAGTCTTGGTGTCCCCTGATCTCTAGAGGATTAAGCTGCACCTTACTTGGTAACATGCAGTAGTAGTCATCCAGAACACATCAGTCTCGAGGAACTAAAAGCTCCCTTCTCCCTTTTTACCCCCACAGGATTGTATTTTGTTCTTCAGAGTCCAAGATTCAGCAAAATAGGAAAATTGAAGAATGCTTTCTTCATGGCTGTTAATTTGAATATTAGGTTTGAATGCTTTTGATGTTTCACATCTAGACTTACTTATTGCCTTTCCTACCTGATTTCCCTCAATCTCATCTGATCTACCAAAAAACACACCTAGACTTACTTATTGCCTTTCCTACCTGATTTCCCTCAATCTCATCTGATCTACCAATAAACACACCTAAACCAACCCTGTCACCAACCCATCTTGAAGAGGCACGCACAATCAGCTTAAACACAGCACAGTCCTTGCCTGAGCTGATTTTAGGACGACAACTCAATTTCAGATATCCTTTCTAGGTAAATTTCTGACATGTGAAAGTCTATTTGCCCATTTCCTTTTAATGCCTTCAGTCTTCTCCTTCGATGTCTATAACGCTATCTGAATTACTGCCATATAAAAAGACCGAGACCGACACACACCAGATGATTCCTCAAAAAGTTGAAATTCTAAGGTACTATTTCAGTGTTAAAATACTACTTTAGTGCTGAAAGCTAAGAATAAGTTATCTGTGCAAGTTTTATGAAATAGAGTGACTATTCATTAACTACTTTTCTTATGCATTCAGAATATTGTCCAGTGAATGGGGCAGCAAAAGATTTTTTTTCCATTCCAAGCAAAGACAAACCAAAACCTTTCAAAATTTCTCACAAAAGCACTTTATGCCTCTGAACAGCTAACAGTCTCGCGAGCAGGGAAATCAGCTGGGATGAAGGAGTCCCCGAATCAAATACTACTTTGTTTTTGAGACAAGGAAGCAAAAGAAAATGTGGGGGTTTTTGAGTCTGTCGCACTTCAGCTTTTACACTTAAAATTAAATTATTAGGTAGGTCAGAGAGACTGACTTGATAAGCATGCTGTGCACCGAAGTTCCATAGATGACTATTTAATCCTTAATAGTTACTTTTTATGAAGAATGAAAAGGTTCCAATGTGGTAGACAGAAGGTTCCCACCCAGGAGAAGGCAAAATCTGGACAGGACACTTAGGTGGAATCTGGATGACTCAAAAGCACGCCCTTATCTGAAGCAGGGCCAGCAGCTGCTGGTACCCACCCACCATTTGGACAGCTTTTTGACGTGGGTTTTGTTGAGACAGATCTTTTCCCACACCTGCTTTTCTTTCTTTTTTTCTGAAAAGTATACTTTTTCTAAAAAAGCACATACTCAAAAAAAAGCATGATCAATTCTGCTTGTGGTATATCTTTCCTTTTTCATAAGAATGGTGAGAGATAAACGTTTACTTAAGTAAAGACTTGCTTTGTGTGCAAATGACTACTACAATAAAGCACTCAGAAAAACAGATCAGTAGTGTTTTCAGTAAGAACGAAAACATGTTTGATAAATAATTCATTTATACCTACTGTGCATAATAATCACTCTTCTGAAGCCAGTATTTCTTGGAAAAAATCATCAGCTGACAATTTGTCTGGAAATATGACATGTGGCCTCTCTCACACTGGGCAAAACCCACACTTTCAGAAACAGGGGATCTGGGCTTATTAAAAAAAATTGAACCCCTTCAAAGTCTTGGCTTTGTTGCAGGTTTTACTTTTTACAGAGCATCTACTCCAGGTTCTACTTCAGCACATACATGTATGTCTTGAGAAGCCCTCTGCCTCTGTATATGTGTCATAGCCACAAACCTGTACCGCCCTTGTGTCGAATCCTGACCTTCCGAGGAGATGTCGGAGCTGTTCAGGGCGGGCTGAGCCGCACGGGCTGGGAGCAGCAGAGGAGAAAGGCAGCGCTTTGGTGTTTGCAGTGATTACAGAGCAGAATTTCCTCTGCAGATCAAGAAATCGGAACACCCGAGAGAAATGTTGTTTAGTCTGGAGGATGACTGTTTGTGTTCACTAGCATCACCTTTCATATCAGAGAAAGTATTGGAGCCAAACATACAGCTTCCCTTTCAGAAGAAAAGAAAAAGAGAGATAAAGCAACTATCTTTCAATGCTTGGAGTCCAGTTGTAAATTACACAAGATAGAAAACACTGCTTGTAAAAGTGATGTTTTGATAATTAAATCTTATTGCATCTATCACTAAGGGTAACAGCTACACCAACATATTTCACCAAAGGCTCCTGGCTATTTTTCACCCAGATCATTCTCTGCCTGAAGCAGCTGGTGGCCTACGTGTCAAATTCCGTTCTGCTTTTTCGTATGGTTAATCACCAAAGCAAGAGTCCTAGCAGAAAGTCAGGTCTGTGAGATGAATCAAAATCAGCTGATTTTATATTCTTCCACAGTACTGATTTAAGATTTCAACAGAAGGAAAAAAAAATAATATATATATGTAGTTTGTAGAGAACATGCGTACATCTTTCATATGCTGACAAGGTGTATCCCAAAGCAAACTGAATTCAAGCGGTCTTTCAGCTGACTCCATGGGCTTTGTACAAATTCAAAGTTCAGCCAGAGCCAGCACGAGCTTTCCAAGGGCCCCAGTGAGGCTCAGCACTGGTAATTCCAGCGGTGACTGCTGGGAGCAGACATCCAGCCGCAGCGGTGCCAGGCGGCACGGCTCAGTGACAGGACGGGGAGAACCGCAGCAGCAGCCAGCAAGGCCCAACGCACACCCCGGGACGGAAGCCTGACCATTCATAAAACACATACTGGGGAAGGTCATGAAGAATAAAACTTTGTTCAAGGCCACAAGCTGGAGGTTTTGCTTTCAGCATTTTACTGACATACAAGCACAGTTAAAATGCTATGCAACCTATACGTATTATGTAGTTTATGTACTGTATCTGTTGCAATAGCATCTTCTGTTAAATTGCTCTAATTAACTTATCCCAGAGGCCTTTGTAATGAATGAAAGACCCATTTTGTCCGGGACCTTTCAACCTCTGTGACAAATATAAGAAATTTCGTTATCCTCCATGTAAGCGTTTCGAGAACAGGAGCAGCACAGGACAAAACATGAGCCGAAGTTCACGTTAAAGCTCCGTGAGGCAGCGCAGCGTCTCTACCACGTTCAGGAATCAACAGAGAAATCACATTTTCAAAGAGTAAAGCCATTTGGATATAATCAATTTAAAATGTATTACAATATTGCCCTAATCTGGAAGCAAGATACAGCAATAAAAAAGCAAGCCACTGAAGAGGAATGGCAGGGACTCCTGTAAAGATCTGAGGAAAACGGAGACAACTCCCCAAGAGCTTCTTACCAGATGTCAGTAATTTCACCGTTACACCGTGCAAAGCAGATTTGTATTTCTATAACCTTGGAAAGATTAGTGTGCTGCGATCAACAAATTACAACTTGAATAATAAATTCCAGGTTTCACCAGCTTCATCTCTATCTTTGCTGGGGGGAAAACAAAAAGACACCCATAGTAAATCACTTTAGCAGTCACTTGAAAGGAGAGTGATATATCGAATAGCAAGATGCGGCAAACTAAGTGAAACTTTTTAAACCGGGTAATAGCTATATTTTTATTCAAGCAGGAGGATATGTGGCATTGATTAAACAAACTGATAATTTAGTTGTGTCACACTGGAAGGTCTTGGCTAGTTGGCATAGGATTCCGTCTCCTATGTAGTTATCCCTATGATCTGAAAAAGCAAATCAAACGACATTTTGGGAGTGGGTACAGCTCCTCAATTAAATTTATTTTTAGCATTTCCCAAACACCTATAAAATATTGGAAATTATTACAGTTATATACTTTTAATAACCAAAGTTTCTGAACTATTTCATGAAGCCTTCAGTCTCTCTCATGAGCACAAATTAACTCCTTAAAACTACACACAGATCTCGTTTCAGTACACTGCAGTTAACTCAGAAGATGTAAGCCCTTGGCTGTCCAAGCCATAACTGAATTCATAATTGTACACAATTTTCTAACATTGTATAGAATGTATTTTTCATGACCGAGTAACAATCTATTCGGTATATCAGAGGAGGCAAGGATTACTTTGGAAAGATTTCAGAGATCCCAGTCAGTGCTAAGAACTCTGCTGTCTTATGAACTAAGATTAATTTACATACAGCTAAACTGTTAATTCATTGAAAATGTATGATACAAAAACGTTTTGGAATGCTACAGTTGTTTCAAAGGGCAAATTAGGGAAGTTGAATTTTTGAATAAAATAATAAACAGAGTTGAAAATACATAAGTAGAAATCCTGTCTACGTGCTTGGCCCAGAGGCCTGACGCACTGCACCTATAAACAAGACAGAAAGAAAGAAACAGCGGAAACAACCCGAATGCCCCACAAGGACAGAAACTGTCAAACCTGTGGCTACAGAAGATGCACGAGCCAGAAGTGACAAGCTGACTAAAACGATGCAAGGGAGTGAAGAGGGTAAACTCACAAATATTCAGGCAGTTCTGCCAAGTTCAGAGCAAGGACTGCTGTAGAGGTACACTGAAACTCTACGTACTCACACTCTACGTACTGGTGAGCTACTTTACATCAATGTGCAGTTTAGTTCTACAGATTTTCACTCCATAGGAAAAAAAAAATCTTCTTATTGTAATTGAAGCAATGTCTATAGGTTATACTCTTTAACACTGTTTATTTTGTGCATTCTTTGATCATCATTGTCTGAGTCAAAATCCTGACCTTGCTGTCTGCTCATGTATTTAGGACTGTTTTTACACAACACAGATGACCGTGGGTGTTCCTATTACCCAGGACTGGCAGCTACATTAGGATCTGTTCTTTAGTCATGTGGTCATGTGTTACTCGTATTTTATTCACTGCATGCACATAGAGAATTCAAGAGGAGATGAAAGATGCAAAAGAATTTCAGTGCAGAGAAGTCTCTGGAAAAGGATCAGCTGTCAGTTGAGCAAGAAAAAATATTACAAGGTGCAAGGGACAAAATGAGCAAAGTTTGCACAGATTATTTTGTAAATTCTAATTAGGCAATGCTATAATTTGTCACTCAATTTCAAGACAGATTTAGTAAGTAGATATGAAATAAACTGGGTTTTTTAATTATGAAATTTATATTGGAAGACTTGCATAAAAGAAAACAAATAGTGAGTTTAAATAAACAGAAGTAAAATTATTTCTGAAAAATACAGCAGTACTTTTACGTCAGTATCTGTACTTCACCATTATTGTGGGCAGCAAATCCTAGAAATCACATTTACAAACTGAAAGGACTGGAGATGGACACTGTGGTCATTCTTCAGTCTTTTGAAAACCTCTCCTGAGATCAGCCATATTCCTGGAGTTACCTGTGCAGGATAACGTCCCCATGTCACCAGCCTACCCGGTTCAAGTGTCACTTGAGATCTTGCAAGTCAGTAGTCTTCCCACAGCGTGTAGAGTCAAACACACAGCCAGACTGACCCAGGCATCCATTTTGCAAGGATTAGAAAGGATAATTTTTTTTTTTTTTTTTTAATTTTTTGTTTTTTGGTGGGGTGTTTTTTGGGGGTTTGTTTTTTTTTTGGGGGGGGGGTTTAGAAAATGCAAAATTGATCAAAAAACATTTAAACCTGGAAAATTTGATTTGCTGTTGGGGGCTAGGGGACAATGAGTTTGAGAATCATCAGACACTGGAACAGATTGTACAGAGAGGTTGTGGACACTCTCTACATCCTTGGAGCTCTTCAAAGTTTGACTGAACAAAGTCTGAGCAACACGCTGTAGTTTATCCTAGCTTCCAACAGAATCCTCTAGGGTCCCTTCCAACTTCAGTTACTGAATAATTATAGTATTCTGTAATTCTGTTGTTCTCACAATATTGGTTTGCTTTCCACCAAGTATTTGCTGCATCCGTGGCATTTACTTTGACACAACAAAGGGTCAGTGTTCAGGGGCCTATCTTTGTTTCAAGGCTGAGGGAAAAAAAGGCAGTAGAAATTGAGGATCCAGGCAAACCTGCTAGCTTTCTAACAATGTCTGACATGCGGGCACAGTACCTGATGTACCAGTATTGTCCGAGCTGCTGATTCAACGTGTATAGTTCCAAGAGTCTCATTTTCTGTCTGGCATGTACTGCTTTGTTACGTTGCTACCATTCCTCTAACCGGGATGAGATTCAATAATATTTGTCTCTGTTCTGGAAACCTTTACACTCGAGATATTATTCTGATGTACCAATTGTTCTCCAAAAGCCTGAAAGCACAAAGGCCGTATCTACAAACGGTGTTCCTTTCATCCCTCCAGGCTCCTTCCGAAACTTTGGAAAACAAAGCAGGGGAGACAGCAGAGTCCAGAGAAGTGAGGACATACACGCCACGTCACACCACCTCATTTCAGCTATAAACTAAAGGGGAAATTGCCCTTACCCACCCTGCAGACAGTGAGGACAGTCTTCATATCCCCACAGAGAGAGGACAAGAGCATCTGTGATAATAACCCAGCCTTTGCACGGGGCAGGCAGAACAGGAGGCCGACCACCCACCGTCTTACACCCGGGGTTTTGCCTCCTTACCCCCTGCATCTCTCACAGACCGCAAGCTAAGCGGACTTCTCGGTTCCTCCCTGTGCCCTTGGCTATTCTAGCAAGCATCCTTCTTCTCTTGGCATATGTAGGAGAAATCGAGAGCAAAGAGGCCTGCTGTCTCCCACCTCACCGTGGACAGCCACACTTCGATAACACCAATGGAATACAGATCTGGAAGAGTCCCTGTACGCTGTAACAGCACTTCAAAACATCACAAAGGAGCAATATAAAACCCCTTTGTAGAACAGGTTTCTTGAGTAATTTCTACAGAGTTTTGTGTGGTTAAGAAAGAAACTGGAAATTTTGTAAAGTTTCAACCGAAGGATAAGAGAGGATGACAGCATTGCCTGACAAAGCCAGTAAGACATTTATGAGAAAAATTCTAATACAGAACAAAATTATTTTGGTTATTTCCACCAAGAACAAACTGTACCGTATGCTGGGCTCTGCAAAGGATTTAAGGTTCAGTTCCTCTTGTATTTCCTGGGATATAGGTATCTTGCTGAAGATCTCAGACCCAAAATGTATCGAAAGAAACATTTAATAAAGAACACAAACGTGCTTTTATCCCTTTTCGCCAGCCTGAGAAACCACTGAAACTCCTGTTCATGCTTTCTGCAGAGATGCTGCTTGCTCAACAGCTGCTGCTCGAGTGCCACAGGTAAATCATGATGCTGGGCTCCAGCATCGTCTCAGAAGCACTACTTCATTGATGTTATCAAGGTGATTATTTTCTCTTGACATCATAAAAAGAAAATAATAGAGGAGATGCATTTTAAAACCAACTATTGCCTGAAGATAAGAAAGATGATCTGACCCTGTCAGCAATTTCAGAAGTATATCTTTAGCCATGCATGTACGAACAAAAAAAAAGCCACCCAACACAGTTCCAAATCCTATCTGTTCTGGGTTTCTTTGGGGTTTTTGTTTGTTTTTAACACCTACACCTTTACTATACCTACCCTTCTACTACTTTAATGCATTACAGACTTTTTTTATAAAACCTATATATGAAACCAACAAAACCATTGACAAAATCACTATTACAAAATTTGGTAATACCATGCTTTCTATAGTGTGTTTTTTTATTCCC
>Ga0065711_1008243_pt1 | contig 28815 bp, 23 predicted proteins | sample Hoacrofraction12_FD_59098 | JGI IMG/M metagenome (GOLD analysis project Ga0065711, IMG submission 59098) | Hoatzin crop microbial communities from Cojedes, Venezuela - Epithelial fraction 12 v2 (version 2) | ecosystem: Host-associated > Birds > Digestive system > Esophagus > Crop | place... | reverse complement strand
AGATACCACCAATAGTTAAGTCTTTTTGAATACCATCTTCATTTTCTACAGTAATAGAATCTCCTACTTTTAATTTATTATTACTGGCTAATTTCTCACTAATGATTACAGTATTTTCATCTAAAGTTAAAATTTCTTGGCTTCTCCTATCTCTTAAGGCAATAAAGTTATTAGCTTCTTCTTTATCTAAGACAGATAAATGAACACTAGTCTCTTCTTCCCCATTTATTAAAAGTGAACTCGAATCATAAAAAGCGTAAGCATCATTATACTTCTCTAACAACATAGAAACATCTGCTTCATCCTTCAAATCAGCACGATATTCATAATTAAACAGTTCAGAGTATTGAATATCTACAATTCCCTTAATACTATCCTTAATACCAAAGCCTAAAATAAGTAAGGCCGTACAACCAGCTACTCCAATTACTGTCATTAAGAATCTACTTTTATAACGTAACAGATTACGAGCAGTAATCTTTGATTGAAAGCTTAAATTATTCCAGATAAAAGGAATTTTTTCCAAAAATACTCTTTTCATCTTTTTGGGTGCCTTAGGTCTCATTAATTGAGCCGGTACTTCGCTTAATGATTTTCTAGCAACGATATAAGTTACTAAGATCATTAAAAACGCAAAAGAGAAAATTCCTAAAATCACATAACTTGGTTTGATATATATTAACATTTGTGGCAAATCATACATTAAACGCCATTCTTTATAGATAACGGTTGGATAAATTGCCATACCTACAAATACTCCTAAAATACCTCCACCTAAAGAGGCTAGGAAGGCATACAATAAATATTTAAAAATAATACTGTTTTTAGAAAAACCTAAAGCTGATGACAAACCGATTTGGGAGCGTTGTTCCTCAAGTAAACGTGTCATTGTTGTCATACATACTAAAGCAGCTACTAAAAAGAAGAATAAAGGGATAACGTAGCCAATGGAAGTCATTTGTTCGATGGTGCTTTTATAGTATTGATAATGATAATTTTTACGATAATTTAAAACCGTCCATTCATTTTTATCTAAGTTTTTTAAATCTTCTTCAGCTTCTGCGATTTCTGCTTCAGCATCACTTATTTCTTTTTCTAGCTCTTGCTTAGCCTCTTCTAATTCTTCTAATCCATCATTATATTCTTGCCAGCCTTCTGCTAATTCTTGTCTGCCATCACTTATCTCTTTTTCCCCATCTTCTATCTTTTGCTTAGCAACTACTAAATCATAATTAGCTTGATTAAGCTGATCTCTAGCACTTTGCAGTGTAATTAATTGGTTATAAGTAGAGTTAATATTTCCTCCACTACTTTGATTAATTTGATCAATAGCCGCATTGATAGTTAGTAGATCTGATTCGCTAACTTGTGAATCAATTTGAGAGATAGCGACTTCTAATTCTTGTTTCTGAGCTTGTAGTTGGCTTAATTGAGCAGATAATTCTGCATTTTCTTGTAAAGAAAGCGCATATTCAATCTGGCTTATCCCGCTTTCTACTTCACTTAGGGAACTAGCTAATTCATTTCTCGTATTTAAAGCGGAAGAAACTTCTTCTTTTTTATTCAATAAATCATTATAAGCATCTAATCCTTCTTTAGTATTAGAAACTAATTCATCTAAACTTTTACCACTGCTATCCTCTAAGTTTTTAACAGCCTCATAAACTTCAGTTTCGTTTTCTGCCAATTCTTTTTCAGCCTTTAAAACCTCATCTTTACTCTCTTCTAACTCTTTTATGGCCTTATTTAATTCAGCTTGAGAATCATTTAACTTTTTTAAAGCGTCGTCTAATTCTGCTTGAGCATCTTCTATTTCTTGATTAGCCTTATCACTTTCCTTTTTTAATTCTTGCTTAGCATCTTCTATTTCTTGATTAGCTTCATCAACTATTTTTTGATATCTATTATCTTGTTGGGATAAGGAGAAAGTTTCTAATTCATCGTTTATCGTATCAGAATAGCCCTCATATTCTTGAGAGTATGCTTCATATTTTTCGGGATTTTCATATTTTAAATAAAGAGAAGTATAAACCTCAGAAACAAAATTAGCTTCAGGAATATAAAAAACAGAAGAAACTTGTTTATTATCTAAGGTTGAAGTTTCTTTTAATTTAGTCATATATTCAGGTGATCTGACAAAGCCAACAACTATAAATTCTTCATTGGTTAAATAATCACTAAGCTCTTCATCTTCATCCTTTAAATAAATACTACAGCTATCACCAATCTTATATTCACTTACAAGTGAACCAACCTGAATAATAACAGCTTCATTTTCTTTTTCTGGTAATCTACCTTCTATTAACACAAACTCATTTAAATTACGCTCAACTTCAACTAACCTAACAACAATCTCTTCATTACTTGTGGATAAGGTATAAACATCTTTAAATTTAGAAGCAAAAACATCACTAACATAAGCTAAATTTTTAACTGCTTCTATATCATCTTCATCAAAACCATATGAAGCATATATCTGCCCATCGCTTAATTTATAAGTATCACGATCCTTATTTACAGAACGCGAAAGAATTGGTGGTGTCATCCATAAACCAACCATCAAAGAAACACCTAGCATAACAATCAAAAACAAGGCCGCAAACCTTTTTTTACTAGTACTAATTAATCTTAAACACTGCTTTAAAAACATTAGTATTCAATATCCTTGGCTGCTAAAGTTTTTTCATTTATTTCCACGTTCTCAATGCGACCAGAACGAACATGTATAACCTTTTCACCCATCAACTTTAAAGCGGCGTTGTGAGTAATCATAATAACAGTCATCTTTTGACTTTGCGATAAATCTTGAAGGATTTGTAAAACCTGTTTACCAGTTTGGTAATCTAAGGCGCCAGTAGGTTCATCACAAAGCAAAAGCTTAGGTTTTTTACTAATAGCTCTAGCAATAGCTACGCGCTGTTGTTCGCCACCTGATAGCTGAGAAGGAAAGTTATTTAATCTGTCTCCTAAACCAACCATCTTCAAGATCTCTTCCGGATCAAAACTATCCTTAGAAGCCGAACAAGCTAATTGCACATTTTCAATAGCTGTTAAATTTTGCATTAAATTATAAAACTGAAAAACAAAGCCAATATCATTGCGACGATATTTAGCTAACTGTTTAGCAGAAAAACTAGCGATATTTTGATTATCAACAATAATCTTACCTTCGCTAGCACTATCCATTCCCCCCAATAAGTTAAGAATGGTTGTCTTACCAGCACCAGAAGCACCTAAAATAACGACAAATTGACCCTTATCAATATCAAAACTGACCTTATCAATTGCCTTTATTTCAACTTCACCCATCTTGTAAATCTTTGATACTTCTTCAAAACTTATATAGGACATCAACTCATTATAACAAAAAAAAGAGGCACAGCCTCTTTTATTACTTACGTAAACCTAAGTTCTTAACTAATTCACGATAGCGATTAACGTCAGTCTTCATTAAATAAGACATGAACTTTTTACGCTTACCAACCATCATTTGTAAACCACGATTTGAATGGTTATCCTTTGGATGTTGTTTCATGTGTTCAGTTAAACGATTAATCTTTTCAGTTAATACGGCAACTTGTACTTCAACTGAACCAGTGTCTTGACCATCTCTTGCATACTTTTTGATGATGGCTTGTTTTTCATCTTTACTTAACATTTCTTTCTCCTTTATAATGTCCTTTCATTCCGCGTAAAGGGTTGGAGCTTCCCAAAACCCAGGATGAAAGCTTAATTAGCTTAACATGCTTAAAGGATCTAATCAAGTATGTGTTAACATATTTCTATGAGAATACTAATTGCTAGACATGCAGATCCTGATTATGAACACGACTCTTTAACTGAAGTTGGTGAAAAAGAAGCCCAATTATTAGCTAAAAGACTATTAAACGAGGAAATAGATGCTTTTTATGTTTCACCTTTAGGAAGAGCTCAAAAGACAGCTAAAGCTACTTTAGATTTAAGAGGAGATAGTGCTATTACCTATGAATGGCTACAAGAGTTTCCGGCTTTAGTTCAAAGACCACACGAAGAGAATAAATTAGATATTTGTTGGGATTTATTGCCTCAAGATTGGTGTAATGAACCTTTATTTTATACTGATAATTGGCATCAAGTTTCTTATTTAAAAGAAGCCAATATTAAAGAACTATACGATAAGGTTTGTAGTGAATTTGATAAATTGTTAGAAGAATATGGTTTTATCAGAGAAGGAAATTTATATCTAAATGATAATAACCATCATAAAACAATTTGTCTGTTCTGCCATTTTGGTATTGAAGCGGTGTTATTAAGCCATTTATTTAATTGCTCACCCATTATCTTATTGCATCACTTATGTTGTGCCCCTGCTTCTTTAACTACTGTTTATACCGAAGAAAGAAGAAAAGGTATTATTCAATTTAGAGCTTCAAGTATTGGAGATTGTTCCCATTTGTATGTAGAAGGTTTAAATCCTTCCTTCTCAGCTCGCTTTTGCGAATGTTACGAAGATAATACTAGACATGACTAAAAAGAGATGGTTTAATCCATCTCTTCTTCTTTTTTGAAATACATAATCTTATAAACATGATTTTTAATGTTTACTGAAGTGTTAGGTATTGCGTGAGTACTACCTGTTTTTGTTTCGGTTTTACTTTCTTCTTTTTTATTAGTACTTATATTTACTGTTTCTTTATTTTCGCTCTTAGCGCTTTCTTTTTTACTGTCTTGGCTAGTTTCTACCTTCTTCCAAATAGCAGTAAATTTATGATCTCCTTCAACTAAATACTTATCACCAGGATAATAAACACTACCCTGCCAATATACAAATTCATAACCTTCTCTGCTTGGTGCTTCAGGAATGGTAATAGTATCACCTACATTAGCTTCAATAAGTAAATCCTCTTCACTACCATTCCAATTACCACCACTAGCACTAAAGCTTAATGACGATTTAATTGGATTGATCTTCCAAGACAGAGTTAAATCATTAGCACTGCCATCTTGCCAACAATAATTCTTTTTATCGTTTAGTGAGACAGTTAATTCATATTCACCATAAGCTACTTCTTCACTAATTCCACTAACACTCATCAAAGAAGAATCAAAGTTATTATAAGAAACTTGAATTTTTTCACCAGTATAATCAAATTCATCTTCTTTTAAACTTACTAAACTTAATTTCTTAACTTCAATCTTCCAACTTACGGTTTTGTCTTCATCGCTACCATCAGACCAAACATATAAGTTAGTATCTTTTAAAGAATAAGTAACAGTGTATTCGCCTACATCAGTAGCTTTTAAAGTTCCTGATTTAGAAATAATTTCCTCATTGTAATAAGTTTCTACTGTTTCTTTTTCACTGCCATCATAAGTAAAGTTACTTAAGTTAGGAATTTCAACTACTGTTTTATCAGTTTCAATAATCTTCCAGACTAAATCAAATGAATCACTACTATTGTCTTCCCAAACATAGTTAAGTGTATCTTCAATAGAAATATTAAGGCTATATTCGCCTACCTTACTTTCTTTAACAGATCCTTCAACACTTACTAATTCTTCATCATAATCAACTAGCTCAACACTAATCTCTTTTCCGGTATAAGCGTAAGAATCTTGTTTAAGACTTGGTTTGCTTAACTTAGCTTTTTCAATATCATAGTCGCCTTCTATTGCTTCGCTACTACCATCTTCCCAAACGTAGTTAGCTTCATCTTTTAAGGCTAATTGGTATGAATATTCACCAGCATCGGTAGCGTTTATATAATATGCCTCTATTAAATCGGTATCTAAATTTTCAAACTCTAAAGTAATTTCTTGACCAGTATAAGTGAATTTATCTTCTTTAACATTAGGAATACTTACTTTAGCTTTTTCTATTTTCCAGCTGACAGTTTTAGCTTCACTGCTACCATCTGACCAAGTATATAAATTACTGTCTTTTAAGGAATAAGTCACAGTATACTCTCCAGCATAAGTAGCTTTTAAAGTACCCTCTCTACTCATTAAATTTTCATCAAAGTTAGTTTCAACAGTTTCTTTTTCACTGCCGTCATAAGTAAAGCTACTTAAGCTAGGAATTTCTAAGGCTGTTTTACTAGCTTCTACAATACTCCAAGTGCCTTTAATATCATCTCTAGTTCCATCTTCCCATTCGTAATTAACATTTTTTATAGAAACTGTATATGTATAAGAGCCAACTTCTGTAGCAGATCTAGTACCGCTTAAATAGAGCGCATCACTATTAAAATTATCAAATTCAATATTGATTTGATTTCCTGTATAAGTAAACTCATCTTCTTTAATACTAGGTTTAACTAATTTAGCTTTTTCGATCGTCCAAGTAAATACCTTATCTTCACTAGTTCCATCTTCCCAGACATATTTATCAGTATCCTTTAAGGAATAAGTCATTGTATATTCACCGGCATCATAAGCATAATATTTACCTGTTTTAGTTACAGCTTCTTCGTTCCAATTAGTTTCAATAGGAGTTTTCTTACTGCCATCGTAGGTAAAGTTACCTGTTAATGTTGGGATATTAACGCTTTCCTTTGTAACACCATCATCTTCGATTTTCCAATCAAAAATAAGATCAGAATTATCACTATTCTCCCAAACATAATTCTTCTTATCTTTTAAGGAAACAGTAGCTTGATACTGTCCTACTTCGCTAGCTGTAGTAGTACCAGAAAGAAGCATATAATCTTCATTAAATCTATTGAATATTATTGTATATTCCTTACCATCATCATAAACATATTCGCTTCGATATAAAGTTGGCTTACTAATTTCTTTAGGATTAATCTTCCAAGTCATTACGACATCTTCATAGCTACCATCTTCCCAAACATAACCATCGTTTAATTTAGCGGTATATGTATATGTACCTACTTCTGTGCCTGTAAGGGTGCCACTAAAGCTATAAGCTGCACCATGATCATAGTAGCATTCCACTTTTTTCTCACTGCCATCATAAGTAAATTCTTCATCACTTAAGTAAGGCTTAGAAACCTTTTCATCACTAGTGTCTATAATTTCCCACTTTAATTCATATGCATCATAATCGCCTTGTCCATAAGCCCAACGATATTTAGCCTTATCAGCAATCGCAACTGTAAAACTATAAGTTCCTGGATTGGTTGCTTTGGTGTCGCCAGTTAAAATAATAGCTTCGGGAATATTATATTTTTCTAATTCAACACTAATTTCTTTTCCTGTATAATCATATTCTTTTTTAGCTAGTTCAGGGCGATCAATTTCTTCACCCATAAACTCAATAGCCCAACGAATTTGGGTAGGATTATTGGAAACAACATCATTCCACTTATAATGGTCAGGATCAATTAAGGTGAAATAGAAAAAATACATATCACCTATTTCAGTCTGTTCATCATAACCACTAATAGTCATTAAGCTAGTATCATAACCACTAATAATCTTTGGTTTTTGTGGTAAACCAGTATAAGCCAAAACATCACTTTCAATTTGTGGTACATCAACTAAAATCTTATTGATTGTTAAGGGTGTACCCTTATACATATATTGACCATCTGTAGGGTCAATTATGTAATAGGTATTATCTAAAGTTTTAATACGCACATAGTAATTACCAACTTCTTTAAATTGATATGTAGTGCCATCATGTAAGTTTCCATCTTCATCTTCTACTTCGATTTGAACTAAATTAGGATTGTAAGTAGGATAAAGATCATACATCGTAAAACTTTTACCTGTATAAACAATATCTGTCCAGCCACTAGTATCTGGACCTGCAACATCATCTTTAGCCCTAACAATACTTGTGTTAATCGGCAATAAAGTTAGCACTAACAAAGATAGTACTAATAAAATCCCTGTCTTTTTCATTACTCTTCTCCTTTAAATGCACTTGTTAATAATAACATATATATATATATATATTTCTACTCATTTTTTAAGGTATCGATGATCACAAAAACTGTACCTACTAACATTAAAAATAAGGCAATAAAGTAATAAGAGCTTAATTGTTCCTTTAATAATAGATAAGCTAATAAAGAACCAATAAAGGGTGCACAGGCATAATAAGCACTCGTTTTAGCTGCTCCTATGACATTTTGTGCCCTAACATATAAAAAGATACTTAAACCATAGGCAACACTACCTAAGGCTAATACTTTTAAAATATTGATGAAGCTAGGAAAACTTTCCTTTAAGAATAATGCAACTATTAAAGAACCTAAACCTGAAAATAAACCCTTAATAAAAACAATCTGATAAGTGCTTTTATCCGATATACTTCTAGTACAATTATTTTCTAAACCCCAACATAAGGTAGCTAAAATAACTAAGATTGCTCCCCAAGAAAAACTCATTGTTTCTGAGGGTTCGTAAGATAAAAAGATACTAGCTAAGGTAATAAAGATAATGCCTAGCCATAAAGGTTTTCTTATTTTTTCTTTAAAGAAAGTTAAGGCAATTAAAGAAGTAGCTACGATTTCAAAGTTATTTAATAGTGAAGCTGAGGAAGCACTGGTTGATAGTAAACCAAACATCAATAATAAGGGTGCGCAAATATCTAAAACAACCATCATTATGGTGTAAGGTAAATCTTTTTTATTTAATCTTTCTAGATTTTTTACGTTTTTATGGTTCAGCAAATATAAAATAGCTATCCCCAGCGCTGCTCCTAGATACAAGAAACCAGCCATCATTGAAGGCTCTACTTCTTGCAGTAAGGCTTTCGAAAAAGGAACATTTAAACTATAGAAAATAGCCGCTAGTAAGGCATAAATAATTGCTTTAATCTTCATTTAAAAACCTCAATAATACAGTATTTAACACTTCTCTATTATTAACTATTAAATGGTCATTTTCTAGTCTTAGCTCTTTAGAAATCAAACCTTCTTCAATCTCTTTTTTATAGACATCCAATAAATCTTTATTAAAAAACTCTTTAAATCTTTCTAGCGATAAACCTTCTTCTAATCTTAAATTCATCATCAACATTTCAAACATCTCTTCTTTTTCCTTTAAAAAGTATTCATTTTCTAGATATTGACCATTTAAATATTTATTAAAATCTCTAGTATTATCGTAACGATAAGCTTTAGATTTACCACTAGCTCCTAAGGATAAACCTAAAAAGTCTTCATAGTGCCAATAAACTAGATTGTGTTTGCTTTCATAATTTTCCTTACAAAAATTAGCGACCTCATATTGTCTAAAACCGGCTTCTTTTAATCTTTTGCATGCATATTCATAATAATCGGCTTCTTGATCATCATCTAAATGTTGATAGTTACGCTTAGCAAAAACAGAATTTTCTTCAATAGTTAAGGAATATAAAGAAAGATGTTTAATATCTAAAGCTAAAGCATCCTCTATACTTTTTTGAAAAATTGAAAAGTTTTGATTTGGTAAAGAATACATTAAATCAACAGAGATATTATCTATTCCTTCCTCTTTTAATAAAGAAATAGCACTTTTAACATCTTTATAATTATGTTTTCTACCCATTAACTTTAATTCATCTTCACTACTACTTTGCATACCGATACTGGCACGATTCACATGATGTTTTTTTAAGAGTTTTACTTTTTCTTTATCTAAGGTTTCAGGATTTATTTCAATTGTATATTCTTGATCAGTAATTAAACTATCAAAGCTTGCTAAAAATTCATCTAATAAATCAGCATCTAGAGATGTTGGTGTACCACCACCTAAATAGATACTATAAGGAAGAAAATCTAATCTTTCTTTAACTTCTTTTTTAAAGGCTTCTAGCCATAATTTTGCGTTTTTATATGTATAAGGAAAACGGCAAAAATCACAGTAAAAACAAATATGCTTACAAAAAGGCACATGAACATATAAAGCTTTATTCATCATCCATACTTAAAACTGCCATGAAAGCTTCTTGAGGTATTTCTACCGAACCAACAGCCTTCATCCGTTTTTTACCTTCTTTTTGTTTCTCCAATAGTTTCTTTTTACGTGTAATGTCACCACCATAACACTTAGCTAAAACATTTTTACGTAAAGATTTAATATTGGTTCTCGCAATTACCTTAGAACCAATAGCAGCTTGAATAGGGATTTCGAATTGTTGTTTGGGTAGTAGCTCTTTTAATTTAACAGTGATACTTTGTCCTCTTCTATAAGCATCAGAACGATGAACAATAATCGATAAGGCATCTACTACTTCCCCATTTATTAAAATATCTAACTTAACCATATCAGCCTTTTGATAGCCAATAAGCTCATAATCTAAAGAAGCATAACCCTTAGAAACACTTTTCAACTTATCAAAAAATTCAAAGATTACTTCACTTAGTGGTAATTCATAAATAAGTTGATTACGATTATCATCGATATAAATCATCTCTTTATAAATACCTCTTTTATTTTGAGCTAATTCCATTACAGCACCAATATAATCATTAGGTACCATAATAGATGCTTTTACAAAGGGTTCTTCAAGATAATTAATTAAGGTAGGATCTGGTAAATGAGCTGGATTATCAATCTCTTTCATACTGCCATCATTTAAATAAACATGATAAACAACCGAAGGTGCTGTTGCGATTAAATCCAGACCATATTCTTGTTCGAGTCTTTCTTGTACGACATCCATATGCAATAAACCTAAAAATCCACAACGAAAACCAAAACCTAAAGCTTGCGAAGATTCGGCTTCATAAACTAAGGCAGAATCATTTAGTTGTAATTTCTCTAAAGCATCTCTTAAATCATCATATTTATTATTATCAGTTGGATATAAACCGCAATATACCATTGGCATCATCTTACGATAACCTTTTAAAGCTTCACTAGCTGGCTTATCCACTAAAGTCAAGGTATCACCAACCGCAATATCTCTAATTGATTTAATAGAGGCACATAAATAACCAACCTCGCCTGCACTTAAACTATCTACTTTCTTTTCATAAGGAGTTTTAATACCTAATTCAGTAACTTCAAATTCCTTACCTGTTTGCATAAAACGAATCTTATCGCCAACTTTAACTTTGCCATCAAAGATGCGCATAAAGACAACTACACCACGATAAGAATCATAATAAGAATCAAAAATTAAAGCCTTTAAGGGTTTACTATCATCAGCTTCAGGAGCTGGCAGTTTATTAACAATCCCCTCTAAAACATCTTCGATATTTAAGCCTGTTTTTGCACTAATGCAAGGGGCATCAGAACAATCTAAACCAATAATATCTTCAATTTCTCTTTTGACTCTTTCAACATCCGCTGAAGGTAAATCAACTTTGTTGATGACTGGTAAAATCTCTAAATTGTTATCTAAAGCTAAATAAACATTAGCTAAAGTTTGTGCTTCAACACCTTGAGATGCATCAACAACCAAAACCGCTCCATCACAAGCTGCTAAAGAACGAGAAACCTCATAAGAAAAGTCAACATGACCGGGAGTATCGATTAAATGAAATAAATAATCTTGACCATTTTTAGCCTGATATTTCAATTGAACGGTGTTTAATTTAATCGTAATTCCTCTTTCTTTTTCTAATTGCAAAGAATCAAGAATCTGATCTTCCATCTCTCTTTTACTTAAAGTATTGGTTGCCTCTAAAATACGATCAGCTAAGGTGCTTTTACCATGATCAATATGAGCAATAATTGAAAAATTACGAATATTTTCTTTTTTCATATACTATCCCTACCAAAAACACAATCAACAAGACTTCTACCCTTACCATTATAAAAATCCTTGGCATTCATTAACTTTTTACCTTGAGGTAATATCTTATTAAACATAATATAACCATCACTACATACAAAAGCTAATTTATCTTCTTTTAAGCCAATAAAGCTTCCTATCACTAAATTAGTTTCTTCTTTCAAATAAGAAGGCTCATATAATTTATATTTACTGTCTTCATAAACTGTATAAGCACCAGGATTGTCGCTTAAAGCTCTTACTTGATTAAATAAGCTTACACAATCCTTATTAAAGTCTAAATACTCATCACTTGCCTTAATAAGCTTAGTATAAGTAGCTTGAGAATGATCTTGGGGATAAGAAATTACATTATCATAGAATAATTCATCGTAATGTTTTAAAAGTAATTTAGTAGATAAATCAGCCATCTTTAAAAATAAAGTAGTGGCATTATCGCTATCTTCGATTTTTATTGTTTCCTGAAAGATGATATTACCTTCATCCATCTTTTCATTCATATACATCAAGCTAACGCCAGTTTCCTTATCACCATTTTTTAAGGCTTCTTGAATTGGCGAAGCTCCTCTATATTTAGGCAGTAAACTACCATGTAAGTTAACACAACCATATTTTGGGCTATTTAAAAGCTCATGAGGTAAAATCTGACCATATGCACAGGTAATAATTAAATCAGCTTGGTAATTTATAATTTCTTGAAAGTCTTCTCTAATTATATGGGGTTGTAAAACAGGTATACCATTATCGATTGCTACTTGTTTAACAGGACAAAAAGTTAAAACTTTCTTTCTACCTACATAAGCATCAGGCTGGCAAACAACTGCAATTACATCTTTCTTTTCTTTTAATAATCCCCTTAATACAGTAGCAGCATATTCAGGGGTACCCATAAAAATAACCTTTTGACTCATGTATCAATTATAAACAAAAATACTAAGTTTTTAAGCTAAAGTAAGCAGTAAAGCCATCTTAAAATTAGTTAAAGCTTTTACACTATGTAAACCATTTTTATCAAAACGGAAAACATCGCCTTCACTAATAACGAAGTTATCTTCTTCGTATCCTATTTCTGCACTTCCTTCTAAGGCAAAGACCAATGCATCTCCTGGAGCACGATGAGGATCTAAACTAGTTCCAGCATCAAAAGCCATCAAAACAAATTTAGTTTGATCATTACTTGCGATATCAAGATTAACGATGGCTTCTTCTTGATATTCAATTAAATCTTTTAATTTAAAGATCTCTCCTGCTTTAATTAACTCTGTCATTTTTTCTTCCTCCCATTTTATCTGTAGATAAGTTAAATTATTTCCTTTTAAACCTATCTCTTTTTTCTTTTCGCTAAAATATAAATCTCCACAACTAACTTCCATTTCTTTATCACTTAAAATTTTCCCATCTCCCTCAAGAAAGAGAAATAAATACTGACAATCATAACTTTCTTTAGAAATATCAGTATTTTCTCCTAAAGAGAAAAAGGATAAATCTTTACTTCCTAAATGGTACAAACGTGAAATGGTTAGATATTGTTGAGGCTTATAATCAATACTAGGTTTAATTAAACGTTTCATTTTTTACTTATATTTGCTACATAATATAGTTCTTTACTATTATTATTGAACAATTTGAACATTTTCTGAAACATTTCTTTATTTTCCTTTTTATGAGCATTTTTTATAATCTTAACCGTCTTAAATAAACCCTCATCCTTTAGCATTCCTATTGGATTCATTAAGCTCATAGGGCCACTTTTTTGTGTCACTGTAAAACCATTAGAGCTTAATAAATCATACCAATCACATAAAGTTAAAGGCAGTACATTCATATTTAAATTAATTCTTAAAGCTTTAATTAGCTCTTCTTGTTTATCTTTATCTTCAGTATTTAAACAAACATCGTGAGTTAATAAAACACCACCTGGTTTTAAAACACGATAATACTCTTTTAGGGCTTGTTGTTTACTTTCATTAGAAAACATTGTCAACATCGCTTCATTAATTACTACATCAAAAACATTATCTTTGAAATTAAGTTTTAAAGCGTTACCTTGTTCAACCTTGATTAAATCTTGTAACTTGTTTTCTTTGATATTATTTTTAGCCTTAACGACATTGTCTTCCATTAAATCAACACCAATAATATGACAACCGTATTTTCTGGCTACACTAATCATCGTAGTCCCCATATTGCAAGCTACTTCTAAAACATTGCTGTCTTTAGTTATGTTCGCATTATCTAAAAGCCACTCGGTAGCTTCTTTGCCACCTGGTCTTAATTTCGTTTTACCTAAACGAGCTAAAAAATCATGCCCAAGTTCCTTACTCATATTTCACCTCAAAAGTATTATAGAGTGCAAAAACAGTAAGCAAGGAAATTACTATCTAAAGAAAAAGGACCGAAGTCCTTTATCTTTCTGCAATTACGGTATATGAAGCTATTTCACTATATTCAACATTAGTTAAGATGCCACTTATCTCAAATTTAGCTTTTTTGCCTGCACTTAAATCAGTTATTGAAGTACCAGCAACACAAATTGGTTTATTATCGCTATCATAGTAAATAACATTTACATAGATGTAATCATCATCCTTATCAGTATCGTTTTCAATTGTACCTGTACAAGTAGCACCATCACCATATGTTTCAGGGCTTACATTGATATCAGTTACTGGATAGCGATGAGATTCTCTACTTACTGTGCTGACATTAAAGGAATAATTCAAATCAAGATTTTGACTTTCTTCCTCACTAACATCAGTTAATGCCTGAGAAAACATTGTATAGATGTAGCCCTTTTCTCCTGGAGCAATTATCTCAGGGCAAGTTGCTAATGAGAAGGAATCGTGAGAAACAGAAACTCCCTCACTATTTACAACATCAAACTTTTCACTTGTAATTTCAATGTTTTCATCTGATATATTAACAATTTCAACAATACCATCATAGTAATAATTATTGTCATAACTATTGAAAGTAACACTGGTATGAATATTAGTGATTTCGTATAGATTTTCTTCTTCTTTACTAGAAGAACCTCCTGAATCTGTTGTTCCACTTGTTCCTGAACCAGTAACGCTTTGTTGCTTTGTACCGGCTGAAGAAACCCCAATTAAAAGTGCCCCCACAATTAATAACCAAAACCAAACACGTTTATAAATTGGTTTTTTATTCTTGCCACCACAATATGGACAGACCTTCGCACTAGCTGCGATCTCCTGTCCACAATGCTTGCAGTTTTTCATTTTAGCCATTATAAATCTCCCCCTATTCTTCTAATTAGATATTAAAAGGGTTGATCTAAATTTTGGTATGCCACCAGCATACTATTCAGTTATAAAGAAACATACAAACATGATAGCTATACAGACAATAAAGCCATATATAGCTCTTAATAAATAACGAATAATATTATTTTCATGATAGTAATAAGGTAAGTTACGGAAAAGATGGCTACCATCAAAGATAACATCTACGGCCGCAATTAAAGAAATGAAAGTTGCGAAACGATACAGATATAATTGCCAAGTTTGACTGTATTCGGTATTGATGGTTATTGATAAATCAATAATCAAGAAATAAACAATAGAAGCTACAATCATTTTCCATAGGGTTCTACTTCTAAAACCTATTGGTGGCCAAAAGCAATAGTCTTGTTTATTGATTAAAGCTAGATATAATTCTTCAATATTTTGATATCTATCATCAGGATCTATCATGGTAGCTTTTTTGATAACTTTTTTATAACTATTCGGAAACAAATCTTTTAAGATAATGCCTAACGCATAAATATCACTTCTTTGATCACTACTACCAAAACCATATTGTTCAGGAGCAGCATAACCCTGAGTACCTAAAAGTTTAGTATCACGATCATTATTAGTAATATATTTAGCTGCGTCATAATCAATTAACTTAACATTATTGTTACTATCAACAATTATATTTTCGCCCTTTAAATCACGATGAATAATTCCAGCTTTATGTGAAAAAAGAAACAGCTTCTAAAACCTCTTTATATATTTTTAACTTTGTTTCTTCATCCAAACTATTTTCGACTATTAAATCACTCAACCTTTGACCATTAACATTTTCTTCATAAACGACTAGTTCATCACCCTTTTGATAATAATCTCTGATTTTAGCGATATATTGATGTTGGTTATTTTTTAAAAATTCATATACCTTAATTTGGTAATTACTTAAAGTCTTCTTTTGCCATAAAGAATTATCAGTTTCATCCAACATTAAAGATCTTTTATCTGAATAGTGATAAACTTCTTTTAAAAAGCTTTCATAACATTCTCTTTGCAAATCTGACATACACTTATTATAGTTGTTTTATGGAAGAAAAAATAACTGCTGAATTATTAAATGTTTTAGAAAATAGTGAAAAAATAGAAGATTATTTCTCAGAAATTGAAGAAAGTAGCGATAAAGACTTTCTAACTTATTTCAACGAACAGGATCAAATTCAAAACATTAATAAGGCCGATTTAATTAGAGATTCCCAAATTGATCGAACCTATGCTTATCAAATCCTACAAGGAAGAAAGAATCCTAGTAGAGATAAAATAATAGCTTTATGTTTAGCTGGTAAATTTACTCTTTTACAATGCCAAAGAGCTTTAAGCTATGGTAAAGAAGCTAAGCTATATCCCAAAATCAAAAGAGATGCTGTAATTATATTTGCGTTTAATAAGGGTTTAAGCGTTTTAGAAACTGAAGAATTACTAAATGACTTTAAACTAGATACTTTAAATAAATTCAATTGATTTATTTACTTTTGTTAACTTAAAATAGCATAGTGAAAAAAGTTTATTATTTAAATATTGTTAGTACTTTAATCTTTTCTTTATATATTCTTTTAATATTATTACTAATAGGTATTTCTTTTTTTGGCATAATGTTTAATCCCTTTATGCCTTTATTAAATATTGTCTTAATACCTATTCTTATTTTTCTAGTGCTTGTTTGTTTCTTTGGTTTTAAAACCATCTATGATAAAAAGAAAAATAAAGAGATTTCAAAAACAATTAAAATAAATAATATTTGTAAATTAATCTTTAATACGATCTTTTTAATTATTGTTTATCAAGGACAAATGGATATTATTTTTATTATGATGATAATACTAGAGATAATGCTGATTATTACGCTATATCTTTGTTTTAAGAAGGTTGATTTTAACAAGGGTATATGCTAATATTTTTTAGCGTAAACAAGGAGGAAATATGGCTAATATCAAATCTCAAAAAAAGAGAGCCTTAACCAATGCCAAGAAGAAGCTAGCTAATACTGCTGAAAAGTCTCGCTTAAAAACAGGAATTAAAAATGTCTTAAAAGCTGTCGAAGCTGGTGATAAAACAAAAGCTGAAGAAGCATACAAAGAATGTTGTTCTCTTCTTGATAAGGCAGTCAGCAACCATAACAAGCATAAAAACTATGCAGCTAGACAAAAGTCTCGTTTAGCTAAAGCTATTGCTGGCATGGATAAAAAAGAAGCTTAAATGATAATTAATGCAGAATATTCTGCATTTTTTATTTGGTTGACACCCTTGTTATAATTTAGGTGTATGTATATTTACTCCTTATCTAATACCTTAATTGAAAAACTAAAAGAAGCAGTAAAAACGATCTTACCTTGCTTCTTTTTAGTACTTCTTTTGTGTTTATTCGTGGTTGGGGTGCCTTCGGAAATATTATTAAACTTTATTATCGCAACTATTTTATTAATAATCGGTATTACCCTTTTCTCCTTAGGAGCTGATCTGGCTTTAACTCCTATCGGTAACAAGATGGGTACTACCTTAACCAAAACTAAAAATTTATTACTAATTTTAGTAGTTGGTTTCTTATTAGGTTTTTCAATTACGATTGCTGAACCAGATTTGCAGGTACTGGCAAATAGCGTCGAGTTCTCTAAGTCTTTATTTGTGATTGTTGTTGGAATAGGAGTTGGATTATTTTTAACTGTTTGTTTATTAAGAATGTTTTTTGGTTTTTCCTTTCAAAAGATAATTGTTTTAATGTATTCCTTAATTTTAATTATTTCTTTCTTTGTCTCTCCTTCCTTTTTTGGAGCATCTTTTGATGCTTCAGGAGTTACAACTGGACCAATGACTGTACCTTTTTTATTGGCTTTTGGTGTTGGTATATCTAATGTTAGAAACGATGAAAAAGCTAAACAAGATTCCTTCGGTTTAGTTGGCTTATGTTCAATTGGACCAATTTTTGCCACTATGATCTTAAGCTTTTTTATTGCAGGCGATGCTGCTTTTGAAACAAGTGAAATAATTTATCATAGCGATACTCTTGCCTTAGGAAAAGAATATCTTTTATATTTACCAAGTGAATTTATTTCAATGGCTATTTCTTTAGCACCGATATTTATTATCTTTACTTTATTTCAGCTTATCTTTCAGATGGTTTCTAAAAGAGTCTATTTAAAAATCTTTATCGGTTTACTTTATACCTATTTAGGTTTAGTTTTCTTTTTAACAGCTGCTTCGGTTGGTTTCTCACAAATGGGTTACATCTTAGGGAGTGAGTTAAGTAATTACTCACCTATCTTTATTATTTCTTTAGCACTACTATTGGGTTATTTAATTATTTCAGCTGAACCTGCAGTAAAAATCCTAGAAAAACAAATTGAAGAAGTAAGTGCAGGATCCATTCCTTCTAAAGCTATTCACTATGCTTTATGTATTTCGATTGCTTTAGCTTTGGGGATTGCTGTAATTAGAGTTATTTATAATATCGATATTCGATATATTATTATTCCAATGTATTTTATTTCTTTAAGCTTATCCTTCTTCGTACCTGAAATTTATAGTGCGATTGCTTTTGACTCAGGAGGAGTTGCTTCTGGTCCTTTGTCCGCCACCTTCCTTTTGCAATTTATATTGGGTCTACAAACTGGTTTAGGAAGTAGCGTAGATGCTTTTGGGGTGGTAGCTTTAATTGCCGGTATGCCTTTATTATCAATTCAATTAGTTGGTTTTATCTTTAATAAAAGAAGTGAGAAGCAACACATTGAATATAAAGAAGATGAAATTATTGAATTATGGGAGTCTGAAGTATGAATCTAGTTATAACTATCTTTATCCCTGATAAGCAACAACGCTACGACAATATTCTTTCACGTTACAATATTCCTTCATTAGCTCTTTTTTCTGGTAAAGGAACAGCTATACAAGATGTCTTAGATTTATTAGGAATTAAAAATAATCAACGTAAAATAGGTTTTACGGTAATAGAAGAAAACAATACCACTAACTTATTTAATGATTTAAGAAACGAATTATATATCGGTATCCCTGGTCAAGGGCTAGTAATGTCAATACCAATTAAAGCTATTGGAGGTAAACAGAATATGGCAAAATTAAATGCTAAAAAAAGTAAACCTAATTTAAACTTTGAATATGAATTAATCGTCGCTATAACTCAAGAAGGTAGAAATTCAGAAGTTATGAATGCTGCTAGAGAAGCCGGAGCTAGTGGTGGCACCATCATCCATGGTAAAGGTACTAATGATTTTGATTCTGAACACTTCCATCAAATCTCTATCGGTAGTGAAAAAGAGATTATCTTTATTGTTGCTAGAAGCGAAAATAAAGCTGAGATTATGAAAAATATCCTGCAAAAAGCAGGACCAGATTCTAAAGCCCAAACAGTCTTATTCTCTTTACCTGTCAATGAGGTTGGTGGCTTTACATTAAGCGAAGCCTTTAAACAGTCTTAAGATAAGAGCGCAATAATTCATAGCGCTTTTTTTCTTTTTCATCTACTTCTTTTAATTGATAAGAATGCTCTAGCATTCTTTTTAAATAAGACATGTATTCTTCATCTTTTCTTTTGCTTAAACAGGGGCCTAAAAGCAAATCTATTTCACTATATTTATTATTATTAACTGTATCAAAACAGATTATTTCATAATCCTTCTCACGATCACTACAAAAACTTTCGTTAATAATACGATAATCTTTTTCTTTTAGATATTCTCTAAATAAATCACTTTTTCGATTTATTTGAATAATAAATTTTTGATAATAACTTAAATCGGCATTTTCTAAAATAGCTACTGCATTGTCATAACCCATCCCCGCTATAACAACCGTATCTGCTTTTTCTTTAATCAAGCCATCATTTAAAACTAAAGTAACCTTATCTTCTAAGTTTGTTTTCTTTAAATTCTTTTTAGCTATTTCTAAAGGACCTTCTCTAATATCGATAGCATAAGCTTTTTCTATTTTTTCTTCTTGCAGTAATACAATAGGCAAATACGCATGATCGGTACCAACATCCATTAAGACTGGACCACTTACTAAATTAGCTATTTCTCTTAATCTGGGACTTAATTTAAACATAATAAAGAAAACGATAAGCTTAATGCTTATCGTCCATAAACTCCTTCAATCTTTTACTCTTGTTAGGATTCTTTAATTTACGTAAAGCTTTAGCTTCAATTTGTCTAATTCTTTCTCTAGTTACATCAAACTCTTTGCCAACTTCTTCAAGTGTTCTTGTACGACCATCTTCTAAACCAAAACGTAAACGTAATACCTTTTCTTCTCTTTCGGTTAAAGTCTTTAAAACAAGATCAATTTCATCTCTTAACATCTGATTATTTGCATATTGATCAGGAGATAAAGCAAACTTATCCTCTATGAAATCTCCTAAATGTGAGTCTTCTTCTTCGCCAATTGGTGTTTCTAAAGATACTGGTTCAACCGCAATCTTTTGGATTTCTCTAACCTTTTCTGGAGTTAAACTGCCCATCTTTTCAGCAATCTCCTCAGGAGTAGGATCTCTGCCTAAATCTTGGACTAATTGTTTTTGAATACGGTTCATCTTATTGATAGTTTCAACCATATGGACAGGAATACGAATAGTTCTAGCTTGGTCAGCTATCGCTCTAGTAATTGCTTGGCGAATCCACCAAGTAGCATAAGTAGAAAACTTAAAGCCTTTACGATAATCAAACTTTTCAACGGCCTTAATTAAACCTAAGTTGCCTTCTTGGATCAAATCAAGGAATTGCATGCCACGGTTAGTATATTTTTTAGCAATCGAAACAACCAAACGCAAGTTAGCAGAGATAAGCGCATCCTTAGCATCGTTATCTCCTTCTTCAATTCTTTTAGCTAATTCAATTTCTTCTTCACCGGTCAATAGGTTAACTTGACCAATTTCTTTTAAATACATCTTAACGCCATCATTAACCTTGGCTGCTGTTGATAGACTTGAGCTAGAAGAAGGAATATCAACTACTACTTCTTTATCTTCGCTATTTTCTTCTGCCTCTTCCTCTTCTTCGCTTTCTTCAATATCTTCACCGTCTTCATCATCAACGAAGTCATCATCATCGCCTAAATCAAATTCGGCTTCATCTTCCATATCATTTAAAAACTCAATATTGTTTTCTGATGCCCAATCATAAAATTCTTCAACGTCATCATCACTCATATCAATATGCGATAAGACATCACTAACTTGTTCCTGAGTTATTTCGTTATCTTTAGCTGCTTTTAAAAGTTGTTGTTTAAAGTCGTCTAAACTTGCGATATTCTTTAAGTTAAATAAACTTTTTTTACTGCTTTTCTTCGCCATCCTTACCTCCTTGTAAGTCTTTTACTATTTGCATATATTCTGCCAATAGTTTTTCTCTATCTTCACTAGTAATAGCACTATCTACTCTCTTTCTTAAATCCTCGATTTTTCTTTTTTGCAGTTCCTGCCTAACTTTTTGAATGCAAGCTCTTAAAGCATCTTCATTAAAGTTAGAATCATAATCTTGAAGCGAGGTAATAAGTTGCGATAAAGTACCGGCGCTATCGTCATTATACAGCATCCCTAAATTGCAGTCATTACTATAGCGATATCTTTTAGCTATTAATTTAGCTAAGGAATAGCTATCTTCATTTAATAAACAATCTATTTCTTGTTTATAGATTTCATAAGCCTCTTTAGAAGAAGCCATCTGCGCTAATATCTGATATTCAGCTACACTTAATCCATCAGTTCTTAAATCTGTATGCTTCTTATTATATACTTTTTTACTTTGTTTTTTATTTTTAAAACTAGAACTATTTTTAATAGATGTTTGATCATATACTACTTTTTCATAATATTTATATTCTTGTTCGTCGGTGATATTAGAGATCAAATTGTATAAGGTTTTAGCCGTTTTAGCACGATCACTATAATTGTTAGGATTCATCTTTTCAATATAGTAATCTATGGCATATTGCATAAAATCAACCGCCTTATCAACCATATCTCTTAAAGCTTTCTCTTTCGCTTTTCTTACAATCTCATCAGGATCTAAACCGGTTTTATTATCGATAACTTTAACCTGCATTCCTTTTTTATAAGCACTATATGCATTCTTCAAATTAGCTATTTGACCAGCCTTATCACCATCATAAGCAAATACAATTTCGCATTTTAAACTGTCTAATAACTGTAATTGTTTTTGCGAACAAGCTGTTCCTAAAGTAGCTAAGCTAAATTCATAACCTGACCTTACAAAAGCCAAAACATCAATTACACCTTCACATACTATAACCCTTTTACTTTTTTTACTGGCTTCTTTTGCCTTAGCAAAGTTATATAAAATATCGCCCTTAGTATAGATATTGGTTTCGGCAGAGTTAATATATTTGGCACTATTTTCATTACCCGAAACATCACGGGCCGTAAAGGCTACTACATTATTATCTTTATCGCTAATAGGAAAAGTTACTCTTTGGGCAAATACATCATATAGTTTATTACCTGTATCTCTTGCAAGATTATACTTAACTAATTCTTCTGAAGAATAACCCTTAGCTAATAAGTAATCAGCTAAACCACTGCCTTGAGGATCAAAACCAATATTAAACTTAGCAATCAATTCATCATCAATTCCTCTTTGGTGTAGATATTCTAAAGCCTCGCTACCAGTATCAGTTCCTGTTAAGACATAGTTAAAGAAGTCAGCGGCCTGTTTATTTAAATCGTAATAGCGTTGATTTTTAGATTCTTTCTTAACAACATCAATCTTTATTGGTTTACCAATAATATCAGCTACTTCTTGTACTGCTTCGGGAAAACTTACCTGCTTATAGTCTTTAACAAACGAAAAAGCATTGCCACCCTTGCCACACACAAAACACTTATATATCCCTTTTTCATCAGATATTGATAAAGAAGGATTATGATCATCATGAAAAGGACATAAGCTTACATAATTCTTTCCTTTTTTTGAAAGCGTAAGATAATGCCCTACTACATCAGAGATCTTTGTTTCTTTAAGTATTTCGTTAACGAGCTCTTGGCTTAAATTCATTAAAAGCTAAGTGCCTCCGCTAAATAATTCTTTAATTCAGATATCGCAACTCTTTCTTGTGACATATCATCTCTTTTTCTGATAGTGACACAATTATCTTCTAAAGAATCAAAATCATAAGTAATACAGAAAGGAGTACCAATCGCATCATTACGACGATATCTTTTACCAATTGAACCACTCTCATCATAATCTAAAGCAAAGTCTTGGTTTAATTCAGTAAATAAGTTGTAGGCTTGCTCACTTAATTTCTTTGATAAAGGGCAGACACAAGCCTTAATTGGTGCTAAAGCAGGATGCAAATGCATAACAATACGAGAATCATCGCCCTCTAATTGTTCAACATCATACGCATCACAACAAATCATTAAGAATAAACGTTCAACCCCTACTGAAGGTTCAATACAATATGGTGTATATACTTCATTAGTATTAGGATCACGATAATTCAATTTTTCACCTGAATATTGACTATGTTGATTAAGGTCATAATCAGTACGATCAGCAATACCCCAGACTTCTCCCCAATCAGTAAAAGGGAAAGCATATTCAATATCGCTTGTTCCTTTGGAATAGAAGGCTAGTTCTTTTTGTTCGTGTTCACGGATACGTAAGTTCTCTTCTTTAATACCTAACTTCAACACAAACTTATAACAATAATCAACCCAGTACTTATACCACTCCATATCACTACCGGGTTCGCAGAAGAACTCTAATTCCATCTGCTCAAATTCTCTAACTCTAAAGATAAAATTACCTGGTGTAATTTCATTACGGAAGCTTTTACCAATTTGGCCAATACCAAAAGGAATCTTTTTTCTAGAAGTTCTTAAAACATTATTAAAGTTAACGAAGATTCCTTGACAGGTTTCTGGTCTTAAATAAACAGTAGATTTACTGTCTTCTAAAGTACCGATAAAAGTTTTAAACATTAAGTTAAATGGACGAGCATTAGTAAATTCGCTTTTACCACAACGTGGACAAGTAATTTTATGTTGCTTAATTATCTCATCCATCTCTTCCCCGCTCATGCCTTCAACACTTAAACCAGTAGCTTCTTCAATTAATTGATCAGCGCGAAAACGAGCTTTACAGCCCTTACAATCAACCATTGAATCAGAGAAACCCTTAAGATGTCCACTAGCTTCCCAGGTTTTAGGATTCATTAAGATGGCTGCATCAATACCAACGTTATAAGGATTAGTTGCAATAAATTCATGCCACCATAAATCCTTAATATTTTTCTTTAAACTGGCTCCTAAAATACCAAAATCCCAGCTATTTGATAAACCACCATAGATCTCAGAACCTTGATAAACAAAGCCACTTGTTTTTAAATGATTAACAATCTCTTCAAACGAATATTTCATAAATTTACTCCTCGCTTTATTATAACCAAAATCAGAAAGCTCAGACATTAAAAAAGCGACCGTAGTCGCTATTTTTTAGTATTTACTCATTGGAGTCCAGTGTTTGGCGTTATAAACATCACTTAAGATATAGCCATAGATAATATTTTCGTTTTCTAATTCAATATTAAGTACTTCTAAATTTCTTAAATCGCCATCGGTAAGCATAATACTATTTCCTAAAGGATAAGTAGCTTGATAGTTACCATCATAATCATAGTAATCACAGATGAAATCAATACTGCTTCCAACATCAACGGTATAGAACATCTTAGCNTCAGCATCAACCTCATCATAGATTAATTGCGCACCAATAACATTTCCATCAGGATTATCAGAAGTAAATTCAATGATTAGGTTAGCTCTTTGTTCGTTCAAGATAACTGGGGTATAACCCTTAACATAGTAAGAACCATCATCATAATCTTCCTGATCAGTTACATAATATGCTACGACATGATCATTAATACCTACCCATAAACCATCATATGAGATTAATAGATTTCCTTCTTCATCAAAATCATAGATATTATCAGTTCCTAAATCAATATAACCAGTGCCATCATCTACCCAAACATTTAAGGCAATATCATTAATTAATTCCCATTGATCATCATCTAAGATTAAGACAGTATTACCATTAACTTCAGATAGTTTAAGGTTATTGTTGTCGATAGAGCGAGTTCCTAATAAAGTAGAAATTAATTCTAAGGAAGAAGAATCAACTGCATCGCTTCCTCCAAGTAATGAAGCTAGATCAATGTATGAGCCAGCAGAAGAAGAAGCACTATTAGATTGAGAGGTATAACCGCCCAATAGTAAGGATAAGATATCTTCAGCACTACTATAAGAAGTACCGTTACCACTACTACTATAGTTTCCAGATAATAAATCATAAACTGAAGATTGCGTGCTTTGTGAAACCATTTGACCACTAGTTTCCATAGTTGCAAATGTTCTAATTGCAGTAATATATTCGCTACTTACATTAATTCTTTGGAAGACCTTAGCGGCTGTATTAACATTCCTTGGTGTGTAATATGGGAAGTATGCACTCATTCCATAAGCATTAGTCATATTATTAACACGATTATATTTAATACAAGACTGTAAAGCTTCAATCAAATCAGCTGCTTCTTGATTGCCAACATTATAAGCAAAGTGTGCTAAGTCAACTTGGTCAATTCTACTAGAAGAAGCAAACTCTTTAGAAACCTTACGAGCGTTTGCGTAAGAGTTGTAATCATTATTATTGATGCCATCAGTAATAGTTTGGCCAAAAGCCGATAAAGTTTCAGGTACCTTAGCATCAAATTCAGCTAAATCAATAATTGATAAAGAAGTTTGATCACGCGAAGAATTCTTAGCTGAATCAGAAATGAAAGTATCAATTAAAGTCTTAGCAAGCTCTACTGTTGATACTGAAGTATTATTAGCTAATTGAGTTAACCAATCAGTATAATACCAACCAGTTCCTGGTTCAGTTTCTTCGGAAGCAATCAAATAATCAGCATAAGGTTCAACTGCTACAGCTGTTTCAACAGTCGCCATTAAGCAAGCATCAAAACCAACAAAGTCAAATTGAACGCCACCCTTTTGTAAAGCTGAAGATACTTCATCTAAAGTCATAGTTGAATTAGGATATAATTCATCATAACCATAACCACTAACAGAGCCTCCACCGTGGTCCCACATAATCAACATGTATCTATCTGCTGGATATGAATTTGCAGCAAACGATATAAAATCAGCTAGGGTATCAGGATCAGTCATTTGTCCTCTACCCATATTATTGTCGACAAAAGATAATCCGGCATTACCATTACTATCAACACCAATTACGAAACGTTGCATTGTGCCAGCAGATAAAGCTGTATTTTGCCACCTCTTATTACCACCACTTTGAACAACGATATTCACTTTTTCCGATTGAGTTGCATATAAGATCTCGTTTAAGTCATTGGTAGCCATACCATAATTACTTTCAAGGTCAGTAGCACACATATAAATCATGATTGTTACTGTATCATTGCCATTACCCTTTAAAGTAGTATATTTATCTCTAATACCCTCACTCACACTAGTATCAACATCACTAGAGTTGGTATTGGTATAGGTTGTTCCTGGCTTATTAAAACCACTACTTAAATTAGTTGATACAGATGAGCTACTGCTACTAGAGCTACTAGAACTGCTTGATGAGCTACTAGAGCTAGAGCTATTATTAGATGAGCTACTATTATCAACATTAGAAATTGTTTCTTCGTTGTTGTTACTGTTAGATAATGAAGACATCATCTTCGAACAATAACTTAAAAGAAACAGAAATAAAAATACCATTATAATCAAACGTAACCATGAAAAAGATGATGAACGACGACCCGAATTAGAGCGCATCCCACCAATTGGAGCACCCATATTCGAATTATTAGCTCGTTGACCAGCTTGTCTACTTGATGGTTGAGCTTGATTGTTTAATCCCCGCTGTGTCGGATTAGAAACCTCAGTTTCTTCTTCATTGACGATCTCGTGCTCTCTCTCACTATAATCGACATTACCGACCTTTTCGGTAGAGACTACTTCATCACGCTTATAAGCGCTATCCTTACTAGTCTTACTACCTCTTTTGCGACCACTAGGACGCTTTTTTTCTTCGGACATCCAAATACCTCCTAAAACGAAAATATGTATAAACATATTTTCACAATTATTTTAAACTATTTGATCATAATCACAAAGAAAAAGTCTCGCGAGAACAACGAGACTAAATTTCAATTAGGAAACAGGAGATCGGGCATAATGCCAAGCGTAGAGGATTACGATCATGTCAGAGTGGATACCATAGGTATTCGCGACCACACTTCTTATTTTGTTTCCATCAATACTTTAACCTATTTATTTTTGTTTGTGTAAATTACTATCTCTTGTCATTTTTAAACATTTGAAATCAATGTTTCATTTATATTTTTCATTTAATAATACATACGCTGTACTTTTAATTGGATTTTTAATAAATAAAAAGGTGTTATCTTTTGATAACACCCATTATTAATTTATTTGTTTTAAATAAGTTTATTTAACGTAATTACTTGCGCTTTCACCAGCAATGCGTCCAAAGACAACAAAGTCAGCAACCGCATTACCACCTAAACGGTTATTGCCATGAACACCACCAGTAACTTCACCTGCAGCAAATAAACCAGAAATAACTTCGCCACTTGTATTTAAGACTTCAGTATTGCTGTTAATCTTTAAACCACCCATAGTATGGTGAACACCTGGTTGAACAGTTAAAGCATATAATTTACCTTCTAACTTTTCAGCAAATGATGTACGACCAAATTCTGGATCTTCTTTATTTTCAACATAAGTATTCCAAGTGTTAATGGTATTAGTTAAGGTTTCACCATCAATTCCCATAGCTTCAGCTAAAGCAGTAGCATCATCACCTTCTACCATCCAACCCTTGTTGTAGTAGCCTTGGATAACTGCCGAAGCATCCATCATCTTTTGATCAACAATTAACCAAACAACACCATCGGTTTGTTGGTTCTCGGCATCAGAGACCTTATCTCTTGTACTAACTTCATCATAGAAGCGTAAGCCTTCTTTATTAACTAAGATAGCACCATCGCCTCTTAAACCTTCAGTAATTAAGTTAGCACTACCATCATCAGCTACGTGAACTGTAGGATGTAATTGGATTTGTTCCATATCGACTACATCAGCACCAACTTCTTGTGCCATTTCAATGCCTTGGCCTAAGATACCAGGAGCATTAGTAGTGATATAACCATCTAATACTGGATTTAATTCAGCAACCATATCGTTATTAGCACCGAAACCACCACTAGCTACGATAACTGCATCCGCATGAATGGTGATTGTTTGACCATTTTGTGTAGCTTCAATACCAACCACCTTATCTCCATCCATTAAGATCTTAGTGGCTGTAGTTTCAAGTAAGATTTCTACACCTCTATCTTCTAAATTGCTTTGTAAGATTGGAACGATATAAGAACCAACTGAAACAGTTTTACCTTCATCATTTACAGGGCGGTGAATTCTTTTTACACTTGCACCACCAAAAGAAGAAACGTTGTGTAAAGTAGCACCAATACTATCTAACCAATCAATCGCATCAGCACTATTTTCAACTAATGTTTTAACTAAAGAGATATCATTGATACCTCCGCCACCAATCATGGTATCTAATTCAAATAATTCTACAGAATCAAAATAACCCGTTGGGTTAGCTTGATAATCAGCCCATTGTTGGCTAACTGTTGCAGCTAGTTCGGTAATTACTTCATTATCACTCCAACTAGAAGCAGCAGTAGCTAACTTAGCATCAACACCAGCATTTTCACCAAATTCGTTTTCATCTTGATAAACAGTCTTAG
>Ga0065711_1031758_pt1 | contig 28816 bp, 17 predicted proteins | sample Hoacrofraction12_FD_59098 | JGI IMG/M metagenome (GOLD analysis project Ga0065711, IMG submission 59098) | Hoatzin crop microbial communities from Cojedes, Venezuela - Epithelial fraction 12 v2 (version 2) | ecosystem: Host-associated > Birds > Digestive system > Esophagus > Crop | place... | reverse complement strand
GGGGTTAGGCCCCACCCCCCGGCTGTGCCCCTTCCTCGAGTCCGGTGAAAATTAACCCTGTCCTGGCCAAACCCAGGACAGACGCCGAATATGCCTTTAGTCATATGAATTCAAGTGTGTGTAAAAGACTGCATCTCTTCTACTATGTTTTTATTTCTGAAAAACACATCATCCTAGATATATTTTCTCATGTATATAGGTATTGAAAATGTTTCTACGAGAGTAAAGGAAATGGGCCTGGAGTACAAACTTCTAGCAAAAAAAAAGCTAAGTTCTGGTTTTGCAGTTGTCACAGGAACTAGCTCATGATCAAAGACAATTAAAAATTTTGACATCAACTCATATGAATTGAAATCATCAGCTACTGTACTTGATAAAATAGTGAAATCCACAAGTAGTAAAAATGAAATATGCTTGCAAATCAGTCTTTGCACATCAGCAGAGATGCTCATGACATCTTTTGGAGAATTAGCAATACAAAGCAGTAAGGTCAGCTAGCTGAGGCAAGGCAGCAGCCACCATAATCCGGCCTCTCCTTTGAGGACCTGGGACACCTCGCCTACCTGACACAGCAATGTCCCTTCTGCCTGGCTCCTTTTACACCCGGCTAGCAAAAATCCCAGCTACTGGTGTGAGCCTGAACATACATGTCTCAATTGGACTGTCATCAAAAGTCAGATTTTCCGCTTAGCTTTAGTAGTTAAAAATCAATGAGTAATCTTAATGTGCAAAAGTTACAGGTCTGCTGAATTATTAATAAGCAATACAACTGTAAATGCTTTCGTACACCATTCTTCAGTGCACTTGCAAATGATTTCAAAATGAAAGGTGCTGAAGCATGAAGGCTACAGGCAGCCATTGCTTTTTGAAATCACAGTGCAGGGAATTGGTGGAATTCTTGCCTGCCTGGGTTATAATCAGACATCATGAACTTTCCTTGAAAGCAGACTTCAAATTCACAGGGGTCCCCAGCCTTCAATCAAGAAAATGCTTGAAACGACCTCCATCTGCCATTTTAATGTATTCTTCCCAAAGACTTCCATAAATATTTAATATAAGAAACACACTGTTTAAACACAATGAATAGCTTGTGAAATTAAAGTTGGCTGACGGATTACACGATATAATACACAGTAAACAATGGTAGAGAAACCATAGGCAAAGACACACGCTTTTCTGCTACTCCGCAGCTAAACGAATCAGAAAGGAATGTGAAGGCAAATTTCACGATACTCTTATTAAAGATACAGCAAGCTTGTACAACAGCCTTAATAGAGAGTATATTCCTAATCTCCTATGTGCACGGGCACACAACAGATGCCTGTCAGCTGTAGAGAAGACATATACAGAATCCTTCTTTTTTCTGAATCACTTCTTTGCGAGCCAGTACAGACTTCCTCCCCAGCCTCTTCAAAGAGCTACAATGATAAAGCTCCAAAGACAAAACTCTGCCCAAGATTTTAAGTTTGGGCTTAAAAGGGTGTGTAATTAAATGATCCAATTTTGAAAAACACTAGACTTATAACACTAAAACCATAGCAAATCCTCTGCAGGCTGCCCGACGTACAGCCTCAACCAATACACACTGAGACAACTACATTAGCAAATATGTCAACAAAGCACATCCTAGCATTTTTTTTTAACAAATTTGCACTACATACAGCTGTGGCTTTCTGGAAAAGCAGCTGCATGTGATTTACGAAATTCCAAAATTTAAACATTCACAATGAGTTGAGCAATGTATGCTGCCTGCTCTGTGTGCCTGTGTTTGACACTAATATACAGATATATATACACACACACATATACAGAAAAAGGTATGTTTATGTTTACTCTACCACATTCACTATTTCAGCCTCGTACAGTATCTCAAACACCTAGATATAAAAGCATAAATTTTTCAAAGATTTGCATGTTTTCACCCCAAAATTACACCTTAATTCTTTGGAAATACATCTTTGGTATGCAACATCATAACATATTTTTCCACTCCAGCATAGAAGGGAGTGTTAGTTTATCCGTACATAACAAGTGAATATTTGCTTCTGTAAAAAAAATGGTTCTTTTGTAGAAAATATCATGTCCTTGACAGAACACACAAAAACCCTAGGACATGTATGCAAACAATTCTTAATTCTAAATGGAAATATAGATCTAGATAAGGCTTCACTGAAGAAACCAATCTTAACACCACTTTTCTATACATTCATGTGACATATATACATTAATTGTTTTGAAAATTACTCAAATCCAGCACCTCATAATTCTCATTCTCATAATTCTGTGAAAATACCAATCAACACATATGCAGTAGTAAAACATAGTCCTAATTTCTGTTCTAACTTTATATACTTGTTTTTTAAATGAACCAAAAATAAATTTTAAAGCATGTGAATTTTAGGAAAACAAATAGTTCTATCAGATGCCTTTTTTTTTTTTTAATTTACTATTTTTATTCCTGCTTGGCTAAAATATCAGAAGAGGCTCCGTGTCTTGTTTCTAAAACTCAAAACATTAATGCTCTATAAACAAGTAACCAAATATTATTAAAAATGTTACAGATCAAACTGATACCTAAACACTGACTGACTCAAGTCTTCCCAACCCAATTGTCAAGATCTAAATTCTTTAAAGTATAATTCAATACAAAATTTAGACACATTCGGGGTTGGACTAGATGACCCACAGAGGTCCCTTCCAACCCCAAACATTCTGTGATTCTGTGATCTCATTTTCTCAAAAATCCCCAGAAGTTCACAAAAATTTACTCTTCCTCACTCTCCCTCTGGACACGTACATACCTGCTCCTAAAAAGTGCTCCCTTTTTGAGATTATTATATCAAATGTATTTTCTGCACAGTATGCAAACCAGACTCTTGAAAACTAGGTGGATCATCTACATGAGGTTTGTAATCACTCTTGGTTCAAGGACACAATAACAAACAAAAAAATCCTACTAAACATAATTTGAAAATTATTCCTGGTTCCCTTACACATGTATCTCTATATACAACACATATGCATGTACGCATATGTATGACGATACATATCTTTAAAAGATAGCAGTTGCTGGGACACAGATGAATGTGGGACAGGCCCCAAGATGATAATCGAGATAGCACTTTAAATCCCTTTCTAAATTTCAGTTCAGCCAGAAGCAGCAGTAGATTCTAATACAATACAGAGCAATATTGAATGATTGGAAACGTCTGTTCTTTATCGTTTTCATCGCAAGCACATATTGGTGGGTTGTCGGTCAAAAAATGGAGAAGACAGAAAGGGAGGGAATCATATTAATCTTCAGAAGAATGAGAATAAACAAAGAGTGACTCTGAATGTCCAGAAAATTTGAGAGGAGACAGAGTAGGAGGAATGTAAAAGTCACAGAATAACAAAGGTTATGATTCTGGTGTTTCAGCGTGGCTCAGAGTACTAAATCTGAATTTATTGTTGACCCTGGACTGTAAAAATGTTCCCCAGTTGTTCAGACCTATCAAGCAGATCATAAAAATTAAGATATATAGAGATGCTCCTACTTATAAGGGCAACTGCTCTTCATCATCTTCACTGCAATTAATACAAAATATTTAAAGAAGTCCATGAACTAGGTAATTACTGCTTTCAAGAACAGACCACAATATTAGATAGCAGTGGCTTAATTTGCATTGCTGACAAGAAAATCCAGAAAACTCATTAATTTTACAACAGATACATCTCCTTATTTCATTACCTTGTTAACACTTTTTTTCCTACTTCATGTCTCCTTTCTGGAAGAGCCTTGCTTTTCTCTTATCTAAACTAACGATCTGGTCCAACAAAACCACCTAGCCACATTCATTTAGGATGAGTTTCCTGCAAGTTGATAATAAGTATCTAGCTACAACTACCAACATATTCACATTCAAAAATACACAAGTCTTTAACATTATTGATATGTTATTTTAAAATCACTGATATGTTATTTCCTTTTCAAGGTATCTGTAAAACAGTTAAATAGTTTTAAGTGCCAGAAATGATCAAATTCTTTTTTTTTTTAAAGTTACATTGCTTAAATAATTCTTAACTTTTCCTTCCTTGCAAGTGACATATACACATCATTTTGGAGCATTAAGCCATTATCTTATTTACAAAAATTAACAGACAACCCAAACGAAGCTCCCAAATGACGGGCTTGCATTGAACAGAAAAGTAGGTTTGTTGTCCTGCTGGTAGGAATCTTCTGCTTTGAGGGAGATGAAGACTGGCAGTGGAGGAACAAAGTTTAGCATCTTCACAGCTGGCAGCATAGGCCAGTTAAAGAAGTGCTGCTCAATAATCACTGCTTTAAATAAGTGGTGCCTGTAGACAACGATTTATAGAAAAACTAATGCTTAAACGCCAAGTTGCAGTTAATTTTATGCCAAGTTAGAGGAAAACAGCTGGATATTATTTCTATTAGAAGGAGAGTATATACCATGACTGCACCCTTACACAATTCTGCCGGTCTAAAAAATTTACAAACATTATGTTCTAGGTCATAAAATGTGAATTCTCCCTTTTATGAGACGTTAGAAAAAACAGATTCAGTGGTTAATCTGGGGACAGAAAGCACATTAGTGTGTAGTGCTATGCTGAAGATGGTGCACCTGTCTTCCAAGAAGCCAAAAACTGAAAAAGAGAGAGGCAAACAAATGCTTATTTATGAAAAATCACCGATACTGATGAAAATTAAAAATTATGCTGAAAAACAAGACAGTAAAATAACATGAATATCAAAGGCAAAATCACTCCTTGGTACTCTCGACACCAGAAATGTATTACACCTATCTCAGAGCAACTATAAAAACACATGTCTTCTGAAACCATTTCTGTCCTGAATGAGACAAGGTGTCTATTAAATTTTGCTGATTTATGAATCAAAGTCTATCTATGACCCTTCATGTCAATATCCAGTATGGAAATATTTTATCTGGTTTGTGGAGTAGTGCAACTCCTCAACAGACCTATAAATTCACAATACTTAGTACTACGAAATTATATATTCTGTAAATGAAAGTGATGCTAATAAAATACATTTCCCAAGAGACTTGGGAATAATCATCAATAAACGCAATTGAAATACACTAACTTCAGAAAAATAATAAAATTCTATGTTACTAAAGTTGCCACTGAATAACTTCGTGGTTTCTCCCTGACAAATTTTAAACTAGTTGTGAGCAAACAGTTGCCCCTCCCCCCTCCTTTTTAATTAATGTTTTCAGTTTACCACTCACTTGGAAAAGTGACCTTACTTTTACCCTGCATCTCCCTCTGGTGGTTTACTTATCTGTTTATTTAGAAGAAACTGTGGTAAGTTGATTTTTCTTGACTTGTTCTAAAGCAAAAGAGAGTTTTAAGTTTGAATTATTTTAATCTCCGCCGCCTTTAACTAAAGCTGAACTAACACTACTAAACTAAAGCTGTCCAACACGAGTCTCCTTTCCCCCTGCCCACACCAAGCAGCCTTTGTTGTTTCTCCACCTCTTTTATCTGGCCATTTCATCCTTCAGCCGCATCCATGAGAACTCATCAGCTTTGCGAGACAGGGAATTACCAGAACTACAGAAACCCTCTTCAGATGTACATATTGCAAAGCTTAATGCTCTCTAAAACAGTGTATTTCCTTAAATATCACCATTACTACAGTTGCCTTCTGATGAATTTGCATCACTGGGATTTACAAACACGAATTGCTGGCACTCCCGTAAATTGGGGAGTACGGACACAATAAGAGAAAAAAACCTCACAGCTCTGTAACAAGATGTAGTTTTTACTAATGCAGTTAGAAGGAGAGATGTTGGAGGAAACAGCTCGCATGAGACTGAACGAGCCAGTAGGAGCTCTCAGATGTTTAGAGGACATCAGCCTGTTTGCTGATCTAATACACAGATGCACATGCTCCTGTAATTCAGAATGGAAATCTCAACTAGGATTGAAAACCTGTTCCTACAGCAAATACAATCACTGAACCATGAGTAGGACTACCAAATTTTCTAACTTTCATGTTTCTTTATCTTCACTGTTTTTCATCCTTGTAGTGGTCATTTTTCCATCCCTATTTTTTATACACAGAGTATTCCCAAAAATATCTGATCCTTTTTGAACATTAGAGGAATAAAGCCAAAGTTTTGAAGGACACAGGGTAATGTTTTGAGAGGCTCTCTAGCACTTATGCACTTTTAAATTATTAATAGTGTAAGTTGGTAAGCCATTACAGATGGTTCTGAAACTTCTATCTAATACCTCATTTTTCCTTACCTTTGCTAGACTAAAATCATTCGGTTTTCATAACACACACAAATAACTTCTAGCACTGAGGAGTCGCTTTAGATATGTTAAACGACTCCTCAGAGGCCTGCATGGCAGTAGGGAGCAGAAACTGCTGCTGTAGAAAAAAAGAAATATTTTAGAACCATAGATGAGGCACTAACTAGACAAGCTGTTTCAACTCAGCGAGAAACATGCAGGGAAAATACTCACCCAGTGGAACACGAGAGCTTTCCAAGCTTCAGAAAAATACAGTAAACAATGGACACAAAAATAAAACACATTGAAATGACTACACAATGTCCTTTTAAATGATATGTAATACGAGCACCATCCTCCCCTCACTTACTTACTCCTGAGACACATATCACTGTGCCAGAGAAGCATCAATCATCAAGCAAGAGAAAAACATAAAGCCTATCAAACTGTGGGGTGGTCTTTTCTCAGGAAAAATGTCAGGGCATTTCACTTTGATCTTTTTTTTTTTTTTTTTTTTCTCTTTCAGAAACAGACCAGGAAAACTTCTCCACCCCATAAAAATAATAAAGCACAAAGCCACACAACTTTCCAGTCCAGAAAATAATCTCCAATGAAAATCGTTTCTTTCCAGGGGCACTGAGTGACAAATTAACTTTAAAAATGCTGGATCACAAATGTTACAATTGTAATTACATTTGAAAGCAGAAATTTCTGGGTTTAGCACTGATCAGTAAGGAAAAGGAAATACTGTTTTAATAATGACACTAATAGACTAATTGTACATCTAATTTTCAGCGCCTAAAAAAATCTACAGACTTCATTTTGTCATGTCCAGAAGCCTGCAAATTAAATACAATCAACACTATAATTAAGATATCAAAATAGCTTCTATTGTAATAGTTTGTCTTTGGTAATTAATTACTTTCCAGGAAAAAACATCTTCTGGGATTAAATGACCATTTCACTCAAGGACAAAACCTAACACACACACACACACTCTCTCTATATTAAGTGTATATGTTCTACAGAGAAAACAGATTTCTCCTGAAAGTTATTTTTCTAAGCTGAAAAGCAGAATGTGACCCGGTAATTTCTTAGTAGTATGAGAACAGGACTATGACATTTTAGTAAGAAACTGGCCACAGTTTTTGAAAGAGAGAACACTTTGCTGAGCAGAAACCTGGAATGTCAGCAGTCATTTCTGGAAAGCACAACTAAACTTAAAAAATAACTGATTGGAAACACAAGCCAGAATGCACATTTCCAATGAAGCACACGGGCTTGGATGTGATGTGCGAAGTTTCAATCTTTTAGCAAAAGTCAAGACTTTCCCCAAAGGCTTTTACCCGAATTAGGTGATCATCAGAATTTTAGAGCAAGAAGTGAAGTCTAAAACAACTGGTCCTGAATACTTCTATGCTTACAGTGAACTGAGAGAGCAAACTGCAGCGTGCAAGTCTATGTAACATCTGCATGTTAAGAAATAGATAGAAATCCAATTACTGTTTCTATATCTGTATTTTAATGAAGGCATTGAAGTAAACAAGTGATAGACTGGGAGAGTAAAAACGACCAAGCAGAAGCCACTTTTCAAAAATCTGTATGTTAACTCTACTACTGCCTGTTAAGTATTTACAGCACCTCACAAAATGCTCTTCGCCCCAGAAAAACAAATTGAGAAATACTAACTCTTGAATTTGCAAGAATTTATTTTCCTAATACTAGTATGCAGATAGATATGCAAAATAATTTCTTGTTATAAGAAAAGGCAAATGAAACGATTTTGTCATAACTGCTTTCTCCCTGTTCCAACCTTTAAAAATCCATGTTAAGTAAGTAAAGTGCACGGTTAATACTCAGTATTGAATGAAATTTCCCTATTTGAAATATATGGCCATTAGAAGTCCCAGTGCTACACTAGTAATAAATGTATTTGGAAATCATATTTTGACAAATATTAATCTTAGCGTAATATTTTTCTTCTATATGGAAAAGATTTTTATTGTGAGACTACTACAAGGGCCTGTTAATCCTGCGCAATGACTGATCTACAAAGCTATTCAATCACCTGATCTTCAGTGAAATGAAAAAGCAGTCGCACGTAAACAGGCATCTAAACGCCTTTGCAGGCCACACACAGCTAGGCTGATTTATTTATATTGAAGGTGCATGATATAAGTAATAGAGGCCTGAAAGGTAACTTAAAATACTAGTTTAATTATGGATCTGACTACTTATTATTTCCAAACCGCTCAGATGAAGGTGAATACGGACAAGAACATCCAGTTTTATTAATTTTCCACTTTTCCTTTCAGATGGAGGGAATATGGCTGAGGACGTATGTTCAGGTTCAGGTTCAGTGGGGAGAGAGGAATCCCTTATACAACCGATATTCTGGCCTCGTTAGGGTTTTTTTATAGACTCCTTCAAAACTGCCAACATGGCAAGAACGTATGGGGTTTAATAGCTAAACTCTGATTAAAAGAATTCTGTGCAACATAAGCAATAGAAACAATATGAAAAGCAGCATGTTAATATCCAGTCTTATAGGAGGTTCTTACTGAACGAGATTAAAGTCTGACATACTTTACATATAAATACAGGAAAATTACAGAAATATTTACTTCAGAAAATCTAACAGCTCAGCAGATTCATATGAAGAAGCCTTTCATACTTATGCCTCGAGAATTTTTAATTCCAGCAGAGTAAATAATTATCAGGTCCAGATAAGACATTTTACTAGGTGGAAACAGAAAATGCAGAAAAAGAAGTCATTTCACAAGTCCTTTGTACTTGAAGGAGAAGACCACAAATTGCTCAGAGCTCTCTACAACTGGCAGTACAATCGCAAGAGCTTTCGATTACTTTCCTGAAACTTTAAAAAAAAACCTTCTAGAATTAAGAAGGGGCAGGAGACCTGGGAATCCTCAAGCAGACTCACAGCACTCTAGCAGAAACCCTCCTCCTGCTACTCAGAAAGAGAGCAGGAAATTTGCCTGAAAAGGAAAATTTAGAATGGAAAAGGCCTGTGGAAATTGCAACTTCAAGTGCAAAACCAGTAAGCCGGACAGCGGTACAACTACCATCCATTCTGCACAGCTGCAAAACTCCTGGAAGGCTGCACAATTGAAAAAAGGAAAGAAAGAGGTGGGCTTATGACATTGTTGCCTACTAAGCAGAATCTGGGACATATAAAAACAAACACTCCTGCAAAAAGCAGCCAGAGATCCCTGTTTGAGCAGTTTACTGCCATAAAAGATATAATGCTTCTGTCACCAGTTCCATATATTCACATCAAAATTGTAGTTACTTCCCAAAAATCAAGATTTTACTCTTTTCAAACACTAGAGAAAGCTACACCATACAAAGCTTTTCGGCAAATTCTTGATATGAATTGGAAAAGTACTAAATGCTATTAGTATTTGCAATCCTAAGAGTTTACAAATTATCAATACATACTTTCTATAGAAATAATACTAATCAAAATGCACAAGGAACAACAAAATAAGCAAAGAAGCTCATTTAGCTATGCAGTATATATGTAAAGGCAATCAAAAGCGTCAGTACTCAGACAAACATCAGAGTTACCTCATCATCATTTGTGAGAAGCCAGTCCAAGGCAGACACAAGTTAATTCAATTTAGATTAATCTGCAACAAGACAGTCTGAATCCTGTATCTGCCTATACTACAGCGCAGTTCTACTCTATTCACTGATGTAAAGCTAGTATGTTTTCGAAGAACCACCATGAAAATTGCTGTATCTCAACATCTTAGTTATACCTGTAAAAACCCTTTCTCATAGAAACAGAAATGTTAAATCAATACCTGCAATATTAAAGCACAACATATTAATTTCATAAAGTTTATAATATGGGAGAACAGAAAGAGCTATATATCACATACATTGTGCTTTTCTTATGCTTGTAAGGTCTTATATTAGCTGCAATTAAATATTTCAAGGTAATGACCATAAAATTATGATTTACTCTAATAACTACACTAATGTCAGACACACCTAAGAGGATCATGTAGGACTGAGGTCTTCAACTGCCATGAGTGATTTATACTGAAGTTCTCTATTGCTATTTCTATCAAAATTACATTTGTATGTTTGTATCAATAGATTTGGGGGTTTTAGTGCAGCCAAAGATGTGTAGGTTGGTTGGTTGGTTTGTTTTTAACTGTGTCAGCATGGGACTGGCAAGGACTTACAACATTAGTCCAAAGGACACAATAAAACCTTTAAAAGGCAGGTAAAGACAGACTGTCTCTGGAGATTCAAAACAGTACACTGAAAAACTATTAGGCATTACAAAGTCTACCCTAGGATAGAAAGCAGATGACGCATGTAAGTCCTACACACTCTACTTTCTTCTACAGTTTCTAGATTCTCTTGTCCAAAAGTATTAGTTGCGAGTAAATAGTTCTAAAAAATACCTTCTCGTATGAAAACTTGGGGACAAAAAAAAAAAAGGCTGGATAGCCTTTACTTTAGATCTAAATGCTTTCAAAATATTTTTGACATGAAGCTCACCGGACAAAATCTAAACACTTCAATTTAGTTGCTGAGACTTTTTAAGCAAGGTAAGCAGTGATGTCTTTTGCTAAAGATGTACTAAGAAAAATGTTTCTGCAAACTACAACTGCTTTCACTACAGTGATGAAGTCAGCCGCTACAAAAAGCTATATGCTAAAGAAGCTCCCCACTGGCACATCAATGCCCCTAGAATAAAAGGGTCTGTATTGTACCACCTGCAATGGTAGCATATAATACACTGTCAGGGAAAGTCTGTCAATACTGGGGGAAAAAATCAGCACAGCTGCCAGTGAACCATATTCTTAAGCTCAAGGTTCAAGGATAGCAGAAAAAGCTGCCTGGACAAGAAAAACGAAACAAAAAACCAACAAACCATCAAAATACTTGCTAATAACTCTGCAGCACCCTGAACCACAGCAATTTAAATACTGTCACACTATAAACCAAACAAGCAAATTTTTTCCACCTGACCTACACCAGAGTTATTCACAACCTATGAGCGGTAAAACCTATTTACGTGGGTGCTGCTTAAGACAAAAACGAAAAGAGCTGATTTCCCATATATTCTCCAGCAGTTACAGAATTCAACTATAGATCATTTCCCTTTCTTTCTACCAGGGGGCGGTTTTATTTCTTCAGATTTTAGGACATATGGAACTTAAGTGTACATTTGAACAATTCCCTATGTTTTATGTTAGATAGCATGCACGATCCTTGGGTAGCTTAATACATTTTAAAGTTTCGATAAAATAAATTTGCACCTACAAATGGATTGTTTTAGATGCTAAGCCCTGCAACTACCCCCAACACACACCTCACAATGAGTTTTAGCATTCGCACAGGGAGATTATCGCAGTATGCTCCTTGACACAGCAGAGCTCTCAGTGATAAAAAACAAAACGTGCCTTCCCGTTCTCCCTGGGAGCGTGCTGGATTCTGAACCATTAGCAAATACAACTCCATTATAGGGGAAGGAAGTGGGAAACGGTTGTGCTCTGCAGGTGTTCAAAAATACATTTTCAGTAAGGGAGCAGATGCTTGAAAAGAAACAATTCAAGTACGCACATAGCACCATAATCAGTCTTACTACTGTATTTGAAAGCAACTGTCTTCCTCTCAAATACAGAAGTTATTTCGTTTTGGCATCACATGTATTTATTGCACCTGCAAGTGCTTGAATATATTACACTTCAATGTACATTTTTTTAAAGCAACAGGACAGAACAGATCAGAAACCATGATGAACGAATTATTATCCTGGTCACAAATAAACCTTTTACAATTCAAGTGGCACAAGGGAGTTGCCTAAAATTAATTTTAAATTTCAGTCTTTAAGCCCATTAATGTATACAGAATGAGATGTAATAAAATGTCATTACCTTCATTTTGGATGTTTCTGCTACCTTATATTGCCAGACATTTGCTTGTTACTATACTTTGGATATGTGAAACACCCATTGTTACAGAATATCTTGTTCCTGTTCATCTTGAGAAGCCAACAAGCCCAGACAGAGCCAAAAGGTATTCTTTCAGAAACAAGTCTAAGGAAAATGAAGGTCTTTCACTGCAAATGGCAACCCAACATAAACAGGATCATTTGAAAGGTGTTGAGTAAAACAGATATCCCTTAAGCAGAAAACATGAAACAAAACCATAACTTAAGTGGCTGAATTTTCTCACTAGCTTCACTCACCAGTGCATTTTTATTTTATGCATAGATAGAACTCAAAGTTTACAGGAGAGCACTACGCATGACTACTGCCTTTTAAGAGAGTTTCATTTTCTTCTGAATACTAGAACTTGAGGACTTCTCAGTAAGGCACTGAGAACCTGTGACCAAATCCTCAATTAGTGCGAAAGGCACCTAGAGGGCATCTAAAACTGTTGATTCATGATTTAATGATCTAGCACTGGGCCAGCAGTTCCAGCTGATGCACTAAGAACTGAACAGGTCAGGAGACTGAACTATCCTTTCTCTATTCCCAGGTGGCCTTTGCAGGTGCAGAGAGAAGGATACGATGAGGCCAGGCCTCTTACTGAATTCACCCTTAAGGACAGACGCCAGTCTCCATCTGCTATTGACACCTCTCATGAATATCTGAGCATTGGGTTTGGTTTTTATTTTGCTTTTTTAAACTACTTAATGATTTTAATAAAAAGCAATTTTAAACTACCTTCAATTCCATTTTTTACTCTTTGTAAATGAAACATTTTCTGTGCCTGCATATACATAGCTTCTTTGCATTAAAAAAAAAAAAAAAATGCATTTTTTTCCCCCTCAGATAGTATATCCTATCTGGGCATGCACTTGCCCTTATGCTAATAAAAAAATCAGTTTTGACTTGAACCAGTTCCTCCTTCCTTTTTTAGTTAGACTGACAACATAACCCCAAATGGATAATTTAACTTCCCTCTTCTTCCGTTCTTTTTTTTTTTTTTCAGATCCTATGGGGACTCTCTCCATTATGACTGTTTCCTAGAGTAAAAATCAACATAGGAGCAACTACTTCTTTCAACTATTTGAATCTCTCAAACATCCTAAAACATTTTTACTATACACTGTTCAGATCTATTTCTAATAAGCCTACAAATAAGGCTATCAACTTTGAGAGTACCTAAAGCACACTTTTCCAACCTGTTAGGCTATTAAATAGATATTGTGAGACCTGCTCCAATTTTCAGTAAGTTCCAACCACATTTCAGCCCTGAGAACATTTTGATAGGTCCGTACTGTAATTTCAAGAACTTCTGCTTCAAAATTCCGGATAGCTGTTGGATTTTCCAGATTACTGTTCTGATCTGTCTAGGCTCTTTACTTGCATCTGCCACTAGCATTGACTCTACAGAGAATCACAGTTTCCCTCAGATTTAATTCATACTCTGAAGGTGATTGTAACAAAGACACACACAGGTTTAATAATCTAGGCCATTCACTGCTGGTTGCTTTAAAAATCTCTGTTTACAGTGCTCTCAGAAGTTCAAGGAAGCTTGAGACAGTTTGTTTCGACTTACTTTTATTCTCACTATAGCTAAATACAGTTATAGCTCCTTTACCATATTAATGATGCGCAAAAACCTACAGAGTCCCAATGATAAAGAAATTAAAATTAGAAAGCTGAAGCATAACGAGTTCTCCTGTGGTTTATCTGCTGTCTTCACTTGACTCTTCCCTAACCGGTACTACTGATATATAAATGCTTTGTACACAACTATGCCTTAAAAAAAAAAGTTGTAAAAAGAGGGTGCCCTTTAAAAGTAAACATTTACTATACCATGGTGCTGACCTACAGTGGTATTTCCTACCCTTGTTACACATAGTGCAGTGATATATTTGCATCTTAAATTTTCCACTGTAACCGTTCATCATTAATGTACTTCTGTTTCGTAAAGGAAGGCAACAGCAAGAAAGTCTTTTTCCGTAATTCAGTATTGATAACACAGTGATCACAATCCTTTATAAAAACAATAAAGCAGTATGACTTTCTATTCTATTCTCTTTACCCTTCAACTTATTGCTACACTGCTGCAAGCCACACAAAGAAGTTAATGTTTTCTAAGTTAAACAACGGGCTGTCTGCTTATCTCAAAACTTCAATGTGGGGCAACTTCCAGCTACCTTAGAGCAGGCACAATGCCTAGCAACCCTGCAAACTGCGAGGGCTCCAGGTTTAAGTCCTGTCGCATGTGTTTGCGTGAACATTTCCAGTCCAAGTAGGCATCGCCAGCACCCTTCCCTTCCCCCACAGCCTGCGTGCGCTGCAAACCGTGGTTCAAAAGAGCTAATAAAGCCACGCTGCACAAGGCAGGGGGGGAAGCATCACATATTTGGGCCAGGTCCAGGCCCGCCTACCGGCTAATCCCGGTTCACGTCCGACAGCTGTTTATACGCACCTGATCGGCAGCAGGTGCAGGACAAAAGGCCCAGGCAGCCCTGCACCTGCCGCCTCCGCCCCGGCCCCAACGCACCCCTGGCAGCCCGGCGCGGGATGGGGCGCAAGGCCCTCTTGCCAGAGGGCTTCCCCCGGCAGCTCCCTGCCCCCGTCCCTGGCCATCGGCGCGCAGGGCCCACCACCTGCCCACCGTGGGCCCGCCGTGCCTCCTCCGCAAGGCAGAGGATTGCTCGGGTGGGCGCGGGGGCAGCCAGCTGCTGGTGCTCCCGCCTCTCCTTTGGCTCCGGCATAAAAACCACATCAGGGTTCTGGCTTTAACAGGCCCCAAGTGCACAGGGAGCGCAACTTTTGGAAGGAGTCCTCAAGGAATAATAATTTAGGTGCAGCAGTCAGAGGGCTGGAGAGGCCACCACCACTCCTCACGCAAAGCCATCAGTTTAATCACCATTGTGCTGTGCTCACTTCGGTCCCCCTTTAACGCGCTGTCTGCCCAAACTTTTCTTTTTACGCAAAGTATTACTGGTAATGCTGTATCAGAGACAACGACACTTTCAAACATTTTCCAGAGCGCCATGCTGAGGAGTCCTTGATGTAGACAGCTGACACATGTTTCTCCCTTTTCCCAGGTAAAACAGAAGTGTGCAGGAAGGGGCAAAACCAGGGAAATTAATGACCAGGCCTAAACACCACACGGTGCAGGACTAAGGCAATACACACACCTGGGAAGGAAAGGGGGGGGAAACCCCAAACCAAAAAAACCCAAACCAGACACTATGGCTACAGGTGCTACTTTCATATAGCTCCATGGGATGACGTTTTCGCATATGTCAATTAATGAACAAAACTGATTTCACATACAGCTCTGAACATTTTTGTTCGAATGAAAGTATGTGATCTTTCTTCTTGTGCAGGTAACTGAACAAAGCCCTCTGTTTTTCTACAGGGGAATCACAGAGCAAGTTTCCAGACTAAGAAACAGAACCCAAGCTCCTTTGATGTAGTATCTCACACTTCTATCATCAGAGCTTGAAAACCAAAAAGAAAAAAAGCGAAAAAAGCTGTTGGTTTTAAAGCAAAAGACACCTAAAAATGAAGATCCTAAAAATCCCCTCCACCCTCAGAACTATCTTGGAGTTCTACAACAGAAGAGGGAGCAGAAACTGCTCACACTTGGAGGCTGGGCAGCACACCTCGTCTGAAAAACAGCTGGGCAAAGTGGTAAAGACAGAGATGCTAAACCCAGCCCACCCTGCAGTGCATTTGACCAACTTCTCAGGAGTGTTAATTATAAAATGTACCCATTTCAATTAGTCCCAGACCCAAAAGACACAAGTAAGTCATTCCATAATTGATATTCTAGAGGGCAAAAATACAAAAATGCACTTACAAAGAAAAAAATAAGAAGAGAAAAACATGTGTATCAAGAACACTGCAGAAAAACTAAATACTGAATAAACCTCACTTACACACACGGGAAGACTTTAACTGTCAGAAGAATGCTATTAATCAAACCCTATACAGGACCACCCGGAACACAAGGGGAGACAGCTTTCACAACATGATGTTAAAAATATGACACCTCCCTGGTTCAAGAACATAGCTTACTCCAAAGGGTGTAATCAGCAATAACACGAAATTGACATGCCAACTATTTTAAGTATTGCAAATAAGATTCAGCACTTACATTACATACATATTAGACACAGCATGGTCACAACAATTACACGAACAATTGCGAATGACTAAGTAACCAAAAGCAGCTGATAGGGCACAGTCTAATCAAACTAGGACCAGATTACATTTGCCACAGAGTGCTTTAAATTATAAACTGAAATTTGTCCATTACTACAGTCAGAACAGGAAAAGATGGTCAAAATGTCCAGCATATGGAAACTATGAACACAAAGCATATAATATTTGAAAAGAAATCTAAAAGTAATCTTACAATTAAACCTGAATATTGCATTCAGTAACCCAACTCGAAAAAGGAAGTTTCTAGAAATCAGATCCTGGAAATTTGGTTTACAGTTATGCATTTTACATAGTACTAACATTTACTCTTTTCTTCACATTGTATCATACTACAGTATAGAGAAACTCCTCCTACTTAATAATACCAAATTAACTGTAGTTTACACATTTCTAGCAGTACTTTGGCCAGGCGTGTGGGGAGGTATATCCTACCAGGTACCTCTTACGATGGAAAAAGTTGACATGCTTTGCAGCCTGCTCTGAAGGTAAAAAGGCAGGGCACCTGTTAGATCAGACCAATGAACGATAAAAAACCCCTTCACGGAAAGACCTTCACAAATCTGGCCCTGCTTGAGCAGGTGAGTGCAACCTGAGGGCCTCCGGAGGTGCCTTCTAGCCCCAACCCTTCTGCGACTCTAGGAAATAAAACTCTCCCAGCTTCCACACAAGAAAACATGACATCAGCTCAGGTGTTATTTGAATTTTGGCAGAATGCCACATAGGTAGTATTACGTATACTTTCATCTATAAAATATGCTAGGGAATTTTCTGACTGCTTTGGGGAAAACAGATGTATTCACATTGATTTTGAGTATCTCATTTAGGTGTCTAAATGAGGAGATTATTTCCCTATGTAGTCAATGGACACTGGACTTTAGTTCTTAAATCCTGTACATCTTGGGTAAGTAACCTAAGCGCATAGTATACTAAGGGAAGCTAGGAAGCAATCAACTTCTTTCTTGAAAAAAACTATCCCATTTTAAAAAATGAAACTATGGAAAACAACTTCCAAGGTGTTTGAAATCCTGACAGAAAATGGCATAAGAAAACAGTTTGCCAAAAAGCTTAACAAAACTCTGCAAGATACAGACTTACTCACACCAAGCCAAAGCTGCTCAATTGCACATCTGAAGTCAAACAAATGCATCTATAAAACTGAAGCCCACAGAATCAGATGAAGCTTACCAACATCATCGTGCATTTCCAGATTCATTTAATGGCAAAAATTCTAGCTTGTACCTCTGTGTTCAGAATGAAAAAAGACGCAAAACACTATTTTCAGTGGAAGAGCAAGATTCAGAGAACTAAATCTTGGTGTGATTTTGCAGGATTTAATTAAAAGCCGCAAGACATACTTATGGATATGTCTTTTTAAAAGAATTCATGCCTTTGGCATGCAGTAACATATGAGACTTCAGCCACTCAATAGTTCCTTGTATTAGTGCCCAGTTTGTCTTACTGTGCATACATTATGGTTAATATTAAATGATTTAATCTTTAGTGGGTAGCTAGGTGGGGGGGGAGAGGGGGCTTTTGTGCCATATTAGCACACACTTCTGCCTTCTGCAGCCTTGTCTGCACAGGAAATCTGGAACCAGACATTCCCCGTAAGTAATCACGAGAACAGCTGTGACATACGTAACACAGCTCAGGTACTCTAAAACAATGCCATCACCTTCACATCTTCAAAGATCTCTTGATTTCTATATCTCCCCTTAGTCATGTCTTAGTCAAGATTGACACCGGACTAAGACACGTCTCGCCAGGAAGAAGCATAGATAATTATACACACCCAAACAATGGAAGGCTAAATTTGTACTTCTTTCTCCAGTGGACATACCGAATAGCAACCTGGATGTATGGTGCTATTTAACAACGGCATGTTAGCATGCACTGTGCACCACATTCAGGAAACTATTAAGGATACTAATCAGCACACAGACTAGTTTAAAATTAACATATTAGGAGAAGCCCTCTAGTGTGTTCAGACAGTGAGTCAGCGTCTCAAACCAGAACAGAAGCAGCTAATAAAAATGAAATGCTAATTTTTCCCCAGATGGTGAAGCAACACCCTCTGTGTATTCCAGTTTTTTGTAGCATGTGAACATTTGGGTTTATTCTGTCAGACTACAGAACAATGTGGACCATTAAACAGGTTTTGGCTATTTCTTTCCTGTCTGAATCAGCACCAGGAAAAAAGAAGGTACAAACCTTACATTTCCAGAAATGTAATTCTACACAAGATGTACATTTCCACAACTCTTAATATCCACACATTGCTAATGACATAAAAATAGCTGCAGTTATGCTTCAGATGTTCTCTCAGCACCAAAATAAGCAACGCCGACTTGTGTGTCTATCTCCTCTTCTCCCTCACTGACAGAACTGTATCAGCACTTTTGAGTGCCGAGGAGTAGCTCTGTTCTATAATAAGAATATGTGCGACATCACCTTCCTCAACAGACCTACCTTCCTGTACATATGGAAAATGCACTGAAGCTGTTCCTCTCCCCTTACACTACCTCTTGGAACATACTCCAAAAGATGACACCACCTTTTTTCCTACAACTGATGGATCGTCAGAAAGAATCAACTAAATTATAGTCCTGCTTATCTACGGACTACCTCACATTTAATATGGTCCCCATTCTAGTTTACATGCAGGTATTTAATACTGCTTTATATACTCTGGTACATTTGTGCAATACACTAGTGTTTCTGCAGTCACATTCTGATGACAGTAAAGCTGTTAAAATACAACACAATATATTCGGCCAGCATAACTTATTGCTTACAACATGTAAATCAGAAAGTACCCAGCTTGATATTCAGTTCTCTAAAATGAATATGGTTGTGACAACTATGACTCTATGGAGTGAAAGATTTTATTCTGAATCATCACCACAACATAAAATCAATTTTCATACTAGAAATATATGTTAAAGAGTCAGCAGTTCCTCTACACGTATTCAAGTTAATACCTTTTGGCAGGAAGAAGCTGTTCAAAGAAATATAACTGAAATAATAATACTGCAATGGTATTATCAGACTTTTTTCATGCTACTTAAAGTCTGGCCAAGAAATTAGCAGAGCACATACATGTGACTTACTGGCAAAACAGAAAAAGGAAGATAAAATTGAGTCAAAATTATTTTTTTTAATAGCATTGCTGCCCTCTTCTGGTTTAAAATTTCTCATCCTCCATACTTCATATATTAACTAATCCATCTCAACTAATTACATTACATTCACATAGAACATGGTCGGAATTAATAAATTCATTCAGTCTAATCCACAAGCAATTCTGGCATGCTAAATCACACACACCGTTAAGCGTTATGATTTGAAAGTTGTGGATTAAAATCTGCTACTAAAATTGATTGCTAGTATCATTTTTAAAAATGAACTGTTGATCTAATGTACAGGAGTCAGCTTTGACATCACGAAGGGTATCAGCTTAAGGATACCAAGAAAACAGAAAACCAACAGAAGAATTTGAAGGTGCTTATTCAAAAAGGTATATGAAGAAGATGGAATCAAAGTTTGTATCTATTCAGGCAGAGAGTTTTTACCTGTCCTGTTACAGAAATACATTCAACAAATTCAGTTCAATATAAACACAGCAACTGACAATTCAAAGATCACTGGTTTAGTGTGAGCTAAGAAATTTTCATATGGCCAAGATCCAGAAAACTAGGCAGACATAAATAAGATCTACCCTTCTTTCCTGCCAAAATATCAAACATCTCAGTACCGAATGCCAAAATAAAAACAGTGAGTACAAGTTCACATACTGTTCAAAGGCTTGAGCAATTCAGCATATTTTGTCTTCATGATGCACTTGGCATTGACCATTCCCTCCCCTGTTCCCACACCCAACTTGCCTCCCACTAACTTGGCCATTGCATCACAACCTCTCACCTTTCGCTGAAGACTATGCTCCTAACAGCAGGCTTAAAGAACAACACATCACAACAGTTCATTTTGTGTCTAGCTCCAAACTCGAGAGCTCTACGTTTCAGATTTAACATCACCTTTGTAGCACTTCTGTCTCCTCTAAAGCGGACGACAGTGGTTTCACTTCTTATAGTCAGATCATTTCATGAGCTTCATCTCTACTATTCACGATTATTCTACTGAAGACAGCAAAATGTATTCTCAAATATAAATAAATTTATTATAACTTTTTTACTAGCGCCACCAAGTATTCATAGCACTCAAGCCATTACTCATACAGGGAAGTTGCACAGTAATGGCTATTTCACTTGTGATGACCTACAGATTCAAAGCAAAAATAAATCTCCTTTCTTTTGCTGTATGCAAGTTAAATTTCTCATGTTGAAAGTTTTCAATATAACAGCCGTTTTTGTCCTAAGAACACAAATGATATGAGCAAAAGCCACCACATTCAAACTAGAAGTTCACCTAGAATCGCTTGTCTTTTGAAGCTATGCTTTTGTTTCAGTTTGTTTGTTTTTGTTGGGTCTTTCATCAGCTGTTATAGAATTAAAGGACTCATCTTGATCTTTAAAAATGTAGCATGTATATTTTGGAGGATGGAGAAGGGGAGAGAGATCCTTTTGGTTTGAGAGCTGCTGCTTCCGTTTAACTTGGAATCACCACTGCTACTGACAGTTGCCACCTCCTGTCACAAGTGAAGAGAAGGCCAAAAGAAACAGTACCAGAGGCTTATGCCTGCAAGGACAAAATAAGCTTTTCGAGAGAGAGAGATGTGTCTGTCTAGGCAAGCATGTGAGAGAGGATTGAAGTAGAGGTGAAAACTGTGTTTAAAAGAGAAACAAAAACACATCCTAAAATCTTGCAAACGAAGGTCTTGTCTAAGTCATATGTGCTGCTATTTTCTCCCCCCCTTTGTCTGACACTGGTAGAATAAAACTGAACTTCTCGTGACTTAGGACAGAACCACTTCAGATATTTCTTGCCTAGTAGTAAGCACTCCACTAGTAAAGCTTCCTACCAAAAAAAAAAAAAATCCAAACCAATTTACATTTCAATTGCTGATTAAAAAAATGCAATCTCACCCTCCATCCCCAAATCAAACTACTTCTAAGTTGAAGTTCCTGAACAGAATGCACTTGGCCTTTCTTACTGGGTATGAAACAGTCCGAAAGAAAGAGGAAAAGCTAGCTGAACACTAAGTCTGCATCAGGCATTACAATTTACTATTCTAAGGGCAGCTTATGGGAACAGTTAAAATGCCACCACTGTTCTCAGCCCTGAACTTATGCCCATCAACAGCATAACAATGCAGATAAGCTAAGTTGGTAAATGGACTCCAGACTTTTTGTAAGCATATGCGGTACGCACCTGTACATCACAGTACCACCAGCTCCAATGCTCACGTAAAAGACTATTTCATAGAAACAGGCTATCTGTCTTTTGGTTGCTGTCAGAGAAAGAAACATGATCACGAGAATCATCGTGGAACCCACACCCTGAACAAAGAGAAAAACAAACATATGTGGTAGTAAAACAAAAAAAAACCAACATAAAACATTCATTGCTTTCCTTAAGTGTCATGGCACATTCCACCTTAGTAAAATCCATGGGATAAACACAATACTCCAGTATTCTAATCAAAAGAACTACTTCAAGTATATTAAGAGCAGTACGCCCCAGAGTTGTACAACTTCTCAGCCCACAGGCTGCAGAGGTAACGTATCCACCAGGCTGGGAGATGTTGATGCATTCCTCTGATACAGGACTGTCACTATATTAGTTCTAAAAACCAGAACATTCATGCTTTCATTTTGCAAGGCTTCCCAGAAGTGACAAAGGTCTTAATAATGTTCAGAATTGACTGGCCTTTGTCAAGCTGATAAAACTGAATTACTTTGCCACCCATAAATACTTTTCTCATTCAAAGTTTGCGGTGATAAAACTTTTATTTCTCCGTTTATGCAGCAGAGGTTATCATCCTCCTTGCACACACATCTATTTGTAAAATTTCCATCATTTCTCTCATCAAAGTAATCAGTTTAAAATGTGATGGGTTTTTTGTGTTCGCCTCCATAAATCAGCATTAGCTTCCATAAATCAGCATTAGCTTCCCAAATCTGGGTTTATTTCATAACTTATTCTAAACAGCTACCAGAAGTCACCTCAGACAAACAGAATCGTATTTATACCTAGACAGATCTCATCTTTTTTTTTTTTTTTTAATACTGTAACAGGGCAGACTTCAGTCAAAACGTGGATGCTTTAGTAGAAGTTGGGTGAAATTTATCCAGCGTATTACTCCACTGACTTCCCTGCAGTTACATCAAGTATGAGCCTGACCCTGGCACACACTATAAAAAAAAAAGCCAGATTCAGCAATGTTCTTTTTTTATTAGGGAACAAACAGTGCTAATTATATAATGACCTACATTCAGCAGATTAACTGAGATTAATAAAAATGTCAAAGATGTATAAAAGATGCATTACAGCAGAAAAGCTATACAAATTACAAAATATTTCACAATAAGACAATCTATGGCCATCAGTCCAGGAACTGCTTTGGAAACACTGCTTTTTGTAGCATACTCCCAGACAAGTAAATGCACAGACACAGTTCAGCTATCAACAAGTGCAGACGAACGCAAAGCATCTGAGATACACTAAACCTACTCTACAGGAGATGTGCAACCAAACTGCACGTGTGGCATATCTACCGCATTTGAGACATTTGGCTGCTTGTGTGAATAGAGTCCCTGGAGGCACCAGGCTCCTACTCCCTTTTTAAGTTTGAAAATATACATTCCCATTTCCCATAGTGATTACCACAAATGAATGACAATACGCAGTTCTTATTTTTTAGTCTGCACAGTGATTCCAAGGAGCAAAAGATACTTGTAGTGTTTTTAACTACCAAACATTTATTCCTATTACTTACTTGGAAGAAATGCAAGTAGTTTAAGGCTTACAGATTTCCACTAAAGTAAACACAAAATACATGCCTGTCTGGAGGAATTCTTGATGTTTTTCATTACCTATTTAAGACATATATGTATATAAGTATATACAACCAATATAACCAGAAAACCTTAAAATATCAGTCATTACCTTAAAATATAACAAAAGCAGATTTTACTACAAGCCATTCTGAGAGAAGATTAAAGAGGAGAAATATGCAACATATGTCCCAGAGAGCTCTAGAAGGGTGTAGTAACACATTCTACTCACAAGAGAAGCTGTTTTTCGTCACATCTGCTCCAGTCTCTGGGGCTATACCCAACTAGAAGGAGAGGAGATTCTGAACAGTCTAAGTGCTGTTCGAAGTCAGTGCAGTCCAGGCTTGGGGGATAGAAGAATTAATGAGGAAATGAGGAAAAAAAGCAGATGGTGCTGCAGTACTTCTTCCCGCACATCCACCATCTCAAGTGGTTTCTATACATGCAAAGCCCCAGGGCCCCACCTGGTAGCAATGTAATTACCCTAAATGTGCACTTGTGTTTCATTACACCTTAACCATCACTATGCACACTGATTACAAGTATCAATCCATTTCATTTTCATACACCTCTGCAGTTGTACGGCATTCAACTGTGAAAATTCAACACTCTCGTCACTTCTAAAACAAGGCCCATGCTGATAAACAGCAGTGGGCAAATTGTTTGTCACTCTGTAGGGTGCCAGTAGGGTTTGATAAGGATGACATCACTCCCATTTTACCAATAACAATGACACTAACAAGAACATGTAATCAGCAAGCCTCAGTGCTTCGTCTAGCCATGGCAGGTGCAACTCTTTTTATGCTAGAAGTAAGCCAGCCAGCATTAGCTTCCAGCACAAGTACAAAACTATTTCTTTTATCAGAATGTTAAACAGAAGTTGGCTTCCATAAGGCACTGCAGCTGCTGTTGCTGTTTCTACAGATGCTTTAACTAATTTTATCAGGGACATACTGAAGTAAGTGCTTGATCAGCACGATGGCTATTTAGGAACAGCTGGAGAAATTGAACAATTAAGGAGACTATGCAAGCCCAATATGCAAATTAAAATAAATACAAAAAAAGACATTAAAATACGTGTAAGAATTGAGCACAAATCTTTATAAAGCAAGAGCTGCAGTTCTCTATAAAGTGGGGAAGGAGCTGCGAAAGAAAAGATAAGCTTCACAGCTCTAACTTTATTATGTCTAAATAAAATTCCTGTAACCTGTAAAATTATCCACGTCACAGAAATGTAAACATTATAATACCTACTCTATGCTCAGATACTTCCAAAATTAAGTTACAATGAAGGATATTGCAGTTTATAATAATCAAGCATGAAAACAACTCTAAAATCCTTATAGAACTTTCATTTTATTATTTGATGTAAAGATAACTTTTGCCACAGAATACTAGAAATTTAAAAACATTGTTTCTTTTCCAACAGCTTTACTGCTTGGAATATTCAAAGGACCAAACACTGTACTTAATATACAAGACATAAATTATGTTTTATTTATCCATCTTGAAAAAAGAACTTAATATTGTGCTCTAACAAAGCATTAAAAAAAAATCCATTTGCTTACCCCTCCTTATTCAAACTCTCATGGATAAGCAAACACTGATATCTACTTGATTAAACCTCAAAGAAAATTTCTATCCCTATGTTTGCAAAGAACTTTCCACCTAACAGTGGGAGCCAAGTAGCTGAAGTTTCATCTCCCTGCATCTTCAAGTTCATCCAGCTACAACTCCTCATGGATTTTTGAAAGAGCAGCAACAAATAAATTAATGCTAGTTTTATTAGCTTCTCTGCTTCTGCTCAGGTTACTAAGCATTTTCTGCAATACTATTACTCTGGCTCATTGCTGCCGCCTGGGAAAAATATGAGCAGACGCAGGTACTAGCATATTTAGAAAGAAGGAAAAAGAAATGGTACTGGGCAACAGGGACCCAGACAAGCTGGAGAAGTGGGCCTGTGTGAATCTCATGAAATTCAATAAGGCCAAGTGCAAGGTCCTGTATCTGGGTCGGGGCAACCCCCGGTATCAATGCAGGCTGGGGCATGAAGGGATTGAGAACAGCCCTGCTGAGGAGGACTTGGGGGTCCTGGTGGATGAGAAGCTCAACACGAGCCGGCAATGTGCGCTTGCAGCCCAGAACACCAACCATATCCTGGGCTGCATCAAGAGAAGCGTGGCCAGCAGGTCGAGGGAGGGGATTCTGCCCCTTTACTCCACTCTTGTGAGACCCCACCTTTAGTCCTGCGTCCAGCTCTGGAGCCCCCAACATAAGAAGGACATGGATGTGTTGGAGCAGGTCCAGAGGAGGGCCACAAAGATGATCCAAGGGCTGGAACACCTCTCCTATAAGGAAAGGCTGAGAGAGTTGGGGCTGTTCAGCCTGGAGAAGAGAAGGCTGCAGGCAGACCTTACAGGAGCCTTTCAGTACCTTAAGGGGGCCTACAGGAAAGATGAGGAAAATATTTTCAGCAGTGTTGTTGCAACAGGACAAGGAGTAGTGGCTTTAAACTAAGGGAGGGTAGATTTAGACTGGATATAAGGAAGAATTTTTTTACAATGAGGGTGGTGAAACACTGGAACATGGGAGGCCCCACCCCTGGAAACATTCAAGGCCAGGTTGGACGGGGCTCTGAGCAACCTGGTCTAGTTGAAGATGTCCCTGCTCACTGCAGGGGTGTTAGGCTAGATGACCTCTAAAGGTCCTTTCCAACTCAAAGCATTCTACGATCCTTTGATTCTAACAGTAAAACAATGGAGAGTATCATTCCCCTCTTCCCAGTTAGTGGAAGATCTGGGGCAAGATGACAATAATTACTTTTACAAAAGTGCGTTGGGTAATTTTACTGAAGTCAGTTTAGGTGGATGGAGTCTGCCTAATGCAGATGTGACAGACTAGCCTAGATGCTGTGTGCTGCCTTCAGGATGGTGGTGGGATGCTGCAGCAGACATGCCCAAAGAAATGGCTGTTACGATGCTGTAAATAAATTTTTTCTGGACATGCTATTTGAATCTCTCTCCTTTCCACACCCAAGAACAGTAAGAAATTTCGCCTTGTCTGGAAAGCAGAAAAATCCACCCTACTTGCAGAAACTGGAAAGCACTAAGGGAGGAAGAAAATATAAGTCTGCTATACCCTTCCAGTAGCTGAATGCACTTGACATTTACAAGGTTTAGAAGAATATGTATTTATTTTCAGTAATTAACTAAAGTAGTCCGCAGGTACATGTGTTTCCAGAGAACACGAACTATACCTTCAGAGATTAAACAGAAGCTCTTCTAAAAATGCAGAGCTTCTGAGCAAGAACGTCTTCTCGACTGGTAATGCACACTGAACTTCCTTGAACTCTCCATTAACCCTTTCTCTTTCATATCCTCCAACCAGAAGCTCTACTTATTATGCTTTGCTACAGTATAACGTGTTCTACACAAAATTCTGTTCATGTCATCAGTGTTTAAATAACAGTACTCAGCACAGCCAAAGAAGAATCAGAACATAATATAACATTAGCTTGTGTGAATAATGCAGTCCACACAAATGTTAGTTTAAATACATAAAGGTAAGCTTTACACATAAGAAGCATTATTTGAAGAGTACCGCATACGACTTGCATTAGATAGATCTTTGTTAAATGAATGCTACAAGTACCTTATTTCTTCCAGTGAGACTCTGCCGATTAAAAATTAAATTTTTTTAGAAGTGTTATTACTAACATTCAATTCTTGTTTGGGAAGTATGTCAGTTTATTCTTTGTCCAAAACCAATGAAAAAGCCTACTATGTAATAAGTAGGATTCCTACTGTGCAACCAAAAATGGCTTTGAAAATAAACAAAGACTGGAGAAACTGGATTTTCCTGCTTTGCAGAGTATTCATACAGATTAAAAATCATACATGTTTTATCTATATATATAGAAAATTTCATTCTGATATACACATATCTATCAAGCCTTCCAAACAGCTTCCTTTCCTTTTCCATTACCTATTCCTTTCCTTAAGTAATCTGGAAAGCTGTGGGGTTTTTACCACATACAGAAGGTTAAGCAGTCTAGATTCTGGTGAGCTAACTGCAGAGCAAGCCCTCAAAAAATCCAGCTAAGAGAGAACGCCTTGTTCCACTCCTAGGCGGAGGAAAATCCAAAACGAAAGCCTTTCCTGCTCCTAGCTAGGCAGTAGGTAGAGGAGAAGCAGCTCTTACTTCAACTGCATGGACCTTTCAAGGGTGACGCAGACAACTCAGATTTCACCTTTAAAATTTATAAAGAATGTCACACAGATTTCTGAGGTCTAGTTTATAAGGCACAACTATGAAATGTCACTTAAGAAAGATACAGCAGTACACATTAGTTTCCAAGAGTGACTCTGGTGTTGCACCTTATGCCGCACAGCGTTCTAATCTTGAAACAACAGTAGTGTAACTACCATGAGATCCATTTCGGAAATCAGGCAACAGGCATGCTGAACTAAAGATGACTGAAAGCACGGTGGGCCATGGCAGCTACAATAATTTCAATATCTAACACTGTGTTACCTTTTAAATCAACGCCCAGTGATATACAAAGCCTCCATATTAAGGAAACCAGTACAGAATTTGCTGCCTCCTTTGATCATTTCAGTAAACTATACTGTTAGGCAATGGTATATTGAAAGGTAACATCTGCCATTACGCTATGAAAGGGATACGAGCTCTGTTGTCTGACTCACAGAGAACAGACTAAATCATGTGTTTTATATTTGGTGTCTTGAGCTTTTGAAGCAATTCTTAAATAAAGTGTATGCTGATTTCACAATTAAGAGGAAGAAGAGATTTGAAAGCATCTCTTTCCTTAATCTGTACACATCTTTATTGTTATGGAAGTGGCTTAGTGGTTTCCTCAGAAAGTAAGTTTAGCAAAATCTGCCAGATCCACTTCTTATCAAACTGTGATGAAGTAAGAAGCACACTGATTACGGAAAAAAAAATGGAAAAGATGGGACATCCTCAAACCTGAAGACACTCCAAGTCGGAAAGCTTGCCTCTTTTTTCCAGTTATATCTTTCCATCAATTTCAGTGCTAAAGTACAGGAGTTTATGCACAAGCAAGACAGCAATCCATGTACCTGCAACACAGGGGTGTTCTGCAGCATTTCAGGGAAAATGTGCTCGTTACATGTACTCCACGTTTGCTTACCCCTCAAACGCAGGGCCTGAACTTCTTTCTAAGACAAGCTGGATTAGTATTTTAGCATCATTTTTTCTAATTCATTTTGAAAAAGAAGAAAAAAAAAAATGGAAGAGGGAAGAAAGCAATATCCATGCACAACAATCACGTCATTTCTAGTATAACATCCTATAAGTAATGAGATTTTTCACATGTCGTTTGCATTTGGTATATCTCCAGTATATAAGGGAACAATTTTTTTTTTGGGGGGGGGG
>Ga0065711_1003273_pt1 | contig 28816 bp, 20 predicted proteins | sample Hoacrofraction12_FD_59098 | JGI IMG/M metagenome (GOLD analysis project Ga0065711, IMG submission 59098) | Hoatzin crop microbial communities from Cojedes, Venezuela - Epithelial fraction 12 v2 (version 2) | ecosystem: Host-associated > Birds > Digestive system > Esophagus > Crop | place... | reverse complement strand
GCCCCCTTTAGGTACTGAAAGGCTGCAATAAGGTCTCCCTGGAGCCTTCCCTTCTCTAAGCTGAACAGCCCCAACTATCTCAGCCTTCCCTCTGATCATTTTTGTGGCCTCCCTCTGGACCCGCTCCAACAGATCTGTGTCTTTCTTGTACTGAAGGCTCCAGAACTGGAAGCAGGACTTCAAGTGGGATGTCAGCGGAGTGGAGTAGAGGGACAGAATCATCTCCCTTGACCTGCTGGCCACGCTTATTTTGATGCAGCCGAAGACACTCTTGGCATTTTGGACTGTGAGAGCATATTGCTAGGTCATGTGGGGTTTCTTCTCAACCAACACCCCCAAGTCATTTTCCTCAGGGCTGCTCTTAGTCCATTCTCTGCCCAGCCTGTATCTGTGCTTGGGATTGCCCGGACCACGGTGCAGGACCCTGCATTCGTCCTTTCTGAACTTTATGAGGCTTGCACAGGCCCACCTCTCAAGCCTGTCAAGGTCCCTCTGAATGGCGTCCCTTCCCTCCAGTGTGTCGACTGTACCACACAGCATGGTGTTGTCGCAAAACTTGCTGATGGTGCACTCAATCCCATTGCCAATGTCACTAACAAAGATGTTAAACAGCGCCAGTCCCAATACTGACCCCTGAGGAACACCACTCGTCATTGGTCTCCACCTGGACATCAAGCTGTGGACCGCAACTCCCTGCGTGTGACCATCCACCCAATTCCTTATCCACCAAGTGGTCCATCTATCAAATCCATGTCTCCAAATTAGAGATAAGGATGTCATGGGGGACAATGTCAAATGCTTTGCAGAAGTCCCGGTAGATGACATCAGTGCTCTTCCCTTATCCACCAACGCAATAACCCTGTTGTAGACGGCCACCATACCTGTCAGGCATGATTTGCCCTTGGTGAAGCCATGTTGGCTGTCACCAGTCATCTCCTTATTTCCCATATGCCTTAGCATAGTTTCCAGGAGATTCTGCTCCATGATCTTGCCAGACACAGAGGTGAGACTGACTGCCTTTATTTCCCCAGGTCTTCTTTTTTGCCCTTTTTAAAAATGAGCATAAAGTTTCCCCTTTTCCAGTTAGTGGGAACTTCACTGGACTGCCATGAGTTCTCAAATATGATGGATAGTGGCTTAGCAACTTCATTCGCCAGTTCCCTCAGGACCTGCGGATGTGTCTCATCAGGTACCATGAAACGGGGATAGAAGAGGTAACTGGGAATGGAAGAGGTACATGGGAGTGGAAGCTGTAAATGGAATGAGATGGAAGAAGTAAAAGCAATTAAGCCTCGAATCAAGTTTGGTCTGGTAAGAAAGCTGGAAAAAAAGGAGCATTTAATCAGGTGGCAGATGATGGAAGTCTCACTGCCTGGCTCAGGAAGATCTTCAGGTAGAGGAGAATGTAACACGATACGTTTTCAATAGCAATCATTAACAGCCTCTCTCAGAAAGACTAGTTTGTGAATACATACGGAATGGTCAGGAATCCAAAGCTGTAAGTCCCACTGACTTCCAATATTTATAGCACTTGCTTTCAGTTAAATCATGTTTAACAGATTTACTGAGCTGAGATGCTTTCCTGAACTCAGTCCTCATTCAGTCACACTCAGAAATATACGCATCTCCAAAACATATAAACCTCAGCCTGCAATCGCCTAATGAAATGGCCCTTGTTTTCATAAATATACGATTACCAAGTTGCAAAAGATAACAGTGTTGCACTGTACTCGTAGGTTTTCAGCCTCTGTAGAACAAAAAACATTCAACAAACTCACAAAAAGCGCATTACCTATCTTCCAGCTTAGAAGTAACTCGCTGTAGGATCTGTGTGGCCTGCTTGTGGTACTCCAGCTGGGCTTGTACAAGAGCAGAAAGCTGGCTCACTTGTTCAATCTGAGGGGTGACATGAAAACATCAGATCTTAGGCAAGTACCAACAGGTCAGCAATAGCGGGTAAAGATCACTGCCACACTGACACTGCAAAGGCAGTTTTACTTATCTCTCTAAAAACTTGATTAATCTTTTTAGTTCGTAAATAGTTACATATTAGTCTTAATTCATTACCATGTGTGGTTAAGACCTGATATGGAATGGTAACTGCAGCTATTCTCCGCCGATCATCTCCATGTCTGATTTGCCTGAACAGCAGCCTACAGACCTACCCCACTCAGCAAACACTACGAACATAAAAATCAGACTGCAATGAAAGTGTAATAGACCTTCTCCCTCTCTGCCTTTGAGGGGCACAAAACCATAGGGACTATGGTCATGCTTCTGTTGTATTCTGGCCTGTGAAGCAGACCAAAACAGGAAGATAGTATGTACTCCTGGATGCAGCATATTTGTAGTGAAGGCAGATAGCATTCTACTTCACAAGGGAAAAAACCTCCAAAATTCTTGTGTGAGCAATGCAATTGCTAACAGTCTCCATAACACACAACACCACGATGGTGTAGTACAGACCAGCACTATCTGGCCACACAGCGTTGGATGTTACTGCAAGGATTAAAACTACTTGTCATAATTCTTTTTCTTCTCGCTCGATTTTACAGTTTCAATATTAATTATAAGTAGAAGATTAAAAAAACCTAATAGATGCTCAATCGTAAACCAGTCTGTAAGCAAAAAATATGCTGCAGAATCAGATTTGCACAGTCACATGAACTTTGGCTTTCCTATTCACTATTGCATCTGATTACAGCAGAGACCATAAGGTTATGTGTTCCTCATCTCTGACCTTTACCAATCCTCTCAGCAGCCCACACACTTAAGCAAAAGCCTAAAATGACAGCTAAGTAAAAGTCATAACTTACATTTACATAATTCTAAGAAGGAAGATATTTTGGTTTTGTATGTAACACCATGCAGTTAGGAAGCACAACTATGCTACAGAGAATTTATGTTCTTTAGCTCAGTTACCTATAAAATATTTCTAAAATGAGTCCTACATGTGCATGCTCTACATTACTATAGCTTCTGAGCCTCTCAATGAGTCCACCAAGGAAGCAAGCACTTCCCCATTGCACAGTGGCAGGAATCTGTGGTGTCATGGATTTAATAAGGCTTTCAAGTTTCACACTGCTTTAGACTGCCTTCACTGCAGAACTATTATCTTTCTCTTTTTAAGATTCAGCTCAGAGATTATTAACAAGGGATATCTCACATCCATCTCCAGAAGGTTGAACATGCTTGACTCAGCAATTTCTTTTGATTCGTCAAACTTCTCTAGAGCTTGGCGAAGTTCTTCATCAGGGAGCTTGCCCTGTCTTTTCTTTTTGTAATCAAAATCCAGGCGTCGACCCTCCATTTTCTTTAGGTGATGCTAAAAAACAAAAACAAAAGCAAGCACGGAATAAAGGATGTTCCCCAACTCTCCTTATACTGCATCGTAATGGGGTATTCCATGTACCTTTGTGAGCACGTACTGTTTGCTGTATACCAACACTTCCCCAGAGGTGAGAGATACAGAACAATGAAGTAGGTGGTTTTACATATAATTTAAGTAGCCACAGTGTGCCGCTGTCTAAATGCCAGACCTTCAACATTAAAAAAAAGCCATAACTGCATTTGCCACCTGTATAAAATTTACATGAGTTTCTAGCTTTTTAACTCTGATGCAGAATTACCAGAATACTACGTGTTTTTCCTAGATGTTTAAGAGAAAACTCTATTAAAAGCACAAGTTAGTATGTTTTTGCCTGTGTAACAGTTCTCTTAAACAAAGCAATACATAAAATATTTTTACCATTTCCATCAGACCACCAGAGGATCTTAATGTGATCTTTTATTAAAGATTTTCTAGTTTGTTAACTGATGTAACATTCATGTCAATCTGTTTAGCAGCTCCCACATCAAGCTGGCCAAAAGTTAATGCTATCAGCATGAGCATGTTTACTTTCTCTCAGAAGAGTCAATTTGTCATCTATTATGATATTTATAACACTGCCAACATTGTAAATTTTATCAAACTGCTTAAGACATTTTTCTTCCACATATATTTAACAATATGAAACCCTTACTGAGCTCAGAAGAACAGTTACTGATACAGACAAGCATTTGCTGAATCGTGAGGCACTTTTACTTACACAATTATAAAATTAGGTTGTGTCCGCAGAAGGATGTGCGCAAACAGATTTTCCTCTGTAAATGCTGGCTGGTTCTTGGATTATTAATTACATAATTCATGCAAGAAAACAGTGTTTGTGTTCAAAATTCCTGGGAACATTTCAGACACAGTCTTCATACAGACAAAAGAGTAGTGCCAGTCTAGAGGCAACTATTGAAATGCCCTCACATGTCATACACTAGAAAATTCAGCGTAAACATCTGTTCATCTATTTAGTGAAGCGAGCTTTCACATAGTAGGATTAGAGTATGGTGTTCATGCCTGCATAAGCTTGACAATACTACCGTCAAAAAATATTAGAATTTTGATCTTTCCCCTTCTAAACCATCAACAAGAGAGGCAGAACTGAAAACTTAAACTGAAGCCGAAAGAGACTGATCTCAGATCATCTATCTATGAATGTGAAGGCCCACTTTAAACTACACAATTAACATAAATTTTTAACATACACACAGCCTGCACATTTGGCATTATTAAGATGCCCCATTGAGGGCAATACCTGTATTTCTCTCAGATCTTTGTCATGGAGATTCTGAAGTGGGTCAATGAAGTTTTGTTTCACTTCCATGTCTAAAGAGTCCTTGACCTCAGAAAGCTCCTTCATAGCTTCTCCCACATCTGCAAGTGCTGGTCCTGAGAGAAAAGATGTCCAGTTTATCTCAAAACAACTTAGTTGAAAATCACTGTGGAATGAAACTCAGTCATGGAAATTTCAGTTAACATTTCATTTGAAGTCTCAGATTTTTAAGAAACAGAGTATGATGCACTGTGTGAAAGGGCAACAGCGATTTTACACTTCTGAGCCCCCAGAGTTTATGCCTTGTCACATAGCTGAACTTGAGGATCCACGTTGCGTCAAGACATCCTCCTCCATGCTCCTCATTGCCCATGCGTTCCTCACTCTGGTGAAGAAAACATGCTAGAAAAGAATTATCTGTATTTGCCTCAGTGTTGCCGTCACCAGACGCTCAGCTGCATACAAAAATAGCTCTAATACAAGTCTAGGTCTCCCTGTTTGTATCAGTGAGACTGGTGACAGTATCAAACGTAAAAATTCTTCAAAATATCACACAATTTCTTTTGATGAAAGATTTTGTTGATGAAACGGTTGACTTCAGACACCTAGTCAAGTTCATAAATGTCAAAAAGAATTAGCTGCCTTCTGAGATTTCCTCTAAGATTAATTTGAGGGCCAGAAAAATTACCCCTCTGGTTTACATCCTCTACACAAAAACAAAGCAGGAAACTCAAAAATACCCTCCTGGTTTGAGGTGTAGGTTGCTGGAAAAAAATCAACTTTCAAATACAAAGTGTCCGAAAACCTAAAAATGTACGAAATCAGAAGGAGATTTGTCTCCCAAGCAGGGGAGCCAGCAATGCACTGCAAAACTAAGGAGCCTGCCAGGCCCAGCTGAAGAGTGACAAACAGTCATAATAGCTGTTATTAGTTAAGAATGTGAAAATAATTGCTGTATCTATTCTGCTACATGCTGCTGCAATCATCAGGGAATATACAGGAATTTGCACAAACTAAATTCTATTAGTTCTTCATTTTCCCTTTAAAAACATGTTTGAAATTTAGCAAATCAGAGGCAACGAATTAAAAGAACAATTCAGTAGTCTTTAGCACAAATCAACCTACATCTGCCAAGTTAACTAGTAAATCATATAAAACAAAGAAGAAAGTACCTTTTCCATTGGAGATGTCTTTATGCCAGGAACAACATTTATGAAGATTCAACTAGGAAACAGAACTTTCACGGTCCTATTTGAAGGTCCTGTGTGTTGCCATATAAAATTTGCCACAGAGAAGCCCACTCAAATAGGACAGTAAGACAAAGTATCCTGTCATGAATGTCATCTGCTCTAGTTAGACCTCTACTGTTGAAGAACACAATATTAATTCTCAGTTTTAACATTTCTAACTCAGGCAGCTGTAAACTCATTTGTGGCTTGGAGGGAGGAGCAGTAAGACAGGAGTATTCACTAGTGCCTTAAAATATGGAATTTGGTCAGAAAAAGCCATCAAAGTCTGTTAAAAATCTATTAGTCATTGTTCCTTGCCTTTAATGAAGACAATAACATTTATTATAAGGATTCTGAGGGCAAAAGGGTTTTATTGTACACATGCATAGACAATAATACAATTTCTGAACATGTATATCTTTCATCCCAAAACATCTCCAGTAACATAATCTATGACAGACAGCCTAAAGCCTATCTAGATATGTGTCCAAATCAAAACAATTTGACTTTCACCCACAAGAAAAAAATCTCTAGTCCAAATCTGAAAAAGATACTCAACAGGCCTAAACCTGTTGAGCAGACTGCTCTTCAAGGAGAAATCTGACGACGCAGAACTCTGATGCTTCTTGCAGAAGTTCTTACTTTATGAGTGCAATACTTTAATAATGAAAGTTATATTAAATTTTACTGTCATTTTTATTGCATTATAACAGAAAGGAAAGTAATCAAATTACCAAAGTTGCATTCTTCTCCAAGTTCTCGGCCAAATTTCAGCATCGCATCTGCCAGCAAGGCTTCAGCCTGAGGGTAACCTGGTCCCTTTTCCTGGCCTCGAATTTTTGACATAGTGTTGATCATGCTGAGTTTAGCTCTGGAAGCTGAAGCAGGCAAGTGACAGGTTACAAACATGCAATAGCTTGACTACACAGACAGGAATGCACTCTAAATTCATCTGAGCTACCTACAATGTATTCAAAGGACTTCATCTAAGTTTAGGACTAAGTCCAGTTTTTCATCAATTATTTTTAGAGCAAAGGATGAAATATTGTTGCTCATTGACTTTTTTCTTCTGCTGGTACGCCACAGAAGAGGCTCTCTCCTGAACTTTAAGTCAAAGCTTCCCTTGAACTTACTTGGACAGAAGAACGCCCAGGAATACTCCCAAGATAGTATGTTTGACAGGTGCTACAACTCAGGTAGAAAAACCTTTAAACTATCCCCAAATTCTTAATCTTAAAATACTCATGTACTGATGGATAGCAGATTGAGCCAGCCTTCCTCTCAAGGAAAAGTCCAGACTAAGTACACTCAAGCTTAAAGTGTAGTGCCCCACATTTTTGAAAGTCTTTCTGTTGTAGAATATTCATAAAACCTGTGTCCCCAAACATGATGTCCAACAACATTTGAAACACTTTTTGCTTTTTATGGGGATTTGGGGAAACTCCTACTTCAATACAGTTTTCAACTTTACTTCAGTTTGTATTTTATTTCAGATACACAACTGCAGATCAGAAGAAAGCACTCAATTATCATAATTGATGAAAACAAAGACAGCAAACACAAAATAATTCAGCTGTTTGATGATGTGCTTTAGTGCATTTTTGCAACTACAGAATGTGAACGGCCTGCAGAGAGTGAATTAGTTAACGGCACTTGAGTTCAAATTTTGCCAGGTACATGCTATTGCCAGCAAAGCTGACTCTGTGGGTGTTTCTACCTACATTACTGTGTGTGCTACAGGAGGGCAGCTCTGAATGCCTCTACCTTCTGACTCGCAAACGCTTGTCTTTGTTAGTTGCTCTTATGAGTTAGTTCTTCTGTTTGCAAAACATTAGGAGCTCACATTGTTCTGTGCTGATTTCACTGGTCAAAACTCAACCTTGCACACATTTCTGCAACAAACCAAAACATCAGCAGGCTGGAGTCAACAAGTGTTTTGCTCTTAATTTATTGCTGAAAGTGCATATTAAGAGATGGCTTTTGTTGCTGAATATGTTTCACTTTGTGGCATAAAATGTATGCGTAGACACAGAAACAGACACAGGAAAATCAGGCAAGTGTCCTAGTACTCATCTTGCCTAAGAAGCAGCTATGAAAGGATAACATATTTTTAAGATACAGTAATCACATTTTTGTAAGCTTTATCATCACCCTTGAGTGCCACTAGATCATGCTTTTCAGCATCTGAATTTCTTGATGCCTGCTGTTTCTACCCACTACAAAGCTACAGTCAGCAGACTGGCTGACTGTTCAGTATAAGAGCCTGCATTTTAATGAAGTGTTTGGCCTTTAAAAATGGCATCAAAATGATGGTGGCAATGGGAGATTACAGAAGCACAAAAGAAACTAAGGCACAAACAAAAACAATCAGGGGAATGGAGGCAGCAAGTTCAAAAAAACAGGAACATATGTGAGTATTTTCAGAAATAAAAGCAAAAAACTTGTAAGAGTGAGAAAATGAAATGGCTATATTCTGGACAGGCAAGTCAGAGCAGAAAGTGAAAGGTACAGGAAAGAATGAAAGACTTGAAAGAAGAATCAGGGAAGGGGAAGACATAAATCATAAAGAGAAGACGGGTAAGCATGAAAAATTCAGGTTTCAATGATTCATCTAACCATTTAAGAACAATTACATTAGAATCCTGATTTAGCAGGAAATCTTAGAATACATCCACCAGTGGTCTCATTCCACTTTCCTTCTTTTCGAGCTGATTCCGGTAACTTCCATGAGAGCAGAGGCAAGTTTGTGCTCAGTCAATCTCAAAATCCCATCCTGAGCCCTTTCATTTCTATTGCTTTCTTTTGCTAGCGGCACACACTTTCTTCACTATGTTATGTTTCAGCCTGACTGAGGACAGGCAGAGATGTACAGAACACCACATGGAAGCGACCTGAATGATTGATTCTTTTCCCAATTGCACTCCCTCTCCTTTACATTGACTTTCACAGTGTCACTGATGATTCACCTTAATAGTGTTAACAGAGCCATGGTAAATCACAAGAATACTGCCAAAAGAGTTTGAAAAAAACTGCAGCAGTGGGTTCAATTGCTCACTCTTTGTACTTTCAATCTTCTTCATCCTGCACCAATTTTTCTTGCAATCATGGTCGTGTACATCTGCATGGAAAGCCTTTGAGCCTTCATCATGCTCAATTTTAGTTATTTTCATCTGTCCTTCAGTTTTTTCGGTAAGTGGGAAGTCTACAAAGCTATCTTTTTCATTCACACTAACTTCAGCTCAACATGTCTTTCAATAAATTCACCTCTGACTTTAATATCCTATTCCCTTCCCTTCCCCTTTCCCCTTTCCTTTTCCTTTTTCCTTCCAGCATTAATCAACTGTTTAGTGAAGTTAGGCAATGCTGCATACTTCATTTATTGATCCTTCAAAACACCATGATCACAACTGATCTCTAGCACTGTAGTACTATGTTATCGAAGCATACTGATGTTTTCAGGGCACATATTACTTATCAAGGAATGCGTGCTACACCCCATACCCTCTTCCCCCTAAACCCAGGTAAACTTTTAAAGAAAATGTTCTGTTAAATACTGCTGTTAAAGAATTTTTTTTTCAATAAATTTCCCCCCTCTTCCCAATGTAATGTTTTCTATTTGTTATAAAAATGAGAAAGCAAACAGGAAATAATAGATATCAACATTTTTGGTGCTCCAGGTAAATAGTACTACCATTGTAGGGAGAATTTTAAAGAGGAAATTTTTTATTGTATTGAAAAGAGAAGTGATTTTCCACTTGATTCTTCTCGCTATAGGGAACCCTTTTGCAATTGCCGTAAAACAATCAAAGATCAGGTGAAAGCTGGAAAGAGTCAGTCCTCCCTTCCTCTTACTCCTTCTGCTACCATTGCCCAGCTGTAGAATGAGTAATGTGATCCTATTTGATATATCAGAAAGTAAATCTTCCTCCTGCCTATCACAGTTTTAATTTTCTGATCCTACTTGTACATGTCACAAGCAGATGAAGGGATGTGTAGCTAGAGTATGGAAACTGCTCTTTCCTGCAGCACTGCAAACTTACATCAGCCTGAGGTGCCTGAAATCACACCCTTAGCTACTTCCAGAAATGTTGCTCTCTGCCATTGCTGTGAGACTTTTTCGTGATTCACAGCAATCATAATCACTCAGATGTGTCACGAAGGCAGCCAGAGAAGCACTAAACAGCCAAAACTTATTACTCAGTCTATATGATGTTGCACAACAGCAGCTTGACAGTAGTTAACAATTTTATCACCAGCCCCATAATGTTTGTCAGTCCTATTGCTTTTCCTGCAGAGTGCTTGTTGGCGATGAGCAACAAAGCTGTGGACTCAAGTCATAAACAGTATTTCATCTGTTGACAAAGAAACCATTCTAGTCATCATCACTTTCTCTCAGGCAGTTCTTGAACTTGTAAATATTATTCCTCCTTTTTTCAATCCACTGGAAGCATCATCAAATTATTCTTCTTTCCTCTGTGGTCTAACACACAAGTATCACCAATTAAGCTCTATCAGCAAAAGTCCTTCATCCTACCTAACTGGAGTTAAAATATTCCACACTGGTTCAAATTTGTTTCCAGCTATTATGAAACAAATTCCTCACAGTCAATGAGTGAATTTGGTCTGTACTTTCATGAAACTCTAAGATACATATGGTGGGTAAAGGACCTCATTTTGCACAAGCATAACTCCGTTGACCCCATCAGTGAAGCTGGCTGCTGCTAGCAGCAAAACCTTTATGTTCCTAGATGACTACGGAAATCTTGAAGTTCTTGAATTTAATGGTTTCCTTGATTATAACAGCTCCAGATCACCCCACCTTGTGAGGATCCTTTGGCAAGAGAGGCGCATACAGCTCTCCATCAGCCCAATCACAAAACCCTTCTTTCATCTCCCCATGGAAACCAATCATTTATTTTTATTTTGCAGGTTCAACTTACTCATCTCTGATTATGCCCATTTATCTGCCCTCTCCTCCAGTTCAGCATGAACAGGTCCTTTGCACCTTCCTTTTTATAGTAACTCTAATGAGATAGAAAATTGCTAGAAGACCAAGTGAAAGGCGTTGTTACGTCTCTTCCTGTGCCCTGGATAAAGTTGCTTCAGAACTTTGTCTTTCTGCCTATGGTCTGCAAGATCTGCCTGGTCCTTTTCCCTCACCCACAGTGAATGTCTGGGACTCTCGACGAAAGAGATGTCTCATTCAGACACCCTCACTGTGCCTGATCCTCATCTCCACTCGTGGGCTGATTGCCCAGCTTTGGCCCATCCCCATACCCAAGGAGGTGTCTGATGGCCCAGGGCTGCTGCTGTCCCAGTGCTGCCAGCTGCCCTGTTGCTGGCTGGAGCAGTGGGATGGGCCCTGGCTTCCAGGCCTCGCACAGCTGTCCCTGGGGAGTCCACAGCCATCTCCAGCTCCATGGAGCCCCCCATGCTCACAGCGCTGACATTCAGATGCCTGCAAGTAAATACATCTGGTTTCTAGGCGTACGCTGTTCTTTTGCCGAAAGCAAGAAGTCTCCATTCCCCCTGACAGCCTAACACAGAAGCATGTCCTCATCTCTGCTTTTTACTTCACAGTAACTTCACCAATTTTGTGTTAATATTAACTGCATCAGTGAGGAAGAGATCTGTCAGACTATATACTGGTGAGAAACAGTATTTTCAAAAAGTGCTGCAAGTACTGTAAGATTGTGAAATTACATTACCTGGGTTCGGCTGAAGATACTCTATTGTCTTCGCCATTATTTCCATAACTGCTCTGCTGGTAACATCCACTTTCTAAAGTACAGAGAGTTAAATAAAAGGAAACATGAAAAAAAGACGTTAGACAAAAGGAAGATGCTTTTCTCTCTTCTTTTTGTTCTTATAAAATGTTTTAACTTTTCTTACAATTTTCTTTTTATGTCCTTGAGAATAAATAGCCCTGGTATCAGAATGGTGATAACACTTGGAAAACTACCAAAGCATGACTCCATCATTTTGGTTTACAGCAGATCCATTCTCAAGTAAGGCCATTAGTAAAGAGTACTTCAGGATGTGTCAGGAATTTGATATGACTCATTGCACCATGCTGATACTTTACATCACCTTGGGAAGTGTCCACAACAGGGAAAACTTTTTGATAGAACAGTCACTGAAAACTATTAGCCATCTTTGACCCTCTGATAACTGGCAAAATGAGGGGAAGCCAGATGTCAATCATAACCAACCACCAATGATAAAATGGGCTGTCTACCTCTTTTAGAGCAAGGTCTGGTAGAATTGGGGTAAGGAAGACCAGGTATCCCTCAGTTTCCAATTTCAAGAAACCTATCAGCATGCAGGGACAGACTGTTTATTTCTCCTGGCTGACTCCATGAAGAATTATTTTATATTTAGGAATTTAAAAGCCTTAGTACTGAATAGCATCACTTTCTTCTACTGTCACAGGAATTTTTGCTTTTTTAAGCAGTACTCCTCCTCAGCTTCCTAAGCTGCATATAGGAAGTATGCAACTACTCTCCCTCTCAGTATCAGGCCTCAAAGAAAAAAATGCTGCTTTGGCAGATCTGGGGATCCCCATAACCTGTCCTGTAATCCGCATTTATGAAGACACATTGCATTGCTCTGCAGGGCAGCTTGTGTCCCACAGAGTGAACTTCTTTACCATAATGGAAAGTTCCTGTTTTAAAAAAGAACACCTGATATAGTTTGCTTGCAGCACGCTGTGACTGACCTCTTTCCTGTTCTCTCTTGTCACTGCCATCTGCCAGGTCTCGTTCTATACTTTAAACAAAAAAGCAGAAGAGGTCTGCCAGCCCTGGGTGAACAAGTAGCTGAACTGCCTAGTAGGGAGCCCAGAAATGGCTAGAAGGCTATAGCGGAGAGTGGGGGCGAGGGGAAGAGAAAGCTGGGAATAGGCAGAAGGAGCATGACCACTGCCTGCAGAAAAGCTGGCAAGGGACACAGGGCCAGGTGGGGAGCATGGAGGCAACCGATGATTTTATTCCATTCTCGTCTCAACTGTCAGTGCTCAGCTCCTGGGCTGCCAACCCACGCCGCCCACAAGCTCTACATGGGACTCACCCCTGGCTGTTGCAATGTCCTATTTTCCACTCTAAACCCTGCATCAGTTTTCTGAATCTTCTTTAACATCTTCCAGTTTTGATGGCAGAGCCTACACTTGTGGCACATTCAAAGAGAAGCTGGGTGGAAGGGGAAAAACCAACTCTGCAATACTTTCACTGTAAGAAGTACAAAGGATATGCCCTTCTCTTTTATTTTCCATCCAAGGTTTCTTCCCTGTCTCACTATACAAATGTACAGATAAATAGCTTCTGTTTCTCTGGATTAGATTTCTGTATCAGATACACACCCTGCAAATCACGTACCAGTAGCTTGTGTTACAAGATTTGATAGCACCTGTCAAAGTTGAGGTCAGAAAAAAACCCGCCCCTACTGATCCTTCCAACTGCAATATCGTCACCGTCACACACAGCTGTGGCTTGGTTTTTTTCCCTCTCTCCACAGGAACACTCAATGCTGCCACTGGCAGCCTCACCAAGCAGTCTGCTGAGGGGTTAGCCCCATCTACCCAAAACGCTTTGCCAGTGGAGCCTGCCTAAACAGGATCTCTGAACCTATGAACGAATATTGCAGTGCCACTGCCAACCCCCTTCGGCAGACAGCTCCTGTTCCTACTGATGGATGCTCAAGGAGCTGAGAGCTGAGAATTACAGGCACCCTGTGCCACTGAAATGACCATCTTGTAGAAGGAACCTCTGTTTTCAGAGATCCTCCACAATGGTTTAACTGAAACCAAATTGTAGCTGACATCAGCCTCAATCTCTGAATGAAGTATTTGCATTATAAATAGTGCCATACATTACATATGCCTTCGTTACAAAACGGAAAGAAATAACAAATGGAAAGCTCAGTCTTGCTGAATAAAAGTTAAGGCTTTCTAAACTGTTTGAGTGAGTCAGGGACAAAAGCTTTGAAATTCCTGTCCTAGTAAGGAAAAATGAATGGTAATAACGAATATAGGCTTCTGTATTCAGACTTACCCTTTCCATTTCTTTGAAGTCATCATCTAGCTTGGTTCCTTCTGCACCTCCTACTTTTTCACTCACTTTCTGCAGTTAAAAAAAGAACAACAAATAGATTCAGCAATAACTGAAAAAGTCTAGCCACCATGTTTTCCCAGGGAAATGTTTTTTTTTTCCTGTAAGTTGGTACACCATTCAGATATATTATTCTTTCTGAAAAACTTATTTCAAACACACTTTAAGTTAAACAATAAAAAAAAAATATATTACCCAATCTTCTGCTGGTGTCAGAAGTACATACTATCATGTCTTTGCAAGACCACACCTCTATTTCTCTGTTGAATGAATGTCTGTATCCTGGAACTTATCAAGCGATTAATCAACAATGACAGAACCGTATTCAGCAGACATCAATATCCACGGTTGTGTGTGCAGATGAAAAATGGGGTGACCTGATAGAACGAACTGGGGAAGTAACCCAGGCACTAAAAAATTTCTCATCGGAGCTGAAAAATGGCCCCAGCTGCTTTGTCCAGGGTGTATCAATGCAACACCAAGGCTAATAAACATGTCTAAGCACAGAGCAAAGAGAAGCGCCCAAGGCCTGACTCTAGGCACCCGGAAGGCAAAAGGCACCCACACCTGAGAACTCTCAGAAACATACTGACTCCAGCCACAACCAGATATTCACCATTAAAAATCAAGTTTACAACTAAAAGTGACAGATAGATACAAAAACCCTACACTCACACCATGCAAGAGCTTAAGGTTCTGTCTTGGTTTCAGCTGGGTTAATTTTCCTCCCAGTAGCTGCTGTATTTTGTATTTAGTATGAGAAGAGTGTTGATAACACTGATGTTTTCAGTTGTTGCTATGAAATCAACAACTTTTCCCAGTCTATCATATTCAGCTACTGAGTAGGTGTGCTTGAGCTGGGAGGGAGCACAGCCAGACAGACAGCCAAGCTGGCCAATGGAAACATTCCATACCATAGACACCATGCTCAGTTTATCAATGGGGGTTGGCCGGTGGGCAGGAATCCTCTGTTCCATGATTCCTCTTTTTCCGGCAGTGTGAACTTTTCCATGAGTTTTGCCTTTTTTTCAGGAGTTCTGTGGAATTTGTGAAATCTGAGAGTTCTGTGTGCCATGATTGCTGCCTGGGGACTGGCTGTGACTCAGACATCTGGTAGTGAGAAGAAACTGTGTTGTGTATAGCTTGTTTTACATATCCAGTAGTAGTAGTGGTAGAAGTAGTAGTAGTATTTCCTTTGTTGTCTTATTAAACTGTCTTTATCTCAACCCACAAGTTTTACTTTTTCCGATTCTCCTCTCCACCCCATTGTGGTGGGAGGAGTGAGTAAGCAGCTGCGTGGTCCTAGTTGTTGGCTGATGGGTTAAACCATGAGAGGTTCACAGTTGACAGACCTATTAGAAAGAATGAAAAGGAACTTTTGTGTCATGCCTTTAGCAAATAATCTGGCTCTTTAGAAAATACTCAATTTGAAAACTAATTGGAAAAAGATTTTGTGCTACTATTTCATTTCCCTGATTCAGTGGAACACATTGAAATAAGTTTCCCTTTACTGTCAGTAAAAGTGACTGTAACAGATTTGAATGGTAACTGTTACACAGCACCATTCAAAATGCATTTTAGCAATTGCATTGTCAGTCACGAAGTGTTTTGGTGGTGTAACTCCACAACTAAGTCAGGTGCATATGATCCAGTGAATGTACTGGGCTGGTATTTGTCATAATGATCCAGTGAAAACTGGGCTGGTATTTGTCATAAGAAATTCATCAGACATATGACTTTCTGTTTTCTGTGCATTTTTAGCTCTTTGTACTGAACACCATTTAATTTTACAGACTTTCCTATGTGCCTCTGAATCATCTTCAGACAGTTCTAACTAAGTATAACCACTGATGTCAGTGAAGTGACTCCTGCAACAAACAAGGAGAAAGAGAAGAAAAACAGCACTTTTTTCCTCTTGGTTTCAACCAGTGTATTTATCTTTCATAGCTTTCTTTCAGTACAAAGAGGAGGAAGACCCACAGTCAATTACTCACATGCCATTAATAAAATCCAGACACTTGATTAATTTCAAATTCACTCCCATTCACTTCAACAAAGCTGCCAGTGCAGCACAGCCAAGTACTTATTAATGTAGGCTATAATTATCTGTGCAATAGGAAATGGCTACCAGCTCTGTTTGTTTTCTGTCAGCTCCTTGCAAATTAGTACCCAAAATGGTGTATTAATGATACACCAATATTAGGAAACCTCCTGAAAAAAACAAAGAACTTCAGTTATCCGTTCTTCCCTACACAGAAGAGATGTGCGAATCCATGGAGACATTTTCTTGTCATTATTCTGAATACAGAGGAGTCTGTGTGGTAGGTATTACTAAACTTGTGCCTTATAGAGATTAATGAATTGCTACAAAAAATCATAGATTTCAAACTCAGTGCTGTTAGAAACAATACTGCAGTGGAGAAGGGATAGATTCAATGTCCTAAAAGGTGCTATTCATTTGCAGTTTCTGTGAAAAATGGTAACAAAGCTGGCATAAAAGACCAGAAGCTTTCTTCATCGATCCATGAATGAATCTTCTGCAAATGATCATCTACTACAGATGATACGGCAAAATGTGCACAGAAGCTTTCTACCACAAAGATTTCAAATCCCTGAAAACAACACTATGCAAATACGCTAGTACTTAGATATTAAAAACAGATTTTGAATAACTGAAGTTCAACTCTAAGGATACAAAGTATCCAAAGCTAATTAATGTTCCAGCCCTTTTTAGCTGTAGCTTTACTCTTCACCACTTTGAGATATTTTCATAGTTGATGAGGATTTGCAAAGGCATGGCTTATCATCCCCACAGACCCCCATCTCACATCTCACATCTACGAACCACAGCAATTGCTCCTTCCCTTCATCATTATCTTAGGTGAGGAATGCATGACACTGCTAGTAGTGAACCTCTGCAGTCTGACGGATTGGTCACTCTAAGTCAAAAAGGCAGCTCATCCCTCTCTTCTAAGCAAGCTTTCCATTTCTGGTCGCTTTGTCAATATTAGCCTCACAATCACCATCAGGAGTCACTCATTTAAGGTGACTAACAAAACTATGTACCAAGCAGAAAACTAATTTGTAAAGCTGAGGGTCAAGTACTGTTACAGACAACAGAGGTGAATCAAAGAAGAGAGATGAGCTGTGAAGTATTCAGACCTTCCGGAGCTCGGTGACTCTTCTTTCAGGATAGTTAACATAATAGGCTCTCAAGGAAGTAACTTCATTATCCAGACAAAAATCTGCTTTGCAAAAGCACTGACAGACCAAAAGAAAGAAGCAGCTAAACAAAAGTCGTACTTCAAAATTGAAACACTGTTTTTTTTCTTGAAGGCCACAGCCACTCAGCAGTCAGAGATGAGAATTCAAATTAAGCATTTAAATTTAAGACAAAAAAAATTAAAAATTAAACCCTCAAAAGTTCTTGTGTCTTAGGGCAGAAGGGGGAAATCCACTCACAAGAGCATATTAAGTCCCCTTTGCAAGGTCATAATCTAAAGCGGTCAGGTAGGAGCAGTGGGCCTGAGAAAGGCAGCCTTAGTATTTGCAACAGAGCCCACATCTGTATCATCACTGCATTGACTAAATTTAGACATTTCTTCAGCCTGTTTATATCCATCCTCCAAATCAACTGTTAAAACATTTTGTTAAGGCTACCGCTCCACCATTCTCTAAGATTGTCAGATTTTATTACCATAGGTCATGAAGCTATGCCAGGTTACATCAGCTGAGGATCTGATCTTGTGCAAAAGATTCAGAAGCAGTCAGAAATATCACCAGCTAACAGCTACAGCTAGCCAGAAAACAAGAGTCTTCTTTGGCATGTCATCTGAGCCAAGGTTTCAACATTCTAGTTCTTGCCTTCCAACAGAATGAAAATTAGGCCCTTTAAGTTGTCTTCAAAAATGGTAATACTACATCTACTTCTAGTCCAGTCATATGGAAGAATCAAGATTTAACATGATACCACAGCCAACATTATTTAATCATTCTGTGACTGTGCCATCTCTTTCTAACGTTGATTACCTATTCCATCTTGCCTCCAAATAGCCTTTACAATAAAATTATCATTTAAATATACTTTTATGAAAAATAACAGTTTCAACACACATTTTTTGTGTGGGAGAAAAGATGTCACAAAAAACATTTTTGTGCATGAAAAGTATACAGATCTTTTCTACACCTAACAGTGCCATGTTTTACAGTCAGGATCTCCATATTTTATGACTGAAAACAAGTGCTGTATGCTTTAGACCAAATTCCAGTTCTATAAAGATCCAACTTCCACTCAGGCAGAATATCAGCTTAGTATCTACTGGTTGGAATGGTTTCAGTAGGGACAACAAAAGTGGCATGAATCCTACACCTTGGGGAAAAAATAAACTTCTTTGTTTTCCTGGCATATAATGCTAAAAAGGCCATTTTGGCCTTTTTTTTTTTAAACGTTGACAGGATCTAGAATACGGGCCATAGTGATAGGAGTGTGATTTGGTCTTAGTTATGGAGCCATTTGTTCCATTTTTCATATAGTTGTGCAATTAACCTCTTTTTTTTTGTGTTGCTGTGTCACGATGTCGCATGTCGCACAGGACTAAAAGATGCTTGTGCAGTCACTATGAATATGCTGAGAATTCCAGTTGCCTGTTATACAATACACTGATAATCACTTCTACAATATCTCATGCAGCAGTCCCCTAACTAACGACAAGATGAACCTGACGTAATCATCTCTCACTACTCTCAAGATCTTAATATAAATCAAATGTGCATTAGATAGCTATTCCATGAGAATTACATTCTTCAGTATTATGATACGACTTCATACCGGAGTGACTTGCGAACAATCCGCAGTTCGAACAACTGGTACCAGAATGCCTTGCACAGTATGCTATGCCACTACCCAAACTCAAAAACGCAGCAACATCAGTATTAAACCACAATAGAAGTTACCTGAGCCTGCAGCTCTATTAATTTCATGAAATACTAGTTTGGCAGCATGTATACGAGGCAGCTTTGCTTCTATACAGGAGTAGAAAACCAGCTCTGAATAGATTACCACCACAATATATTGCCTTTGCCTATGATGCATATTGAATAACCTGCCTGCAAAGCAGTAACACCACAGTAAGACTTAAAAACTAAGTCTCTTTAAGGCATCCATTCATAGCTCCAAATACAGAGCACAGCAACATTTTTACTCAAAGCATACAGCAAACTCCGATCTACTTCTTTACACATTTTATTATTACCACCATCCTAGACTGGTTTTCCCCTTCGGATATTTTGGAGATCATCCTTCTGCAATGTTTCCTATCTACCACATAGTTCTGTTTCTATGGCATAACTTCTCTATCCCTAAAAGGCAGGCTGTTGACATGACAGTCCTATCAAATTGCCTCACAGTTGATGGGACGGTAGGAACAAAAATTTTATTAATATGAAAGCTACAGGAAACAGTAATGAACGGAGCTTACAAACTCATGATTGAAAGAAGTAACACTCTCTGTAGTCATGCTTGTTAAACACAAGCCACCCTGCTTGCTTAGTATCTGTTCCACAGGTTTCTATAGTTCTTCCATGCAGTTTTTGCTGTTTTGACTTTTGCCTGCCACTGTAAGGGTTCGTGTTCTGGAAGCACAGTAACAGAAGTATCTTCAGGGTTGTGAAAGGTATTTATACAGGCCCTAAAATTCTGTGATGCTTTGGTAGCTTTGCAAACACAAGGAAGACATAGCTGACATGCAAAAGAAAGTAGTGAGAAACACACATTTTAATGGGAAGGAGCCTGTCATTTTAACAGGAAGAAGTCTGTGTACACATGCTGAAGCTTTGCCAACACTGTAGGCTTTTCAGAAGGACAAAAAATTTGAAAAAGAACATCTATAAAAAGCACAGTCTCTAATCAAGATTATCTATTTTTTTATTCTCTGTCACTTCACATGCTAGAATAAGACAAAAGGGCCACTTGCAGGCTTATTCTTCTGTCTGTTTATGGTATCAGAATTTGTTATCACAGAAAACAGGTGACATCTGCAATTCAAATTTATGGTCATGGTCCTGGTTCTCTGCAGATAATGAAGCATACTTCCTTGTGGCAAATTGCACTCAGCAATAACAGGAAGCAAGAGAGGAGATTTTCTGGTGATTTCAGGTAAATTAGAATAGGGACTAAAAGAAAAAAATCACCTCAAAAGCACAGGTAAATTGGCTGTATTTCAGACTTCTCCTCCTTCTCTAATTGACATCAGAATATAAAAGAAAAGAAGGACCTTTTCTGGATTAGTCTGAAGATAGCTTATCTTCAGAAAGATTAAGAGGCTGTAGAAAACATCAGTGTTGGTTCACAGCACCTCATCCTGTACTGGCAAGGAAATTAACATGTGATTTCAGCTGAGGTAGAGTTATCTTGCTCAAGCTTTTCCGGAACAGGCATCTAGATGAGAGAAGTCCTGATTCACAACCCAAATGATCCAATATCATTAGTCTCGGAACGCTTCAAGAAACTCAACAGATGTGATAAATCTCACCAGAAGCCAGAAGTGTCTGATTAGCCTAACACTTACATTGTACTCATTTGTTAGAGAAACTGAGCAAAACCCACACTCTCATGAAACATAAAAGATTTCAGAAGACAGGAAAGCTTATCACCCTCTTCCTTGCATTTATAAATCTTTGCATTTTATCCTATTTATCTCATAATTTATAAACACCTTGTGCAAAATAGTGACAGTCAATAGGATATGGCATGAGAATGTAGAACAAGCCACTTCAGTAGTGAAAAAAAATTAGGATCCGAGCTTAACATACGTTTAAGATATGGTAATGCCCATTTACATTTCATTAATTAATCTCTCTTCTTCAGCTGAGACAGCTACAAGGGCAGTCAACAATGCCAGCTGGAGCTCATCATCAGAAGATCCTTCCCTTGCAGAACTGAGGAGCACCGTGACTCCACTGCTACCACAGAAGCTGTAAGAGATCATGAAGACAGTGTAAAAGGCAAAAGGGAAAAAATGAGAGATCCAAGAATCTCCAGGGAACTTCATTGTTTATCTACTCTTTGCACCAAGAGTTTGATTAAGCCATTCAAACTTTGCTTTCTCTTTGGCAAAATGAAGGAATACACTTGCCTACCACACAGGAAAATTGTGAGCATTCATTTGCACCTGCCATCAGGAGAGTCATCGCAGCTGCTAGTAGTAGGGCCCACAGGCCTGTTAAGAGCTCCACTAACAGTCTGAAGGCAGCTCAGAAAGCCAGGGAACTTGGCTATAGATGTGACATACATGAGACACATTGAATAGCAATGCTACAAACAAGCCATTGCTAAAGCTTGTCAAGTCATGAAGGAAATTCTTCATGAGATAGGATTTTCAGTAACGCCAGTGATAGTCTGGAGCAAAAGCAAAGTGGCTCAGTGGAACTATTTCTCCCCAGGAAGGATAAAAAGATATCAGGATCACAACCTCCAGCATTGTTGCAGTGTAAGAAATACGCATTGCAAACCTGTCCTGTGTCCTTACTCCTCACTCCTAGAATCAACCCTCAATTTGCCTTTTTTTTTCTCATTTTCAGCTAAAACTGTCACAGGAGTGGGAAGAGGGTGTCTGAATCGACCCTTTCTTCGACCAGTCTCGATCTAGCATTTTGCTTTCTGACTGCTAGGAAGGACTACACTGCAGAACTCCTGCAACTCCAGCATCACAGTGGGGATGATGCACATTCAGCACTAGCGCACAATCTGAAAGTATGCCGCAAGCTTCTGCACTGACAGGAGTTACCGCAGAGCCTCTGCTGCAATGCCACTGCATTACATTGGAGGCTGTCCACTGCTAAGTAAAATTAAACAGGGTGAGAACAGGGGAAGAACTGCTGGGGAAGTGCTGGTGTAGCGGTGTCCTGTGCTGTATCTCTGTACGGAAGGTCCCTGAAGAGGCACCCGCTGTGACAGATGAGATAAGCACTACCCTACGGCAGATAAAAATTTAAATCAGTATTCCGCATTCCAGTGACAGAGGTGTGCTGACAGCTGAGACGCTGCGGTGCATTGATGATAACCAAGAGAATCCATTTCAGACATTTAAACTTATTACTGAAGTTTTGCGTATATACCAAACACATGCTTTAGGAGGTTGGTTCTCTGCAAAGTTTAAGTTCAGCCAGAAACCCAGTCACAACTCCCAGCACCTTTGCAATTTAGAGTGGCCTCAGGAGCTGGCAAAGAAAAGATGGCAAAAGCTCAAAAGCTGCCAGAGAGCCGAGGACAGTCAGAACATTCCGTGCTTTTTAACACACTTTGTCCCCAGCAGGCCACCAGTATGAGAAAGGGAGAAGAAACTGGCACTAAAAAGGTGGCTGTGTTAGCTAGAAGATGAGCCAATCTCTGCTTTTTTTTTGCAGTAGAGAAAAGGAGCAGAGAATCTACTCCTGTCTATTCCTCCATGGTACTTCTATTTCAGATGACAGCAGTACCATCACTCAGTCCCTTTAGTGGACCTGTGGGCAATAAAATGCTCACACGTTTTTTTACTCCTGTGCAAAGGGATCTGGATTGAGACCTACAATGCTTACGAGTTCTCCGCACGGCACTAGTGGGAGCCCTGCCCTACACTGCACTGCCACAGAGAAAGAGGACATCTGTGCTCTGTTTCCCAGAGTGCCAAAAAATTTGGTAGCTGCCTGAGCATTTCTTCAATGATAGTGTCTCACTCAGCTGGATGAGGACAAAGAAACTTTGAAGGAGGGGCAAAGCTCATAAAAGAACAGTAAGAGTTCTGGGCGTTCTCAGATTTCTTGCCTAGAGAGGTGCGCAGCACCAGCTGACCTGCCATGCTCTTTTACCATAAAGAAATAATGTTTGTGTACTTGAGGAGGAGAGTGCAAACCATGAAATTGCACATACATTTGAATTTTCATACTTCTGTCACGTCTCCAAAGCAATTTTAATACAGCTTTAAGGGGAAGACGCTTCCTCTGGGTAGACAGAGTTGCAGCTTTAAATTTTGTTGCTGCACTTTCAGGCAGGTGAGCTGTGGATCTTAAAACCACACACAGAGGTGCACGACAACACAGAGCCAAAAAGAAGGAAAAAGAACACAAAGCACGTATCCATCCAGCTAGCATCCTAATATGGAGCCCAGGTACCGCATGCTTATGGATCATGATCCATCTTATCTCAACTACATACATTAACACATATTTGCTCTGTCCACATAGCTTCTAAGTTCAGCAGAAACAATGATCCTTTCTTTCCCACTGCTTCATTTGGCACGTGCACACCTCACCACATAGCAGACCCAACAGGTGACAGGGGGCTTAAACTGTCCCACGGTTTCTTAAACCACATCACCGGACTGCTTGAGCCCACCTCCTCTGTTTCAGCACAAAACTGTGTTTCCTGCAGCAGTGGTTCAAGTTGGCAGCTGAGAGGCAGAGTTCACATTCACTTCTCATGAAGAAAAACATTCGATCTTGGCTACTGATCCATCTAACTTACATGCACTAAACATCAACTTTGAAAAACACTAGAGTATTCCACATGTGGGCACAGCAGGTGAAGAGCGCTAGGGCACAGCCTACACCTTGCTAAGATCTCTACGAAACACAGAGTCCAAATATCTGATCAGCATTATGCAAGCAGTGATGCAACAATGTACTGTTGATTGCTAAAGCAGACTGTACTACACGGGACTCCGTTAGGCAAATCAACTACTCATTTTTAGAGTATTAAAGCTTTAGGGGTGTTGTAATTTCTTTCAGTACAGGAATGAATTGAAGTTTAGCAGAAGTAAATAGGACATAAATTGGGCAAAATAACAGCATAAGAAATTTACAGCAATTGAATGCCATTTAAAGCATAATGTACACCAGTCTACATGCCTTCTGCTAGGTGAAGGTCAGCCTAGTCCTTAACATCTGGAAATGTGAGAATGCCGGGAACATTCAGAAGTTGCTAGAGGCCAAAGGAACAATACATGGCTTAAATATGATTCATAGATTTAACAGCTGTACAAACTGTGCTAGTGTGAACTCATCCCTTCTACATTAGAAAGTGCATTTGCTGGAATCTGTCACTGAATTATTGTTATCTGGCAAACACAAGACGTTGAAGGGAGTTTGGGAGGGAATGCATGTCTATAAACTGTTGCTGGTACTGATGTACATTTTATTTCTGGTGTTCCTAATACCACGGTGTCTAAAAGGTTGAAGTCTGTATGGCACAACAAAGTGCCAGTCCAAACTATCTGTATATTTTCTTGAGCTGTTGGCAGTATTGATAATTTATTAACCAAATACAGAGGAACCCAAAGCTATCCACCACTTTCACTTTGATAGAAATTGCTGAGATCTGCTTTAAGCTTTAGCTTTCTTACAAAAGCACTACATAAATTAAGCTGAATGCTTTTTCCTTAAATTTGTGTCCTGTATGTCACACTCACCGTATAAGAACAATATGTGCCAAAGCACTGGCCTGTCATCACAGGTAAGGGAGCAACAGATACAACAGTAATGCTCTGGGTATTTCTGGGGTGACGGCCTTGATTGATTGAAATAGTGGTGTGCATTTTTATGCTTCTGAGATGTAAGCAAATGAAAAATTATTAGAGAAAGGGGCCTGGATGAGTTAGGACTGGATGAGGCATATCCAGATATAAGAAAAAAATGACAGCACCACTTAGCCTGATGCTGCACAGTGCAATAGCCAGGAGCAGACGCAGCTTTGCTTTTGCAGCTGCAGCAAAGTCAGCCAGCAGGTTCTGCCAGAGTCCCTGATGGGGAGGGAGGAGCAGCTCCTCCCTACCAAAATGAATGCATAGCCATAGTTCTAGGGGATAAATATTTAAATTTGAAGATGATCAATATTTAAATTTGAAGATGATAATTTTTCTCCTTTCACCACTGTGTGTATCAGCTACCAGTGACAAAGGACATTTTACAGCGTAAGGAAACAAAACCTGCATAAACAAACAAGAGAGTCAAGACTCAGCTTTGACCTGAAGACTACTGCAACTCACCAGCAGCACCTCTGAAGTCCAGTTACAGAAACATATCTGCCTTATGCAAAAGCAGAGCTGAGCCCACTGCTCTCTGATACTTAGTTGGAAATCCTAAGACCACCGTCAGGACTGATCATAATACACGATGGATCAACACAACAAACTCTGCTTCAGATGCAGTAATAAAGTGTCTGTGGTTCTAGCTAGTATTTGAAATACTGGTGCTCTAAGAAGGCTCCTGTGACAAAGGGAAATGAAAACTTTTCGCTAGGTTTTTACCTAATTTACAAAGCCCACAGTGTCTTATTACCAGAAGGGATACAGAGATTTTTGAGATGTGACAATGAAACAGGCATTTTTTGCTAATGTTACCTCACAATTTGTTTGAATGATGGAATCCAGATGAAAATAGAAAAAAAAATAATAAAGTGGGGCTTTGTAAAAGGACCTGTGGCCAGCTCAAAAATTGTAAATATTTACACCTTTGAATATCTCAAGATGTTTACAGTCTTTCAGTCTTTTACAGTCAGTCTTTCAGTCTTTCACAGCAGCTGAAGCTCTGAGCCATAGTGGATCAACCCACATACATTCCTGAAGTTTCACAGAAAAGAGAAGAGCGATGTTCCTCTTAATGTGCAAATTCAGTTGCTGCTTTTTGCCAGGTTATATCCCCTTAATTTTAACAAAATTAAATTGAGAATAAACTATTGCAATGAACAAGAAGGTCAGTTTTATAAAGACATTAGATTCCATTAACTTTTCCTAAAAATATTATGAAGTCTTCATGACCTGGCTGTGCAGGCTCATTTACAGCCCTTGAATTTTAAAAACAGATTAGGCAGATGCAAAAGTGGAACTGCTTACATTTCTTGTTTAATAGAAAAATATGAAAAGTGACAACAGATGCTTTTCTGAGTTGCCTTCTGTAAGTTCATCCATTGTTACCTCTCTCCTTGCCCCCAGTCTCTGGAAGTCTTCTGCAAGTCCACTATCCATAATGGAAGTATCTTCGCACTGCATTAGCCCATGCAGAAAATGAAACAGGCAAGGCAGATTTCAATGTGCACATACATGTGTGGGTAAACTACTTTCACAGATAAACTTCACTCTGCAAAATACTGAAGCCTGCACAAAAAATAAAATGAATACTATCAATGTTGACATTTCGCCCTTCCTAAATGGCACTACAGGCATGTCCCATCTGAAAAAGGGCAATCACCTTTTAGACAGCGCACTACAAAAAAACATAGCTACATAAGGGAGTAATATTTACAGCTTAGAGTGCAGAAGTGTATGCATAGGAATACACTACTTGGTACTAAAACCCCACCTAATTCTTTCATCAGGTTAATGCAGGTGAAGGGCCATCCTAACAGTGCCCGTTTAGAAATAAACACATATTCATGTCAAGTACAGTTTCACAGCAATAGTTTAAACCTGTCTCATCCCATTTAGAGAGACCACATCTGTCTTTGACAGACTAGGAAAGGCAGCCCTTATGGCCCACTTCCACGGACCCTGCTTGCCTGCACATCCACAGCCATCCCACAGACCCCTATGTTCTCTGGACTGAATCTATTTTGCAGTACATAGCTGACCTAAGGCACACTATACAGTCCTTGCCACACGCAGAGGGATTTTCCAGCTTCTGTAAAACACATGGAGGCTACTACCTGCAAAAGAGTACTGCCTGGCAGGAGGAGAGAGAGGATGTGAAAAGAGCAAAGAAAGCAGAGTATAAAGGCGATACTATATTCAGTTGGTGTAACATACACAAATCTGCTTCCACTTTACAACGCAAGTAATCCTAACGTATGGTCTGTGCTGCCCCTGTCAGTGAAAAACCCATCTCTTCTTCTTTCATCTGTTTTTTTTAAAAACATTTGAATTGTGTTTCCAGGTGCTGATTTATTTTGTGCCAGGTTCTATCCAGAGGTACCACATTTCATCAAAAGGTATCCATGTACTTTACAGAATAAGATGTAAGGGACATGTAAAAAAAAGCTTTTAAATGCACAGGATTTCTCTTCCATTTGAAATAAACTAATGACAATCACCTTACACTACAGGAGAAAATAACATTTCATCTTCCCTCCTTCCTCCCCATATTTCCCATACTGCAAGTACTAAAATTTGTCCTGAATTTTAGGATGTAAATATCTTGCAGTCTGCATACAATATTAAAGCATGTATGATCCTTTATGTCAATCTGCTAATTAAATTTAGTAGAACATTTATATTCAATATGAAATTTACCACAAGTTATTCTGTGGTGGTGTAAAACTGAAAAAATAATAAAAAATGCAGACCAGGTGAGATTTTCCAATGTGTAAATTGAAACACCACAACCACAAATAAAATACAGCAGTAGCCTCTTGATGTAATTAGTTACTGAGCCTAATCAGCCTAACTACCCATGTGTTCCAGAGTTACTGTCCATTGTGCGGACAACTATGTCACTAATGTCTTCATTATACCCAAGCACATTTATCTTGGGGAGGTGGTGTGGGAGAAAGAGTAAGTTGGGCTCTGTATTCTTTCACACACTTCAGGCCTGCAGCTGGTTGTAAAAGACAGATAGAGCTAGAAATGCTACTAAATACTTCACTGCCTTACTCTGCCTTGGATGCTGTTTGGCAGTGTATGCAGTCTGAGGTAAAAAGTAATTCTTGAGAAATCCTAAATCTTCCACACTGTTGTTTCTTGCTTTAAAACTCTGTGTTTGAATTACTTTCCAAAGGCAACATACAGGCAGAAATTATACACAGAAGTGGTCAGCTTGAAATGTATAAGTATGCTTTGTTAGTCCTAAACCATCTTAATGCACCTTCCAATCTAGAGAAGATCCTAGACTAGCCTGCACAAAACGTTCAGTGACACGCAGAAGCTCTTGGCATTCGTCACAGTACCACCTGCAGGTTACTGAGACTCTTGAGGAGCACAGACTTTTCACTGATAACCTGTTTATGATGGTGCCTCACATTCACAGTGTTTTAAAAATATTTTAAACTCATTTATCCTCACAGCCTTCTAGCAAACCAGCAAAAAAGGGAACCTGTATTACAACTGGTACTGTACCCCTACAGACACCTTCCAGCACCACTTCTGCTCATACGTGGATGGGTCTCTATTATGCCACCGGCTTTACAGCTTTTTTCCAGGGAGGTATCTCATTGACTAAGCATGACCCATGACAAGTCATTTAATCACCTGTGATCGGATTTCAGCATATACACATTATTTCCTACACCACATCAGTAGCTGGGTCGATTAATTAGCTAGGATCCCAGTTTCTATCACATCTTGGAGTTACAATGTTTGCAAAGTACAAATTTTCTTAGTGGAAAGTTAGCGAAATCTGCTTCTTAGCAAATATTCCAGAGCTTACCTTTTATGACAGAAATCGGCAAAAAATTCCCACTGGCTTTATTGATCCAGCATCAGGCAAAGCTAATATCTGTATCAATCATCTGGACAAGGCGATCGAGAGCACCCTAAATAAGTTTTCAGATGACACCAAGTTGGGCAGGAGTGTCGATCTGCTTGATGGTAGGAAGGCTGTGATCTGGACAGGCTGGATGGATGGGCTGAGGCCAATTCCATGAGTTTCAACAAGGCCAAGTGCCAGGTCCTGCAATTCGGTCACAACAACACCGTGCAACGCTGCAGGCTTGGGGAGGAGTGGCTGGAAAGCTGGCTGGTGGAAAAGGACCTAGGGGTGCTGGTCGACAGCTGGCTGAACATGAGCCAGCAGTGTGCCCAGGTGGCCAAGAAGGCCAACGGCATCCTGGCTTGTATCAGGAATAGTGTGGCCAGCAGGAGTAGGGAGGTGATCG
>Ga0065711_1004383_pt1 | contig 28820 bp, 16 predicted proteins | sample Hoacrofraction12_FD_59098 | JGI IMG/M metagenome (GOLD analysis project Ga0065711, IMG submission 59098) | Hoatzin crop microbial communities from Cojedes, Venezuela - Epithelial fraction 12 v2 (version 2) | ecosystem: Host-associated > Birds > Digestive system > Esophagus > Crop | place... | reverse complement strand
GACCTTGTCCAGGCGGGTCTTGAATATCTCCAGAGAAGGAGACTCCACAACCTCCCTGGGCAGCCTGTTCCAGTGCTCCGTCACCCTCAGAGGGAAGAAGTTCTTCCTCATGTTCAGACGGAACTTCCTGATAATTTTAGCTGACATATTCTGTTACTCAAACATACTCAGAAGTGATCATGACATAGTTTCTAAGGGATATTTCTAACTGGACCACTCTTTTCAGTGTTTTTGAAAGTGTGATATACATCTGATCTTATCTGTCTCAGCTGTGGCTAAGAAACTGTACCTTTATCCTTAAATATTTTGGGTTTAGATGATGACAAACTAGGCAGTCTTATGTTTCTGTGGCAATTGTTAATGTCTCTCAATATGTTATGATACACGGTTTAGTGTTAAATTCTGCATGAGTTTTGTTAAACACTTGAGTCAATGTCTTAGTTTGATTTTCATTTCCAGGTAAAATCCTGTGTTTGCTTTTTATCAAATAAATTTCCACTCATTTCTGTGACTAAATGTTTCAGTTATGGAATATGCTATCATTTTCATAATTCTGGTGGCATTAACGTCATTTCCTGTGAGAATTAATTTCAGAAAGTAACTTGAAACTGATGACATTCCTCTAAAGAGTTATTTTTCCAGAATTGTGAAATAAACTTATTGTGAGAATTTCTTTGTCTGTCTGATGATAGCAATTAAGTCAATATGAGTCACATGAGAAAAAAATAGTTTCTAATTCTCATGAATAATGGCCTGAAATTCTGGAGAGAGACTTTTTCCCACTTAGCAGGTAGCTATATTTAAAATAATTTTTGAACAGTAGGCTTATAAAGTTTTTAAATAGCTGGTCCAGGACCTTGATAATTTTAAATGCTGATTTTATAGTAAGACTTAGAAGAAAAACAAATTCCAAAGATTTGGAATAAAAGATATGCTGTCCCAATACTTAGAAAGTGTAAATAGAAATTATCCACCTAGTGATATATCTGTCAGTCTGATTTTGTTCCCCAAAATATAATGGAACAGTTCAAGCTGGACTCAGTTGATGAAAACAGTCAGCAGTTTAATCAATGTGTTTCAATCAAAAAAAAAAAAAAAAAGGAAAATTACAGCTTTTTATTATACTAGTAGATGGCATTGTAATATATTTCATTTTCTGAAAGACATTCTATTACACTAAATTAGACTACAAAATAAACACTGCAAACATTAAATTCACTATACTTGATGGCCTTGCTGTTATATTTTGAGATATCTGTCAATAGGTAATTATCACTGGAAGGTTGTGTTTCTAATAATCTTCTGGAGGAACTGAATCTTGGTCTTAATGAAGTTAAGACTTTTATCTGTGAATTAATAGAAAACTTATAACCACTACTAACAAATTGTGCAAGTGAACTCAACAGTGTAGTGAATCACCATCTATCAGTGAGATAGACTGTTTCCAAAAGCAGCAAGCAAGCTTAAAATAGGCTTTTAATGGGGCCAAAAGAGAATTCATCTATCTGACAATAAAGCAAATAACCCATAATTGCATACGTGGCAATTCTAACAACTGATCTGGGGTTTATGGAGGATAATCAAACAAGCATGAGCTTTCAGAACAGCACTGTCACCAGCAGGGCGAACACACCGTGTTAGAGTAACTGGTGTCTATAAGCTTACCCTTACTGTGAGCACAGCCGTGAGAAACAGCTCAGCTGATACTAGGACAGCCTACAAGAATAAATAATGAGAAAAGGAGTATGGAATCAAGATGGATACATTGGACTTGTCATGAAAAAAAAGAAAAGAAAGAGAAACTGGATCACATCTGGTACACTGAAACTCATCGCCCTTGGACCAGCAAGAAACCCAACACCAACCTTCATGAAACCTCTCAGCCACCTCCTCTCCCTTCCCAGTGCTGGGGAGCCCAGGTGACCCTCCCAGTCCTGCTGGGATGAGGTGGGCTCCTTTGGGAGGCTCTGCCCAGCTGGGCAGGAGCACGGCGACATGGCAGCCCGGAGGGTGAGCCAGGACCGGAGGCACAGCTGTCACAGCTGGCGGGCTGGACTCTGGCATTGCACAGACAAAAGATGCATTGCCCCTGGCTAAACTCTTGCCTTCTTCTTCAGCAGATATGTTCATTTACAAGGGAAGTCAAAGACATTTTCTGAAGCTGTGCTTTACGGAAGTTGTTTCTGAAACTATTTCAATCATACTTTTTATACGCAGCCCATGCTACATTAAACATACCACTTTTTGGATAATTTCCAAGAAAAGGGGATAGAACTAGACAGGTTATAATATCTCTGCATTTAGTAGTGATGTAGTTGCAGTACAGTCGCTGTGCTCAGTTTCTGTCAGCCACAGTGCAAGGAGAGGATATTGCTACATTGCTGAAAATGTATAGAAGATCCATAAGGATGATTAAAGGACTGTTAAACAAGCATCTTCATCAAAGATCAAGAAAAGTTGGAAATAGGACATGTAACATTATCACAGAGTACAATTACCTATAGGCATTTGATGATAATGTCTTATAAATATTTTTGACAGCAAACATTTGTAACAGCAAAATGAGGTATAGCAGATCTTGGTGACTGGGTGAAGCAGAAGCCAGAAAAGTTCACAAATGTGCAAAAAAGACGGAATCAAAAAATCTCTGAGCAGTTGTAGTCTATTATTCCCCACTGAAAATGTTCAAATCAAGATCATTTGTCCGTAAAAGGTTCTAGTTCAAACTATATTAGTTAAGCATGTACATTGGATTTCATCTTCTGGAGTGTAACATTATACTGTGGCTTTGTCAGCAAAGTCAACAAGACTTTCAAAGTATCCCAACTACTATTGGCTAGGGTCTATTTAGAAAATACGCTGTGTTACAGAGGGAAGGATGGAACCAAATAAAATGTGTTTCGTCTTCTAATTTATATACTGTACATTGGTAGCCTAATTTCTGTCTTCATGTCTACAGCAGTACGAGAGCACCTGCACAGTACTTGAGAGTGACAGCACTGATGTTTGCCCCATTTAGACCCCCTAAACACCCCTCTGAAGGTGGTAGGTGACTGTTCAATCTGATCTATTGAATGACTCATTTGGCACAACGGATTGATATAAGGTGCATTGATAAAACATCCACGTGCACAATAGTCATCATTATTCTGAATTCATACAGGCCAATTCACTACTTTATATCTTCACAAATGTATAACAAATATATCTTTATTTTAAATATACTTGGGCATTATTCTTATCATTGCAGGTCACATCAATTTAGAAGGCTAAATCCAATTTTTGGAAGTTCCTTTCACTCTAATCCTCAAAGGAATTTAAGTCTCTAACAGTCATTAATATGACAGGGATGTAATGGGGTAATTATCACTAGTTAGTAAATTAATTACCGTACATCACTGTTGGAAATAGGATCTGGCCATCTGAATCACTCAGGCAACACCAAGTATACAGAAACTATGATATAAAATTCTGTTGTGCAGCAGTCTGAATCCAGTGAATTGCACCCGGTGCCAAACTGTACAGAATTGGATTCCTCTGTGAATATGAGTGGGCTGATGGTTCTTTGCTTAATCACCAGTACAACACCCACTTCTTTCCATTCCACCTTAGCAGGACACCAGCCTTCTCAGACCGAGCCAGTCTTCACTCTCTTATTTGTGCACGACACACAGAATCCTCCAAAAGATTTGTTATTTCTGCATAGTTTTATGTTTGTTTCGAAGAAAAGCATACAATCTTTCTTTGCAAAGGCATTATATTTCCTGATCAAACGCTCATTAGACCAGACACTGGAAAATATAAATGGAAGATTAACCTGAATAAAATTTTCAAGTGAGTTACTTGGTATTAATAACTCATGTTTACCTTTAATCCTTAGGTTAGATCATGAGTCATTTATTTTGCTGAAATCATGGCAAAATGCACAGTCATACTATAAGGGAAACATAACAGTTTGCAACAGAAAATACCACATCACTTAGGAACTAATATCCAACCCTGCATTCCAGCAGAAGACTGATGCAAACAGCAATGCTAAATGACATGTAAGAAGAAAGAAGACACATTTTACTGATATTTTCTGTCAAGAATACTTGGCTAAGCAGAAAAAGCTTGCTGGTGTCCATGTAAGGGAAAATCTATAACCCAGAGAACAGCTAGAATTTCCTGTGCTGTGAAATTTCCATGACAGAAATACTAGACAAAGTGAGTGAAATTCTTCCACAAGAAGATTTTTTCATCAGAAAATTCAAATTGAAGACAGTTGCTGCATTTCTGTGTGTTAGTTTCAGTAAATTTATTTCTAGGGTAAAAAAATAGCTGAAAACTTCATTAGCTTGATGCCATTGTTCTCTTCTGAGCAAACAATATAAGATGTACTATATAAAGAATGTCTTATTTGTAATTCATTTATTTTTATTTTTAAGAACTGTTTACTAAAGCTTGAAATGTTAGCAATGAAACTTATTCTACTACATTTTTAGCTATCGATCTGTAAAATAAAACATTTGATATTGAGCTCAAATTCCTTTTTTCCACTGTTCAGATCTAAACTAGTCAAAAATATTTTCTATTCTTTTTTCTTCCTTCTAAATTTCTTTAGTTTGCAGACTTATTTTTAAGAAAGAAGCTCTTGTCTAAAAAAGGCATGGAATTCGCCTGCTCTCTCTTCCAGAAGAAAACTTCTTTATTTCTCATTAAGTATAAATATGAACTTCATTACTCTGTGTTTATCCAGGTAGAGGAATCAATTTAGAGTCCAGTTACCTGTAGTTACTCCTATCCTTAACAAGTATTTTGTGAGTACATTAATTTTAATATTTTTCACTACAAATCCAATAGTAGGTTTTTCAGCATAACAAATGTTTACATATGCATTGTCTAATTCTTCAGGAACGGTAGCTTGTCATTAATCTATTTGTCAAACTGTAGTAACACTTAGAAATCTATAAAGAACTCTATAAAGAACTCTAAAGCTTGTGAACTTTATTTACTAAAATTTTAGATATGGTTCAGGTCAACATTGCAAAGAAATGTCTGTCTGATGTGACGCAGAACCATGTTTTTTTACTTATCTGTAAGAAACCACCATTCATAATTATCAAATCTCCTACTGGACAGATGTTCACTGCAATGTGCCTAATTCTTCCACCTAAGAATTAAACCCACTTCTAAGTAAATTGTTGGTCTTCTCAGTCCCGCTTCTAAATAACAAAACAGCAATGGCCACACTCTGAAGTCCTTATTCATTAGATGTGCATTTTGAGTATACTTGGTAGCACTGCAGAAAAAAGTGCCTGAAGACCATAGAAGAGTCCTTGCTATTGATATCTTCATTAGATCTAGCATTAAAAGGCATATTAATTATCTGGTAGTAAAATAAAGAAAAGTGAAAAATAAAAAAGTGCTGTTACTGTTGATTGGATTACTATTGTTATTAGAAATACTTTCAGAGACATATTAACATTGCCAAAAGAGAAACAGTTTCTCTGGTGATTTTAAATCTTGTGGGTTTATGCTGTTACCATCACCTTACAGAGGGTATTGTGGTTCTGTTTCTCCCATAACCCTTTACCAGAGGACTCTGATAAAGCAACTATCCAGAGAACAGAGAAAGCAAACTGTTAGTCATGTGAAATTGCTCATAGATCCACTGCATAGAGAAACTCAGCATGCTCAGATAACCTGTCGTTGATTCCACAAGCTTCCATACAGGTCTTTGGAGTCAGAATTTGTAGGGGAGCCATTCAGTCTAGTAATGCTATTTCTGGCATGATGGGATTAATGATTAATGGTGACCTGAAACTCACAGCTCTCCTCCCGCAAAATTTTAGAGTCTTCAGAGATTTTGTGAATTCTACATCAGCATGAAAGTAAAGCCTTCAGAAGATTTACAAAAAAGGAATCATGGTAATGACTCCATTTATGATCAAAAACTCTCCTTTTTCATGCAAGTTTTCTGCTTTCCCCTGGGAACAGACTAGAGACTCTATGATGAGCTACAAAGAAGTTTTCCATTTAATATCTTACCAAAACCAGTATCTCTAAAGACATATCAGTTTCAGTGGAACAGTATTCTATGATAAAAATAAAAATATCTGAAAATGTTTTGTCTATTCACTTGATGAATTAGATAATAGTCCAAGGTCCTTTGACAGCACAGAGCTCTAGATATATCATGATTGTAATTAGGTAAAACATAGCAACATTTGTGAAACTTGGCTCTGAGATTATGTTTGTGATGACTTCATAGGTAAAACAGGATTGAATACACCTCTCTTTTTGGACTACTGTCAGTATTCAAGCCTGGCTGTCACACTGTTCATTTTAAAAATGCTCAGAGGTAAAAACCTCAAATAGGATCCTCCAAACTCTCAGTTTGGAGATACTCTTCTTCACCTGAAAAGACTGTATTACAGCAATTAGAGTTTCCATGTGTTTTTTCTTCCTCCTTATGTCCTTCCTCACCGTGAATAGCCTGCTTTGGCTGGAAGTAACTGACAAATACACTTGAACTGCATTTGTGGTCCAGAGAGCCAGGTTATTTTGCTCCTAGGAGAGCATCTGTGAACCAAGCAGCCTTTGCAAGAAGTGCTATGTATTTACTGTTTCAAATTATACTGCTGTACTTCACACTCGAAGTTGAGTTCCTACGAAGGTGAAAGGTGGTGAAGACCAGCAGACCTGTTTTCAACAGTGTGACATTTTGTGAGTGCATTAACTTGTGCTTTAGGATCTCCATTCTTTGCTCTTTGTTTTGGGCATTGATATTTTGTGTATGCATTTAACAAATAAAGCACAGAGTTTGCTTGTGTAAAGCATTTCTGTCTGGCACTTGTTTCTCTTTGACACTGCCACAACCGAGATCAGAAAGAAACACCTGCTTTTTCAGATTAGAAAGGGCTGCCTGGAGCTGATCTCTGACAGGACCCTGCTTTTGGAAGATCCTTTCTAGTTAGGTGCCTAAAGTACTGAGTGTATTAAGTCTCAAGATGTGGTGCAGCTTTTCTTCCTTGCCCAAAGGACACTGGGGTGACAGGCTGAAGTTAGCAATGTGGAGGGCATTCACTGTTAACATTTTTGTCACATTTCTTTTACTGCTGGGCTCTTGGCCTCAGCAAGCCAGCTGCTGAGTTTCTGATGTACAAGTTATCAGACTTGGTCAGAGACGCCCAAACTTTCAGATGCAGTGTCTTCTGTGGTGGTTTTTTTCTTAGGACTTAATAAATAAATTCAAAACTATGTTCTGGTAATGCATTTTACAAATAAAAACCGTTCACACTGTTGGGTTTTTTTGGAGGGACAGCATTTTTTTGTTTGTTTTAGGTAGTGAACACTCATGAGTTCAGTGGGAGTATAAAGGAATTATATAATTATAAATTATATAATTTGTAATATATATAAATATTTATAAATATAAAAAATTATAAAATTATATAAATTATAAAAAGCAAGATTGTCACCCAAATAGAGGCTTTAGGGTTTGAACATTTATAGTCCCTATCATTCCACTATTTCACTGTTTTCCAGGCACAGATCATTTTGCAAATCACTTAAAAATGAAATGGTGACTGGGAGTGAAAGTTTAATACCCAATAAGAAACTTGACTCCATGATGAAACAGCGAAATCTAACAATGCAGAGGATGTAAGTATGACTTAAAGTTTGCCAATGCAAAAATAGCAGCCACATCCAAATAAACTCTACCTCATTTATCCACATCACCAATTTTTTAAGTAATATGAGTGGGTGGTCAATCTTAGAGCATATACACATTCAAAATTAACAGATACATTCTTAGATTGTTGAATATATCTGCCAATATACATATACTAATTTGCAATAATAATTTGGTTAATAGGTAAAATTCAATTTAAAAGAAAGACATTTGCAAATGTATTTAGATTGCTTATGCCAGAACAAGCCAACCTTCAGAGCAGCTTGATCTTTCAACAACTGAAATATAAATTTATTTTGAAATTTCTGCTTTCACAGAAAAAAAATTAACACCTGCTGACTAAAAATTTGTGTTTCAGATAAACTTTTTTTCCCCCAATCTATGTAATGTCATTGCCACAATATTTTCTCTTGCATTGGTAAAATCTTCATAATAAATTGATAATTTTCCATGCTATTCTGAAGAACCATAGAAGACTGTGTGATCAACATTTGTACTGAATTGATCAGAAATTCATAATATAAATAATTAGATTTTAATTAGTTCTTTTAATAGTCTATTTCTGAAATTTGTTACAGATAATCAGTTGCTATACTAATGTAGCCCAGCAATAATTAACATTCAGCTTTCTGGCACTAATCACCGGAACCATGGCTCGCTTCCTAGTATTTAGGGCAGCCCTTGGAAATAATGTGATAAAGCCCTCAAGAGCGTTCAACCAATTAGCGCGCTTGGATGAGTGAGATTTCCAAACCATCTGATTGTAAAAGTGGGTGCCTCATGCTGTGGAATATCGCCTCTGCTGAATTTCCAAAAGGCCGATTCATTAAATAATGGGGACGGAAAAGAAAACTGTAATCAGAATGTATTAACCTGAAATGAAATTCTGCTGGTCAGTCAAAGAAAGTGGATGCTATAAATGAACAAACAAATAAATAAATATATAAAAGAAATGTCTGGGAGAAAAGGATCTAGCTGTAGTTGTGAATTTTTCTTTCCATTGGAAATATTTGCCTTATGTTAGCAAACATGTAATGGGTAGGTTAACTATGATTACATTGCAATCAGTATTAACCTTTCAGAATGTTTTGTGGAATCAAGGTGGTTTTTAAAAAATTTTTAATTTATACAGTAACACAGCATTAGCTTTGCGCAGTGAATAGAATGAGGGTTACATTCTCTTGTTTTGCTTACAATTTAAGAGGTTCAGAAGTCCCTGAATTTCATGTTCTTTTGAAAATGTGTTATTAAAGACTCACATTTCATTGAAAAAACATCCCACAGGTTTTAGGAAAAACTTTCAAGATGTTCACAAAATGTAAACACAGCTGAAAATCACTGGTTAATACGTGCCATTAAATACATAAATAAAGTGGTGTTTTCTGTGTGTTTTTGTTTAATTTACATACAGCACTTTAAAAAAAAATATCTGCTATTCAAAATCATGCTGTTAAGCAGGACCTGCAAACTTTGACCTGTTTATTCGCAGGCAGATTTTATCTAATGTGACTAAATAATTCTCTGATTTATACATTTGCTTATTTTTAAGTAGTGACTGTGTTGGCATGAAATTGATACAGTCAGATACTTCACTATTCTACCCAGTTTATAATCTAGTAATAACATCGTACTTTCTAGAAAAATCTCAATTAAAATGTATTTTTTATATTTTTTTCTAAAGTACTTGAAAATCATTAATTTATACTCTAATAGAGGGAAAATAGATCTATAGTATATTCTTAGAAACAATTGTATTATTTTAATATGGATGATGAAAAAAATTTATCTATGTCTATGCTTTCTATTTTACATCTTAAAAATAATAAGATGTATGCAACTGGGAACAGGTTGGGTTTGTTTTTTTCATCAAAAACAACAAAAGTGAAAAAATGCCTTGTGAAATACGTTGTGTTATGAAACATTTGATGTGGGCAAAAAATGTTGACTTCCTAATTTGTTCTAATATTTCTTTATTCTCCCTGGTAGTTTATAAGATTTATGAGGCTTTTCCATAGTTCCTTTAAGAATTTGGAGATCTTCTAGTCAAAAGGGATAGAAATATTTCAAAGATTAATGCACATTACTGGGTGTGACTTTGCTTTACATTTCCATGGTCCTCTGCTGCTACACTGCAACCCAGCTAGATGTCATGAATTTCTAGATCTGTATGGCCATATTCACCTTACTGCATCCGGAATTGCATCTCATTTCCCAGATCCAGATATGTTTCTTGGCGTTATCCTGTATTGGAGCCAGATCTGGGCAGCATTAAGTCTCATCCACACTTTCATTTTTGTGCAAAGAAAACATAAATACACACTAGGAACAGGAGCCACTGCAGAACATCTTGAAAATACATCCAAACAAAGCTTATATGCCCATCTGTGGAGAGGTCATTTTTTTCTCTATGTTGAGAAGAAATGTAAATGAGGAGGAAAAGGCAGGGAGAGACCTGAGCTTTCTCAGCACATGCTGAATAAAAAGTGTTATGATCTCTCTAATAGTACTGTGGCTAAAAAGCTCCAACATGCTTGCTCTGTTTTCAGTCAACCAGTATAATTAATGTTTGCTGCTCTGACCAGCACTCTTTCTTTCAGTCTTTCTGCCCCTGATACAACATCTGAACTTCACACACCATCTATATGTTGCACAAGCATCTGTCAGACTGCCCAGATCTTATGGGAATCAGATCATTTGCAAGCCCGGAATGCCTCTGTTGTACTCCTCATTTGCAGACACAAACCTGAGTACGGGTAGCTCTCACTGACTGCTATGCCCACAACAGAATTGAATCAGCTTCACATTTTCCTTTCAAAAGAAAGGTAAAATAGATTTGGAAAAAATGTTTGTAAGGAGCTAGGGTGTGAGATGCCTACATACAGCTCTTTCAATAGAATTTGCACTTTCAGAGGTAAGCTTCGTGATGGGGAAGGTCACTTTCAGCTCCTAAAAACTTCACTAGGTGCTGTGAAGCACAGTAGAGATTAAAATGTCAAGGAGCTCCCTGAGATGTAGGAGATCAAGGAAAATTTGCAGAACGTTTATTATGTCCTGATATCAAATCTCTCAAGAAGGTATCGTACAATAGAAGGTAGGCAGCCGTGTGGAGAAAAATATTTGAAAAAAAAGGAACCTCCTTTCAAGATTTATAGAACAAACTCATTAGGAGATGCATAAAGTTAAAGTTTTCTTCAGTAATTCTAGCTTCCTGGAAGACGGTGCAATTGATCACATACCTCTTCATCAATGGAATCCAAAACAAGATTCCTTCCTGGAGGTACTAGCCAAGTCCTCCTGCCTTCGTTATGATCCACATGGCTAGTTTTTTCTGCATCTGATATGGAAATTGAATGGTCTAAGGCACGTATTCTCTTTCCTGAGCCTTTTCTGTGCTCACAGTCAGTCCTGCAGATGAAAACAGGTAGGTGGTATGAGGCTTCCTCAGCTGCTAACATTGTTTTGATTAATTTCTGTCCCTTGTGTGCACTTGTGCAAAAGGGAAACACACGGGTCTGCTTTCCTACTTTAATCATCCCAATAAAGGCATCTCTTTGATCAACTTCACAAACCATAGCACATTGCATATTCTACAGCAAATAGATGCAGGGTGTGCTGTAGATTGATATCCAAATGGCACATAAAAGATCCGGAGCACAGATCAAAGAGGAGAATGTTATTTTTTGGCTGGTCAGTAGTCTTGTGTTGTACTGTATTAGTCCTTTATGTCTTTGGCTAACAAGGCTTCTGAAAACAGGCTAGCTCAATGAGGTCCCATGGGAAAACTCACTTTTTGTTCCTTATCGGTTTTATCTGCTGGCTATTCAGAAATCTATCATGCAACATTTTATTGCCTCTGTTTTCTAATTTGATCACAAAATAGCTGGAAAGGCATGAAAATATTTATCCACAAAAGGAATATCTGAAACCGTCACTGTGCTTTGGGTCACAGAACCTCTTTTTTCAGCCCATTAGTGCTTTTATATGGCTTCCATTACGTTGCTTATATATGGCTTCCATTATCATGCTCCCTCTGGTGAGGCAGGAAAGTTCTGCCATCGTCTTCACAGACGGGAAACTTGACTACATAAAGCTTAAGATCAACACTGAACTTCTTCTTGCCCTTTTCTCTCTGCAAAATAAGCTGTGCCATGCAAGGATCCCGCATCAGCTCCCATTTGGCACTCTAAACACACACATATCAGTGAGTCTTCCTACCACATGGTTGTCAGTTAGCAAATAGTCCTTTTGTGGTTTTTCTGAAAATTAAAGGCATGGCCTACCTGTTCAGTTCAGTTCCTTCCAAAGCATTTGAAGCCTCCATTTATGCCGGTGAGTACTGAGTTTTCTGGGTTTGGTTTTTAGTTATTATCATTCTGGACAGGGTGTTTTTAGCATTTTTTTCCTAACAGTCCTGTGCCTTCTTTTTCTTTTGCACATTTTAATCTTTACAGACATAGATGGTCCATTTGTATATGTAAAATTAAACATACTAAATAGCCTACTTACATAAAATAAAGCACATGCATAACTGTTTGCTGAATCACGGCTTCAGTGTTCACATCATAAATCCAGAGAGGGCTTGCCCGTGGCTTCTGACAGCACACAGGGAGCCATCAGACACTCCTCTCTCATGCTTTTTAGGAGTGGTCCACATTCCAAGGCACACAACTATTCGGTAAAAGAGAAAAAGCAAGCCCTTCTTCCTGTGCTTCTGTTTCTCAGATTGAGACTGGGGAATGCATACAATGGGACAAGTAACTTTTGCCAAGTCACAGTGGTTATTCGCATTGTGGTCATCAGGGTGCAAGGCAGAACTGGATGGTGACTCAGAATTAAATACTCTCTTTTCCTTGAGGTACTCTGCAGAGAATGAATAGCTAATTAGTAATTTTCCTTGGTGATGTACGGTTAATGTGACTACCCTTGGATTTGCTGTTTCATTCAGCTGGGAGGAATTCAGCTAAAATAAAGTGCAAAAGGGCCTGATGCATTTTTTTTTCCTTTTCGTTTCAAACCCTTGAGCTCTTACACAGGGCTTGTTGGCACATTTGAATGCCTTTGCCTGGTTAGGTCTCAGAGTATGATTTCATGGGGGCATCCTTTTACTGGGGTTCACGGAGACTTCATATGCTAGCAGCAAGATGTGTCCTTATTGGGTTTTGTATTTGCTGATGACTGAGGAGTAAATGCCTGTGAAGATGAAATACCAGCATGTTCATCACCTTTTACTGAGTATATTTCCATGTTTTACCAAGCCTTCATACGTACTTGGTACAGAAAGAGCTCTGTTTATTGGAGGTGCTTGTTCCCCAAGCTCCTGGGACTGTGCCCAGTTGCAATCACAGCAGTGTTATTGCAGTTCCTTCCTGTCCCTTTGATGTAGCATTTGCGTTTTAAATTCCTGCTGCTTTCACTCATTTTTCTCAGTCTGCTTTTTGGCTTGATTTCTGAAGGTACTGGGGCTCTTTCAGGGGCAAGTCTTTAATAGGGAGTGCATGTTTCTCCCACTTCACTCTTTCACTAATTCATAGTGTTGAAGCCTGATCGATTCACTAGCATCAACAACCCCTAGAAGCCCAGAAAGGACGACATCAAATACAGCATCAACTATATAATGCTTAGAAGAAGTCAGCCTTAATAACCAAGAAACTGAACCCTGTTTATTTCTCAGCTTCTCTCCTTACTCCCTCAAATTACTACAGGAGTTTAAGGAACTCAGGGCCCTGCAGTCAGCAATTGGTGTCTTGCAGGATAAAGTTATTAAATGTTGAATGTCTTGCAGAAAATAGTGTAGGAATATAACTATTAGCAAAACGGAAGGGACTCTCATGTATTCAGTTTCATGGTGCAAGAAGAGCAAGATGCAGATGGGAAGCCTGACATCAACACCAAACCTAAGTGGGTTATAAAATAATTTGCGTTAGATTGTCCAAGGTGCTCTATGTAGTCACAAAGACTTGGTTTTTACAATTATTTATTATAAAGTTAGCAGAGGCCCTGTAGATCCACACAGGATTCTTAAGAACATTATCATGTCAGAGAGCAAATGGCATTTCTCTCTCTGTGTATGGGAGGAGAATGAGGGTATAAAATCCAAACAGAAACAAGAAGGCATTGAATCTATGATTTTTTTCCTAAAATTAGTGGGGCTAAAATCGAGCAAAAGATGTACTCCAGGTAAGCCTGAGGGATTGATTTTGCCTTATACAACTGTTTTAAAGCACCATTTTTTTTTCACAGACACAAAATACCACAGCTCAGGATTTCACAAACTAATTGAAATTTACTGTAAATTAATAGTGGGATTGAAGGAAAACTGTAAATATTCTAGTTTAATGGACTGAGCACACCTATTGATCTTGATGTCGGAAGTGCTACTGCTGCATTCTCAGGTAAGCAACTCACCTTAATATTTGTAAAATGGAAACAGCACTCGTTTCCCTACAACACATGCTATGAAGAACTAAGCTCACAGTCCTACTCCAAAGAAGTCTAGTAGGAGTAAGATCCAGGTTCCTTTTAGGAAATGTCAGACAAAGTTTTCCCTCAGTTAGACCCTATGTACTTCTGTGGGAGCGAGAGGGTGGCACGAGAAGCAGAATTACTCTGTTGTCCTTTCGTATTCATGCTGTGCCAATCATCACATCATCTGAGCACTTTCCCAAATTAAGACTAAACAAAGAAGACTAAAGTCTGTCACGTGAAGTTTCCACTCTGTTCCTCCCCCACAGAGAAAAGCTATGTGAATGTTGTGTAGGAGGGATGTTGTGTTATTCACATAAACAAAAATGGTAAATGCATATTAAAAAAAAAAAAAAGCAGACATGCTTATTTATTATTTGCTGCCTGTTGGGAAAGAAAAGATTGAATAAATGAGCTTTATAATTGAAACGGTAAGACTTCTAGTTTGTTGACATACTGTTCTTTGATAAAGATTTTCAAACCCCAGACAGTTTTCATTCATTGTAAACTTTCAGTAATGAACACTGGGGTCCAGGTGAGGGACAGCTAACAATGTGAACTTAGTGGAAAGCATCACTATTATGCACTGAAAAGAAAAAAATGAATGTGAAGGACATCTTCTAATAATTTGAATTATTTACTAAAATTTGCAGTGATATTTTTTATATTTTTTTAGTAAAGGACAAACAATAATCAGTAATCCATAGGATGGGGAAACTCTGGAGCATCAGTTCATTCGGGGAGTCATCAACAACGTGGATACAAATCCCAGCAGTTGCATTTCTCACCATCTATCACAGTACTTAAGCTAACTCATCCTCAGGTTCAAATCTTCTGCTCATGTTAATTACTATACAACCTGTGATTTCATTGTGTCTGTGAATCCATTAGTTCACATGGCGCTTGCATAGACAGTTTGGTCTGCAGACTTGCAGAAATTTTGTGGGTGTAAGGGCTAATATCACACAATAAGGAAAAGACAATGCAGAGACCAGGAGGACGTACTCCTGGCCAATGCATATTACCACATCAGACACACGTAATCTCACTGCTGCACCAGCTAACGAATCTCTACCAAGAATGCTGGAACATTTAAATAGGATCTAGACTAACATCTAATCATACTGAAATGGCATTGTCTTTGCTAGTCAGAAAGCAGGGATGCTACACAGTTCCTAAAGTGAAACAAGACAGCCCTTTCCCTGGTTATAGTCTACGCTCTGGCTGGTTCAGTAACCACAGTAAACACTGAACTCCTAAGTGCTGGGTATCCCAATTTCAGTAACGACAGCTCTTTCTCCATGCCACAAGGGTGGATGTGCACAGCTATCTGCCCCAATGGTCTGCACTGGTAGCTCCTTCACACAGAAAAGCCAAACTCTTTGCCAGCAGCAAAGTTGGATTCTCAGCTTCACTTTCCTTTCTTCTGGAGGGAGGGGGAGGAAATTACAATGTCAAAATGTTTAAGGAACTGCATGTATTTATTTGAAAATGTGGTTAAGGAATTGCTGGAGTTGATAAAGTTTAAGCCCTTTTACACATTTTCCTCTGAATTTTTCCTCTTCTTTTTTCCTTCTCATCAGCAAAATTCTCCCATTCCTACAATTGCATTTGTTGTGTGTTGGTCATGTTGTTATTCTTTTAAATTGGATGTTCTCAACCCTTCTTTTTTTATTTGCTTTGAAACACAAACTCCATTTCCAGTTCCAACACAATAATTCTACATCAAAGCCCAGGGGAGCTTTGACTGGTTAAGGAGTAAAACACTGGACTCACTTCATAGTAAAATTAGGTGGAGCCACTAGTTTACTTTCTATACATATTTTATAAAGGAATCACATCCAAAAGCCTTTGGTTTTACTGTCAGGATTTTGTGATATTCTCCTACACTTGAACTTACCTTTGTCTCACAGCAATTTGATAGATGGGGCCAGTACTTGGTCTTTGGTGACTAAAAATTTCCCTTCCATTTTCTGTATGCATAAGCAGATTATCTGGTGCTGCAGAGATTCTTACAAATGATACTCTAGCTGCCAACACCACCAGAAAAGCCAGACACATTTCCTTGTATTAATTTCCAAAACAGCATATGGTCTAACAGCCTCTAAAAGATGCTGTCGAAGCAGAAACTTGCTGACAAGGTCAAGCCTGGACATAGATGGGGAGATGGCGTTTATTGATAAATAGAAGAGGTCTGGAAGGCAGCTCAGCTGCTGCTATAAGCAGATCTCAGGCACAAAAGCAGACTGATAAAGCAGCTTGCTCAGTCCTAGGGAGATGAACTGCCCCTTCATCTACGCTGTTGTGAAGTAGAACTCATTTGGGCAAATGACTTCCAGACTGAGCCTGTATAACTGAAAGGACAACTTTATCCAAGATCTGAATTTAAATAGGGCTATTAAGAGAATGGCCTGGCAGGTTGCTTAGGTCACTTTGTTCATCAAAATATTTTCTCAGAAAGCCCACAGCGCCAAAGGCATTGTCTATCTGTGCATGCATGTACAATATCATTTGTATTATTTTCTCCTATGGCCAGTGACTATGTGTGTGCCTCTTAGAGGCTGCATCTGCATATAACACTATGACAAACAGAGCAGAAATTATTTTTAAAACACACAGGCAATGCTTACAGTTGTCTTTTCTTACTATTGGCAATATTACAAATCCACTACTAAGAGAGAAAAGATTTTGTTATTTGTTATTGTTTTTTATTTAAAAAAAAGCTTGTACACTAAAGGTGTCTTTCTTGGATTATGTCCTCATTCACTGTGGGATTTATATGAAAAAGAAAAATTTTCATATTTCTGTCTATGGGATCTGTAATGTCGTGTAAATCCTATCCTGATCTAAACTAGCATAGTGCTACTGCTCAATAATTCTATTAAATTTGGTGGACTTCTCTGAATTTTTAGCATTACAATTGGCATCAAACTGTGACCATGATTTTTATAAAACGGTGAGTAAGTTAGGGTTACTGACTTAAGACGTTTCTAGAAGGCCGGCCTTTCAGATATTCATGATCAGGCTGCTCCTCTTCCCTGCCTTGTCTCTAAAAATGAGAGGCTTTGGGGTATCTCAGGTTGTTGAGCCAAAATACTGAGTCATTGCTGAAAAGTGACTCTTGTTAAAGTTGACAACCTTACCTACTTGTCTCCAGCAACACACCGGCCATGAGAACTGCCTGAATCTTGTAAATAACAGTTGGCCAGTGTAAAAGAGGCCCTACACTTTAAGGTGCTTTGATATTATTTCATTTGACACCCTTTGATTTGATTCATAAAGTGGTGCTTCAGAATTCTTTGTAGTGTTCCTTAGCATGATTAAATTTCCAGATGCTTTCCCTTAGCTGTAGCTCTGCTTATATCTTGGGAGCAGGCCTTTTTGGTTAGAGGGTGCCATTTTAAAAAATTCATTTTTCTGGCTAAGTTTTCTGTTCAGGTTCTGGTCTGTTGCCTTCTGAACTGTGACATGCAATAATTGCTCTTAAAAACAACAATATCATTCTTCTGAAAAAGACTCAGTTTCCTCTTGTTTGTTGTGTCTATAGTATTTTACCGGGCAATATCAGATACATGCCATTTATCGAATTATTAGGCTTTAGACAGGTTTAGCAAGCGATTGATCCTAAACAGCTGGATTTTTACATATGCAAACAGCGGTGTTGTCCACAGCTTGTTTATAGTGCTGTCTTTCTTAGTTTTGAGACAAACTAAAGTTGACAAGATGTTGTGTTTCATGAAGGGGAAGAAGCAGAAACTTGGTGGGCAGATTTTTACTTCATACAGATACAAATTTACTAGAGATTATCAGTTATCTTTTATAAGATACATCGACACCTGATTTACCACACTATCATTCTGGATTGTGTTAAATTAAATAAGATTGCTCATGATTTACAGTAATATGCGCTAGGGTAGAGTCTATACAGCAGTTTCAAAAGGGAGAGAGACTCTTGGGCCAATTTCATTTTAGGATCTTACAGTGATTCTTCCTGAACAAAGCACGTGAGTTCACATTTCTCTGTACAATATTACTGCAGTGGTGTTTATGAATTAGATCCATTAGACAGCACAATATTAAACAACTGACACAATGGCAAGCTCTTTCCATTTTTTGTTATAGTGCTGTAGATCTATGTGTTAGAAAATGAAGATGGCGTCTTGCTTAAGAGAAATGACATCTGAATTCAAAGCAAGCGCAACAGAAGAAGAAAATAAATAAAGGAAATTTTTTGAGGGAGAAAGGCTAAAAATGGAATAATGAGCTTATGTGGCTGTTTGGGTATAACTTTGGAATTGCTTTATCACATTTAAATAAGTATAGACAAGTCTAAAAGTTTTAAATAAATAAAGGCTAATCCAGGAGTCTACATAGGGAAGTGAGTTTTGACAGGTACATAATAACCATATATTTATAGTAACTACATGCAGCCTGTTAGCTTCCATTCACGTGCTCAGTTCATTAAATCATGGTGCCTAGTTGAGTGACAAATTTACAGGTCTTCTTATAATTTGGATTGATGTTATATTTATGGCAAACTCAAATGTAAATGCTTTCACTTGTGTAATTCAGGTAAATGCCTTTCTCTTTTATCCCCTAATGAGCTATACCTTTAGGGCATGAAATAGTCCTAAAAAAAAAGAAGAATGAAGACTAAAAGCATGGGAGCCAAACACCATGCTGCTCTGTTCACCCTGTTACTGTTGTCACCGCTTAGCAGAAGTCCCTATATATGGCTGCTGTTACACCTTTACTTTGGGAGTTTGATTACCTTTAAAATGATGCAAAGCTGAAATAAAGGACCACCTCCTTCTCTTGTTAGTTAGAATACAGTTTCCAGTCTGCCAAATGGTGTCATGAAGTCAGAGGTTAGTAAGACTGCAAGAGCAATAACAGAAACAAAAAACTAAACAAGTCCAAATGGAGCCATAAAAAAGCCTTTTCGCGCAAACCAGCATATTTTCAAATCAGCGTTTTGCAAATTGCTGGACCTACATGCATTGCCCTGTTTTTCACCTGCTGCAAATCTCTCAAAGCATCAGTGGTGCTATTGGACCAGACTTGATGCAGCCTACAGCGGTGATGCTGGGAGAGGAGAGTAGTATATGTCACCGCTTCTCAGCTTGGGGTTGCCTCGCAAAACGGCCATGGGGAATAAAGAAACAGAATACATCCTACATACCCAAACACCTGCAACTGAGAAAAAAAAACTAAATTGGGAAGAAGCAAGCTATATAAGAGCATTTGGAATTTATGCTAATTTTGAGCTGAGCGTAGAAACACAGCACAGGTGTTGTGATGCTTTAAAAAAATTTCAAACAGTCTCTAATAGGAAAAGTTGAGAAGCACAGTCCTCTGATCAGCTGCATATGTCCCTTGCGGGTCAACATCATTCTATTGTTCTGTGAGAAAGACGTGGAGGTGACAGACATCCTGATCTCTCAGCATTTGTTTGCAGACTCGAGGTTAAATTGATCACTCAGGAAAATCTGACAGGGAAACCTTCTCTTGTTTTTCAGGAGAATATTTTAGAAGTCAGGAAATTGCCACTAGGTTTCCATTTTGCTGCAGAAAACTTAAATTGAAGAGAAATAGTAATTTTAGTGGAGCTTTGACAAAAGCTTGCTGTGTATTTGCTTTACTGGCAGTTATTCTCAGTCAAAGCAAAAAGAAAAAAAAGTGGGTGAGGAGGACTGACAATGAAAAAAATACAAGCCCAAGATTTTTTGGAGGAAAACTGCTATGAAAGCCACAGTACTTGCATATGTTATATCCCTTCTGTAAGGGGGATTAAATTTGCTGAAAATATTCTCTCTTAAGTAGGTAGTAGACAAATTTCTGTTCTACCTGTGAGCCTCTCACAAGGCCACATCTGTGCCCATCTACAAAGTCTGTTGTTGGCTACCTCCCATAGCGGAGGTAAAGGTGACACATGCCCCACAGGAGACCCATGATTTTCTAGACTGGCAGCTAGGAGGTCAGGCAGGTCACCCTGGAGCATCTTAAATGGTATGGTTAAAAGACATCTGTGCATGGACAGATGAATTAAGTAACTGGTCAAGCAAATATCTCTTTAGACTCCATAGACTGTATTGATAAATTCTCTGTTGACCAGACTGGAATTCAGACACCTAGTCCATGTGCAGACAGACAGCTAAATGTAGAAGCATGAATCCTGTAGATACCTTGGTCCTACCCAAGCTGTTAGTCTGCAATGTGTAAAGACACATTCAACTCTGGCTGCCTAGGAGTTCATGGTCCTCTGTCTGGACTACGTGGATCCTCTGTAGGTAGGCTCCTGGCTTGCATTATACCCTGTCTTGTATATATATATTGGTTCCCTAACAACCATATCCCACAAATATGGTTGATAAACACAGAGATGTCAGAGCCAGGTGGCAAAGAGCTGTCCGTCCAAAGGTAAACATCTGCTCAGGCCTGCACTAGGGCACAATGTGGGCTGAGATCCTGGATTCTTTTAGAGCACTTATCCTACCTGACCCTCAAGGCTGAATGGTGGGTGCTCGTCTGAGAGCAAAGGCTGCAGCCCTGGCTCAGGGATCTGCACCATATACCCCAGCGGTGGCCAATGCCTCCACCTAGACAGAGGTGCTTAAGGCAGAGGCCACAGTGCAGACCTTAGGCTGCAGAAAGTGCCTAGACCTTTCTCCTGGGGCAGGGACACGGAGCAGACCTGCCTGAAAAAGGTATGCCCAGGTGGAGGACTTCCTGCAGCAGGTGGCTGAGCTGCTGGAGGTGGTGAGAAGGCTGTGAAACATCAGGGAGGCTGAGAAGGGGATAGACAGCTGGTTCCAAGTGCAGTCTGCAGTGGACCCACAGATTGTGGCCAAACAGTCAAAAATTCCCCTACTGGCACACGCAGAAGGGAGGGGAGGAAATAATGCAGAAGAACGGAACTTGCAACAGCAAGGACCATCAGGAGGAAAAGACTTCCCCAGAAGCCTGAGGTGCCCTTGCAGAACCGCTCCGCCTCTCTGCAAACTGAAGAGGAAAGGCCCTTCACATCAGGCGAGACGCTGGAGCCGAGTAAGGCAGCTCGATCTACTCCCCATATAACAACAAATGCAATTAAGAAAAGGGGATGGGTGACAGTAGCAGGTGACTCTCTTCTGGGAGGTACGCAGGCACCAATTTGCTGACTCGACACTCTCTCTAGAGAGGTGTGCTGCTTACCAGGGTCTTGTGCTAGGGACGTCACCAAAAGACTATCAACCCTTGTACAGTCCAGTGACTATTATCCACTGCTGTTGTTTCATGTGAGCACCAATGATACAGCCAAGAACAGTCTGAGGAGTATCAAGAAGGATTACAGGGCCCTGGGAGCAGCAGTGAAGGACTTTGGAGCGCAGGTAGTTTCTTCATCAATCCTCGCGATCAAAGGGAAGGGGTTAGAAAGGGCCAGTCGAATCTGACAAATCAACAAATGGTTACAGGACTGGTGCCACAGCCAGGGGTTTGGTTACTTAGACCATGGAAATAGCTTTGAGAAACCTGGTCTACTGGCAGCTGATGGGCTCCGTCTGACAAAGAAAGGGAAGAGCATCTTCGGTCAGAGGCTTGCCAAGCTGGTGAAGAGGGCTTTAAACTAAAGGTGACAGGGGAGGGGAACCTCAGTCCATCCCACTGCTACCAGTTTGATGCCAGTCCCAGAAGTACATGCCAGACCCTGGAGAAGGATCACAGGATGTTCCTGGACTTCATTGATGATAACTTACTTCTCCAAGTGACAGAGGAGACAATGAGGAAAGGTGCGATGCTGGACCTTGTTCTCACCAACACAGAGGAGCTGGTGGGAAATGCTCAAGGGCAGCCTTGGCTGCAGTGACCATGAAATGGTAGAGTGCACGATCCTTAGGGCAGCGAGGAGGGCATACAGCAAGCTCACTACCCGGAACATCAGAAGAGCAGACTTTGGCCTCTTCAGTGACCTGCTTGGTAGGGTACCATGGGACAAAGCCCTGGAGGGAAGAAGGGCCCAAAAGAGCTGGTTAGTATTCAAGGATCACCTCCTCCAAGCTCAGGAGCGATGTGTTCCAACAAAGAGGAAGTCAGGCAAAAACACCAGAAGGCCTGCAAGCATGAACAAGGAGCTCCTGGACAAAGTCAAGTACAAAAAGGAAGCCTACAGAGGGTGGAAGCAAGGGCAGGTAGCCTAGGAGGAATACAGAGAAATTGTCTGAGCAGCTAGGAACCAGGTTAGGAAAGCTAAAATCCTGATAGAATTAACTCTAGCCAGGGACATCAAGGGCAACACGAATAACTTCTGTAGTGATAAAAGGAAGACTAGGGAAAATATGGGTCCTCTCCAGAAGGAAACAGGACACCTCATTACCCGGGCTATGGAGAAGGCTGGGGTACTCAATGACTTTTTTGCTTCAGTCTTCACCGGCAAGTGCTCCAGCCACATCGCCCAAGTTGCAGATGGCAAAGGCAGGGACTGGGAGAATGATGTACCCACTGTAGGAGAAGATAAGGTTCAAGAACATCTAAGGTACCTGAAGTTGCACAAGCCCATGGGACCTGATGAGGTACATCAGCTGTTCCTGAGGTAACTGGCAGATGAAGTTGCTAAGCCACCATCCATCATATTTGAGAAATCATGGCAGTGTGGTGAAGTTCGCAGTGACTGGAAAAGGGGAAACATAACTCCTGTTTTTAACTAAGTTTATAAAGGAAGACCTGGGGAACTACAGGCCAGTCAGTCCCACCTCTGTGCCTGATAAGTTCATGGAGCAGATCCTCCTGAAAACTATGCTACAGCACACAGAACATAGGGAGGTGATTAGTGAGAGTCAACACAGCTTTACTAAGGGCTAATCATGCCTGACAAATTTGGTGGCCTTCTACGACCGGGTTACTGCATTGGTGGATAAGGGAAGAGCAACTGACATCATCTGCCTGGACTTGAACAAAGCATTTGACACTGTCCTGCATGACATCCTTGTCCCTAGATTGAAGAGCCATGGACTTGTTTTATGGACCACTCAGTGGATAAGGAATTCGCTGGATGTTCGCACTCAGAGAATTGTGGTCAACAGCTCGATATCCAAGTGGAGACCAGCGATGAGTGGTGTTCCTCAGGAGTTGGTATTGGGACCAGTGTTGTTTAACATCTTTGTCTGCGATATGGACAGTGGGATTGAGAGCACCCTCAGCAAGTTTGCCAATGACACCAAGCTGTGTTGTGCGGTTGACACATTGGAGGGAAGGGATGCCATCCAGAGGGACCTTGACAGGCTGGAGAGGTGGCCCTGTGCAAACGTCATGAAGTTCAATAAGGCCAAGTGCAAGGTCCTGCACATGGGTCGGGGCAATCCCAAACACAAATACAGGCTGGGCAGAGAATGGATTGAGGGCAGCCCTGAGAAAAACTTGGGGGTACTGACTGAGAGAAGCTCAACGTGATCCAGCAACGTGCACTCACAGCCCAGAAGACTAACAGTATCCTGGGCTGCATCAAAAGAAGCGTGGCCAGTAGGTCAAGGGAGGTGATTCTGCCCCTCTACTCTGCTCTGGTGAGACCCCACTTGGAGTCCTGTGTCCAGCTCTGGAGCCCTCAGCACAGGAAAGACATGGACCTGTTGGAGTGGGTCCAGAGGAGGGCCACAAAAATGATCTGAGTGCTGGAGCACCTCTCCTATGAGGAAAGGCTGAGAGAGTTGGGGCTGTTCAGCCTGGAGAAGAAAGGGCTCCAGGGACACCTGATACCAGCTTTTCATTAACTGAAGGGGGCCTATAGGAATTCTGGAGAGGGACTTTTTACAAGGGCATGCACTGACAGCACAAGGAGTAACGGCTTTAAACTGAAAGCGGGTAGATTTAGATTAGATAGAAGGAAGAAATTCTTTACTCTGAGGGTGGTGAGGCACTGGAACTGGTTGCCCAGAGAAGTTCTGGATGCCCCCTGCCTGGAAGTGTCCAAGGCCAGGTTGGATGGGGCTTTGAGCAACCTGTCGTAGTGGAAGGTGTCTGCAGGGCAGTGGAAATTAGATAATATATAAGGTCCCTTCCAACTGAAACCATTCTATTATTCTGCAATTCTAGCTAACCTAGGAGATACATCTTAAGATCATGAAGACATTGACCTGTAAGGACTGTTGGATTTTGCTTTCATAGCTTTTATCAAAAGGTTATTTTCAAATAGAAAGCATTACTTCTGTATTATGCAAAGTAAACACTTTCTGACCAGGGCAGTAAACAGTTCATTTTTCTTACATCATATACAAATGCTGACGTGACACTATTTTTCAAATATTCAGAGAAGTGATCAGACACAGCCAAAAGCAATTATTTAAGAAAACGACCCAAGAAGGGCCTGAAATTTCCTTGTGGGGAACAGACTAAATAATACCTTTCAATCTGCTTTGAGGCCATTCGTTCTGCTTTTGCAACAAGGTCCAGTCACTTTTGTCTGACTCAATTGACAAGTACTTTAAACACATTAACTGAAAGTGTTTGTAGAAGATCTTAACGGAGAAAGAATTAAGTTCATGTTTCCACTTATTAATGGTTTGAAGAAGAATACCACAAAAGGATGTGTTGCAGAATACTTGAGGCGTCATTCACAAGGACAATTTAGTGACAGTTGCCTATTCTCTTGGTTACATCTGCTAGTGATTACTTACCTAAGTCACCTTGTGTGGACTCTCTGTGACTGTACGCTACTTCAAAAAGTTTCAGCTTACACATCGCAAATAGGAAATAGCAAGTACCAACCAGAGAACGGTGTTGTCCATGTTCAAATGCAAGTATCAGTAGAAAGACCAGACATCCTCTAAAGAGGAGTGTGTTTTTGCATACTGAGTAATCTACTGTGTCATGAAATCACATCATGAAATGATTTCCCCCCATCTGAAGGGCTCTCGGTGCGCAGGTAGCGCGCAGCGGCCTGGCACCGGAGAGGGAGTGCTTTGCTTCCATCTCTCGGCGAACAAGAGGAAGGGCAGCCAGATGACACTCATCTGGATTCTTCATTGATCCAAAAGCCAGGTGAAGACGCTTCAAGGGGGACGACAGCTGTGCAGTGTCAGACAGGGGAGCACGGATAGATTCATTCACATCAAGTTTTTCTCCCAAGGGGTTCGCACTGTTGCTCTGGGACTCAACATAAGCACAGCTACATGTGAAGTGTACAGGTTGTGGTGCTGATCCAAGAAGAGAGGAAAAAGGTGTCTTGTTTGTAGTAAGGAATCTTTTCAAATTACCATCAGATGCTGATTCCTGGCCGTTAAAACCCGTATGACTTTGGGAGGGTTCTTCAATGTGCAGCGACCAAGAGGGAAACAAGAACAGAGCAGTGACTTCGCCAGGGGATATGGCATTGACTGATGAAGCCAACAAGGCTGACAGCAGAAGAAGGACCAAAGCTGAATCCCTGTTCTTGGGCCAAGGGGTGCAGCCACAGGCAACAAGCACGGGACACTTTCTGGCTGCCGGGAACTGAGGCTACCACATGAGCCTGGGGACTGTGGGAACGTACAAACCTCTGGCACCAGAGCCAGGCAGGAATGTTGCTTCTCTGATGCTGGTAGGCTCTGGGCTGAGTTAATAAACTCCTGCCGAACGTAGTGGGGTTGGATGAGAGGACGACACACCACCCATAGCACAGGAAGCTGCTCACCCTGCTCCTTCGACTGTATAATAAAATCTGAGACCGAGAGCTGCAAAACCTGCCTCACTGGGCGCTGAGGAAAGGGAGGGTCTCAGCCACAGATCAGACCCTCACCGCCTTGCCACCAGCTGCATAGCATAGACAGAAGTATACAGAATTAGAGCCACATGAATTTCAAAAGCTACAAGTTAAGCAACTTTTAAAGAGATATCATTACCCTTTACTTCCATAACAGAAATCTCTGCTATGGTATTTCATGGGGGTTTTTTTCCCTTGAAAAAAGTTCTTGTTGATTCTCTCAGAAACTCCAGGTGGACACTTTTGTGGTTTTCCAATCCAAAGTCTGGTTGCCGCTAACAACTCTGGCAGAAGAATTACATAGGTTTCAAAAATAGCAATGAAAAGAAATGGGCTAATTTAATTACTAGACACAAAATTCATTTCTTCACATTATACTGAACACATTGCCTGTACTTTTAATAGAGAACAGATACTACCCAAATTCCTCCATGAAATAAAATATCCAATTTTATTCCAGCACATCTACCTTGTCTATATTTAGGTACAACTTTGCATCTGAAATATTTGCCTGTTTTAAGAAGTGGGCTTGTATTTACCCATATTCTCTGGTTTCAAATGTTTGGAGGTTTCAAGTCTAACCATAGCATTTTGAATTCCCCTACTGTAGACTCTTATAGCCACTATTGTGTTATGAGGTGGAGGGGGTTTGGGGCTTTTTACCTACTATTATTTGCACTCTAACCTTTAGCTTCGGCTTAGTTAAGATTTTCATAGAAACATGAAGTAACAAACTAGTAGAAATGGAATATATAACACACAAAATTTTGTGCTTTCATTTCACCTCCAGCAAACTCTAAGAGATTATAAACTGTGTAAAAAAAAAAAAAAAGAAAATACAAACTCCCATTTGAGAAAGCAATCAACTATGTGTTATTCTTATAGAACCTCTAAAGTATGGAATTACCTCCACATCTATATTTAAGTCCCATTTAGTGAGATCAAGTATGTGTTTAAAGGCTTTCTTGACTCAGGATCCAACTTTGAAACTACTGCTCATTTTTTACTGAAACAAAGTTTTAGGGAAATGGCATTAAGATATGTCCTATGACTTTTTAAGGCAATGAGGGATGTCATCATTTGAGAAATATTAAATAGTTTGCGGATCAGCAAGCTAAGTAAAAATTAGTATTCCATTGTTGAATCTTAATCTTGATAGTTTAGTGTTAATTTATCAACACTCATAACCTTGGGATTATCATTCACTAGAAGCAGACCTGTTCAAAATGCTACATACTTCTTGCCACCCAAATGTCATTTCTTGGGAGACAGAAGTGGCTTTTATGACTACTAGCCTTAAAAAATTACTTGCCATCTACTGTTCCTTTCTGTTCACTTCCACTTAGGGACCAGAATTGTTTTGCTGCACAGTGCTCAGATCACCTGGTTACAGAAATTAATCTCCATCTCCCACTTCTGTGCAATGAAACCTTTTAAAATCTGTTCACCCTAGCTGCTAAAGAAGGGGGATAAAATATGTTTACCACTAGGACTAGTGCTAGAAATCTTTGTTTAGCTTGTGACGGAAGAATATATTTGGTGAAATGGTAAAATGATAATACCAGTTTATTACTAAGCTAGGATCAAGAGATGACCAGGGTAGCTTAAGCCCATAGGAAGCTATCTCAAGCACCAGAGCTGTGGTTCAGTCTGGTTTCATCATTTTAGTGCCAGTGACATTTTTCTTCTCATTTGAGCCAACAGACTTTTAGGGTTTGGTGGCTGTTGGCACACAACACCAGCCTTCGAAATACTGACTGCTCAGCCAAAGTTAACAGAAACAGCTGCAAAGCAAGATGTCTTTATCTCTGGGTCTTGCACTGAGTGAGCTACAAGTGCACCGCCATCTGCAAAGAGCTTTAATAAGGGGACTTCTGAAGCCTTTGTTTCTGCATATAAACAAGCCAAACTATAAATGTCGCTTGGAGAAATCTGAAACTGGACTCTCAGAGATAGACTCTGTGTTTGTTGGATTTGTTGCTACTGCAAAAATAAATCCCTGTAGCACTGAGATGCTGTAGCTCTAATCGCCTTGTGCAAGCCAGCTTTCCATCCAAATAGCCAAGTGAAGATGATCACTTCTTCAGCTTATTTGCTTTATGACAAAGATGAAGAGTTAGGTTGGGGTTTTGGTGTGTTTGGTGTGTTTTTTGGTTTTTTTTAATGTTCATAGTTTTTTCAATAGCAGCATAGAAAAGACTATTCAATTCTTTAAACTCTTCTTAACAGCATTACATAGCATTACACAGCCTGCTAGTTATAAACAGTCATGGCTGTAAAAGAACAGTTGTGTTGCATGGACATAGCTGAGAAAGATTCAAAGCAGTATTTTGCATAAAGCAGACCAGAAATATACAGTCATCTCTGTAACTGCAGCACGTTTTTCTAACCCATTGCCTAGCTGATGCTACAAACCTAATTGTCTTTAAGCTGTTACAATACTGGTGCTTTCAGGGAAGAAGATATATGTGATCAGTGGCTCACACACTTTAAATAATTCATTTTATATCACATTGAAGCAATGATGGGGACATGAAAGAAGATCATGACTCTCTGATCAATTTGAAGTCTTTAGATATTGATTTGTTTTAATAATAGCCTTAGATTATATATATTTTTTCAAGTAGAAGACAGGCAGAGGCTGCTATTAACTGAATGCAATCTTGAAGAGTTCATGACCATCACAAATCTTAAAATTCTTGTATTCTACAGGTAAAATATGAAGTTCACTGAAATTATACAGTCAACCAATAATTATGTAGACTGGAAAATAAAGAACCTTACTTCATGTCCATTGAAGTCAACAGGAATCCAGGCATTAAAGATCACAAAGTTGAAGTAAAATGCTTTTCACAGAATCACAGAATCACAGAATAGTAGGGGTTGGAAGGGACCTCTGTGGGTCATCTAGTCCAACCCCCCTGCCGAAGCAGGGTCACCTACAGTAGGCTGCACAGGATCTTGTCCAGG
>Ga0065711_1031757_pt1 | contig 28821 bp, 33 predicted proteins | sample Hoacrofraction12_FD_59098 | JGI IMG/M metagenome (GOLD analysis project Ga0065711, IMG submission 59098) | Hoatzin crop microbial communities from Cojedes, Venezuela - Epithelial fraction 12 v2 (version 2) | ecosystem: Host-associated > Birds > Digestive system > Esophagus > Crop | place... | reverse complement strand
GGGTGGCTGCGTGGCACTCATGCTCCCTGTGCCCTCTCCCACAGGGATGCCTCCTGGCAAAGGGCAGATGACTCCGCTGCCGCCCGCCCCGAAGGACCCCCTGCCCACCCCGGAGGGCACCCATGGCCCCGCCGCGGGGGACTGCGCTCAGCCCCCGGAGGGTCCCGGCAGCAAGAAGAAGAGCCGCAAGCACCAGCGGTTGTTGGAGCAGAAGGGGCTGCTGGGCCGGCGCCTGGGCAGCCAGGCCAGCATTGCGGGGCCAGGGGCACGCAGCACGCTCCCCAAGGTCCCCAAGGCCAAACAAGTTGTCACCTCATCCCTGTCGCCGTCTGCCTCTCCGGACAGTGTAGCCAGGCACCACTCCGTGCTGCTGTCCCAGGGGAATGGCAGCTCCGAGGGGGTGCAGACGTTCTCCCCGCTCCTGCGTCCGGGCAAGTACGTGGCCATCGACTGCGAAATGGTGGGCACCGGTCCTCAGGGCAGGCTGAGCGAGCTGGCGCGGTGCTCCGTGGTGAACTACGAGGGGGACGTCATCTACGACAAGTACGTGCAGCCCGAGCTCCCCATCGTGGACTACCGGACGCGCTGGAGTGGCATCACCAAGCAGCACATGAAGAATGCTATTCCCTTCAAGGCTGCCCAGGCTGAGGTGAGGAAAAATTATATGAGAAGAAGAAAGGGCTATGCGTTATCTGCCGGCCACTAATTGGGGTATTTGGTGGCCCGTGCTGAGCTGCTCTGAAGCAGAGACACAAGCAGGGCAGGGAGCCTCTGAAGCTGTGCAGTGGGTTGGTTTGCATGTTGCTGCTCCATTCTGGGAACATGAAAACTAGAACAGAAGGAACTGAATTTAAAACAGAATGGTTTATTTTATGTTTAATTGGTGTTTCTTTTGCTGTACCACCTAACCCTTTCTGACGCTTCCAGATCCTGAAGATCTTGAAAGACAAGATTGTGGTAGGACACGCCATCCACAATGACTTCCAAGCCCTGAAGTACTTCCACCCAAAAGACAGGACCCGAGACACCAGCCGGATCCCTGTGCTGAACCAGAGGGCAGGGCTGCCCGGCAGGGCCAGCATCTCGCTCAAGAGCTTGGCCAGGCACCTGCTCCAGAAGAAGATCCAGGTAACCACCAGGAATCTTGAGATGGGGAGCAGTTCCTGGTTTTGCTATGAGGCTGTGTGATCAGCCCATCTCCGTGGGTGTTCTCTGTGAGATGGAGATGAACCTTGTTCATTCTGTGCTCACAGCTATGATCAGGCTAGGGGAGCCCAGGACTTCCCAAGCTGATCGTTAAGCATTACAGTAAGCAGAGACAGGACCTGTTCCCTCCAGAAAGTGCTCAAGGGATGCTTGCATCTCCTTGGCTGCATCGAACCTTTGCTGTCTCCAAAACCCCCAGCTCTTGTGTCCTTCCAAGCAAGCAGACATGACCTGTGGGATTTTTGCCACCCCCTTTATCTAACGAGGTTTTCCCCGTTTTGTTCAGGTCGGCTGCAAAGGGCACTCGTCGGTGGAGGATGCTCGGACAGCCATGGAGCTGTACAGACTGGTGGAGGTGCAGTGGGAGATGGAGCTGGCCCGTAGCCTGCCCCCCCAGCCCCCCAGCCCCATCACAGACCCCACCACAGACAGCAGCCAGTACATGGATGACCAGTACTGGCCCACGGACCTGATGGCAAGCAGCCTGTGATGGGGGATGGCATCTCCTCCACGTGTTTTGGGCCATCCTGACGCCTTCAGCAATTAAAGGTGGAGGTAGCTGCAGGCCTCCTTCCCCCAGGGCCTGTGTCCCACGGGCTCTGCCCAGCCCCGCTGTGGGCAGCAGTGCAGGCGAGTCGGACAGGGATGGAGAAGTGTTGGCACTTGGACACCAGCGATCTCCCAGAAACGCTGTCTTCAGCCTCTCGCTGTCGCACAGGAATGAGCGCTGTGGCTGCGCCGTGTTCATCTGTCACTTGGCACTGGGGGGTGAGCAGGGTCCCGGTACCAGCCTGGAGGAGGCCCCCGGCCCTGCGATGGCTGCGGCGGTGGGCTGGGGCTGCTGGGACACCTCCCGTGCCTTCTGGGAGGGGTGTCCCATGGTGGGCAAGTGGCAAGTCTTCCCATGGGAGGACTGAGGTGTCTTGCTGATGCCCAAAGGCTGCAAACCATCCGGGGCCAAACAGCCAGTTTCTTCCATGCTTTCTTGGCACAGTGAGCCTGAGAAGAAAGTCAGAGTCTAATCGGTGCCCGGCCAGGACGAGAGCAAAGGATGCACTTCATTTCACATAGACTACTCACATATGTGTCCAATGCTGAATTAAAAGCTGTTCTTGCAAAACCCTTGTGTGTGTGTTGCATGATCTGATCTGGCAGCTCTGCAGGAGGGAGGGGGCAGGGATGGGGTCAGCATGTGCTGCCTGTGTCCTGTGCTGGGCCCCAGTGCTTGAAACCCACCTGCAACCAGAAAAGGTGCTCTGGGGGGTCTGATGATGGCTGGGGTGAGCAGTTCCTCGGGGTATGGGCTGGCCCTCCTCTGCTCTGGGGACATCCCTGTGAAGGCAGGAGGAGCAGAGAATGCTCCTGCGTCCAGTGCTGCTGATTGCTTGCAGAAACAGTGAAAGCATCCTGCTGCACAACCCTCCAGCAGCTGGGCTGTCACAGGAGAGGTCCTGCTGGGGTTTGCCCTCCTGTGAGGCAGCATCCCTGTCCACAGGGTCTGGGAGCGAGAGCTGTGCCTGCTCTGCGGGGTGGGAGCGGTGCTGAGCTGCGCGTGGGCTGCTGTGACAGCGTGGGGATGGGGTGATGCTCACCCGCAGCGGCTCTGCTCACGGGCTGCTGCTTCGTGGGGGTACCTACGGCTGCACAGATGTACCCCAGCTGGGTGTGCGAGCACTGGAGAGGGGTTTGGGGCTGGCCATGGGGAGCCGCACGCTTCCCGGGAGAGCTGAACAGCCACGCTTATAGAAAATCAGTGTTTGCCAGGGGCCTCAAGGCTGAGGCCACCCCTCTCGCACAGGGATCCCCCAGTCCCGCTGCCCAGGCTGCAAGATGGGACGGGGCTGGAGGGCTGCCAGCACCCCGCGGGCTGTCGGGAGCGCGGCCACCGCACAGCACAGCAGCCAGCACCGACACGGAGTCCATGTCCCCCCCCCGCCAGGCTACACGCGTCCCAGGCTTTTCCTAGTGGTGGTGAGGGGTGAAGAGAGCTCAGCCCCAGCCTTGGGAAGCAGCCAAGGAGCCGGGTGACGCAGGCACACCTGACGCACACATCAGTGCCATTACACTTCCCATCTTAACTCCTCCCTGCCCGGCAGAGGAAGCCAGGGACAGCTCAGAAACACTTTGAAACACATCAGACGTGTCCAAAAAGCTCTGCTCTCCCGGTGGCCTGAGCACAACCTTCCTTCAACAGAGATAGTAATAACTGGGCTGCATCGTGAGGTCAAGGTCTAGGCATTCGCCACCAGACCTGCTAGGAAGGATGGCCCTATGGTAGGTCTTTAAATCCTGCGTGGCAGTTTGTCCCAGGCACATTCCTGACGCAGCAAGCTGTAAAACACAGCTGGCACCACCCTCTGTGCCAGCCTCGGGGTGCAGGTCAGCTGAGCCCCAGGTGCAACATCAGCAGGACCCCGGGGCGGTGGTACAGGAGGGACCTGAACCCCATGGGGGTACCCGGGGAGGTGCAGGAGGAACACGGCTGGCAAAGGTTTTTCTCCTTTTCCTCCTCTCAGCCATTTCCACCCCTCACGGGGTGGCAGGAGGGAAGCAGAGCTGTGGGAGAGTCGACAGGAGCTCAGCGGGTCGGCAGACAGCACTGTCAGAAGATGGTGGCATCCCAAAGCGGATGTAGCCCCACTGCTTTCTGCTCCTGGGAATGCAGACCCGGAGGAAGGGCACAGTGAAGGGATGATTTGCTCATGGCCGTATAATCTAGCCTGTACAACCGCATCCCCTCGGGGGCTACGTGGGTTCATGAGGGGCTTGCATGGGGCACCCCATGGCTACCAGCTTGTTTGTCCACCTGAACCCCCTCTTGTTGTCCCCCCAGCCCGCCCTGTCCTGCCACCCCATAGCACTGACTTGCCCTAAGCCACGTGATGGCTTGATGTGAGACATGGGTGTGCAGGGGTGAGGCTGGAGAAAGCTGCAAGAAGAGGTGGAAGACAGGGAGGCTTTATCAGCCTGTGACTCAGCCTGCCTTGCCATCAGCCAGCAGCGAGAGGAAGGCGTAATTAAGGAAAAAAACCCCAATTCCTGAAGTCTTGACCATCCAAACACTTTACTGAGACCCACTTCCATAAGTAAGCCTGGGACAGATTTGTCTAAGCTCTCTACCCTGTGATCCAGGGCAGGTTTTTCCCTGCCTGCCCATGGCAGAGCTCCGCAGCCTGCCTGCACGGCTGCCTGTGTGCCCTCCTGGCAGCACAGCCCAGGCTTGCACGGTGGCAGGAGGTGCTGGGAAAGTCCCAGGCCACCTCTGAGAGCTTGTTCCCGTTGCCACTACACTGATTTAAATCCCCTGCTGAAATACCCCCCTGCTTTGGGGGCAAATTTGAAGAAAGCAACGCAGGCAAAGGCCGGCTGCCCTTTGGTGCCTACGTGCCTGCAAGCTTTACTTCAGTACCGTGATTTCCAGCTCTTGGGGAAGCTGAGAAACAAATTTGAGGGGTGTCAATCCCCCTTTATATCAGATTTGAAGGGCTGGAGAAACTCTGATATTGTGCTCTGCAGCCCCCCAGCCCCGCAAGGCAGGGTTGCTGAGGAGCAAACCCCACCATGGCTGACGAGGAGTGGTGGCAACCCGCTCCCTGCCGATGAAGCGATGTTTGTTCTGAATAATCTGAATGACAATTTTCATCCTGTTTGTAGCCGGTGACCTTCAAGAGCTAATCAGGATTTTCACAGGTGTTTGTGAATATTCACCTATATGCCAGGGAGTTGCTATGGCTGAAAGCAGCCAACCATCACTCTGGTCTACCACCCGAGCAGCCTGCTGGTGCTCATGCGGGGAGGCTGAGCATCTTTAGGGGGGCGAAGGAGAGCTGGGCTGGCTCACCATTTACGTTAAATTTCATAATAATTGAAGAATCTGCAGAAAACTCATCCGTTGTCTCAACGACCCTGAATAATGATTAACCCGAACCCTCGAATCCAGCAATGGGCTTTTTTATCAGAGGGAAACCATTGTCAAATGAGTTTTTTTCCAGCCAGCTGCAAGAGCAGGTAACTGATAAGCCCATCATTGGAGTGGGGCTGAGCCAATGGGAGCTGATGGCGACGGCTTTTACTTCTGTCTAGCAACAGCTTCTCCTTGAGCTGCAGACGACAATTCAGTGCTTTCCCTTGCTTTTATTGAGCTCCCGCTTCCTGCCCTCCTGCTACATGGAGGTTTTCATGGGGGACACTCAGAAACTGAATTGAGTGTGGATTGTCCATGATTTTCTGCACATTTTCAGTGTCTCTTCCTATCCCACATGGCCAGAGCTTTGCAGCTATAAAAGAGGACATGTGCCCCCAAGCTACTCACATCCTGGCTCTGCTCACAGGGCCTTGCCCATGCACCTGTTGGCTTCTGATGGGTGGGTGTCAGACACCCGTAGGGTGCCTGCAATAGCACCATAGCAGACCCTGCGCCAGGGATGTGCCTGACTCAGATGCTGACCTGCATTGCCAGCGTCTGGCCATGGCCCAGCATCTCTCCCGGCTTCCAGGGGCTGTTTGCACGGGGTCCGCAGCCGGGAGCAGAACCCCTGCATCGAGTCATGCCACAGCACACAGGGAGGGTTTGCTTCGGTGCTGGCTCTGGTTATCACAGCATGGGTGGTTGAAGTGCCACAGAACCCCCAAGTGTCTCAGGGTGGAGCAATGCTGGTACCTGACAACAGCCAGGAGCAAGCCCCTAACCTGGGGCAGTCTGTCCCCTCGCTGTGGGGGCACAGAGTGATGATTGACCCTGTTTGGAGGCAGAGAGCGGAGGCTTCGCTCAGGCAACTCACTGGAGACCAAACCAGTTGCAGTGGAGGGAGGAACTGGCCTCCCTGTGCTCTCCACCCCATCGGTACCCCCACAGCCGCCATCACCCCTCTCGTCTCCGCCCTGAGCATGAATTAGAAGGCAGAAAACTCACAGCCGGCTATAAATTAAAATCTCAGGAGCCTTAATAACCCGCTTGGCCGGAAGAAGCGAATAGGTGTGATGTGGAAATGAATAGGCACATCTGGCAGCCGCTTAGCACTTTGGCTGCAGGAGGGGTGTGCGTGTGCATGTGTGCGTGTGCATGTGTGTGCTGTGCGAACCGCCAGCACAGCCTCCCGGATTGGCTGCAAAACCCCTTGCCGACCAATGCCGGGGACCAGGGTGGCCTAGCAACAGCCTTTCCCTAATGAAAAACAAGCCACTTAAGTATCGTGACTGTCTGCAGATGAGAGGAAAAGGCACAATTCCCAACACGCTCCATCATCCCCAGGGAGCCGGCCCCAAAGGGGGCTGCAAAAGCTGCGCTGGATGGGCTGGGGTGGCCTGACCCATGTAGCCGTGTACCCCTTGGTCCCTGTTCCACGGGTGCGTTGGGTGCACGGGAAGGGTTTGCTGCAGGTGTAACACAAGGAAGGCCCTGGGGGAGAAACCCCCTCCCACCCAGCCATGGCTCCATCCCCCTGTGCTGGCAGCCTGGGTGCCAGGCTCACCCCCAGCATGGCAAGGAGACCCCTGCCGCAGGCACCCCCCAGCCCTGCACCCATGTGGTAAGCGGGGGGCTGGGTGCCAGGTGGCCATGGGGGCCATGAGCTGCTGAAGATGCCACCTTTAGGGCAGGAGGGGATTGTGGGGTGCAGTCCAGGGCACGTGGGGCACTCCCCAGCACAGGCAGGTAAAGCAGTTGCTGAGGGGTTGGTCACCACTGTGGTCTTGCTCAGAGATGTCACCTTCCTACGTCCCTGCCCTGGGATTCTGCCCTCCAAGAGCTGCCCAGGGAAAGGGCTCTGAGGACAGCAGGGACGGACACATGAACATAAGCCCACACCTTAGCGACAGCCTCTCTGTGAGCCGGATGGCAAAATCACCACTGAGCTTACAGCTGCAAGGACCAGGGGCTGGCCCTGGAGTCAGGGGGCACCGGGACACATTGCAGGAGGCAGGCTGGGAGCTGGGGACGATGGTGGAGGATGGCAAGGCACAGCATCGCTTTTGGGCTGCAGAAATGCCTCTTCCTTGGGGAACAGCGACAAGCAGGTCAGCTCTCTCGTGGCAAGGCGTGCAATTCCCAGTAAGGCAACGTGGGGAGACGACCCAGCTCAGCCCACCCGTCATTGGGAGCAGCAGCAGCGTGGCATGGCGTTTCCTTCATCCCCAGCTGCTGCATCGTCTTGGGGAGCTTTCATCCTGCTTTTCCCCTAGCAGCTCACCCTGGGGGTGATGGGGAGATGTTCGAGCGCCTATGGTGGTTTTCAAATTTCTGAATTCATGAGGGAAGTTTCAACTCAGCTGAAAGCATGGTCCATGCCTGCAGCTCAGACCTGCCCCACAACAGAGCTCCGCTCCCACACACGCGAGTCCCCTCACAAAGCATTAGAAATAAAGAAATAACCTTTTTATTCTTTTTTTCTTCCCACCCAGCCAAGAAAACAGAATAACATCATCTTTCCAATGCCACCTGACCAGGACAGAGCTGCAAGTGTGATATACCTCAGGCCAACATCTCTGCCGCGATGGATGGAGCGTGGCGAAGGCTCTTCTCTGGGGGAATCTCGCAGAGAAAATTAAAAAACAGCTGGAGCGAGGGAGAAAGCACAAAACGTGACTCTGCACTCCCCTGGGCTGACCCCCGGGGAGACCCCCCCGGTTTTCGGCCGGTCTCTGCCCGCGCCGGGTCTGTGCCGTCCCGGCTGTTCACTAGATGGTGCCCTCGGGCTGCCGGTTCCCCGCTTGTCCCCTCGCAGGCTGGCGATGGGACGGGGCCCGGCTCTGCCCCGGCTTCCCAGGGTATGTGTTTGAGCAGGTCACGAGCAGAAGAGGAGCGTAAAAGCCACTTACATCGCGCAGTGAAATCCCTGAGCGTTTTGGGGCTGCGAGATCTGGGCCCGGCAACGGTCTGCAGGTGCTGGCCTCTCTCCTGTATCCTGGCTCTGCCTGAATCCCCCCGTATTTTACATTTCTGCCACAGTGAAGGTGGTTTATATCCCCAGCACAGGAAGAGAAGATGGGATGGGCAAAGAGGCAATCTCATGGTGAATGCATTTGAGTGAAATAGCAGCTAACCATCTACAACTGTCACCAAAAAACTGTGTACAGCCATAGTTCTGCTGCTCTGGTGCAGAGGGGAAAGAAAAGGAAGACGAGCTAGGACGCATTAGTGTTACTAGGAGGATATTTATTCATTTAGAAACATAAATCAACGTGCATAAAGCAGCATTAGCTGCCTTTGTTAGGGAGGAGCCCTCGCACAGAGCAGGAGGATGCAATGGGACAGGGATGCTGGGCATCCGCAGGACCACCCAGGTCAGAACTGGGGTCTGTTTGCCATCCCGGGTGGTCACTGTTTGCATTTGGCCTTCACCTGGCCAGGATGGAGACTCTTTCCCTTTTATTAGAAATCAATCCCGCCTTTATAAAATGGGGTTCCCAGCTGTGAGTGAGAACTTCTAGGGGCCAAGTCACACAAGGCCACTCTGTGGTGGTACTGTGGGGTAGGCCAGCTTCTCCTCTAATCTTCTGGTCTCATAAATTAGCAGAATGATGGAAAAGATCAAAGCCAGAGCTACACAGAACAGTGTTTGTTGTCATTTTATGATGGCATTAATATGCAGTTCTGGATGAAAAAGATGCTCAAAAAATGGTTCCTTGTTGATGCTCATCTCTGCCCCAGGCAAACTGAGTCCTGCCTGTGCATGGGGACTCACACTGCTCTGGGTCCTGCAGAGCCGTCCAGACGTCAGGGTCTGAGACACAAGGGCCAGAGATTGCTCCTAATTTTTTTTTTTTATATACATTTTAATTTTTTATTTTTATTTTTTTTGGATGCTGGGCAGATTGAGCTGGAAGCAACATCGGAGAAATTACGTTTTTCCTCAGCATCAGCAGTCCAAATATCCTGGAGGGAGATGCCTGACCGACGAGCCTCAAGGAGCTGACATCAGTACGAGGCAGGAATGTCATCTTGGCCTTTGGCATCAATGACTCCAAAAAAAGATATGAAAGAGGGCAAAATGGCACTCAGAATCCTCCATAGCACCTCTCATTTTGGAGATGAACACAGAGAATGAGCACACAAACACAACAACTGCCTATAAACCCTGCTTTTGGTCTCCCAGGTCTCCCTCACTGGAGAAAAGCTTGGCTAAGACAACCCATTAAATTGGGAGTTCAATCCCAGGTACCTCCATAGGGGCTGCTCTTCAAAGATCAAATGATGCTCCTGCCTTGGACAGAAACCTGCTCATCCCACCTCTAGGAATGGCACCTGCCTCCCCGCTGACTCCCACCTTCAGAAACCTTCACCTCTGGGCAGGAGACAGACCTGCCCCTTCATGCCCAGTGACCTGACAATCCACTGCCTTCAACCCTGTGAATGAAAACATTTAGCACTTTAGTCCAGTGTCAGGAAAAACACTGCAGTAAAGCTACACACGATTGTCATCTCTGTAATTTACCTTTGCGTAAGCTTGGAGTATCTCTTTATGAAGGAGTTCGTTTGGTAGCCCATGCTGCGTTGAACATGAATGTGTTTTGCATATTTACTTGTAGCTCAGGAGAGAAAACTTGCAACAGGGAACCGAGTCTCTACCTGCCTACTCAAACAGGTGTATTTTTCTTTAAGAGACCATAAAAATTGTAAACGGTGTCTGATTTTGACCCATTTCAGCAGGCTTCCCAAGCTTACAAAGAATTTAACGGAGAATAAATCCATTAATTCGTCCTCTGATGAAGGAATAAGGACACAAAGATAAGCACCCAGAACACGGACCCCCCCTCCGTCCCCACGCTTCCCCTGCTTCAGGCTGTCCTGCGCCGATGCTAGCCAGGACAAAGCGGGCTAAACCTGAGCCCCAGTTTTCATCCCTGGGGCACGGTCCCTGGGGCGGCTCTCCCAGCTGGGCCGCAGCACCAGTGCCCTCACCGAGAGGCTGACCAGGGCTGACCCCCGCCGCTTGTCCCAGGCACTGGGAAACGCTCGGCACGGGTGGGCTCTGTCTCCTCTGTTGGCACCAGGCAAGCGCCGAGCCCCCTGGGAGGTGATGGGAACAGTAAGTGGTGAGGAGAGAGAAAGATGAAGCAGATGATGGGGAACAGATTTAAGCAGAGCGAGTTTCCTCTTTAGATTTGCCTGTAAATGTGTCCACCATCTCAGGCCACGATTGCCTCCCCCCAAAAGTCCCGTTTCTCCTCCCGACAGCTCCAAGCATGGGAATTGCTGCAGCAGGAACCCCCAGGGCTTTGCCAGGCTCCACCAAGGGGTTTTGGACACACGCTCACCCCCTCGTTCACCCCAGGTATGAGGGCAGGGGGGCAGCCAGCCCATCCCCCAGCCCCCTGCTAGCCTTCTCAGGCAGGATCAGGATCAATCCTGGCTGCCTGCGTCCCCCGAGGCTGGAAGACACCCGTGCCAGGACCAAGACACTGCGCGTGTGTGCACCTATTTGGCCTGTCTCTCCGTCCCCGGGAGCGGGGCTGACCCGCTCGGCAGATCCCGATAACGGGCCGTTTTGAGCAGGAGCCTTATGAAACCGCCTTTCACGGGCAGCACAGAGGATGCTTGTTCCCGGGGCCAAACCTCCCTCTCGCCGGCTCCCGCCGCGGGATGCTCGGCTGCTCAAAACCCGCGGAGCTCGCGGTGAAGGAGGAGATGTGGGCAGGGGGATTTACGGCTTGCTTCAAGGCAAGCCGGGCGGCGGGAGGAGCCGTGCCGAGGCAGGGACTTTGGGGGAGAGGGCGGCATCAAGGCAGGGCTGCAGCCGGCTGACGCCAGCTCCGCTCTGCGGCCTGAGACCCTTCCAAGGCACCGGCCGAGGTACAGATGTTCCCATTGTGCATCTTGGGAGCCTTCTCGGAAAACTCCAGCAGCTTCGTTCCTCAAGCTGCCTTTTTCACTCCAGCTTTTGGGTTTGGTTTTTTTTAAATCATATATATTAAGTTTGGAAGAGAGCCTTCTCGCTGCTGCATTTCTTTGCCTCGTGCCAACCCCGCCAGCGTTTTAAGAGCTCCCACCCCACTTCGTGTCCCCCCCTGCCTGAATGATCGTCACCGTCCCAGAGGCTGGCACTGTTCAGCTCCGGTGCAGAGCAACCACTGCCAACCACAGCCTGTTTTGTGTTGCAGGGGCTGGTTAGCAGGGTAAAGCAGGCTGGAAAGGCAGGCTGTGTACCGGGGGTCCTGCAAACCGGTTCTGCTCCAGCGCTGCCAGCCATTTGAAGCTAGAAGTGCACATGACCCCATCACTGCTGCCTGACTCAATTTTCCCACCACCAGAACAAGCAGCATCCCAGTGGGGAGACGAGAGGCTTGCAAACCACTTTGAGATCCTCAGTTATAGGGTTTTTATTTCCCCTTCTGCTTCCTATGGGCGAATGCAGCTAAGCAGGGACAAAAAGCATGACGTGCGAGAGGGATGTTACATCAGCTCTCAGACGCAGCAGGAGAGGCAGCTTTGAAAACCTGAGATGAGAATAGAGCTAAAAGACGATTGAAGCATTTGAGGAAGAATCAGCCTCTTAGGGCAGGATCAGGGCCAGGAACCAGAGCTGCAAGGTTCCTGGCCCTGCCTCTAGCTCTATCGTTGGCCAGCTTTATGGTGTGCTTGGTCCTTGCAGGGAGAGGGACTGACCAGAACCTTGGGTTGAACCTAGGTGTGAGCAAAGAGGATGATAAAACTCCGGTCTGGGACCTGCTCTGCCCCTGTGTCTCACCCTGCCCTTGCTTAGAAATCATTATGGCCGAGCCGCAGAGCACTGCTGGCTCCCCACGGCTGAGGTTCCAGGGGATGGCAAGCAGAAAGCCCTGCAGCACCCTCAAACCCTGATCCTGGCCTGCATCCTCTCTCAAGTACGGCATCTTTAAGGTTAGTGGTGAATCCAGGTGTAATTTATTTAGGAAGTGTAGCTTAAGAGAGGGGAAACTACCCCATCTCTCCCGGCCAGCACTAGCAGCTTAGGGAGAAGAGGACAATTAAGGAGAATCAGCTTCCAAAGAGAAACAAAAAAGCAACACTGCTTAGAGCCAGAAAGCAACTGAAAGGGCACATTTGTAACAGGAAAGATGTTTACAGCCCACTAGCAGCAAGAAAAGCCATGGCTTTTAAAGGGAATGGAGGCAGAGGGCATCTCTCTTTCAAAACAATCAGGAAAGGGAATCTGAAAAGCAAACACAGTGCTCTGAGACATTAAAGAAAAGGCAGCAGCCAGTGGAAGTCACCCTCGAATCTTGCGGGCGTCCAAAGCAGAGATCAGATCAGGATGCACGCCAGCAGCAGGGTGACAGGCAGGGCTGGCAGCAGGAGCGAAGGCAGGGCTCCTGCCAGCCCTTTGCTGGCGACAGACTGCCTTGGGAAACTCCAGGCCAGGGAGTTTTAATCTGCTTCTGCAGACAGGCTCTTCCTTATCGGCTTCCTGCTCCAGGCAGAAGGCCCTCGGGGCTGGTGAGCCAGCACATCCCCCCACTCTGTTGGTGGCAAGAGGAAAAGGGCAGCTCCGGGCCGACATCAGCTTGATGCTGATTTCACACGGCTTTGCTTCCTACGTTCCCTAAAAGGCATGGAGCAAAACTGTGGGTAGGTCCCAGCCAGGTCCCAGCAGCCAAGCCCCCCATCCCCAAGCCCACTGGAGCACCAAGCCATAAGCACAACCCAGACCAGTGCCCAGTGCTGTCCAGCGTAGGAACTTGGGTCTTACAGAGGCTCTTTCATAGCCTAGAAGTTGAATTCAGATTACTCAAAGCTTAACCTCCACCCCACCACGTCCATCCTCAAGTTCTCTGTGCCCTCCAGGAGCTGTGGCCCATCCACCTTCCCCTTCTGATGTGCACTCCATACACAGAGCATGGGCATGGTGAGGTGCCAAGGAAAGGGGTTTCAAAGGCTGCCTTGCTAAATAGGGAGTCACTTAAGCAAGACAGAAAGGCAGGGACAGCCCCACACAACAGCTTTGAGGTGTCAGATCTGAGAAACTGAGAAGCACATGTAGGATTAAGGAGCTGAGCAAAAGCTTTGAGAGCACCCTCAGCCCCTAAATGATAACTAGGAGCCATCTCCCTTCCTCTGACACCTACACCCCTTTTGAAGTCTTGGCTTGTATCCTAAAAAGCTAACAGTTTGAAAGAGAACCATAGAGAGAAGGAAACATCTTCCAGCAAAGACTAGGTAAGCATGCACATCCTACTGCTGTTCATTAAAAGTAGCTAATAATCTCATTTTTTTTCCAGCTCAGATAAAGCACTGTGTGTAAGCAGATAAGAGGCTTACATACCCAGGAGGCTCAATTAATGGTCTTAGTTCACAAGGCCTTAGGTAGAAGGCATTGCTGACCCTAGGCTGCAGCTACCAACTGTTTAAGGAATAGCTTTCTTTTAAATCCTCATAATCCAAAGGCTTTTATTTTTAGGTATTCCTAGCACTCCTCATCACCGCAGCACTTCAGCACAATTTTCCCCAGCTCTACAGGTACTGCTGGCTGTATACCAGCAGCCTAAAAGAAATTATTTCTCTTCCCTCCCCCACCACTTAAAACCTTACACAGAAGGAAGAAGTCTGTGATGAACCTGGTTTTACATAGCCCCGCTGCTGAGGCAGGCAGGCACGGCTGTGCCGATGTGAAGGGCTGCGCACCCATAGTCTCCATCCTGCACAAAGCAGGAGCTGCCTCTGGTGCTGTTTTAAGTGAGCAAGTGGGAGCCCAGGGTGCCTGGAGCAGGGATGGGTTGTTTTCCTCACCTGAGCCCGCTAGCCAGGCTTGCTTGCTCAGAGTTGGTTTGAGCTATTTACTCTTCTGTAGTCCTATCAGAGAAGCAGCACTTGGGGATCTTTTTTTCTGCTAGGAAAATGGTGAGTATTTGAGCTGGGAATGTGTTTTCTAAGGGATGTGCCGGGGTGTAACTCCCAAGGAGTTTTTCTGTCTTTCAGAGGTGGCTCTCTGCCTGCACCCTGTGCAAACACCCTACGCTGGGGTGTCAGCAGGTCCTGCGGCTACTCAGTGCTTTTTCATCACTTACTGACTGCAGCAGCAGGGTTTGGTTCTGTCTCTTTTCCGGGCTGATCAAAGGAGCAAGGTGCCCTTCACTGCTGAAGCCAGGACAGTTGTAGCAGCTCTTGAGCCGCTGGGGTATGGTCATGGGAGAGAGCTGTGCTACAGAAGCACTGGTGATAATGTGGGTACCACACTAGTACTGAGAGCTATAGATGCTCAGAGGCACATCTGGGGCACAGCTGCTATGAGCAGGATAACCATGGACCAAGGGAATAGCAAGGACCAGTAGATCCAGTCAGGGCTGTGGTCATAGCTGAGGTTTGTGGTGTGCCAGCCCATGCCCCTGGGGTCTTCCTCCTGCTCTTCTGTCTCTGCATCAACAGGTGCCAGAGCATCCTAAATATTTACAGGGTGAGGCAAGTGGAGGATGCTGTGCAGATGTGGTCAGGAAGCACAGCAGTGGTGAGCAGGGGGTTCTGCTGCCTCTGTGGGATAGGGGGACAGTTAAGATCTGCCAGCAGCTATAGCCCACCCCTCATCCCGACTGGCATTGCCCAGAGCACCGCCTGTACTCTGGCCATGCAACACAAGTGTCTGCCTGTCTCTTTCCTCTGCTTGGGTCGGGGCTGTGCCCTGACACAGCCTTCCAAGCTTTGGTCCCTTCTGGCGTCATTGGTGACCACATGTGAAGGTGACTTTCGGATACAAATGCTTTCGATTCCCAGCCTTATGCTCCCTCAACAACCCACCCCACCATGTAGCTGATCTTACTCATAAGTGGGTGAACCTGGTGCAGAAGTATGCGAGTGCTGAGACAGAGACTGTGTTTCATCCCAAGGTGAGGTGCATGCTGTCCCTGTGCTGCTGGAGGCACTGTGCTCCCAGACTCATCCTGCCTGTCTAAGCTGATCACTATTTCTCCAGCCAGCACACAGCCTTCCCCTCCTGCCCTGCTCCTCTCTGCCAGCTCAGCCCTCCTCTGGGACCGCACGGTGTCTGCAAAGGACAATGTGGGCCAGCTCTGCTGGCTATCAGGGCAGGGAGGCTTCAGCAGCATCTGCACTAAATGGGCTAGAGAAGATTAAGTGCTCTCTCTGCTCCTGAAAGACCCATTTAATTCACTTTCACCCTCTCTTCCCCCTCCCCCAGACCTCCCTGGCATCCAGGACACAGGGACTTTTATTACACCACTGAAAACCTTGAAGGGGACTCTTTTTTTTTTTTTTTTTGGCCTGTTCCACCCCTTAGAGAAATGTCTCCTCTGACGGGCCACCAAGCTTACGTGCGGGCTGTCACGCACAGGCGACTCCGGCCCCAGGACAGCCTGCCAGTGGGTTTGCTCGGCCAGCGTCTTCTTTGGGATCAGATGGCCCCAAGAGCAAGATTTACACCTTGGCAGTGGGGAGGGCTCAGAGAAAGGATGCATTATCAGCCAGGGACAAAGATTGTCTCTTGCTACTTGAGTCCCCTTCAGTGTTTCAGAGGGACCTGGCAGAAGACCTGAGGTGCTGGTGGGGTGGCAATAGATGGGCAGGAGGCTGCAGCCAGCACGGGGATGGGGCCAGCCTGGCCTTGGCCTTTCCTCCTTTATTTCTTTCTGTGCTGGACTATCAGCTTGCTTGTTGCCAGCCCTGAGCACTGAGCACCTGTGACAGGGCACAGCTGCTGCATGAAATGGTTCAAATTCCATAAATGTCTGAAATTAATTCAGCTTCCTCGGTTTGTGCCGGGGATGCTGAAACCCACTTCACTCTGGGTTTGTCCTCCTGGAAATGAGTTTTCCTTTGCGTTGCGAAGGGGCCAGCCGTGCAGCTGGGCTGGGTTTTTTCTTAGGAGGAAAAAGTGGGCTGTGGGGAAAGCAAGGTATCGTGGGCTTTGCATGCACGAACCTTCCTCTGGCTCAGCTCGGGGGTCTACACGAGGCCAAGCTCGTCTTTGCTGTCTACACGGGGCCAAGCTCTCCCTGGTGTAACAGCCCTGGAGGCAGTAGGAATGGTGGTGGGACTACTTTGGCCCGCAAAGCAGCGGCCACAGCTCAGCACCAGGTGACTCGCCAGCTGCAGGTGTCTGAGTTTAACTGGAGAGGAGTTAGATTCCTCACTGGAGCAGACACCTTCAAAATGCATTGGCTGTTAGACACTTCACTGAAGCCTCTCTGGACCTGCCTCTTCAAAACAAAGTGGAAGTCAAAAGCTTTCTTTTGAGATGCATGAGCAGGGAAAGGTGTACCCACCTTTTGGTGACACCAGCTCCCCATCCCAGAGAGGCTTCCCTCTGTTTGCTGCCCTTTACCAGGAGGGCTTTGGATTAATCCTGCACTCTGTGGCTGACTTGAGATATTGCTTTGTGTCCAGTGGCCCTCCAGCCGTCTCGTGAGAGATACAAATACATTGATATGACTATGACAGCAACTCTGCACTGCTACAATTGCAGCTCCTGCAGCGCAGGAGGGCATCTGTAGCGACACGCTGCTGCCACTGCCTTCCAGCCCTGTGCTCAGCCCTTTGGATTAAGCCAAGACCGTGTCCTTGCAGAAGTCCATGGCAAAATTCCAGCTGAGCTAAAAGGTCTAAAGTTTCTTATTAGGAAATCTTACTGAAGGTACAGTAATAAAAACAGTATTTCTGAAAGAAAATCAAATGCCAAGCAAGGACAGTATTTTCTTCTAAAGACGCGCCAATAATGAGAAAATCCTCAGTCAATAAACAGCAAGAGAAATGCTAAGCTGCTAGAAATCAGGTGGGGCTGTCTCCAGTTAGAATGTTACTATGTGAATGCAGCACATCTGGATTTTCTTTTGTTGCTCTGACATTTCTTTTCCAGCAGACATAAATGTCCAACACATCTTTTTTCTCTGAGACAGTCCTGCCTTTCCCAGCATTCAGCCCTCTGGCAGTTGTGTTTCCCTACTGTAAGCGGGTGAGGTGCCAGCCTGTGCTGCTGGGCTCTGGAAAAACAGTTGTTTACCCCAGGGAAGGTCTGGGAGGTAAATCCGAGCTGCAAAAGACGAGTACTAGGCTTTGAAAATCTGAACCTGAAAGGGGTGGATGCACATGCTGCTGTAAATCACCACCTTGCCAAAATATAGCTGCCTCCTCTCTTGTCAGCCGGAGCGTGCTGCTCTGGGTCAAGCGCCGCCCAGACACGCTGGTGCTGTGGCACAGCAATGTCGACGTGTCACCCTAAAGTAAGTCTTGCAGCTCGCTGGTGACAGAGGCGTATGGCAAGTGTTCTGACCTCCACTGTATGTAAAAAGCAGAGAGGCAAGTAAGGCAGAGTGAAATGAGACTTTCTGTTTCAAGACATCTGCAGGCTTTGAAGATCAAGAATCTTTCCATAAGGTCCATGGCATGGGCTTACCCAAAGGCTACTACAGAGCCCTGGGTCTGCCATGGAGGTTGCAAAGGGGGCACATCCCACCTACCGATCAACAAGCTCTTGGGGGAAGATTCAGACTATGAATAAAGGCAGAACTTCTGAACAGCCTGGCACACCCACCATTCGGATAAGGGGTGTTGCCAAATACCTTCCATTCACTCAATAGAAATGGGGAGAAACCAGTCAGCCAGTGGGATCCTAAGGGCTTTTGCCTTTTCCCCTTGTTCACTGCTTGAAAAGAACACAGCTTTCTGCAAAGTTTGTGTTTATTTGAAATGAGCTTGGTAACTCCTTCCTTCCCTAAGTGCTGGACTGTGGGACCTCTGTGGCGTCAAAGCTTCGTGGCTCGCTCTGATGGGACACAGGTCAAATTTCTTTCTCAACCTCTCACTTCAAACACACTCTCCAATATTTGCTTAAAAATCACTCTTTCCATGTCTATTCTGCCAGTAATTTCTCTTACTGGAATCTCTTGTAGTTCAAGTGCTGTGAAAAGAAGAAAAATTGCCCAAATAATCTTATTCCCTAGTGTTATCACACACTGGCTGCTCCATCCAGGATGTGCCCACAGCAAGGCAGAGCTAGAGTCGCCAGTAGTAATTACTATTATGGCGCTGCTAACAGCCTTAAAAGGCATGGTGGTTATGGGCAGGAAAACCTGCAGCTAGCAACCAGGTCCAGTTTATGCAAACACAACCTGACTCACAAAAGCCATAGTCAGACGAAGAGTTGAGAGCTCCTTCTGTCATCCCAGGACTCTTTCCGGCTTTCGCTGGGCTGGCCGAGCTCTGGGATGAGCTGTAGCCCAGGCTGTACACTGTACCAAAGCATGCTGTGTGCATCCCAGCAATGCGAGCCCCTTTGTTTCCTTCCCTGAGGCCCGCCCAAGCTTGTGAGCACACCACAGGCTCTTCTCTCCACTTCTCCAGCTGCAGGACAAGCAGGGCTGAAACCTGAGCAGAGTTGAGCACCATCAGGAGAGAGAAGGAGAACCCTGAAGGATTGCTCTTCAAGAAGGTTACTATTTTTCCAAGCCTTGGTACCCATGGAGAGGACATTTCTGTTTCCAGAACTGTCCCATCATGTCAAGGCCAGGGAAAGCAGAGGTATCTATGAATTTCCCTGGGCAAAGTCCCTGCAGCCCACACCTCACCCGCTCACTCTCTCTGTAGCAACAACAACCCTCCCAGTGCTCTGGCCGTTCAGAAACAAGCTGTGTCTGACCGTGCTTTATAAAGAGATAAAACCCAGAGACTGCTGAAGAAGAGAACCTGAGATTACTTTAACAGCGCAGTAGATGCTGATGTTCTCCTGAGCAGGACCCCTGTGTAGAGATAACACATCCAGCAGTCATTGTGTGATGGAGAGATAATGTGGGATATATGCTTGTGTCCTGGCCAGGCTGTTCTCCCTGCCCAAGATCAAGTACAGTCTCCTTCTGGCCCCGTCTTTTTGGGGAAGCAGAAGGAAAGCAGGTCTCCAAGACCAAGGCTTCTAAAGAGCGTGTTCGGTTCACATGTCAGAGATGTGACTGTCTGGTGCCTGCAGCCTGTGTCTGCAGAAGGGGTGATCATGCTGGGCTCCCTTCCTTCAGCGATCCCTATTGTCTTGCATATCATCCTTGCAGTAAGTCCCATTATCCTGGCAGTAACTTGCTCCTACATCTTTTGCACATCTCTTTACCTTCCCATCTTCTGGGGGCAGGGGTCGTGGCTGGGAGATCACGGAAGGCAGCTGCCAGCAGCAGCAGCAGCAAGACTTCTGCACCACCATGTGCAGAAAGCTGGAAGTCTTGTGATGGGACATTTAGTTTAGGCAAGTATTTGTTGGATAAATGTTTCAGAGACATTAACTGAGCAGGAGATGAGCTGAGTTTTGATATCCTAAAGCACATCTCTCAGCTTTTTGTCCTGCTGCTTTGCTAGCTGTCTCTCCCATCCCAGGCAGGCAGGACAGGCATGAAGAGCCGACCTCTGTGTGTGTGTGCGGCAGTCAGAAGGTGTGTCGGCTGGTCACAGAGGTGTGTGTTTTTGCTGGTGAACTCTGTGAGCAGGGGTAAAAGGTGATGCTGGAGGCAGTGTAGCACCCAGGGCAGAGCCTCGAACATACTGGCCTCCCATGCCCCAGGGGCAGGCGATCTTGGCAGAGTCTGCCTTGACCTCCCACGTGCTGCGTCATGCCAGAGGCTTCCAGTTCATGTTCAGCGGGGACAGCTACCAGGACTCTGAAACAAACCGCTACCATCTTTCTCCCCAGACATCCCGGCTCCATCCTCTGTAGGTTACCATGGGAGCCACGAAGCTCTGCCAAAATTCGCACCTTATAAGAACTTCTGAGTGGAAACTCCGAATCTGTGCAATTTCCACAGTTTCATCGGCAACCTCTCCTTCCTTCCCTCCCTTTTCCCAGTACTTTGTTATCCTACAGATCCACAGACTGGACATTTCAATGTGCGTGCCCTGTAGCTCTGTCCTCTGCCTGCCCCAGCACTCAATGGAGCCATTGATAGCAATACCCGGTTTCCTTTGGCCTCCAGTTCAGCTCCTCAGGAACCCTGAAAAAAGCACACTGGCATTTCCCCGATGTATATCTAGGAATAAAGCCTTTCAGAAAGGCTACACAGCCTTGGCCCTGCCAGAGAGGTGCAGTGGGACCCACATGAGGATTTGACTCAATCTACTCCCTGCTCCTCCTTAGCTCTCCCCAGAGACCTAGAGCAAGGACTTTCCTGAAGCAGACATCGCTGTCTCCATGCTGTGGGTACAGAGACCTCACAGCTACTTATCTTCAGTCCAGACCCTCCACCACTTGTTGGCCAGCTCAGGGGCTGCTCTAATTTAGGGACTTTCTGCATGTGTCGTGGGACACCCCCATGCCCACTCCTTCTTGCCCCTGGCATGCCCTGGAGTAAAGGCATATCCAGCTGGTTCACAGGCTGATGCTTTTGGCTTTATGCTAATGGAAAGTTTTCCTCCACGAGGCATTTTTTTTAGCTCCGGCCAGTTGCAACTAAAATCCAGTCCTCAACTTAGCAAGGACAGAGCAAAGGTCTCTGTATACGAATTGTGGGTTCTGGCTGGCAAATCTTAACATCATATATGGTTGTTGACTTTTCAGGTTTACAAATGTACAAGTCACACATTTTGTAGACCAGCTGGTGGGAGGTATTTTCTTTAAGCTCTTTGAAAGCCTCAGTGAAGTACAGTGAACATTTCTTATCCCCAGGCTACATACTTATTTTATCCTTAAATGTTCTTACTAACCGTTCCCAGATTAAGTCTCTAATTTTCTTTAGGAGTAAAGGCCAAGATAGTTTATAGATAGCAAGGGCTATCAGCAGAGGCAGGACACCACAGCTAAGATCCTTTTTTGATCACTACAGGGTGGTACTGAGAATTTAACAAGCCACGTGTTGCAAGGTGAAAATTATACAGACCAAAATTTTGATGAATTATGTAAAGATTTGTATGTACATACTATACACATCTAAAAATGCATATACAAATACACACACATGGAGAAAATGAGCTTAGCTCATGGTTGTGCCTGGCACTTCTACTGCCTTCGTCATATAAGGAGCTCAGCATGGTTTATCAAGCTACATGAGAGCACTTTTTGCTTACCATTGAAAAATGAGGGTAGTTGTTTTACTGTTTCATAGCAACAACTTGAAAGAGAAAGCACAGTGTCCCAGTGAAGCTGCTGGCTAACTTGGGGAGGCAGGTTTATTGGAGGCTGGCTAACACAGCAGAGTTAGTGCACTTCTTCCATCAGGTGCCAGGAGAACTCTTTGGTGACCGCAGGCTGTCACAGATCCCATCTTCCCTGTCAGCCCAAAGGCAGCCTTTCATGCTGTAGCTGGTCTTTCCGTAGGAGCTGGCTTGTGCTGACAGCTTCTTACTGAACTTGCAAGAGAGATTGCCAGCATCTGTCCACCCTGATGGATGCTCCTTGGACCAGCCTATCCGCTGGCACGGTGGGCAGCCCAGTGCTTGGACAGGCAGAAATCAACCTGGTTTCCAGTGTGACTGGTAGGTAAAGGTGACCTCCACACTCTCTAGAAGACCATGAAAGTTCTTGCCTTGTGCACAAACTTTCTACAAATTAGCTTCAACCAGATGATGCTTGGGTTCTCTGTGAATGCCTGAAGGATCCACCTGCCAGCTTGAAAGGTATTCATCTCAAGTGCCTACAGTGTGGAGGTGTCCAGTCATCCCAGTCCTGCCCAGTGCTGCTTTCTGCTTGGTTCTTAAAGAACCAGCAAAACACAGATTTTGTTCCAAATTGTGCCATTGCTGAGGAAGCATGCTGGTTGATGGAGATTTGGTGTCTGGAGGTTTGGTCTAAGCTGGCACATCATCATGGGGACCAGCATTGGATTTCCATGACTGCTTGTGGCCCAGAAGAAGGTCTTCTAGCAAGCAAACAGAGGAAAGGCAACATCTAGCAGAGCCAGCTGGGAGAGGAGGGGAGAGGCAGGGGAAGGAGCAAACATCACCACGCATGAACCAGGGTTCCCCTAAACTTGGAGGATACTACTCCATCCCAGTGAGCACCATTCCATCAGTAAGTGGATTGTATGGTGCTGATAGGACGAGAAGATAACATTGGTTCAGGCTTCATCCTTACTGTTGCCCTCTTCTCAGTTCTAATAGCTGTTCTTTTTTGCTTGGTTCCCCTTTTCCTTCCCTCCCTGTCTCTTGTCCCTGTGCCTGCTCCAAGCCATCTCTTTTTAATTGCCTGCGTGTATTTTTTAAAATGAAAGGGCTATACAAACAAAACCCTGTGAGTGCCAGGCTAAATTCCTAAAACAATCTTTCTTTTCCAGGAGGAGACCCAAACACATTCACTCATTGATTGGGCCGCTAGCTGATACTCAGCTCACCCCCCTCCTTCTGTATTTCAGATAGGTTTTCTTTTTTATTAAACATCTCTAAAAAGACCAACAGATTGCCTGTGAATGACCACACAGTAGAATCCTACAAAGCTCCCATTCATGGCCAAGAAACTTGTACAATCCCAGTGGTGCAACAGAAAGACAGCTCTTTATGAACCAACCTGAGTTAAAAGGTCAATGGCCATAAACTCCCCCTCCCTGCTTTCCTGCAGGGTTTGGGTTTTTAATAGCAATCAGTACTTTTTTACTGTCACAAGGAATAGGTCCTTTGAAGGGAGAGGGGGAAGGGTTATTTTTTTGCTTGAGGACTGCAGGGAAAGAGCTGTATCATGCTGAGAGATGTGCCCCAGGACCCCTCCACTGCAGTTCTCTTTATCCAGTTGAGCTCTTAGCTGCATGGATTAACCCTGACTTGGTTTCTTTTATGCTGCTGGCCTTGGAAAGCAGGAGAGTGCTTTGGCCTGAACATGGTCAGAAGCTGAAAGAACCTCCTACAGAAGATACCATGGACATAGTCTCTGAGAGAAGGCAGGTGTCAGATGGAGTTATGTGGCCAAGAGTCCTAAAACAAGGCCATCTGTTATGACCAGGGGCAGGCAAGTTTCCACAACGTCACAACTCTCAGTACTTCCAGCAGCATCCTCTCCACTTGATCATTTGAGCTTCCTGCCATGAAAAAGCTGCTCTGGCTGCCTGAACAACTTCTAGCCTTCTGTTGCTTAACAGTAATGTACAGACAAGAAATACACAGGTCTCTTCATGGCTTTTTCATTTGCACTATCAAGAGGCCATAAAAAAATGCCTGCAAAAGGAATAATAACCAAAAAGAAAACAGGTCATCGTGGACAGAACATCCAGGTGGCCTGTGCCTGTGTGGCCAGATAACATCTGTATGTCTCTCCACAATGACAGAGTTATAGTAGTAATTAGGTGTTTCCCAGACACCCAAGTGGAAAGATAGGTAGAGCAATTCAGCTTTACAACATCTATATCAACACAAGTAGTGCCTTCTCCAAGCAGGTTCCTCGGCCAGAAGGCTATGAAGAGCCTATGGACAGCATTCATTAAATTGTGTGGTGCATTCCCGGAGAGGAAAGCATAGAAGTAGGCTGTGCTGTGCCAAGTCAGGACCAGTAAGCAGACATCCATCAAGGGTTTGTCCAAGTAGGAACAACTTTGGCCACCATCTTGGACTTTTGGGAATTGACCTGGGTACTTTCATATCTCTAATAGCTTTAAAATGTGACTGATTCCGAAAAAGTTAAGTAATTTTTACAGGAGACAGTAAAATCCCTTTGCTAAAAACCCCCAGAGCAGAAGGAGACAGAGTCATCTATTGCAATAAATCAGTTATGGGACTGTGCATAAGAGGACTTACAGATGAAGTGTTTATGAATTGAGCATGTATTTCCTGTCTCAGAAACACTCCTTATTCAGGAATTATTGGGAAAAGACTATGGTTCCCCATGGCAGCAGTGACGGATGAATGAGTGGGTCTGGATGAAGGCAGGTGTGTGTCCATGGAAGTGTGTATTCAAGTGAGACTCAGCGGTATCAGTACACAAATATACACACTAAGCATGGTGGGAATAAAAGGTTATTTAAGTTCTTTCATTAAAAAATATCAATCTTTAATTATTTTAGCATGTTTAAGATCTTTAAGCCCTCATTAATATCCTTTAAATCTCCCTTTCACACACACTGCAAAGCCTTTCAACGAAGGACTCATTTTAATGGACTTAGAGGTAATCTTGTTTTTTAACAAATAAAATAAAGGTTGCGCTAATTAAAAATGTTACAACATTTAGACTGGTCTTTTCTTTACACTGCTGTAATTAAAAGGCATCTTGGGGGAAGGTTTCAAGAGCTGGATCCAAGTTTTATTTGATAATCCTAATACTGAGGCCAAAAAGGAACAAGCTGTTCTTGAAAGAATTTCATCCAGGAGATACAGAGAGTGGGAAAGGCTTGTCTTAGCTATGAGCCACTTGTTCAGGTGGTCGGATCTAAGCAAACCCTTCACGAGAACAACAAGGGGGCAAGTGAAGCAGACACGGCATTGCTCTGTCTCTGTTGCCATGGAGAGTGGGGCTAAAATAGTCATGCTTTTGAGTTCAAGAGCAAGGAATATGCTTCTTATGTCCCTGGAGAGCAACCACAGCAATGGCAACTCTCACCCCATGTTGTTGACTATGCATCCCATCAGCTATCTGTTACCTCTGCAGAATATTGTCTCGCACAAGAGCTGCATCCCTTCCAGCTGGCCTCGCAGCGTGCTGTTATGGGTTTGCATGGCAAGATTTTGGTAATGGGGGGGCTATAGGAGTGGCTTCTGTGAGAAGCTGCAAGAAACATCCCCCATGTCTGATAAAGCCAGTGCCAGTTGGCTCTAAGACAGACCCACCACTTGCCAAGTCCAAGCCAATCAGCGACAGTGGCAGCACCTCTGTGATAACATATTTAAGAAGGGAAAGAAAAAAACTGTGTTGAAATGGCAGTGAAGAGAGAGGAGTGAGATGATGTGAAAGAAACAACTCTGCAGACACCACGGTCAGTGAAGAAGGAGGGTGGAGGAGGTGCTCAAGATGCCGGAGCAAAGAGCAAAGACCCTCGCAGCTCATGATAAAGACCATGGTTGTCCCCCTGCAGCCCATGGAGGTCCACGGTGGATCAGATCTCCACCTGTAGCCCATGGAAGGGACCCCATGCCGCAGCAGGTGGATGCCTGAAGGAAACTGTGTTCCCGTGAGGAGCCTGTGCTGGAGCAGGCTCCTGCCAGGACCTGCGGACCTGTGGAGATAGGAGCCCACGCTGGAGCAGGTTTGCTGGCAGGGCTTGTGACCCTGTGGGGGACCCACGCTGGAGCAGCCTGTTCCTGAAGTACTGAACCCTGTGGGAAGGACCCTGGGGCAGTTCATGAAGAGCTGCAGCCCGTGGGAACGACTCACGTTGGAGAGGTTTGTGGAGAACTGTCTCTTGTGAGAGGGACCTCACACTGGAGCAGAGGAAGAGTGTGAGCAGTCCTCCTCCTGAGGACGAAGGAGCGGCACAGACAACATGTGATGGACTGACCCGTAACCCCCATTCCCTGTCCCCCTGCGCCACTTGGGGGGGTGAGGAGGTAGAGAAACAGGAGTGAATCTGAGCCTGGGAAGAAGGGAGGGATGGAGGGAAGGTGTTTGAAGATCTGATTTTATTTCTCACTATCCTTCTCTGATTTGATTGGTGATGAATTAAACTCCCTTTTCTCCTGAAGTTCAGTCTATTTTCTCTGTGACGGTAATTAGTGAGTGATCTCTCCCTGTGCTTATCTCGATCCACGAGCCTTTCATCACATTTCCTCTCCCCTGTCGAGGAGGGGGAGTGATAGAGCAGTTTTGGTCGGCACCTGGCATTTATCCGGGCCAAACCAAAACACATGCCAATGGAGAGATGAGAGTGCTTGCTTTGTACAACCCACACCATGCTGGTAGTCGGTTAAGGTACAAGCTAGAGGAGCAAAGTTGAGATTTGGTGATCCCTGTGTATTTGCCGAGAAAAGGCAGGTTACCTGTTACTCAGCTTAGCTGTCTGCAGGAGACAGTGTGAACGCTCCCTCCAGAGCCCGCACTGACTCCCACGTGCGCTAGGCGTGAGTCAGTATCTTGGTGGAAAATAGGTATTGTTTCTGTGGTGGAAAACCAGATAGTGGATGTTCTGCTTCCTCTTCTTTTCCCCTCCCTCACCCAAACTTCTGTTGATGAGCGCCTCTTCTGTGCTTAAAGTTGTTGGAATGATCAAGATTCGTGAGAAAGGTTATGTTTATTTTCCAGGGCTTTTTTAAAACACAGATCTCTGACCCAGTTAGACATGAGTTGGCACAATGGAGTGGGGTGGCCAGCTGCCTCACCGCAGAGAGGAATGAGTAGATGGAGGCTGGCAAGATGTGAACTTCAGCTGGCTTTGACACTTGGAAAATTGCAGTGGCACCACACCCTGCACCTCCTCTCCATTCTCTTCCTCCTAACGGTGCTTGAACAAGGGCCCAAATCCCAGCCTGCTTTGCAATGGACACCCTATTGCACAGTGCTGATCTCTGCTTGACCCCAGATACCACTGTCTTGACTTTGAGATACTGGAAGTGCTAAACAGCGGGGAGGCAGAGAGGTCCTGGTCTCCACATAGCACACAAGGTGATGAAGAACACCATCTTAAGGGTCACTGCTGTTGTCCCTTTCCGGGAATGGGAAAGGGCCAGGGGCTTGCTTTTCCTCGTGGAAGGAAGGAAGTTGGACTGTATAATCATTGTCGGTCCCTTTCAACTGAAATTATTCTATTCTATTCTATTCTATTCTATTCTATTCTATTCATCATCTAAGCCCGTTTCTTTCAGCTAACGCAGGGATAGCTGGAGCTCTGGCTCCCACATCATTCCGGTGACCAGGAATGGGTGAAGCCAGGCGGTGAAGACGAAGGCTTCTCTGGCACTAACCTGAGCAGATACCCACAGCTCTGACCATGGGAGAGGGACTGCTCTTTCACCTCTCAGTACTGCGTTCCACATCTGCCCCTGGGTGGAGGAGCCCTGAAGGGCTGTTTTGTTCTTAGGAGCGTTTTATAGCCTTCACCTGAGCCATGAAAACATAAAGGACGAGATGGTGGGAGTCTGAAGCTCAGATTCAGTGGGTCATCTTGTCCCTTACTGGCGTAGAGGGTCTGTAGGTTCATTCACTCGTCCTTCCTAGACTATAAAAGCTATTTTCAAAGCCTGGCCTCATGTGTCTTTATTGGTGTTGAGCAATGACACCACTTCCCAGCTCAGTCACTTGCATCTCTCCCACACATCTGTTAAAGGACCCGCAGCAACCCTTAAAGGGTACATGAGACATCAGCACTTCTGGAAAATGTTAACGTTTTCCTGCCTGATAGGCTCAGCTAGCCTGGAAGTATTTAAAAAAGAAAATAAAGGACTTTTCCACAAGATTTCTGGGAGGGGTCTCCAAGGAGGAACTTGCAGTCAGCCACAGCTCATGACTAATGTAATATAAAAAACGTATGTTTGGCAGGATTTTAGGCAAGTGACTGTTTCAGGAATGAGGGTATTATTTTATGTGCGAGGTTATATTTAGAATTTGTAGAGTGCAGAGTCGCAAGAAAATAATTGCATCAAGGAAATCTGGTGGAATCATAAACCATGAGAATGCAAAGCCTGAATCATCCAAGCCCACAGGAGCCTGGGATTTATTCCACCAGAGCTCACAGCAGCTCATCCACTTCTTGGTGTTTGGGGTATTTCCTTAGCTTTAAAGGAGTTTATGCTTCCATGTTGATATATTTACTAAGGCAATAATTGCAGATTGTGAGAATGACAGAAGCTGTAAAGTGGTTTCTAGACTCTTAGAAAACAGACTTCAAACTGTCTGATTTTGAACTATACCTCCTCCTCCTGGCATGGGTATATCTGAAAGCTCCAAAGATCTGAATCCTCAGGAATTTGACTATTGTTCAGATGTGGCTTTCCACATGATGATTCACACCCTCCTCATTTTGGGCATCCTGGAGTTCAAGAGACAACGTGTCCCTTGAGCCTAAGTACCAGTCTAGAATACAAAATGCCCCAAGACGAGATGGCAAAGCATTAGGCTGTGACACCCGCATCCCCTGCCCCCCACAGGATCCTCCTGTGTCAGCAAAAAGCCTCCCAAAGGGCTGTGGAGGTGTTTATGGCTCCTAGATCTTGCAATGCTTGAATATATGAGGTTGGAGGTGGGAGAGTTGCGTATAATGGCTCTTGCGTTCCCATATGGCAGGAGTGTAGATGTATGAACTGGATGTTTTGAAAAGAGTGGAGAGTTTTCAGCTCAGCTGGGACAGGAACATGCAACAAACTCTCCAACCCTTTTCTCCCTCTGTCAGCTTTAGACCCCTTCTTGCTTCTCTCCATACACATGGACAGTGCTTCCCCTCCAGCTCACGGGGCAGAGAGCCCAGGACTCCTTCTCTTTCCAACTCAGGAAATCCCACCAGGTGTCCCTTCAGCAAGGCTGGCATCTCCATCCCGACTCAGGCATCCCCAGAAACAATGTTCAGCTTTGTGACTCTTGTGAGTAGGCTGTAGTAACATTTTTGGGCACATCAAAAATCAGACTATATCTGCAAAGCAGTGCTGACAGTAGAGGCCATGAGGAAAGCTGAGAGATAATTCCTTCCAAACTCTTGTGCTATATCTCAAAAAATCATCTGATCTAACGATTTCAAGTGTAGTCGTTAAGACTACAGTTGCAGTGGGACAAGCTGATGAGGGGACTGGAGCATCTCTCCTGTGAGGAGAGGCTGAGGGAGCTGGGCTTGTTCAGCCTGAAGAAGAGAAGGCTGCGAGGGGACCTAATAAATGCTTATAAATAT